>Ga0302320_10031611_pt1 | contig 10035 bp, 5 predicted proteins | sample Bog_T0_3_FD_202130 | JGI IMG/M metagenome (GOLD analysis project Ga0302320, IMG submission 202130) | Peat permafrost microbial communities from Stordalen Mire near Abisko, Sweden - Bog_T0_3 | ecosystem: Environmental > Terrestrial > Soil > Wetlands > Peat | place: Sweden: Abisko, Stordalen Mire...
AAAAAAAAAAAAGGTATAATATTTTTATTATAAATTAAAATACAAGACAATTTTTGTTTTTGTGAATTTTGAAAAATTCTTGTTTAATAAGGGAAAATAAAAAATTTAGTGAAAATCCAAAAAAATCATCATTAATTATTTTTATTTCCAAAAAAAAACGATTTCATGGCAAATAATTTAAAGATCCTCCTTCATTTTGGCTTTTTGCTTGTTAAGCAATGCACCAGATCTCTCCACCCTAAAGGAATTAAATGATTTTGTTTATTTGAAAAAACAAATTCTTCTTACGTCACATATAACTTCAGGAAATTCAACAGATTATCGTTGTTCGGAATCTCACTGAATTTGATTGGATTGCCCTTCTTCTCTCTGGGGTAAAACAGCAGAGTGGGCAGCTCTACGATCTGTAATTCCTCATAATCATTCGCTGCCATATCCGTTTGCGCAAACACTAGATTTTTAACCCCTTTCAACGTTTGAGCGAGAGATTTCATGGCATTTTCGGCCTATAATCCTCAATAAAACTTTAAAAATCCTAAAACTTTTCTCACCCGAACACAATGTTTACACCAAGGAGCAAATAATAACAACAATACATCCTTAGAACCATCATTGACGATGGTGTTGAAATTATCTCTGACCACAATCTTTACAATAAATCCAAATAGTTCATCAAATCAATTCAAATTAAATTTAGAACCTTGATAAGTCCCACATTATGTTCTGGCACAGGCTCGCCTTTGTAATAATGTTCAATATTATTACTCTTATATTCCTTAACGAAGTCTATCACATGTTCCACAGTGATCTTCTCCTTAGTCGGCTTATATTTCCAGAAGGTTTCATTAGTCTTCGCCTTCATTATCCTCATTTTCGGCAAAGAGTCGCTCTTCACTCCCAATATCTCCATCACTGTTACTTCCATCTCGTCTCTTTCTCCCATACTCACGCATTGGATCTCTCCTCTCAAGTCCTTACAAGCCTCTTCGAAAACCTTCAAAGCCTTGTCGCTTTTCTTATGATCCTCTTTCTTGATCAATATGATCAAAGGAAAAGCTTTGAGAAGGAAATCTTGCAGAACTCGATGTTCAAAAGGCACGACCACCGGATAGACCTCAATATCGATGAATTTCTTTAGATTTCCTATTGTGAAATCGTCTAAGAAGTTCACGTTATTCTTATCGGATTTCCTGACAATGGTGAGCTTGCAGCTTTCATTCAATTCGAGTTCTTTTATAAGTTTCGAGGAGAAAATGTGCGCGAAGGCCATATTCAGCTTTTCATGAAGTTCCAAATAATCGCGATAAACTTGATATTCTTTGTCGCTTTGTTTGCCGTAAAATAACGCTACATTTTCACTTTCCAGCATTAATTTGCTTGCTTCTTCCAACGTCGTCAATTCCAAAGAATGGAAATGAAATTGATTCATGATAAAATTCACAATTTCATCAAATGTATGAGCCGAAATTTCTCTTGGTTGTGCATTGTCGTTAAAATAAAAGATCGCTGGCACTTTCGTTATGTTAGCTTTGGTGCCTAATTCTGGAATCATAGCGAGATCTACTTTCCCAAAAGTCACTGGTAGGCCTCTTTGTTTGATTGTTTTAGAGGCACGCTTATATTCAGGGAGGGTGCGTTGACAGTAGGGACATTTAGGATCGTAGAAAAGAACTAAAGAGGTGTTGAAGGAATCATAACGCAACATTTGATCCCAAATACGGTTGTTCACTATGATCAATTCCTCGTCATGTGCGAAAGAGGAAAGGAAAAAAAGAAACAGGATGAACATGAGTTTTGACATTTTTAGATATTTTTTAAAGTGGTTTTTATTTGGAAAATCGGAAGGAGATAAAATTTAAAAATATTTTAAAAAAAAGGGTTAAAATTTAAAATGAAAAACATTCCTTAAACTATGAAATTCAAAATTCAAAAAAAAAAACTTTTAAATATTTATGACATTAAAAAATATATAAACACCCTTTGCCATTGTTTTATGAAAAATTCTAAAAGTTTTTGTTTTGTTTTATTTTTGCTTTAAGAATTTGGCTGGGACTTGGTTTGTAAAGTCCACTCTTTCCCAAATTAAAGAAACTTTAATTTCACTTTCGCTATTTTGTCTTTGGCCCAATAGTTTTCTTATCTTTTTATAAAATTAATAAATTTGCTTTATAAAAAAACTCTTTAATCATTGTAAAAAAAAACTAATTTTGCTAATTATGCTTGTTGTAATAATTATATTTCAAGACCAATGACCTTTGCTAATTCTCTGTCGTTATTTTTATAATCCCAAAAATAGTTGTCAAATCAAAATATTTTGATTTTCGTAGTGCATATGCTTGATTTTAATTATTTTTTGTTCTGTTTTTTTATGAATTAATAATTTTCGGGGAAAAAAATGCCTATCATTTTTTTTTTAAATAATTCATTATTTCCCCCAAAAACAACAAATTTTACTAAAAACATCAAAAATCATTAAAATTTCAATAAATGGATTCTCCCCTTTTCGATTCTGACTCCAAAATCCCTTTCTTTTCAAAAGCTGCACATTCATTTCCTATTTCCCTCCCCCCCTCAAAAAAGTCCCCTTCGCCATGTAATAAACGCAAGTCTTCGAATCCAAACAAATCAAAAAGCCCTCTTTCCCTGATTTCAATAAAGTTCTCTCCAAAAAGAGTCCTGTTTTTTTATCATGAGTTCTTTATCGAATATTCCCCAATCACTCAAGAAACCCTGAGTCATATTTCTCCAAAACCCATTGATTTCGCTTTAATTAATGAGGATTTTTCTTTGATTATGTTGTTTTCAACTAATTCGCAAGGTTCTATTGACTATTCCTTCATAACTGTCTCTTATTCGTCTTTATTGGAGAAATATGAGCCTTTTTATCAGAAAAATAGCTATAAAATGAAGGATTTCTTGGCTGTGGAATTAGCTGAAAAACGAATATTTTCCTTTACAATAGAGAAAAAACTGATGATTTATGGTTTTAATGCCAAAAGAGACTTTATTATTTTGAAAAATATGGATATTTTCATGAAAATAGGCTTGGAATTCGAGAATTTATATATTTCTGGCAATTTTGAAGATGTTTTTATAGCTTTTAGTGAGAAAAATAAGAATTTGGAGAAGAAAAAAACCCAAATTTTCAATTATAACATAGAACTTGCCTCAGAAGACTCGTTTTCAATAGATTTTAATGAGAAAAACGAGAAAATTCAAGGGATTTTTAGGCAAAATGCCGATTTTATGGTTTTTACAAAGAAATCCTTGATTATAAAGTCGAAAAATGATGAAATTAAAGTGAATTTCGATGAGGAAAACATCAAATTCTCATGTTTTAATGAGAAAGACTCTCAATTGGTCATTATAACTCCTGATAAAATCAAGCTTTTTCATTATAATTCATTAGAAAAGTCATTCGAAATGTTAGATTCCTTCAATTTTTCCTTATCTTTAGTTCAAAACTCTCATTTTCTATATATTTCCCAAGCCAAAAATGCTTTTCTCTTAATAAATCCAATAAAAAACCCTGAAAACCTGGCTTTTGAGCTTATAAGCCTCCAATTGGCCTCAGCAGAAACCGTGCTTTTGCAGGTATATGAAGAGAAAAACGATGAAAAGGCGAATTTTCTCTTGAAAAAGTTCAATTTCGATGAGGATAAGCTGCTAAAAAAGAGGTTTTTGTTATCTCCAAAGCGAGATGAGGAGATTCTTGAGATTTTATTAGGAATTAATGATTTGGACTTCATAGAAACCGCGATAACTCAGATATTCGAAAGTCCGTTAATAGAGGAATCGAAATCATTGAATATAGAGACTTTTATGAAGCTTTTTCTTAAGGAATGGGATTTATTAACTAGTAAATTTCGTGCTATAGCTTCTATAGAGGAAAATCCTTATATTTTATTAGAATTATATAGAAAATTATTAGAAAATCATGATAAATCACAGGCTTTGAAGGCTTTTTCTCAATTAAAGAAGCCTAGTAATGATGAAAACTCTTCAATAGATATTGAGGAATTCAAAAATTTCCTTAATAAAGACAAAATCGAGCTTTTTTTCCAATATCTTATAATGAATAAGACTAGAAGTGCTAGTATTTTGCTTGAAAATTATAAGGAATTGATCTTCGGCAATTATTGGAAACTCTTTGAAAAAGAAGGCGTTTTTTCACGATTTCCTGAGAAACTCCTTGTTATTTTACCTAGAAACCAAGCTTCCAAAGCCAATATCTGCAAATCCCCAAGCCAAAACCTCGATTTCAAAGACTTTTTCTGGGAAACTTATAACAAAACTACACACAAAAGCCTCTTTTCTCAATATTTTCTCAGAAACTTCCCAGAAATTCAATTGAAAACATTAGAAAATCTGCTGATTTCAGCGAAAACAAGGTTTCTTGATAATTCAACACTTTTTCTCAATGAAACTCATAATCTCAATACTATCGAAACCTATGAAATTATATCGAAAAGCTGTTATTTCATAACTGGAAACCCCGAAAATGCATTAATTTTCCTTGAATATGGATATAAAGAGGGTTTTGATTTAAAAAGGGCGATTTTGCTTTATAAAATGTTCACTTTATTGATAAATTCCATAGGTTTCGAGGATTTTGATATAAAAGATTATGAATCTTTATCCGAAACAGAGAAAATTGGGCTTTTAATAGAAGGAAATATCAAAGATAATCAATTTATTGAGCTTTTAAAGGGAAATGTAAGAGATTTATATATAGAATATGCTGAGGAAAGGGATTTTTATAGAGATTTGAAGGCTTTTGCCATGGGAAGTCATTGTTCAGTGAAGATCTTTATCGAATTATTGAAAATGCAGCTGAATTTCATTGAAAATGCTAATGAATTATTGGGTTTTGTGGAGATTTTCAAGGAAACCCGCATGTTTTGTGAACATTATAAAGAAATCTCAGTGATTTGTGACCTTTTAAAGGCAAAAGCCTCGAATTGTGATGATTATATAGAGGAATTAGAGAAAACCAGCGAAATCGCCAATATCCTTTATGTTTTCTCTATAAATATGAACGTTTCGGCCATAAAAACCATGGATTTCATAGTAATTTCAGAGGAAATATTACAGAATTATTTCCTGAATAGAAGAAAAGATGATAGAATCGCGATTTCAGGGGAATTGCTCTTTTTAGACCCTGTTTCTAGTCAAAATCTAATGAAAGTCTTGTTTTTTCTAAGGGATTTATGCGGTATAAAGGTGAAAGACATAGCGATTTATCAGATTTTAGTGAGGAAATTGTTAGAAAACTCGAAATTCAGTCTTTTACGGGAGTTATTAGATCGAGATAAGCTATTGAAGAAGCTGCCATTTCAGGTATTTGAAGGACTTATAGCTGAAAACATAGAGAAAGTCTATAGAAGTTCTAATGAAATCGGACATATTGAATATTCATTAAAGAAAAGCCTCGATTTATTACCGAATGATTCTGTGGTCAAAAAAAGCGAAAAAGCTTTATTTGAAGCTATTAAAAGATTAGACGAATTGAAGATTAAAGGTTTAGCTTTAGGGGAAATTCGAAATATTGATAAAAATCAATTATTAAGGAAAATAATAGAGAATTTAAAAGAAAAAGCCTCGGTTTTACCTTTAATTGAACTCAAGAAGCTTTTTAGTGAATTCGAAAATCGGGATTATTGCGAAACAACTTCTGATTGTGAATTAATCAAGGATTTCGCTTATTTGCTAATAACTCAATTTCAAGATCATGAAGCCGCCAAACCTTTGATCTCAATTCTTGAACAAAAAGGCTCGTTTTTAGTGGAAAATCTCACAACGAAATTATTAGAAAACCGAGATTTCCTCTCAGAAGCTGAGGAATTGAGATATAAGCGATTATCTATATTAAATAGCCGGAATTCAGACGTTTTAATAGGAATATTAGATTTTGAGGTTAATTTGGCTGCGGATATAGAGAAAATAACAGAGATTATTATAGAAAATAGACTTTTATTGGATAATTCACAAAATATTACAACAAAAAGCTTAATATCGTTATATAATGGCATTATTGAGAAGATAAATGAAGGTTTTTCGTTGTTTTTCAGAGATTTGACGATTCGACCGGAAAGAGCCTTTTTCCAATTGATTCTTATGGAGTATTTGTCTATAGAAACCTTAGAAGAAATCGCTATAACACTGTTGAAATCAAATTTTTTCAATATAGAAAAACTTTGTATAGCTTTTCTATTGGTAGTTTATATAAGAAATGGCATCATGGGGATGATAAATATAGAGAAATTGAATGATTTCATTGAAAAAAAAAACAATTTCAAGACTATTTATTATGAAAAGGCCAATTTTGAGAAGAAAACCATGGGTTTTATTGAGAAAATCGAGAGTTTTTTGGATATTTCAAGGAAAATGCCTAAAATCGCGAAGTTTCTTAATAATCCTAATGAAATTAAACGTTTTTTCTGGGATAATGCCTATAGAAATGAAAAATTGGTTTCAATTCTGTTCCAAACTCATGATTTGGAGTTATTTGATGATTTCCATAGTTTAATAAAGACTCCAAGTTTTAATATTCGTGATTTATTCATTTCGAAGCTGGTGAAGGATTTCAGCGAATGTGATAAAAACACAGCTTTTGCGGATTTCCAGAGATTAAGTCAATTCACAGAGAAAAGTCTCGAAAATGATGATAAAACGCGAATAAATATAGAGAAAAGATTGGAAAATATCCAGAAGATTTATGAGAAAGTAAGATTCGTAAAAACTGAGAATCTAACAATTTTCCTTGATGTCGTAATAGGCGATTTAATGATTAATGAGAAAAAGCTTCTAGCTCTCTTCTTTCTCAATGAACTCCTCAAAGGAGCCAATGAAATCCGCTTTTTAATCCCTGACATTCGCGAGCTTTTTCTTGAGTTTTCTGAGAAAAACCCAAGAAATTCCTCAGAAACTCCAGAGGAAAACAATGGGAAATCGAGAAACCCTCAACAATTATATCCTTTCATTGAGGAATCCACAGTTTTCCTCATCGCGAAATCAGCTTTTCTCTTAACAGAAAACCCAATAATCGAAGAGAAAATCTATTATAATTTTATTAAGAAACTCCTTAAAAACCTAGATATTCATCGTCTTTCCCCAATCGGCAGTTTCTATGATTATTTACTTCAAGAAATGCAGAAAATCCTCATAATTTTACCTAGAATTCAATCTTTTTCAAGACTCCAGAAAACCCTGATTCTTATAGCTAAAAAACCTAATATCGCGAATATCGATTTATTCGAGATTTATAGCAATATCTATACTTTTACTGAAGAAAAGCTCAAATCAAGATTCCCAGATCGTCAAATCAGCGAATTCCTCAATAACGCAGCCAGTCTAATTGATTTCAAAATGAGGATATTGAGGTTTTCGCATAAATTCGAAGCCAAGAACTCAGAACTTCAGAATAAAATAGCGATTTTCAAAGAAGAAAGCCTTTATGAAGAAGAAACGCTTTTCGAATTGATCGAAATCTTGATTTTTAATGAGAAAAACGGGGTTTTAGAACTCGAAATCGTGAGGTCGATGAATATTGACCTATTTGAAAGATATATAATCCAGAAAATCAGGAGTTTTATATTAGAAATAGGCGAAATCGAGGATTTGAAGATTATATCGAAAAAGATAGCTTTTAATGAATATGAGAAAAAAGGAGATTTTGGGAGGAGTTTCATGAAAATAAAGAGATTTCTAATGAAATTCAGGACTTTTATGGAAGGAATTGCGAAAAATTGGAATAATGAGAAGATTTGGCATAGAATCATTGCGTTTTTAATTGAAAATATAGCTTTTCAGGAGGATTTGAAGTCGGAAATCCGACTTTTCTGTATAGAAATGCTCAGGGAGGAATGGAAATTGAAGGATTTCGAATTGGAAAAAGCAGGAAATATGTTGAAATTCGAGGTTTTTATAGAGAATTATAGAGAAAGTGAGGATATTGATGAGGAAAGTAATTTTGTTTCTGTGAAAAATGATGAGTTTATAGAGAAAATAGCGACTTTTCCTATGGTTTTTCTAGTGAATTATATCCAGGTTTATAGCGAAAAGCTCGAAATCTTGCTAAAAGATGAGAAAGATATGAAAAAGCTGTTATTTTTAACGAATTTGGGGCTTTTTACTAAAGAAAATGGCTTGATATTGGAAATAAAGAGTTTCCTCAATAATATAGAGGATTTAAATAAAGATAAATTATTGGCTTTTATAGAGAATTTCAATAAAAATCATAATAATGATAAGGAAATCCTCTATAAATTCCTATTATCTATAGGAGCTCTAGCCGATTTACTCTATACAGACCAATATTCGCAGATATTAGACTATTTCCTGCATATATCTCATAGCTACAAGCCGAATTTCAATGAATTCTATGAGAAATTCACCTTGAAAAGAGGTGTTTTCTTTGAAAATCAAGAGGAATTATTGATTTTTCAAGAGAAATGTTGGTTTGGAAGGAGTTTTTTCGAAGTTCTGCTTTTAAATATAGTGAGACTTATAGAGAAAAACGAATATTATGATGCTGCAAAAGTCAATTATCTAGCAGTTTATAAGGCAGGCAGTTTGGCTGATATTGGGACTATGATGAATGAATTGAAAAGGTTTTTGGAGGAAGTTGAAAAAAGAAAAGAAGGAATTGAAGCAGAAAATGAATGGCTTGGGAAAAAAGTGAGGAATTGTATTGAAGTCTTGAAGAAATTGAATAAATAAATAAAAGAAATTAAAAAGATATTTATGAGAAAATAAAAAAAAATTAAGAAAATTTAAAGAAATTTATAATTTAATGAATTAGAAGAAAAAAGAAAAGTGATTTAAATTTTTTTTTATTTTTTTTTTATTTAAAAGAAATATATAATATCTATTAAAATTTCTCGATAATTAATAAAAAATTCCTCTTTAATAAAAAAAACTTCCATTTAATAAAAACACATTTAAAATCATTAAAAACTCTTTAAAAATAAACATATTATTAGATATCCGCCCCACAGAAAAAAGCCAATAAATCAGAATTTTCCTCCCCATTCAAAATCACTTCCTTGATCCTTTCCAATGGAATTTCCTCTTCAATGTTCACCTTACAACTAATGAATATCAATTTCGTGAAATAATCGCATAAATCCTCTATCATGCCTTCTCCTTTATCCAGAACGAACCTTTTCAACGCGATCATGCATAAATTGCTGATTTCTTGCCTGGAAAGTCTACAATTCCCATCTTCATCCGCGATTTTTATGAACAAATCGATTTTCTCTTTCAAAGTTTTCGCTCTAATCGCTGACATGAGATTCAGAAATTCTCTCCAATCTAATTTACTTAAAGAAATCAAGGGTTTTTATAGATAAAAAGAAAAATGAGCGAAAGTTATCTGAGAAATTATAATCGATTATTTGGAAAATCTTCTGGTTATATTCATCCCCTTGCACGAAGTTCTGGGGCAACGCGATATTGAAAGCTGATTGATCGATTCCTTGATTTTTCACATCTTTTTTAAATAAAAAAAATATCAATTTTCAATAAAATAGATTAAATTAACCGAAGTTCTCGGATTTTATAGAACTGATCTCAGCCAAAGCTTTATAAAGAATATAGAGGGAATGTAATTCCCTACGATTGAAATTCTTTTCTAAGATGAGACTTGGGATATTTTGTAACATCAGGTTTTTGTTAATACGATGCAATTTTCTACTAATCGTATTGGAAGTATTGAACGATCTAAGAAAATAAGAGAAAATTATTAAGAGAAATTAATGAGAAAAGCATGAACTCAATGTTTTTCTGAAGAAAATCATGCTTTTTTTCGGTTTTCATTCGGTCCAAATCTATTTCATAAAGGACTTTTTCCTTTTCATTCACGATTTCATCGCTTTTTCTTTGTTTTTCCTGGCTTTTTTCTTTTATGCTTTGTTTAAATTTATCTAGAAAACTCAGGTTTTTTTTTTTCTTCATCACATCCTCTTCAAATCCGCTTAATTTCAATAATTTCCCTATTTCCATCGATATTTTCTTCTTTTCTTTAATAAATTA
>Ga0302320_10031612_pt1 | contig 10034 bp, 10 predicted proteins | sample Bog_T0_3_FD_202130 | JGI IMG/M metagenome (GOLD analysis project Ga0302320, IMG submission 202130) | Peat permafrost microbial communities from Stordalen Mire near Abisko, Sweden - Bog_T0_3 | ecosystem: Environmental > Terrestrial > Soil > Wetlands > Peat | place: Sweden: Abisko, Stordalen Mire...
GCGGCGCGAGAGGCGGCCGCTGCCGGGCATGCTGCTGCACATCGACGGCAGCCGTCATCGCTGGTTTCAGGACGAGCGCTGGTATGACCTAATCGTGATCCTGGACGACGCCACCACCGAAATCTACTACGCGCAGTTGGTGGAAGAAGAATCGACGGCGACGGTCATGGTCGGCTTGCGCGAGGTGATCGAGCGCAAGGGCCTGTTCTGCGCCTTGTACAGCGACCGCGGCAGCCATTTCTGGCTGACGCCCAAGGCAGGAGGCAAAGTCGATCCGCACCGGCCGACGCAGTTGGGCCGGGCACTGCGCGAACTGGGCGTGCAGATGATCCCGGCCTACTCGCCGCAGGCGCGAGGCCGCAGCGAGCGCAACTTCGGGACCTGGCAAGGACGACTGCCGCAAGAGTTGCGGCTGCGCGGGATTAACAGTGTCACCGCAGCCAACGATTTTCTGCGCGATGAGTATATCGCCGAGTTCAACCGCCGCTTTCAAGTGCCGGCGGCGCAGCGCGGCAATGCCTTTGTCGCCTGCCACCGCCGCGACCTTGATCTGGTGTTCTCGTTGCAGTTCGAACGTTCGGTCAACCGTGACAATACGGTGAGCTTTCAGAACCTGGTCTTGCAGATCGAGCGCACCCGTTGGCGGAGCACCCTGGCGGGCTGCAACGTAACCGTACATCAGCACCTGGACGGAACTCTGAGCATCAGTTACGGACCACACCGGCTCGGACACTACACGGCTCAGGGCTCCCCAATCACGCAAACGGCGGCACGAGGGGCGGTGGAAAAGACGCCGGCTCCGCCGCCTTGGAAAACGCTTCGCGTTTCCCACTTTCCCACCGCCACGACGGCTGCGGGAGATTAACCAAACCGGACATTTCACTTGCTACAAAAACCGGACATTTTAACTTGCTAAGAACAGCCTCTGGCACTGAAGACCGGCCCTGGCATCGGTTTCGTTCGCCGTCTCGCCGCCCTACAGCCTCGGCGGCTCCGGCGTACCCGGCTCTGTTTCCTCGCCGTAAATCTTCAACTTCATGATGTACTCGGCCACGGCTTCCGGCACCAGTTGTTCCAGTCCATGGCCCTGCCGTGCCGCATCGCGAATTGCCGTCGCGCTCACTTCCTCGTTCACGCTGGGCAGCAGATGGATGGTCGCGCCGTTCGTCTCAATCGATCCCGTTTCAAGCAGTGTCCGCGCGCCAGCGTCACTTGGCCGCAACTCAGCAGGCAGTGCCCGCGCCACGTCCTTTAGCGGAAACCCGGGACGGCTCGCAACGATAAATTCCGCCGAGCGCATCAACTCAACCGGCGAGCGCCACCTGGCAATATGCTGGAACGCATCCATGCCAATCAGGAAATACAGCCGTGTTCCGCAATCCAACCGGGCCCGCAACCGCCGTACCGTGTCTACCGTATAGCTTGCGGGCTGCCCCGAGGCTTTCACGATCTCCGGAGCCTCCAGCAACGATGGCACGAATCTCTTTTCACCCATCAGCGCCAGCGCAAGCATGGCATGGCGATGATAAAAATTCGTAGCTCCTTGTCCCGCTTTCAGCGGCTGTACATCGGCGGGAACAAAGTACACCCGATCCAGCTCGAACCGCGCTGCCGCGGCGCGAGCCACTGCCAGATGACCAAGATGAACCGGGTCAAAGGAGCCGCCGTAGAGAGCAACGTTTTTTCTGGAATCGTTCATTCGGTGGGAAAACTGCGGCGCGAACCGTGATGGCCCGCGCCGGAAAGTTTCGCAAACTACTTGGCAGCCTTCTTTGTGGCGGTCTTCTTGGCAGCCTTCTTGACGACTTTCTTGGCGACGGCCTTCTTGGCAACAACCTTCTTGACGGCAGTCTTCTTGGCAGCCGGCTTCTTGGCGGCGGCCTTCTTCGTTGCAACTTTCTTTGTAGCAGCCATTGGTATTCTCCCTTTTGTTTGTTTTTTTGCCTCGGCCTTTGGTTTCGCCTCAACTGGCACGGAGCCAACGGCCACTTCAACGTCGGCGCCTTGCCGACGAACTTCCTCGACGTAACGCGCCATCGCCCAGGCCAGCTCTGCAACACCGGCTCCGGTCACGGCGGAAATCTCATAAAATTCGAGACCCAGCTTGCGCGCGTGCTTGCGCAGCTTTTCCACCTTGGCCGGAATTGCGGCGTCGATCTTGCTGGCCACCACGATCATGGGTTTGCGTTCCAACCCCGCTCCAAACTTCCTCAACTCGCGCAGGATCACGTCGAAATCTTTTACTGGGTCCGGCCTTCCGCTCGCATCCGAGCAGTCGACCAGATGCACCAGGCAGCGCGTGCGTTCAATATGCCGCAGAAACTGAGTGCCCAGTCCCGCGCCATCGCTCGCGCCTTCAATCAATCCCGGAATGTCGGCCACCACGTAGCTCACGACATTCGGCATCTCACCCAGCGCCACAACTCCCAGGTTCGGTTGTAGCGTGGTAAACGGATAATCCGCAATCTTCGGACGTGCAGCCGAAATGCGTGAGATCAGGGTAGACTTGCCCGCGTTCGGATAGCCCACCAGTCCCACGTCGGCCAGCAGCTTCAGCTCCAGCCGCAGCTTCAGCTCCTGCCCCGGTCTTCCCGGCTCGTGTTCGCGCGGAGCCTGATGCGTGGGCGTGGCAAAATTCTGATTGCCGCGTCCACCGCGTCCGCCCTTCGCAATCACCAGGCTTTCATTGGGACGCGCAAAATCATGTACCAGTTCGCCGGTCTCGTCGTTATAGACAATTGTGCCTACCGGCACTTTCAGCGTGATGCTCTTGCCTTCTTGCCCCGTACGGTTGGAGCCTTCGCCATGGCGTCCACGTTGGGCCTTGTACTCGGGATTGAAGCGGAAATGAACCAGCGTATTGTGCCGCTCGCTGGCTTCCATGACGACGTCGCCGCCACGTCCGCCATCGCCGCCGCTGGGTCCTCCGCGTGGTACAAACTTCTCGCGACGGAAAGCCATGCAGCCGTTGCCGCCGGCTCCGGATGCGATTCGAATTCTTGCTTCGTCAACGAACATCGATGCTCGCGTCCTTTTGTAACTGAGCTATTTCACCACAACTAGTGCAATAAACATAGATGCTAAATGACAAAATCGGATAGATTTATGAGTGTAAATCTATGAAATTCAGCTCTCCTCTACCTTCGCTAACCCGTATCCATCGGCTCTTCGGACTCTCCGCAAGCGATTCTTTCGCATCCATTCGCCGCGCTCCAATGTCGTTCATCGCCCGCATTCATGCACCTTTGCAGCATCCACTCGGCCTTCGCCGTCCGTTGACGCTTCGTACTCTTTGCTTCCTGCCGCCGTCTGAAAACTCCTCTGAACGCCATGGCGTATCACCGCCGCGCGCCCAGAAGAAAGTCCTGCGAAGAACGGCTTCAGGCTCGCCGTACGGAACACAAACCGTATTCTCGACTCGTTGTTCAACAAACGTCGTCTCTCATTAAGATGCGGGATGGGCTCCTCTGAGTCGATCTCGACGTGAAGAAGTTTATCCCTGATCGATCATCGCGTGGCCGTGAATTTCGAAAGCATGAGCACGGAATATGCCGGGGACACCAGATTCGCGGCGCGGGTTTGTGCGGTGATAACCTGGGAGGCAACGCCCTCCAATTCTGCTGGTGTTGTTCGTATTTCTTTGCCGTTGTTCTTCCGTTTCCCAAGGTTGCTTTTCGCCGCATCGCGCCTCGCGTTATCATAAAAAACGTCATGGCATTCCCCATCAAAGTCTGCGTTGTCTGTTCGGAGGAGTTCGAACTCAAGCCCGATAAACCCGGTTTCGCCAACCGCTGCCCGGAGTGCAGCGCTGACGAATCGACTGATCCCACCACCAAGCGTCGCGTGGATGCCGACGAACGCAAGACCACGGCTGAAGCGAACGAAGCACGCCGCCAAGCGATGCGCGATCTCCTCTACCGCAAAGACAGCTAGAAAATTTCCGAGGCGGTTTTCCAACCAGGATGGACGGCAGAATATGAATAAGTGGCCAACAATCTACGCATTTATGATCATGTGTCTGTTCGCCCTTGCAGCCGACGCACAGCCATTCCACAAGCAGTTGTCCAGGTCAGAGAAGATGCACATTGTCGATGGCCCATTCGTGATCGTCACAACGACGGAAGCAATGCCCGTAAGAGTCAAACAAGCGTTTTCGGAGATAACGGGCGAACACTCGTTCGCGTTGGCCAATCCCGGACGGAAGTATCAAGCTACCGATCTCGTAGTAGAGCGAGGATTGCCTTTCAGGCGTCTTGTATTTGCTGGCGTGAAGGGCAACGAGTGGTTCCTTCATTACGAGCGAGGTGGGAGAGGCCATAGCTATTCTGTTGTCCTGTTCAAAATTGACGCACAGAATCGACTTCAGTTTCTATGGGGCGGAGTTGGATTTAAGAGTGCGAACAGCTTAGAGGAACTTCGGAAGATGATTGCTATCGGGCAATTCTCCGACGATACCTCGAACTACTGGTGATTCATTGGCTGGATATCTTTGCTCATCCTCTCTCGCGCCCATACGCACGAATGCCCCGCCGTCAGGCGGGGCATTCGTGCGTTAAGAAGCTCTTACGCTTCTGCAATCGGTGCTACCACGAGCGGCTCGATGGCGACGAACTTGCCCATCTGTCCCCGGTCGATGAATTTCACTTTGCCGTCAGTCTTGGCAAAGAGGGTGTCGTCCTTGCCGCGCCCGACGTTCAGGCCCGGCTTGATGCGGGTACCGCGCTGGCGAATGATGATTGTTCCGCCAGTGACGGTTTCTCCGCCGAAGGCTTTGACGCCAAGACGCTGTGCGTTCGAGTCGCGGCCGTTGCGGGATGTTCCTTGACCTTTTTTGTGTGCCATAACGGAATTCCTGTTCCTTCAGTCATTCGCCGCTTAAGCCGCGAATGACTGAATATTTCCAAAATGTTATTTCTTGGCAGCCGGTGTTGCGTCGGCTTCAACGGTCTTTGCGGCCTTCGGCGCCTTTGCGGGCACCTCGGGAGCCTTGAACGTTTCTCCGCCTACGCTGATTTCTGCAATGCGTACCTGGGTGAACGGTTGACGATGTCCGTTCAGCTTTTTGTACTGCTTCTTGCGCTTGAAGTGAAAGACCAGAATTTTGTCGGCGCGGCCTTCTCCGAGGATATGGCCGACTACCTTGGCGTCGTCAGCTTTGGCGATTTTGCCCTCTTCGCCGCTCACTGCCAGGACTTCGAACTCAATATTCTGGTCGCTATTGGACGCCGTCTTCTCAATCTTGATGACGTCACCGGGTGCGACACGATACTGCTTACCGCCAGCGCGGATCACCGCGTACATAGAAATGCCTCCATAAATCTTCCCTCCATCCCAGGACACCGCTACGAGAGGGGGCCGATGGAGTTTCTCAAAACAATTCTGTGCGCTTGCACTTCCCCGCAGATCGAAAGACCGAGGCAGATCCGGCTATTCAACGCTACCTATTGCGCAAGCAATGCCAAACCTGATGCGAGGTGCCCCTGACGAGGCGAAGCAGTACAGGCAAACCATAGGATTTTAGCTTTTTCCGAAGCCCGAGGTCAAACGGCACCTCAAGAACCTAGCCATTGCCAGAGTACGACCAATTCCCCCGCCACGAACAGCGTCCCGAAAATCAACTTAATTGTGCCGAGCCAACCAAAGCGGCAGGTAGATATCGAAATTATCCGAGCGCTCCTCAGTATAACGCCCCGCGAGGTCGGTTAACGGGCAGCGGCCACGGTTCAGGGCGAGAATCGCACACTCGATCAACAACAACCCGCTCAACAGCGCCGCCCAAGAAAACCGCCGATAGATCCCCGCCCACGGAATTGCCACGACGCATCCGGCAAAAAATAACCAAACCGCCGTATGCAACAGCCTGATTGCGACCAGGACGGGGAACTGTTCCGGGCGGATTTTCACGGAAGAACTCTGCCGGAAGATAGACTACACTACCGTTATGAGCCTAGCCCAACCTGCCTCCATCAAGGTCCACAAAACCAGCGGCACAACCATGGAAATTGGCTGGAAAGACGGCCACCAGAGCACGTACACCTTTGCCTATCTGCGTGATGCCTGTCCCTGCGCCACGTGCAACGAAGAGCGCGCAAAGAGCCACCGCCAGCCCGATGAGCCCTCCGCGCCAGATGCCGCGGGCCCGCTGCAGATGTTCAAGCCTGCGCCTCGCCCCACGGAAGTCGCCCAAGTCGGCAATTACGCCATCCGTTTCACTTGGAATGATGGCCACCAGCACGGCATCTACTCATGGGATTATCTCCGCGAGTGGTGTCCCTGCCAGAGCTGCCGTGACCTGCGCCACTCCACCGATGGCCTTGAACACGACATCGACAATCATCCACCGCGAAAGTCGCAGTAGCCGTACATTTTCTCGCATGTGCAAAGCACTATGTCGTCATCGAAAAGCGTTGGACAGGGAATTCTTTCGAGCAGACGAATAAGCAGATGACGAGTCGGCATTGTGGGAGCTTTCAAAGCCATGCGCTAAGTCCAGTGTTCTGAACCTCACCTCGCAAACCTGTTAGTCTTTTATTAGACCCCTCGGTCGCCTTTTCATCTCATGGACTTTCTCTCAAAGCTCAATCCGCAACAGCGTGAAGCGGTCGAAACCGTGCGTGGCCCCGTGCTCATTCTGGCCGGAGCCGGTTCGGGCAAGACACGCGTCATCACCTATCGCATCGCCTATCTTGTTGAGCATGAAACCGTGCAGCCCGACCGCATCCTGGCCGTCACTTTCACCAACAAAGCCGCCGCCGAAATGGCCGAGCGCGTCAACCAGCTCATTGGACAGCACTCGCTGGCCAAGCCCGCCATCAGCACCTTTCACTCGTTCTGCGTGCGCATGTTGCGGCGGGATATTAATGCGCTTCAGGTCAACGGCAAGGGCTACACTCGCGACTTCGTGATCTACGACGAGGCCGATCAGCAGCAGGTCGTCAAAACGGCGATCAAGCGCCTCGGCATCGACGACAAGAAGCTCACGCCGCGTAGCGTTCTGTCGCTTATCTCTTCGGCCAAGAACCATATGCAAGACCCGCAGGAGATGTACCTCCACTCGGCCGAGCCCAAGATGGAACGCATCGCGCACATCTACAAGATTTACAAAGACGAGCTGTTCAAGGCCAACGCTCTCGACTTCGATGACCTGCTGCTGGAAAGCGTCCGCCTGCTCAAGGGTGACCAGGCAACGCGCGAAAAATATCAGCGCCGCTTCCAGTACATGCTCGTCGATGAGTATCAGGACACGAACCGCCCGCAGTACGAGATCATGTGCGCCCTCGCCGGAACCCACCACAACCTCTGTGCCGTGGGCGACGAGGATCAGTCGATTTATTCCTGGCGAGGGGCCGACATCAACAACATTCTCGACTTCGAAAAGAATTTTCCCGAAGCCAAAATCATCCGCCTTGAGCAGAATTACCGCTCTACCCAGCCCATCCTGCAGGCTGCCTCAGCGGTGGTCGCCAATAATCTGCAGCGCAAGGGCAAGACCCTATGGACGGCTCGCGAGGGTGGCAGCAAAATCGGTTTTTACGATGCGCCCGATGGTGAGAATGAGGCGCTGTTTGCAGCCGACTTTATCTCGAAGTGGGCACGCGAGCGAGCCCGCGAAGGCGCTGAGAACAAGTCGGCGATTCTCTACCGCACCAACTCGCAATCGCGCCTGCTAGAAGAGGCGCTGCGCCGCTACAACCTGAACTACAACGTAGTTGGAGGCTTCAGCTTTTACGAGCGCGCGGAGATCAAGGACATGATCTCCTACCTCAAACTCATCCTCAATCCTGACGACTCCGTGGCCCTGATGCGCGTGGTGAACACTCCCGTTCGCGGCATCGGCAAGACCACCATGGAAACCGTTGAGCGCGTGGCCCTGGAAACCAATCTCCCGCTCTGGGGAGCCTTGCAGCAAGTCATTGATCAGCGGCTGTTGCCCGCTCGCGCCTGCGCTGCGCTGGCTGGCTTCCGCGATCTTCTTCGCGACGCGCGAGCCATCGTCTATGGCGATTTTGCCGAGCACATGAATGCCACCGCTGCGGCGGATGCGGGCCACCCGGAAGCTTCAGAGCAGGAAGCCGGGCTTGACACCCAGCACGGTTTTGACTTTGGCGACCTGGCACCTGCGGCCGGCAGCGAAGCGTTACCCGATGCCGATGACAGCTTCGACGTCAGCGAATTCGGGGTGGAGGAGTCCGCCGAGGACTCTGATGCCCCCGCGTTTTCGCCCGACGAACAGGCTGAGGATGTCGCACCTGGGCCAGAGCAAAAAGTTTCCACCGCCGAGGTTCTCAAGTTCCTCATCGACCGCACCAAGTACATTCAGCTTCTTGAAGCCGAGGATTCCCCAGATGCGCAGGCGCGCATTGAAAATCTTCGCGAACTGGTCAACGCTGCCATGGATTCGCGGGATCGCGGCGAAAGCATCAGCGATTTCCTCGACCATGCCGCGCTGGTCAGCGACGTCGATCAGTTCGACGATTCGCAGCAGATCACGCTGATGACACTGCACGCCGCCAAGGGCCTGGAATTTCCGCTGGTCTTCCTGGTTGGCATGGAGGAGGGTCTGTTTCCGCACTCGCGCACCCTGAACTCGCCCACTGAAATAGAGGAGGAGCGCCGCCTCTGCTACGTGGGCATGACTCGCGCGATGGATACGCTCATCGTCAGCCGCGCCCACTACCGCCGGCGCTACGGCACTGACACGCCGGAGCCTTCGACTCCCTCGCGCTTCCTCGAGGAAATTCCGATTGAACTGCTTGAGGATGTCGGGTCGCCAGGAAAAATCAAGGGTTCCACGCCGCGCTTTCAGGAGTACGGCTCGGTCCATTACGACTACGAGAACGAGGATCAGTCTGCCATCGCGTGGGAAAACCGTTCACATCCCAAGAGCGCACCCAAGACCACTTACACCGGTCAGGCTTACAACTCCATTGACAACATCGCGGACTTTTTCGCCTCGCGCGGCAAGAAATTTTCCCGCCCCGAAATGGACCTCGGCAAGCCTTCCGGGGGCCGTGGATTGCGCAAAGGAGACCGTGTCCGCCATCCGAAATATGGCGAAGGAGTGGTCTATCATCGAGAAGGCGATGGGGAAGATGCCAAGATTACTGTACAATTTCACAGTCACGGCTTGAAGAAGCTTGTCGAAAAGTACGCCCAGCTCGTCAAGGCTTAGGCGCACACGCGCAGAAATTATTCGCAAAGGAAAACGAGAAAATGCCCAACACAACTGCTCTACCGAAAGAAGAACGCAAGGCGAAAAAGCGCGCAGCGCGCAAAAAGGCTGCTCCCAAGGCCGCCCGAACCCACGAACGCGGCGCAGCCAAACAAAAGGTCAAGAAGGCACTTCGCGGCACCTCCAAGCGCTAGGTTTCTTGTACCCGGTTAGGGAGCATCGGAAATTCTGGGTGCCCCACCTTCGCCGCGCTGTTTTTGCACGGATAAGGTGGGAAGCAACACCTTCCAGCTGCGCGGCGATTTTGCTTTTGTTTTTTGCTCCTGGTCCCGGACCGCGCTCCCCGGATTCCAACGGCCACGTCCTACGCGGGTAGTTTTCGCGTATGTCGTGGCCGTTTTGCTTGTTATCATGTCACTCTGGAACATTCCACACATATCCCCAGTTTGATTTGCAGGCCGGGGAGGCAGGAGCAATCCGCTGGCGAGTCAACTTTTTGCCCGTAAGTCCATCGACAAGCTCATCGCGGAGGCATCCGAACCCGGCCACCAGCTAAAAAAAACGCTCGGGCCCTGGTCGCTGACCGCGCTCGGAATCGGCGCGATCATCGGCTCGGGAATCTTTGTCCTGACCGGCACCGCTGCGGCTGGCGAACATTTCGAAGCGCCCTCCATCTTTCATGCCCAAGTCATGGATATTCTGTGGAATCTCATGAGCCACGGCAACGTGCATGGGGCGCTCATGCATGGCCGCCCCGCCGCCGGTCCGGCCATCGCCATCTCGTTCATCCTGGTCGCCATCGCCTGCTCCTTTGCCGGACTCTGCTACGCCGAACTGGCTTCCATGATTCCCATCGCAGGCT
>Ga0302320_10031613_pt1 | contig 10034 bp, 11 predicted proteins | sample Bog_T0_3_FD_202130 | JGI IMG/M metagenome (GOLD analysis project Ga0302320, IMG submission 202130) | Peat permafrost microbial communities from Stordalen Mire near Abisko, Sweden - Bog_T0_3 | ecosystem: Environmental > Terrestrial > Soil > Wetlands > Peat | place: Sweden: Abisko, Stordalen Mire...
AACGAATCGTTCGTGGTGCGCTGAGTGCGAGGAGTTCGCGCCACAGTTCCTGGTGCTGCAACTCAAAGCCACGGCTGTTGCGCCAGCCAAACCGCTGCCAGCGAAAGACCAGGAACCGCATTCCATCTATCAGCAATTCCGAGTCAGAGCGCAGTTCGATTCGCGCGCCGGTTGGCGTTAGGCGCAGTGCCTCGACCGCGGCGCGCAATTCCATTTCAGAGACAGTAGACCACGGAACCGATCCAGCGATCTCCTGCCGTTTTGTCCCGTGAAGCACGATGGCTGCCCAACCGGCAGGACCGGGATTGCCGATGGCCGAGCCATCGGTAAAGATGAAGAATTGGTTGTTCATGGGGATGCTCCGTAGTGCGCCATTACCAATGATCCGCGCATTGGCTACGCCGCTTGCATAGGAATGACGCTTCCGAAGGGTGCATGACGGCCGCCGGTCGAGGCCCAAATAACGGGAAAGGCTGGAGGGTCGTCGGGGAAAGTTCCATAGAGGTCGGTCAGAAATACCAGTGTCTGCGGTTGAATGCCGTGCTCATCCAGCCAAGAGAAGCATGGACCGAAGTCTGTGCCTCCTCCCCCGACGGGATTTAGATGAACGGTATCTCCGGCTTGATAGGTCTCCACTTTGTGTATCTCGGTGTCGAAGTACAGGACGTGAACGCACTGTGGGCGTTGGCCTTCAAGGATCGAGCAAACCTCAGTCTCAAAGAGTCGCAACAGTCGGCCATTCACCGAGCCCGAGCAATCGACAGCGATGGCAATCTCTCCGACACCCTCGCGCACCACTCCAGGCAGATAGAGTCCGTTCCAGATGTGGCGGCGGTTGGGCCGCATCCAACTCGAATCAGCGGGGATGGTGTCGGACCAGAGTCGGCGCAACAGCTCGCGCCAGTCCACCGTTGCCTCTGCGGCTCCTTCGAGAGTGCGCGCTAGACCCGCTGGAGCCTTGCCAGCCTGCTTCGAGAGCGTGACTGCCTGGTTGACGGCAACACTCCACTCTCGCACCTGCTCTTCCGCACTCGGCGTCTCTTTGTCGGGCTGTGGCGCATCGAGAACCTGTCCAATCCCGCCTTCCGTCTCTGGCGCAGTTGGCTCATCCGTGCTGTCTTGCTTTTCTGGCGTTTCACCCGCGCCAGTTCCGGTATCGTCATTTGAACTGTTCTGGCCGCCTGGCTGCGGCTGCGCTTCTGCATCACGTTGGTTGTAGATCTGCTCGGCGCTCATTCCACGGAAGCGGTGATCGACAAGAACGCCGTCTGGCAGACTGAGGCCCGCGTCGAGCAGCAGCGGATTGATGGCGTAGTCGCACGCCTCATTCCACCGCCGTGGATCGCGCCCAGAACGCCGTACATGATGCTGGAGCGCGGGGTGCATGACCTCGTGGGCCAACACTCCGGCCAGTGTTGCCGAGTTCAGCGTATCGACGAACTCGGGGTTGTAGTAGAGCGACACGCCATCGGTCGCCATGGTTGGAATCGATCGCTGCTCGCGCCCCTTCAACCGAAACAGAAGCGAGCCAAAGAATGGATGGTCCAACAGAAGCGTGGTGCGTGCCTTCCGGATGCGCTCTGCCGCCGGAGTTTGGTGTGTCATTACAGGCATAAATTGACCGGGCCTCCAAATTGGGAACAAAATCTGAGTAGAAGGTGTCTAAGACAATATGCACGTCTTCCGCAAGTTCGCGATGCTCGGAGCGATTGGCCTCTCGCTCGTTCCAATTTCGGATTCCCAACGTTCTCACGTTGTACCGTTCCACCACCCAGCCGGAGTTTTAGTGGCTGGTTTGCGGGAAACTGCTACCCATCGCAGTGCTATTCCAGGTTTGCGCATTACCTCTGACCACGGGATGCCTGCCAATGCCAATTTCTGGCTCCATCTTGACGCCGCTGGCCGTGTCCTCGAAGTCAAGGACATCGAGACTGAGGACTATCTGATCCCTCACTACGTTCAGAGTGAACTCATCGAAGCCATTTGGAAAGTGACATACGCCCCATTCACTCGCAATGGGAATCCCGTGGAAGCGTGGGCACAAGATACAGTCGAACTCCTCTCCCGCGAGGACTCCGGTTTTCTTTCACCGCAGAAGGCCCTTTCGCCGTTTCCCGAGCCAAGTCCATCCACCAATTTTTCCATTCGTCTCTCGCGTTCCGGGTGCTATGGTTCCTGCCCTGCCTACACGGTCACGATACACGGGGACGGTACGGTTTCGTACAAAGGTGGCTGGTACGTTTCGATCGACGGAGAACGCACCACCCATGTCAGTCCCGAAGCTGCGATGAAGCTCCTTGAGAAATTCCGTAAGGCGAACTTCTTCTCACTTAAAAACGAATACCGCGCTGGAGTGACCGACAACCCGACATATTGCTTGGAATTGGTAGTCGGAGCGAGGAAGAAGGTCATCACCGATTATGTCGGTGAGTGGGTTGGCATGCCCGCCGCAGTCACAGAACTCGAAGATGCTGTAGATCAGACCGCAGACTCTGCTCGTTGGGTGACAGCCAGTTCTCGCACACTCGAAGCCATGAGCGATGCAGGCATATCTCCAACTTCAAAACAAGCGAATATAATTTTGCATCGAGCAGTAATTTACGGCAAGGCGGATGCTGTTCGTGATTTGCTTACAGCCGGAGCTCCCATAACAGGAGAAAGTAAGCCCAAAGGCGTAATTGAAATGTGGTCCCCATCGGGTTCATTACTCGATGACATCGCGAACTATCGAGGCGATTCGACATCGAGGAAAGAAGTCATAGCCGCACTTCTGGCAAACTCTGATGTGCGAGCAAACAAGCCCGATATCCAGCGAGCCCTCGGCAAGGCAGCAACCGAAGGTCAGATTGATATCGCACGAATGCTCATCGCAGCTGGTGCCGATCCGCAGGCTTCCTTTCAAGACACATACAATGCTGATGAAAAACCGGCTGACCAAACGTTCCTCATGCGCGCTGTCGAGTCAGGGGTGTGGTCCATGATCGACGATGCTCTTTCCCGTCCTCACGACATCCATGCCGTAGATCATGATGGTCGTTCAGCGCTCGCGACCGTCATTTGGACTTCACCGCCTGTCGAAGACATCCTCCCTATCGTCGATAAACTCATCGCCGATGGAGCAGGCAAGAAAGAATTGGACCTCGCTGTCGCTGACGCCTGCGACCGCCCCGAGTGGCGCGACGGCCTAGTCGCCCGCGGAGCTGATCCTCAGATATGTAAAGCTCAGAAGAAAAAGTAGCGTTACTGACATCCCTGCCGCAGCGAACGTCCTGCTAGGTCTCGCTTTCCTTCGGAGGCTCGGACCGACCCGACGGATCTAGAACCACAGACCATTTCTTCCGGCTAATTTGTGGCTGTGGTTACAACGTGTCTCATGCCGCCGCAGGCGCCTCCATGTACGCGGACATACGGGAGAGGATGTCATCGACCGTTGGAGCGTCTGGAGCCTCCTCCGGCACGCTGGCTTCGCGATCACGCAGAACGCTGTCGATCTCGGCTACGATCTCTGCGGCATCGTTGGCCGTGGCCACGCGCAACAGGTCATGCTTCTTGAGATCCTGCGCCGTAAAGCTGCACAGCCGTTGCCTGATCTGATCGGCGAAACGGTTCAGGTCGGCGTCACCATTCACGTTCAGACGTGGCAGCAACTCCACCAGGTCAAAGACATTCGTGACCATCGTCGCGTGGAAGCGGGACTCCGGCTCATTCAATCGGTCCACCATGTGCGAAACCACGTCCCTGAGCCGCTTCCACAAATCCTCAGTCCCACGCGTCAGGGACTCGCGAACATTGGCGTCGATCTCGCGGGCCACGCGCGCCTGTTCCTCGACCGACATCTGCACACGAAAGTCGTTGCCGGTTGGGATAGGCAAGATCTCCAACTTCACGCCGAACTTCTTGCGCAGCTTGTCGGCGGCGGGATAGTCTTCCTCTCGAAACAGGCCGTTCAACTCCGGGCGTACCTGTTCGATGTACTGCGGATAGACCTGAAGGAAGCTCTCCACGCCTTGCTCAAAGCTGGCTTCAAACTCGCGCATACGGGCCGTCAGATCGAAGTAGAGGTTCGACGGCAGCAAGCGGAATCCCTCATCGGACCACGGCAACGTGATCTTGTAGAAGTACTGCCGCACCTGCCCCGCCAGCGTGCGCAGTTCATCGAGTTTGTCGGCGCCGCGCAGCAACTGCTTGTTGTAGCGACCCGCGCCCTGATGCGCTCCATGCTGGTCGGCAACGTCGCGGCTGATCTTGCGGTCGTGTTTGATGGCCGTCCAAATACTGATATGGACGGCGGCGAGCATCGCGCGTTCAGTAATCATCTAACTACCTCCCTATGTTCCACGCCGAAGCGAACAAACTCCGGTGTGTGGGTGATGGCGGTGTCCCGCGCCGCCGCGTCGCGCATCGCCATGACGCGCATTTCGGTCGGCATACGGTCGAGGTACTTGAGTCCTCTGGCCACGGAGTTGTCTGTCATGGCCCGCCCCAGCGCCGTGGCAATTGCGATCTGCGCCGAGGTCTCCGCCGGGAGCGGAGCCGTCTCCGGATTGAGCAGAATCTCGTCAATCGACGGCAACTGCCGGAAGAGCCGCAGGAATGCAATCAACTCCGCCGCCGCAGCCGGCCCTACCGTGCCGTCGAGCAACTGCGCCTCGAACTCGCTGGCGCCTGACAGGAACGTGGTCTTCTGCCGGTTGGCAATGCCGCGCAGAACATTGGAGGCCATCTCCCAGGAGCGGGGAGTGGGCCAGGCATTGGCGTCCGTGGTGGCATCTGCGGTGTGCAGAAGATCCGGCTTGAAGCGTAGAAACGCGATGATCTCCGGCCGAACGCCCGCGCCCACGGCCCACCTGCACCAGTCATTGAGATCGGCTTCTAGTTCCAGATGGACGAAGCGATTCCGCAACGGTCGCGGCATCGAGAAATGCACGCCCCGCTCAGAGGCCGGATTGCCCGCCGCGAGGACCACCCAGCCGTCCGGCAACGCATACTCTCCGAGTTTGCGGTCCAGCACCAGTTGATAGCAGCCGGCCTGCGTCATCTGCGGAGCCGAGGTCAGCTCATCGAGAAATAGGATGCCCTTCCCGCTGGTGGGAAGGAACTTGGGTGGCACCCACTCGGTCTGGTCCTCTTTGATACGCGGTAGTCCACGCAGATCGACCGGATCGAGTTGTACAGCGCGAACGTCAAGAAACTCAAAGTCGAGATCGTCCGCAACCTGCGCGACGATCTGCGACTTGCCGACGCCACAAGCGCCCCAGATATGCAGAGGCACACGTTCGCCGATCAGCGCATGAAGCGCTTCATACAGCTTGGATGGTTTCATTTGGATTTACCTCAGGCGGGATACTGGTACGGACATGAAGAAAGCCGGTTAAGCCTTCTATTTGGGGATGCGTTGGGTTGCTGTACTGGCCGCTTTGAGGCGGAACAGCGACGACGATATAAACTGATTGCTGAATGAATTCATCTAGGGATCAGCAAATCGAGACGCTTCGGGCCGCGCTCAAGGCGGCCCGTGAGAACGAGAACAGGTGGATGGAAATCTCCGCCGACTTCTCAACTGACGCTGAACGGATGGAGCAGTGGTCCAGCACCGCGAAACTCAGGCAGCTCGAAATCGAGCGGATCGAGGCGCTCATTGCCGGTGCGGCTGGCCTTACTGGCTTGGCGCAACCGGTGCGCAGTGAGACGATTGAAGCGGAAAACAGAATGGGAGAGACGGCATGAACGAAGCGGAAATGAAAGCAGAGCTGGAGCGCCTGCGGGCAGAAAACGAAAAGCTCAAGAGCAAGGATTCAGCAGGGTTGAGTCTCAAGGTCAGCGAGAAAGGCGCCGTATCCCTCTACGGAATGGGACGTTTCCCCGTCACCCTCTACAAGGAACAATGGCTCCGCATTCTTGCCAGCGCTCCTGTGATCGAGGCATTCATCCGCGAAAACGACAGCAAACTCAAGACCAAGGAGTAGCTCCCAGAGCGGTACGGGATTTCGCCTCAGTTGAGTTCCCAGCCTGTGCTACCGCTCGATCCTGGAGGCAATTATTGTCGTAAAACAGCTGCTATTACAATGAGCCGCCTTCACGACTATCCGCCTTGATTTACTTCTTTCGGGGAGAAAGAGACGGCAATTCGATTCAGTGCACCTACAACTGCACCTATTAACTGCGCTCCTTGATTGATCCAGGGTTCCGTTCGTTCGGCGTTGACCATTTCAAATGCCCCTTCCAATTCGGAAGAAGGCAAGTGAGCGTCCGCATGGCGGAGTTCGAATGTGCCGACTAGGGGAGTCATTACGGCGTATGCTTCGTCAGCTTGCAGAACTGTTGCTAGCAGGCTCTTGAGCAGCGTCAATGAGCCCAGCTTTTTTCCCTTCGGCAGCGGTACAACATTCTGTAAGCCTGCAACATCGATGCTATCTGCGGTCAATCGTGCGAGGTCCTTAGCCAACCCGTAAAAACCACCTTCATCAACTGCTCTGAAACGATGAATTAGGTGGAACAATCGTTCGTGTTCCGAATGCTTCTTAATCACTTCAAACCCGAAACGCTGTTTGGAATTGTGGTTTAGGAGTTCAATCGTCTTTCTTAAGAAGGCTTCGGGCGCATCCGTCCGAGCTGGCTCCCCCTCGGCCTGAGCCATCAGTAATTCTCGCGATACCCCTCCATCTGGGATGACGTTGAATCCTGCCCAAATCTGTTGCTGCCAGGCAGGCGAATTCCTGATGTCTTTTGCATAGACGTTTACCAATCCTATGCTGTTCACTCCAAAATGCACTCCCCCGCCGGAACCCATATCGATTCGACCTGTGTTGGCGGTATACCATTCCATGGCTGCGCCACGGTGGTCGAGAGCTTTGTTTATCACGTCGGGTTTGAACCAAAGCCATCGTCCCTTTCGGTCCAGGACCTCGGCACTTTCTCTTTGGCCGGAGCCGTCGGTGTAGAAGAAGATCTGGGATGCGACATGATCGCAGCGAATTCTGCTACTGTGCTCGCCAGGTTCGATGAATTCGACTTTCCAAAGCTCACCCCAAACACGAAATAGCATCCTTCCCTTGGCCTTTCGGGAGGATCTATGGGTCGTGAATTCGTCGGAGACTCCGATCTCGGGAACATCTTGCTCAAGATCAAAATCTTTCCGTCCAACGTGCAAGACTTCAATGGAACTCCCATATTGAAAGCCATGTTCGGTAATCTCCGTGATTGTCCCTTGCCATTTTTGGCCAGTTGACTCCTCCACCGTGGGGTGCTCATTCCAGCTAATTTCTGGCCGCTCTGAATAGATGAGTTCCCGGCTCCGATAAGAGGAAACACACAGAAATTCATTCCTGGAAGCCAAGAAGTCTTTAAGGTGACTAGACCTGATCTCCATCAATGCTGGTGAGCCGCTCCCGTTTCGAGAAAGCCGAATGACGACAGAATAGCCCTCCTCGATTGCCAGCCAGGTATCACCTTCTCGCTTGAGATGGAGCCCAAGCACCAGATCCGGGTGAACATGCCATTCTTCGTGTTCAATCTTGCTTCCCTGTTGACACAAAACAAGGAAAGTTCCATGAACCTCATCCGAATACGGCTTGAACAGATCGGCTGGCTGATAAACCCCATCCTGAACGCAAGGAGCATGGTCGTGCATTAGGCTAAGATTGTCCCAACTGATAGTCTTTTCCGCGATTTGATGCAGGCCAATAGGGATCGAGGCCGAAGCGGAGGCAAAGTACTCTTCTTCGTGTCCCGGCGTTAGGTTCTCTGGGCCGTTTTTAGTCTTCCTTGTAGCGCGAAGAACAACCCACGCATCCCGGTCCATGATGCGGGTGCGCCAATCTCGCAGTTCAAACCAACGCTGGTCTCGAGTCATTTTTGCCTCGTTTGCTATACAGGATAGATCAACCGAGTGGCTTCAGGTCCAGCAAGAGGCACTGGCGATAATACTTCCAAAACATGCGACCCAGCGAAGCAGCGGATTTAGGGTGACCTTAGGTGGAATCGAAATGAGTGCTAACAGCCCGTTGCGCTCCTTATCAACACAATCGGCATTTTCCCACAGGTTCCGCCGCATGGCTAGCTAACCGCTCCCCTCTTGAAGAGAGGAATGGCGGTCGTTAGGCCGCGTCACCCAGTTCTTCGATCACTTCGATTGGCTCGTCATCGTCGATCTCTGCAAATCCATGCTCTTCTTCTGGTTCGGCAAGCGCAGTGTTGGGTGTGGCAGCTGGTAGCCACCACGCGCGCATGACTCTTTCCCCACTCAGATCGATCAAGGCTTTGCTTTGCTCGGGCTGTTGTTAAGTTCGGTTCTTGCGTTCTCACCCGCTGTTTGGCGCACCACATCTTCCATCTTGCCCATCAGCGAACTCAACTGATGTGATAGCGATTGAATCTCCGCCTCAGCGCGCCGGTTCAACTGGAAATCCAATTCACTCCGCACCCGGTCCTTCACGTCCTGGCGGTTTTGGCTCATCATGATCACCGGAGCCTGAATCGCAGCCAGCATCGACAGAAACAGGTTCAGCAGAATGAATGGATAAGGGTCCCACGCCCGGTTGTGTAGCACCACATTCATCGATGAATACACCACGAGAATAACCGCAAAAAGGATGATGAACGACCAAGAGCCACCAAAGCGCGCCACAGAGTCCGCTAGACGCTCACCAAAGGTGGACTCTTCCTCGATGACTTCGTTGGGGTTGCGGCAGATGCGGCTTCGTACCAGATTCTGCGAGGCATGGAGTTGCCGCGCTTGCATGGTCAGCATATCCATGCCTGCCATCGGCATATGCATCACCAACTCGATAATGTCATCGCGCCCAACCTCTAGGCAAACCGTCTCTTCTATCGCCATTGCCGTCGACTGGTGGTCGGACTGCTGCAGCATCGATGCAAAGCCGAAGAACTCCCCATGTGTCGGCTCGTCAACCACTACTTCTTGCTGGTCTTCATCCGTCATGGCCACTTGCGCTTTGCCCGACATCACCACGTAACCATGATCCGCGGGGTCCCCGGCCTGGAAGATGCGCTCGCGTGGTGCAAATCGTTTGATCTCCACCTGCGCCGCCAGAACTTCAACTTCATCGTCGTCCAGAAGTTCGAAAAGAGGAACGTGTCTTAACTCGTCGGGATTGCATGGCATGGCTTGCCTCATTCATGATCTGGATTTGGTCGGCGGCATCTGTCTGTGAGTGACAATATTAGACCTGACTTTCAACCGTGACCTCAATCATCATGATATGCGTTCGACGATTGTGTAGAGAATTGGGCGATGAATTTCTCAAGCCGCGTCATCCAGTTCTTCGGCCTCTTCGATTGGCTCATCGTCGTCAACCTCCGCAAATCCGGGATCTTCGTCCGATTCTGCAGGCGTGGCGGTGGCGGTGGCCGCCGGTGCTGGCATATCGAATAGGCTTGCTCGGCCTTCGCCTTTTCCAGGGTGTTCTTCATCTGCAGAGGGGAGTTGACGAGACTGACCGCTTTTGGGAGCAACAACGACGACAATATAAATTGATTTCTGAATAAAGTCGTCAAGAGATCAGCAAATCTAGGCGTTTCAGGTCTCGAGCCGGTGAAGTGCTCCCTTCATGGATTTCACAAAGAAATCTTGATGGAGCGGTCACTATTGACCAGACAGCCTCAATCCGCGGAGGAGATGATTTGAGAAAACCAGTGTGCATCTCTTGCACTCGGAGATGCCATGCTTGGCACACGCACCACAGCGTCTGCGACTGGCTCAACAACTATTGCAAGCATCCACTACTACTCTCCATTCTCGCTTGCATCACAGCAGGAATGTTCGTCTTGGCTCTCACCCTTGCAATGTTTTCAGTGGCAGCAGAGTCCGGCGTTTGCGCGGCTCTGACTGTCACTTCTATTGGGTAGAAGTCTCAAGGGCAGGACTTGAAGGGGGATGCACCGATATGCTTGACCAAGTTAATTTTGTTCGCCACATTGCCCTGCTGGCTCCAATTCCAAAAGAGCTCATTGATTTAGCACCCGTGAAATTTCACAAGGTGAATAGGGTGGCTTTCGGAAGCAGAAACAGTGAT
>Ga0302320_10031615_pt1 | contig 10034 bp, 17 predicted proteins | sample Bog_T0_3_FD_202130 | JGI IMG/M metagenome (GOLD analysis project Ga0302320, IMG submission 202130) | Peat permafrost microbial communities from Stordalen Mire near Abisko, Sweden - Bog_T0_3 | ecosystem: Environmental > Terrestrial > Soil > Wetlands > Peat | place: Sweden: Abisko, Stordalen Mire...
GATGAGGTTCTTCTTGGCCGCTTCGATTCCCTTGCGAATCGCCTGGGGAACCTCCTTGGCCTTGCCCGAACCGTGGCCCACGACGCCCGAGGCGGCATCACCGACCACCACCAGCGCGGCAAACGACATGTTTTTGCCGCCCTTGACCACCTTGGTCACGCGATTGATGGCCACCACCTGATCTTTCAGGTTGTACTGGTTGGCATCGAGTTTCTTCTTCAGAATCGTCATTGCTCTCTCGTCTCTTCTTCCAGTGGTCAGTGATCAGTGGACAGTGGTCAGTTTCGCTGTACCGTGAACCAACGTTTCAACTGCTGCTAACCGCTGCTTGTTTCAAATTGTCAGCGTTCCGCCGTCAGGCCGCATCAGCAAGAACTGATCACTGATCACTGACAACTGATCACTGTTCTTAAAACTCCAGGCCCGCCTCGCGCGCTGCATCGGCCAGGGCCTTGACGCGCCCGTGGTAGAGATAGCCGCCGCGACCGAAGACGACCTTCTTGATGCCCTGCTTGACGGCCAACTCGGCCACGGTCTTGCCAATCTCTTTGGCCGCCGCCACATTGCCGCCGGTCTTCATCTTGAGGGTCGAGGCCGAAACCAGGGTCTCGCCCTTCTGGTCGTCGATGACCTGCGCGTAGATGTGGCCCAGCGAGCGATAGACATTCAGCCGCGGCCGCTCGGTGGTTCCGGAGAGCTTGCGCCGGATGCGATCGTGAATGCGCTGGCGGATTGCGTTTCTCTTGGTCTGCGTAATCATGGCCTCTCGTTCCTATTAGCGGAGCCGCCCCGCGGCCCCGTTCGGTTTTTGTTCAGTTCACAATTCTCAGTTCGTAGTTCTCAGTGATACCCGGAAACCAGCAGCGCGCAACAACTGCGAACTGTGAACTATGAACTATTTCGAGCCCGTCTTGCCGGCCTTCTTCTTCAGCTTCTCGTCCGAGTACCGTACGCCCTTGTTCTTGTACGGGTCGGGCTTGCGCAGCGAGCGCATATCGGCCGCCACCTGGCCCACCTTCTGCCGGTCAATGCCGGAGATGATCAAGTGGGTCATCTTGGGATCGATGGTGACCTCGATGCCCGAGGGCAGCGGAACCTCGATCTGGTGGGAGTAGCCCAGCGTGAACACCACTGTACCCTTGCCCTTCAGCTCGGCGCGGTAGCCGATGCCGACGATGTCCAACTCTTTCTTCCAGCCGGTGGTGACGCCCTGCACGGCGTTATAAACCAGCGCCCGGGTCAACCCATGGAACGCGGCATTCTTGTCGGTGTCGCGGAGGACGTTGAGGACGCCGTCCTTGGTCTCCAGCGTGATGCCGTCGGCGATCAGCGCGGTGACCTTGCCCTTGGGCCCTTCGACAACAACGGTGTTGCCCTGAACCTGGTACTTAACGCCCGCGGGCAGCGGAATCGGCTTTTTTCCAATACGAGACATTGCTTCAATCCTTCTGATGGCTTGCGAGTCCCGAAAAAGCAGTTGTCAGTGATCAGTTGTCAGTGATCAGTTTCAAAGCGCCTTCGTTCCACTGCAGCCCGTAAAACAGGGTTCAGATATCAGAGGTCAGGGGTCAACAAGAGACTGCGATCAGCACCACGTCCTCAACTGATCCCTGTTCCCTGATCCCTATTCCCTGCCTTTACCAAACTTCGCAGAGCAATTCGCCGCCAACGCCTTCGCGGCGCGCCTGACGGCCGGTCATGACGCCCTTGGGGGTGGTCATGATGGAGATGCCGAGGCCGCCCTGGACGCGCTTGATCTCGTCATGGCCGATGTAGACACGGCAGCCGGGACGCGAGATGCGCGCCAGGTCGCGGATGGCCGCTTCAGTTCCGCCGTACTTCAGGTACACGCGGAGAATCAGCTTGCCTTCCTCTTCCTGGGTCTTGTAGTTCGAGATGTAGCCCTCTTCCTTGAGGATGCGGGCGATCTCGGTCTTCAGCTTGGAAGCTGGTACATCCAGCTTCTGATGACGTGCCCGGATCGCATTCCGGATACGCGCCAGAAAATCGGCTACTGGGTCGGTCAGACTCATTCCTTCTCCTTCATTCCCCGTTCGTCCGCCCTGCGGAAACCAGCGGGAATGTTTGAAACAGTTCGCAGTTCACTGTTCGTAGTTCTTAGTCTCCAGTCCTTTCAGTTGCAGGTTACCGCCTCGGTGGCGCGTAACTGTGAACTTTGAACTGTAAACTATGAACTTACATCGCTACCAGCTCGACTTGACGACGCCGGGGATTTCACCCTTGAGCGCCAGAGCGCGGAAACATAGGCGGCAAATGCCGAACTTGCGCAGAAAACCGCGCGGCCGCCCGCACAGTTGGCACCGGTTGTGCTTGCGGCAGCTGAACTTCGGCTTCCGCGCGTCTTTCACCCTTTTTGCAGTAGTTGCCATAAACCCTCAAAAGTTCACAGTTCTTCGTTCATAGTTCTCAGCGCTTCATTCGCCGGTTCTTTTGCGATGAACTGCGAACTGTGAACTACGAACTGCTCTTACGCGCCTTGCCGGAAAGGCATTCCGAAGTGCTTCAGGAGCGCCCTTGCGGAGTTGTCGTCCGTCGCCGTGGTCACGATGGTGATGTTCATGCCCTTCAGCTTTTCTACCTTGGAGTAATCGATCTCCGGAAAGATCAGCTGGTCGCGCAGGCCGAGCGTGTAGTTGCCGCGCCCGTCGAAACTCTTGGTGGACACGCCGCGGAAGTCGCGCACGCGCGGCAGGGCGGTCGAGATCAGGCGGTCGAGAAACTCGTACGCCTTCTCATTGCGCAGGGTGACCATAGCGCCGATCGACATGCCTTCGCGCACCTTGAAGGCTGCAATCGACTTCTTCGCCTTGGTAGTCACCGGCTTCTGGCCGGCAATCGCCATCAGATCCGCAACCAGCGGATCCAGCAGCTTGGTGTTCTGCGTGGCCTCGCCGAGGCCCATGTTGATGACCACCTTGACCAACTCCGGCACGGCCATCGAGTTCTCAAGCCCCAGCTCCTTTTGCAGAGCCTGCTTGATCTCCTTGTGGTACTTCTCTTTCAATCTTGCTGCCATGTTCCTTGCTCTCTTTCTTCCGGTGCCCGGAGTGGACCATCGCTGGACCGTTTACCGCTTCGGAAGGTGCTCAAAAACCGGTTCTCAGCTCTCGGTTTTCAGTTCTCAGTTCCTTGCGTTCGTCGATCGTTCGCTCCACCAGGAACAAACTGATCACTGACAACTGTCCTCTTACTTCTTGGTCGGCAGCGTCTGCCCGCACTTCTTGCAGATGCGGACCTTGACATCGCCTTCGACCTTGTAGCCAACTCGAGCCGGCCCGCAGGTGGGGCAGACCAGCATGACGTTCGAAACGTTGATGGGCGATTCCTGCTCGGCGATGCCGCCCTTGGTCCGCTGTCCCTGCTTGCTTGAGACCGTCTTCTTGACCACGCGCACATGCTCGACGAGCACCGTGCCCTTGTCCGGGAAGACGCGCAGAACGCGGCCCGTCTTGCCGCGGTCGGAGCCGGTGAGGACCTTGACCGTATCGTTGCGATGAATATTCAAACTCGGCATTCGTTTCTCCGAAACAGTTCTCAGTTCGTAGTTCTCAGTTCGTAGTTCTTAGTTGTGTGCGCAGTCACTTTGAACTGCGAACTATGAACTATGAACTTGCACCTGCCCCTAAACGACCTCGGGAGCCAGGGACACAATCTTCAGGAACTTCTTCTCGCGCAGTTCGCGGGCAACCGGCCCGAAGACGCGCGTGCCAACCGGCTCGTTGGCATCGTTGATCACCACGGCCGCATTCTCATCGAAGCGGATGTAGCTGCCGTCCTTCCGGCGATGCGCCAGGCGGGTGCGGACGATGACCGCCTTCACCACTTTGCCCTTCTTCACGGTACCCTCAGGCGAGGACTCCTTGACCGCAGCGGTCACGATGTCGCCCAGACCGGCCTTCTTGCCCAGTCCGCCGCCCAGGGGCAGAATCACTTGAAGCTTGCGTGCGCCGGAGTTGTCGGCCACCGCGAGCATGGTTCTCATTTGCACAGCCATGGGTTCTTCTCCTTCTCGCTCGCTTTAGTTGGCAGCCTTGACTTCAGTGCGAACAGCGGCATCTTCGAGCTGCCCGAGCGCCGAGCGCCGGACGATCTCTTCCAGTGCCCACCGCTTCAGCTTGCTCAGGGGGCGGGTTTCGCGGATGCGAACCACGTCGCCCATGCGCGCCGAGCTCTGCTCGTCGTGGGCATAGAACTTCTTGGTGGTGCGCACGATGCGCTTGTACTTGGGGTGCGCCTTGCGCATCTCGACCTCGACCACGATGGTCTTCTGCATCTTGGTCGAGACCACCTGGCCAACCTTCTCGTTGCGCCGCGCGCCGGTCGTGGGCGCCTGTACCGCTTCAGTAGTCGTCGTCATGGCTTAACGGGCTCCCTTCCCAGTGTCGGCATCTGCCGCGGCGTCTACGGCCGCTCCGCGGATACCCAGCTCGCGCTCGCGGGCCACGGTCTTGATCTGTGCGATCTCCTTGCGCAACTGGCGGAGCTTCTTGACTCCGTCGTTCTGCCCCAGCGAGACCTGAAAGCGAAGCCGGAACAACTGCTCGGAGGTTGTCTTCTCCTGGTGCAGCAGCTCTTCGTCGCTCAGATTGCGAATTTTTGCGAGTTCCATCTCTTTGTTCTCTCTCCGGCGCTCAGCTCACCCCCCAAGGGGCGCGCGGCGCGCAAACATCTCTTACGGCACGGCCTACTTGGCCGCAGCCTCGGCCCGGACGGCCCCCGGCCGCATGACGAACTTGGTTCTCAGCGGCAGCTTGTTGGACGCCAGCCGCATTGCCTCTTCGGCAACATCCGGAGCCACCCCTTCCATCTCGAAGAGGATCTTGCCCGGCCGCACAACCGCGACCCAGTGGTCCAGAGCGCCCTTGCCCGAGCCCATTCGAACTTCGGCCGGCTTCTTGGTGATGGGCTTGTCCGGAAACAAACGCAGCCAGATCTTGCCGCCGCGCTTGATGAAGCGGGTCATGGCGATACGGCTGGCTTCGATCTGGCGGTCGGTGATGTAACCGCACTCCAGCACCTTCAACCCGTATTCACCGAACGACAGCGAGGACCCGCGCCACGCCTTGCCCCGGCGCTTGCCCTTTTGCTGTTTGCGGTACTTCACCTTCTTTGGCATCAACATAGCGAAAAACCTCAAATGCAGTGGTCAGTGATCAGTGATCAGTGGTCAGCAGATCCCTGCCTCAACTGGAGGCTCGACCGCTCACAACTGAATCCGACAACCAACCTTCTGGAAACTTAGAGCCAAAAACTGATCACTGATCACTGACCACTGACCACTGTTAGAAAACGGACGTGCCAACCGGCGGCGCCTGACGGCGCTTCTGCTCGTAAATGTCGCCGCGGTAGATCCACGTCTTGACGCCGATGACGCCGTAGGTGGTGTTCGCCTCGGTGAAACCGTAGTCGATATCGGCGCGGAGCGTGTGCAGCGGCAAACGGCCCTGCAGGTACCACTCCGAGCGGGCGATCTCGTTGCCGTTCAAGCGGCCGGAAACGCGCACCTTGATTCCCTTGCATCCGAAGCGCAGCGCCGAGTCCACGCTCTTGCGCATTGCCCTGCGGAAGCTGACCCTCTTCTCCAACTGGAGAGCGATGTTCTCCGAGACCAGCTGCGCATCCAGCTCCGGCTTGTTCACCTCGATGATGTCGATGAACACGTCGCGGCTGGTGCGCTTGCCGAGCTCCACCTTGAGCTTCTCGATCTCCGCGCCCTTGCGGCCGATGACGATGCCCGGACGCGCGGTGCGGATGAGAAAGCGCAGTTTGTTGCCCGGACGCTCGATCTCGACGGAGCTCACGCCGGCGGCCTTCAGCTTGTCGCGCAGCTCAGCCTTGAGCTTCACGTCCTCAACCAGGAGCTTGTCGTAGTCGCGCTCGGTAAACCAGCGCGAGCGCCAGGGCTTGTTCACTCCCAGCCGGAATCCGTAAGGATGGACTTTCTGTCCCATATGCTTTTCCTCAAAACCCTCTAGGCCTTGGTGGTGGCCTTTTTCTTGGTTGCCTTGGGCGCCGCTGCCGACTCCCCGGCCTTCTTCTTTGCTGCCTTGGGCGCCGCGGCCTTGGATGCCTTTGCCGGCTTCTCAGCCGTCTTGGGCTCTTCAACCTTGGTCACCAGGCCGGCCTTCGCCGCGCGTTCGGCCACGGTGAGCACAATGTGCGTGAGCCTGCGCTGGTAGCGATAGGCCCGGCCCATGGGCGCAGGGCGGATGCGCTTCATGCGCGGACCGTCGTTGGCCAGGGCAGTCTTGACATAGAGATTGTCCACGTCCAGATCGATGCCCTGTTCGCCGGAAACGTATTTGGCGTTGTCCACCGCCGATGTCAGCAACTTATGAATCACCGGGGCGATGCGCTTCTTGGTGAAGGCCGCCGTCGTCAGCGCCTCCTCAACCCCCCGGCCCTTGATCAGGTCCAGCACCAGGCGCGCCTTTTGCGGCGACACGCGCTGGAACTTGGCCTCGGCCCGGTATTCCCTTGTCTCGACTGCCATTGTCTCTTCCTCAATCTCTTCGCTGAGCCTGATCGGCAAACGGACCACCGATCACGGCCCACTGTTTACTGCAACTCTTACCGCGGCTTGGCGCCGGTCTCGGCCGCCTTGCTGCCACCCGTGTGCCCCTTGAAGGTACGCGTGGGTGCAAACTCGCCCAGCTTGTGGCCCACCATGTTCTCGGTCACGTACACCGGAACGAACTTCTTGCCGTTGTGTACGGCGATGGTGTGGCCCACGAACTCGGGAAAGATCGTCGAGCGCCGCGACCAGGTCTTGACCACCTTCTTGTCGTTGGCCTGGTTGAGCACTTCGATCTTCACGGTCAAGTGCGCATCTACAAACGGGCCCTTCTTTGTCGAACGTGCCATAGTTCTTCCGCTCCTCTACTTCGCCCGGCGGCTGACAATAAATGCATCAGTCCGCTTGTTGTTGCGTGTCTTGTAGCCGCGCGTCGGCTGGCCCCACGGGGTCACCGGGTGACGGCCGCCCGAGGTCTTGCCCTCGCCGCCGCCGTGCGGGTGATCCACAGGGTTCATGGTCACGCCGCGGTTGGTCGGACGGATGCCCTTCCAGCGGTTGCGGCCCGCCTTGCCGATGGACACATTCTCGTGGTCCGTGTTGCCCACCTGCCCGATGGTTGCCATGCACTCGGCAAGCACCTTGCGGGTCTCGCCGGAAGGCAGCTTCAGCAGGGCGTACTCGCCCTCCTTGGCTACCAACTGCGCCTGGGTTCCGGCCGAACGCGCCATCTGCGCGCCCTTGCCCGGCCTGAGCTCAATGGCATGCACCGTGGTGCCGGCGGGAATGTTCTTGAGCGGCAACGCGTTGCCGACCAGGATGTCCGCCTCGGGACCGGAGGTCACCGTGGCGCCCACCTTGAGGCCGACCGGCTGAAGGATGTAGCGCTTCTCGCCGTCCGCGTAGTGCACCAAAGCAATACGGGCGGACCGGTTGGGATCGTACTCGATGGTGGCCACCTTGCCCGGCACGCCATACTTCTCGCGCTTGAAATCGATGAGGCGCAACTGCTGCTTGTGACCGCCGCCATGGTGACGCACGCTCAGTTTGCCGGTGCTGTTGCGTCCGCCGGTACGCTTGCGGACCGCCAGCAGCGGCTTGTGCGGCTTATCGGTCGTCAGGTCGTCGTTGACCAGCGAAGTCTGAAAGCGCAGCGTCGGCGTAATCGGTCTGTATGTCTTGATTGCCATCGTCTTTGTCCTGGAGTGCTGACGCCTGAGTCTCCGGCGCCGCTCTCCCCGTTTCTCCGAAACCCTGCAGACTGCTCTCGGGCCTCGATAGTCTTTCGCATCGGCCGCCAGTTGCGCGGCCATTCAACCCTTTACAGGTTGCTCACATACTCGGGCAGCTTCTCGCCGGCCTTGAGCCGGACGTACGCCTTCTTCCAGTCCGGCCGGAAGCCCGCGAACTTGCCGCGGCGGCGCTCTTTGCCCACCACGTTTGCGGTGCGTACACCCGCCACCTTCACCTTGAAGAGAGCCTCAACGGCCTGCTTCACTTCGGTCTTGGTCGCGTCGGGGGCGACGTCAAACACCAGCGTGCCCTCGGTCTCTTTCACGGCCAGCCCTTTTTCGGTAATCAGGGGCTTGCGAATCACGGTATAGAGAGTCGGCATTACGCGGCCTCCGTCTGCGCATGAAGCTTGGACCGCTTCGACGCGTTCTTGATGAACATCTCAATCAACTGTTCCAGAGCGGCCGCCGAGAAGATGGCGCGCTCATAGCGAAGCAGGTCGTAGGGATGAACCTCGTTGTTGAGGACCAGTTCCACGCCCTCGAGATTGCGCGCGCCCAGAAGAAGATTCTTGGTGAGCGTCTTGCCGTTCTCAACCAGGAGAGCGGTGCGCGTAACGTCGAGTTTGTCCAGGGCCGCGCGGTAGAGCTTGGTCTTGGCATCCTTCAGTTCGAGCGAGTCCACGACCGTCAGCTTGCCGTCGGCCAGCTTGGAAGCCAGGGCCGAACGCAGTGCGCCAAGCAGCTTCTTGCGCGGGAAGGCGTAGTCGTAGCTGCGCGGCTGAGGTCCGTGGACCGTGTAGCCGTGACGCCAGAGGGGCGAACGCACCGAGCCGATACGCGCGCGGCCCGTGCCCTTCTGCTTCCACAGCTTCTTGCCCGAACCGGCAACTTCCGTGCGGCTCTTGGTCTTGTGCGTGCCCTGGCGCAGAGAGGCGCGGTAGTGCTTGACCGCCTCCCACAGCAGGGCCTCATTCACCTGGTCAGGCCCGAAGAGCGCATCCGACAGCTCCAGCGTGCCGACCTTGTCCCCGTTCAGATTCAATACATCCACAATTGCCATCGTCTTCTTCTTCCGCCGGGCTTGCTTCCCCAGCTCAAATCTCATGCGCCGCAAGGCGCGTCTAGCCGCACCGCAGGTGCCTATTTGCGCTTGCCGCCGGCCTTCTTCGAAGCCTTCAACGGATCCACCGTGCCGGACCCGGCAAAACCACGGCGCTCGCGCGGCGGAGTCTTGGCCTTGGAGATCATCACATACCCCTCGCGCGATCCCGGCACCGCGCCCTCGACCATCAGGAGGTTCTCTTCCAGGTCAATGCCGCGAATGCGGAGGTTGCGTACCGTAATCTGCTTGGCTCCCATGTGGCCGGGCATGCGCTGGCCAGGGAAGACGCGCGACGGGAAACTGCTGGCGCCGATCGAGCCCTGCACCTGGAACATGTGTCCGTGCGACTTGGGTCCGCCGGCAAAACCGTGGCGGCGCACAACGCCGGCGAAACCGCGGCCTTTGGACGTGCCGATCACGTCCACAAAACGCGCCTCGGAGAAGATGTCCACCAGCACCCGGTCACCCGCCTTGGTAGCCACAACGCCCTCGGCGTCCAGTTCCAGAGCGACTTCCTTGATGACCTTCACCGGCGGCGCTTCGGACTTTGCGAAGTGGCCCTTCTGCGGCTTGGTCACGTTCTTGTCCTTGATGAACTCGACCAGGCCGATCTGCGCGGCCTCGTAGCCATCGATGGCCAGCGTCTTCAACTGCGTCACCACGCAGGGGCCAGCCTGCAGCACCGTAATGGGATGCACGTCGCCCTTTTCGTCGAAGACCTGCGTCATGCCGATCTTTTTGCCAAGAATTGCTGTAACTGCCATGTCTTCCTCGCCTCATCATGCGATGCTGTTCCCACCGCACTGCCGGGGTCCTTCCGGACCTCTTACTGTTCACTGATCACTGACCACTGATCACTTTTCGAATGCCTTGATCTCGACATCGACGCCGGCCGGCAGGTCGAGCTTCATCAGCGCGTCCACTGTCTGCTGGGTCGGCTCGAGAATGTCGATCAGCCGCTTGTGCGTGCGAATCTCGAAGGCCTCGCGCGACTTCTTGTCCACGTGCGGCGAACGCAGCACGCAATACTTGTTCTTCATCGTCGGCAAGGGGATCGGGCCGGCCACCGTTGCTCCGGTGCGCTTGGCCGTCTCCACAATCTCGCCGGTCGAGGTGTCCAGCACGCGATAGTCGTATGCCTTCAACCGAATACGAATCCTCT
>Ga0302320_10031619_pt1 | contig 10033 bp, 4 predicted proteins | sample Bog_T0_3_FD_202130 | JGI IMG/M metagenome (GOLD analysis project Ga0302320, IMG submission 202130) | Peat permafrost microbial communities from Stordalen Mire near Abisko, Sweden - Bog_T0_3 | ecosystem: Environmental > Terrestrial > Soil > Wetlands > Peat | place: Sweden: Abisko, Stordalen Mire...
CTGGACGACGGTTACGCCCGATTTCACCGCCCAAACCGGCACCGATTCAACCACGGGAGATCCGATCATTCAGGTCGGCGTGAATGCCAGCGGATCAACCACGAAGTACCTCCGCTTGAACCTGACTTCGCCCTAGATCACCCCGCAAAACCAACCCCTGCACGATATGACCTCGCGAAACCATCTCTCCTTCCTGGCGGTCCTTCTGGCGCTTGCTTCCGCGAGCCTCGCGTCGGCTCAAACCCTGACGCTGAGCGACGTGCAGACCGTCATCGCCCAGGCCGCGCAGGCTGCCACCGCCAACGGCGATCCCAATGCCGTGATTGCGGTGTCGGATCGCGAAGGTTACATCCTCGGCGTCTACGGAGTTTCGGGCCCGCCCGGCCTCATCGCCGAGGTCAACGCCATCGATAAGGCCGGGACCGCCGCTTTCTTGAGTAGCGGCGGTGAAGCCTTCACCAGCCGGACGGCGGGCTTTATCATCCAGCCCCATTTCCCTCCGGGTATTTCGAATACCGGAACCGGGCCGTTGACTGGCGTCGGCCTTTCCAGCCTTCCCTTTTCCGATGTTAATCATTTCCGCAATCCGGCCGCCCCCGCCTTGGGCATACCGGACACGAGTTTAAGCGGGAATCCCGGTGGCGTTCCCCTCTACAAGGGCGGCGTCCTGGTCGGAGCCGTTGGCGTCGATAGCAATAACTCCACTCTAACGGCATTGATCTATGTCTCCGGAATCGATATCGACGAAAACATAGCCGTGATGGCGCAGACCGGTTACGCCCCGCCCTCTGGTATTCTGGCCACGCAAGTCCTGGTCAATGGCATCCGGTTGACTTACACCAGTTTTAGCGGCCAATCGGCCGGAATGGCGGTGTTGAATCCCGCCAATTATGACCCCAGCTATCTCCCGACTGCCTCCACCGGCCTCCCTTTTCAAACCCTCTCCCCCAATCCGTTCCCCGATATTCCCGGAGGCCAGGTGCGGAATCCCATTATCGGCAGCCCGATCGCCACGCCAGTCAACGGTCAAGCCCGGCTCTCCCAGGCTGAGGTCTTGACCATCCTGCACAATGCCGCCGTGCGCGCTGCGGAAACCCGCGGCGCCATCCGCAATCCTGCTGGCTCACCCGCGGAAGTCTTCATCGTCGTGGTCGATTATTACGCCAATCTCGTCGCTCCCAATGCACCTGTGGTGCTCGGTTCGTTCCGCACGCCGGATGCCACGATCTTCAGTTATGACGTCGCCGCGCAGAAGGCGCGCACCGCTCTCTTCTTCTCCAACAACAGCATGGCACTCTCATCCCGTGCCGTTGGCTTCCTGGCTCAGGGCACTTACCCGCCCGGGATCGATGGCACCGCCGCCGGCCCCTACGGTCCACCCACCTACGGTCCCTCCAATCCCGCCTTTCCGGCGACAGGTCCGCTGTTCCTTGGCCCGTACGGCCTTCAGGTGGCCGTTTCCATTAATGTCCAACCTCCCAACCCGGCGATTGGCACGACCCCCATCAATGCCTATCTCCCGAACGGCATCACCGTCTTTCCCGGTGGCTATCCCCTCTATCGCAACGGGGTGCTCATCGGTGCCGTTGGCGTCAGCGGCGATGGCGTGGACCAGGATGATCTGATCGGCGCCGCCGCCACGGTCGGCTTTGAAGCGCCGACCTCGATTCGTTCGGACGAGTACACCTATCGGGGCGCGCGTCTTCCTTACGCCAAATTCCCGCAGAACGCCTCCCTCTAACCCATTTTTAACAGGAACCCATCGTGCATCTGAACAAGAAAACAAAGCGGCGCCGGCCAGGGCCGCCTTTTCGTTTTCTTGCTTCGCTGCGACTCGCAACGATTCTGACTGCCCTCGTACCGGTTCTGGGAGCAGGCGGCTTCTCACCGGCCGCTGCCCAGGATGCGACCTTCAATCCGGATCCGGGCGCGTCGAAGAAACCGATTCAGGCTCCCTTTTATCAGGTCCCTCCCGGTGTGCCGCCCGACTATGGCCATGTGAGGGAACCCCTGGTCGATAAGCCGCATGCTCCCTTGCTGGACATTCATCAGGTCAACAAAGACTGGCAGAATCGCGATTACCCTGAGGAGCAACTCCCTCCCGGCACTGCGGGCGTTCCCGATCGCTGGGACATGGCCATCCCGGTGTGGATGCGTTACAACTGCCCGGAGCGAGAGAGCCCTTACATGTACCAGACTCCCGATCTCTGGGATCCCTACAAGCAAAGCGTGCTCAAGGGCGATGTGCCGGTGGCCGGGCAGAACATCTTTCTTTCCATGGCAGGCACAAGTTTCACCTCCTACGAGGCGCGCGACATACCCACGCCGAGCGGCGTCAGTTCCGCCCGGGCCGATAGTTCCGAATTTTACGGGGAGGGGAACCAGCAGGAGGTCGATCAGTTCCTCTCGCTCCGCCTGGATCTTTTCGAGGGTGAGACCGTCTTTCAACCCGTAACGTGGCTCTTGCATTTCGAGCCGGTCTACAACGTCAATTACGTCCGGGTCAAGGAGACCGGAATCCTGAGTGTCGATCCGCGCGGCAGCAATGCCCAGTCCGGCAATGACGGTGTCTTTACCAATAATACCGGCAATGGCTCCAATGCCGGGGGCAATCCTGGCGGCTTTACCAATCCCGGCGGTCTGGTTCCCGGCGATCCGGCCGGTCTCCTCGGCCCGGGAGCCGGTTTTGCCTATGTGGGGCCGGGATCGCTCGGCAGTCAATATGTCACCCGCGTCGAGGATTTTGTCTCCTTGCAGGAGGCCTTTGCCGAGATTCACATTGCCGATTTCTCGGACAACTATGATTTCATGTCCCTGCGCATTGGCAACCAGCCCTTCAACAGCGATTTTCGCGGCTTCGTCTTCAACGACACCGATCTCGGCATCCGGCTCTTTGGCAACATGGACAGCAATCGCTATCAGTATAATGTCGCGGCTTTCGCCATGCGGGAAAAGGACACCTACTCGGAGTTGAACACCTTTGACTCGCGGCACCAGTACGTTTTCATCGCCAATCTTTACCGGCAGGATTTCTTCGCCAAGGGGTACACGGCCCAACTAAGCTTTCTCACCAATCTCGATCAAGCCGACCTTCATTATGACCGCACGGGTAACCTGGTTGACCCCGAGGACCTGGGCGGACCCGTTGTTCCGCACGACGTCCACGCCTACTATTTCGGCTGGAACGGCGATGGCCATATCGGGAGATTCAATTTGACCCATTCGTTCTACGAGGTGATCGGGCACGATTCGATGAATGGCCTGGCCGGGCAACCGGTCGATATCAATGCCCAGATGGGCGCCCTTGAGCTCTCTTACGATCAGGACTGGATTCGCTACAAGGCCTCCTTCTTTTACGCCTCCGGCGACAGCAACCCCACCGGCGGCACCGGCTCGGGTTTCGACTCGATCCTGGACAACCCCAATTTCATCGGCGGACCTTTCAGCTATTACGCCCGGCAGGGCTTTGTCTTTGGCGATACCGATGTCAATTTCAAGCAGGGTAACAGCCTTCTCCTCGATTTGCGATCAAGCAAGACCGAGGGTCAGGCCAACTTCGTCAATCCCGGGGTCTTTATTTACGGCGTGGGCACCGAAATGAATCTGTTGCCGACGCTCAAACTCTTTCTCAATGCCAATTACATCCGCATGGCCGAGACGCAGTCGGTCGACTTCGCCCTCCACACCGCCAACGTCACCCCGGAAGTAGGTTGGGACTTGAGCGGCGGTGTCCAGTATCGTCCACTGCTCACTAATAACATCATCGTTTCCGCCGGGCTCGGGGCATTAATCCCCGGCGATGGCTACAAGGCGATCTACGAAAGCAATACGATCACGGTTCCCGGTTACCCCTCGCCTTCGGCCGGCCACGTCGATTCCTTTCTCTACAGTGGCTTTGCCTCGGTCACCCTGACGTACTGATGAAAACCCTGGCCCCTTACCTCTTCGCCGCCGGGATTCTCATCACTGTGAATCTTGCCATTGCCCTGGTCATGGAACGTCCCCTGGCCGCCGCTCCGCCCGTTGCCGCTGCTGCCACTGTTACCGCCTCGCCGTCCACGCCCAATCTGATCAACCAGTCCCGCGCCGCCGCCGATGCCAAAAGCGCGAGTTGCATCGCCTGCCATCACGGTATCGAGGATATGCACGGCTCGCCGGATGTCGTGCTCGGGTGCAGCGATTGCCACGGCGGCAAAGCCGACGCCGCCCTGGCGAAGCAATATCCCGGTTTTGCGACCGACAAGGCCCGGTACGACGCCTTTAAGATCGCTTCGCACGTCCAGCCGCTCAATCCCGAATTCTGGAAAACATCGGCGAACCCCGACAATGCCACCGTGGTACTCAACCACGAATCGCCCGCCTTCATCCAGTTCGTCAACCCGGGCGATCTGCGCGTCGCCGAAAGAGCGTGCGGTCTGTGCCATGGCGCCCAGGCCCAAAAGCAGGGCGCGGCCGATGGCGATATTGTGGACCAGGTCGCCCACAGCATGATGAATCACGGCGCGATGCTCTGGGCCGCCGCAGCCTATAACAACGGCGCCTTCCACTTGAAGAACCCGCTCTTCGGCCAGGACTATAGCGACAATGGCGAGCCGCTCGAACTGTTGAGTCCCCGTCCGGTCTCCGCGGAGGAAACCCGCACCAAGGGCTTTTTGCCGGAACTTTTGCCGCTGCCCCGTTTCGAGATCGGCCAGCCCGGCAACATTTTTCGCGTCTTTGAAAAGGGCGGAGTCAAACCGCCGTCCCTCGGCCTGCCCGATCCTGACGAAGACCCCGGCAAGCCGGAGAACTCGCTTTCCGAGCGCGGCCTGGGCACGAACACCCGCATCGACCCCACTGTCCTTAATGCGCAGAAAACGCGGCTGCACGATCCGCTTCTCGGCTTCATGGGCTCCAATAATCATCCCGGCGATTACCGGTCCAGCGGTTGCACCGCCTGCCACGTCGTCTACGCCAACGATCGCTCGCCGACCAATTCCGGCTGGTATGCCAAGTACGGTAACCAGGGTCTCAGCTTCAGCCTCGATCCCACCATTCCGAAGAATGAACGCGGTCACCCGATCAAGCACCAGTTCACCACCGCCATCCCCAGCAGCCAGTGCATGCCCTGCCACATGCACCAGGGCAATGCCTTCGTCAATCCCTACCTGGGCTTCATCTGGTGGGACCAGGAGACCGACGGCGAAGCCATGTATCCGAAAGTCCAGAAAGATCCCACGGACGAGGAGTTGATCCATTCCATCGAACAAAATCCCGAGGCTGCCGCCGCGCGCGGACTCTGGGGTGATTTGAAATTCCTGGAGAAGGTGTCCGAGCTTAACCCCATTTTGAAGGACACCCAGTTCGCCGACTACCACGGCCACGGCTGGGTCTTCCGCGCTGTCTTCAAGAAGGACCGGCACGGCAATTTGCTCGACCAGGACGGCAACATCATCCCGCCGGATGATCCCGCCAAGTTCGGCAAGGCGGTTCACTTGAACGATATCCATCTCAAAAATGGGATGCAGTGCGTCGATTGCCATTTCCTCCCTGATGTCCACGGCAATGGCATGCTCTATGGCGAGACCCGTAATGCCACGGTTATCACCTGCATCGATTGCCATGGCACGATTGACAAGCGGCCCACGCTAATGACTTCCGGAAAAGGGGGGAACCTCGACAAGGATGGCAACATCGTGCCGGTCAACCTGAACGACAGCGCGACCGCCTGGGGTCCCCGTTTCATCTGGAAGGGTGCCGCGCTCTACCAGCAATCGGCCCTCAGCCCCGATGTGAAGTGGGAAATTCCCCAGACCATCGACGTGATCAATCCGTTGTCCTCCCACTACAACGCGAAGGCGCGCTATGCCAAGACGCTCATGCGTGACGGCACCACCTGGGGCGCTGTCCCCGCTGATCCCCAGGCCTGCAAAAGGAACCTGGCCCACGACAACAGCAACATCGACTGCCAGGTCTGCCACTCCTCCTGGGTGACGAGTTGCTTCGGCTGCCATCTCCCCATGAAGGCCAACGAACGGGTGACCACGAATAAATTCGAAGGCACCGTCAGCCGCAACTTCACGAGCTACAATCCGCAGGTCGTGCGCGACGACGTTTTTATGCTCGGCCTGGACGGCACGGTCAAGGACCACCGGCTCGCCGTCATCCGCTCCTCCAGCGCCATCGTGGTCAGTTCCCAGAATGCCAATCGCGAATGGGTCTATTCCCAGGAGCAGACCGTCTCGTCGGAAGGTTACAGCGGCCAGGCTTTCAATCCCCATTTTCCGCACACCACCAGCGGCGTGGGCACGACCAAAAATTGCACCGATTGCCATCTCTCCGCCCAAAAGGACAACAACGCCGTCATGGCCCAGTTGCTCGGCTTCGGCACCGGCACGGTCAACTTCTTTGGCCGTTACGCCTATGTCGGCGCCGGCACGGGCGGTTTCTACAGCGTGGTCTGGACCGAGCAGGACGAGCCCCAGGCCGCCATCGGCAGCCATTTCCAGCAAATCGCCTATCCGCGCGATTTCGCGGACCACGTCAAGGGCGGCCGCATTTTGCGCGAGGCCTACCACCATCAAAGCCTCAGCCTTTTCGACGTCCCCAGCGTCCAGGATGTGACCCTCCGTGGCGAATACCTCTATACCGCCGCGGGGACCGGCGGGTTGGAAGTCGACGATGTGGCCGAGATCGACCAGAAAGGCTTCTCGCAACGGACGGTCAGTTCGCCCGTTTCGCCCCTCGGCCAGCGCACCTATGTGCGGACGCCCTATGCCACCTCGGTCGAACTGCCCAGTACGCTGATCAACGACCCCCAGCGCCGCCATAATCCGGTCAATGAAGAGCAGCCCATCAGCCCCATTTATGGCTATGTCTTCGTCACCGATCTCAAGGAAGGTCTCGTCATCGTCGACGTGAATTGCCTCTTCGACGGCGATCCCCAGAATAATTTCCTCCACAAGGACGTCGTCTTTAACCCGGATGGAAAACTGGACGGCGCCACCAAGGCCTGGGTCGCGGGCCGTTATCTTTATGTGACCTGCCAGCGCGGCATCGAGGTGGTCGATATCAACAATCCGCTGCACCCCGCCTGGGTGGGCGAGTACAGCGGCGACTTCGTGCAAAAACCGGTCGATGTCTCCGTCCAGTTCCAATACCTCTTCGTCACCGACGCGCAGGGTCTGAAGGTCCTCGACATCAGCAACCCGGTCCATCCCGTGCCGGTCAGTTCGGGTGTGGTCAGCTTGAAATCGCCCCATCGGCTCTACGTCGCCCGCGATTATGTCTACGTCGCCGATGGTGCGGACGGACTGGCGATCATCGACATCGAAAAAGCGGAGCAACCCCGCCTCGTGCAACTCTTCAACGCCGACGGCCGGATCAATGACGCCCGCGCCGTTCAGATCGGCTCGATCAGCGCCTCGATGTTTGCCCTGGTGGCCGACGGCAAAAACGGCTTGCGCGTCGTGCAGTTGATCTCGCCCGACACCGTCCCCGAAGCCGCCGGATTCGATCCCAAACCCAATCCCCATCTCATTGCCACGTACCCGGTGCAGGATGGCCTCGCGCTCGCCGTCTCCCGCGGCCTCGACCGCGACCGGGTCGTCGATGAAAGCGGCAACCAGACCGTCGTCTTCAGCCGTCGAGGTTCCCGTCCCTTCCACCTCGACGAAATGGCCAAATTCCTCCAGCACCAGAACGGCGATTTCTTCCGCGTCAGCGACGTATTCGAGCGCAACGGCGTCCTCGAAACTTCCACCGGTGAAAAAATTCCCGTCCCGCCGGCGCCGCCCGCCGCCGCAGCTCCGCTCCAGCCCCCGCCCGAATCCCCTCCCGCCTCCGAAGAGCAACGCATCCCCCAGCGCCCGAATTAATTTTCCCGCCTCCCATGTTTTAAGCGCCGTTATCCTGAGTGAAATCGAAGGATCAGTTCGGCCTCCCTCCCATTTCAACTTTCAGCTTTCGACTTTTCCGTCCTACCATTGTCCCATGAACAAGACCCTCGTCACGGTCCTCATCGGCACAGCGGCCCTTCTCCTCCAGTGTTCCCTCCACGCCACCGAGTGGTTCATCTCTCCCGGCGGCAACGACGCCAACGCCGGCACCAGCGAGGCCGCTCCGTTCCAGACCCTCGCGAAGGCCGACGCCCTGCTGGTTCCCGGCGATACGATCACCGTACTGGACGGCACCTACCCGGTCGGCGCCATCACCAAATCGGGAAAACCGGACGCGTGGATCACCGTGCGGGCCAAAAACCGCCGGGTGCCGCTCTTCTCGCTCGCCGAATCCGCCCGGCTGAATCCCGGTAACCCCGGCGTGGTGGAATGGAACGGCTTCGGCCTGGTGAACGTCTCCTACATCAAGCTCATCGGCCTCTGCATCCAGGGCTGGAATCCCACCCACGCCGTGGTCAACAGCGGCCATGGCATCTGCATCCAGGCTTGCCACCATATCGTGGTCCGGGATTGCCAGGTCAGCGATTGCAGCGGCGCCGGCATCGGAGGCTCGCCCGAATACTGGGTCGGAAACCGGGTGGTCAAAGGACCTGAAGATTTCATAACCATCGAAGACAGCGAGGTCAGCGGCTGCGCCTTCTGGAACCAGTATGATACCAGTGGAATTAGTTTGTGGGTCGCCACCTCCGCCGGCCTGGGCGCCGACCCGTCCGGGTACAACATGATCGTCCGCCGTAACATCTCCCGCGGCAATGCCAACAAGGTCGGCGCGAAGGGCAAGCCGATTGAAACCGCCACCGACGGCAATGGCATCATCATCGACACCTTCGGGGACTACCCCTACGCCACCCTGGTCGAGGGCAACCTCGTCTACGATAATTGCGGGCGCGGCATCACCTCCACCCACAGCAGCAACCTGACCTATCGCTACAACACCTGCTGGCACAACGCCGGCAACGCCCTTGGTCTCGGCTCCGGCGGCCCCTGGAAGTGCGGCGAACTCGATGCGGAGGAGGGCGACAACGTTGTGATCGAGGACAACATCGCCGTGGCCAACACCCATCCCTGGTCGGAAGCGCTCATGACCTCCACGAAGACGGTCACCCTGAACAACAACCTTCTGTTCGGTCCCCGCTGGATCGACAAGAAAGTCCACCTCACCGAAACCGGCACCCTGGTGGCCGACCCCAGGTTCGTCAACCCCAGCGCCGATCCCGCTGTCGCCGACTTCCATCTCCAGCCCGGCAGCCCGGCCCTTGCCGCCGCCAACTCGACTCCGCCCCCGAACCCCGATCTCGCCGGCACGCCCCGTCCCCCGGCCGCCGCCAACGATCTCGGTGCCTACGCTCATCCGTGACCCGCCCAGGAGGGGAGGGGGGTGGCGGAAAAGTAAAAAGTTGAAAGCTGAAAGTTGAAATGGGGAGGTCGGTGAAGAGGGTTCATGGGGATGGGGGGGGTACGGGGAAAAGTAGAAAGTTGAAAGGGGAAGCAGGGGAAACAAGCTCACACGGAGGCACGGAGGACACGGAGGGGGGTAATAAGTTTTTTTTGACGGGATTAACGGAATTACGGAATTAACGGGATTGGTGGATTGAGGGGATGGGTATGCAGGGGGATCACCTTCTGTCGCCTGCGGCGACCCGGGCAACTAAGTATCCCGGGCCACCAGAGGGGGGAGAGTCTTTTTGTGGGACCGGAATTCGAACTTCGAGGTAATGAGTTCATGGAGTGAGGATCTGGTTAGTTTTCGACGAGAGCGTCACTGCTCAGCGTCCAAAGCCGCCATAACCGCGAGGTCCCCTGCTAGTGGGAAGTCTTCCTCCTCGGTCAGGTGACCCGATTGTGCGAGCGGGGGCAGGCCGTGGATCCGCCGGGCCCGGTCGGTGTATTCCTCCTCGGTCATGGGGGTGGCCTTGGCTTTTTTACGGGATTGCTCGACTTGCTTTTTCGCGGCCACGAGTTGAGGGAGGGTCAGGTCCTTTCGGTTCAGAAGTTCGGCTATTTTGCGGTCGATGGCTTCGATCAAGGCGGAGGGTTCCGGGGCTTGCGGGGGGGACTGGGTGGTGATGATTTCCTGGCGTTTGACCGGATTGCCA
>Ga0302320_10031621_pt1 | contig 10032 bp, 10 predicted proteins | sample Bog_T0_3_FD_202130 | JGI IMG/M metagenome (GOLD analysis project Ga0302320, IMG submission 202130) | Peat permafrost microbial communities from Stordalen Mire near Abisko, Sweden - Bog_T0_3 | ecosystem: Environmental > Terrestrial > Soil > Wetlands > Peat | place: Sweden: Abisko, Stordalen Mire...
CAATGATGTAAACTGAAGTGCTTTTGGTCATTGCGAAGGGGAAAGAGGATAGAGGAGAGGAGGAATGGAAAGCTATAAGCAGATGGAGATGAAAAACCAGAGCCATCAAAATAAGGTTGTCGGGCGTACTTCGCTGCACCCCACAACCAAGGTATATGTCATCCTATAATTTTGCCGACACTTCGATAATTAATTCCTTCGAATGCAACCCTCCATGGAACAATCTACAACGAGATCTAGTGACTATCATCCACCAATCACTTGTGACGTGAAAAGCCTCAATCTCAATCTCAATCTCAATCTCAAGCTCAAGCCCAAGTCAAATTCAAGCTTCCGCGCGCGCTGCTTTATTATTGTATATATCTGATGGTCAAGGTATTCATCAGGGAGCAATGAATGGTTCAGCTTCTTCAAACCGACAAGAACGCGTGCGTGGCATAGAAACCTTCGCAGCTTGGCAATTCTATCTTTCTTCAAATTACGGCAACAGTACAGAGAAAATATCAAACCAGGTATGTGCTAAGTAAGCATCGTTCACCTTTCATCGTGCCATGTGTCAAGGGACAATGAGGATTGGTGCGCGTATTCGCTTTCTGTTTCAAACAAGTCGAAACATCCGCTCTTGAACATTCATGGTCAGAATATCTCAGAATCGAACTCCCATTAATTTTTTTCATTTTTATCCCTTATCCTGGTATTCCGGAACACATAATGCATTTTTTTTTCAGAATAGCGGAATAATGATTTACTTGATCCTTAGATTAGATATGGGGAAGTCCGCCAGTAAGATTCGCTGTGACGTTTTCGATGGCTCGGTCTATGCGATAACCAGCTTCAGGAGAGTGGGTCTACGTTTAAATCCATCCGGCATTTAGAGCTTCTCCACAAACGAGCTGCATTAGAGTCTCTTAAATTTAACCTTCACGCTATTCTTATATCTTCATCTTAATTCATGGCGAGTTTTCTGCTTTCTTTCTCCGTCCCCAAACAATTCTTTCAGTCATGATGTTTTCAATCCTCCTCTTACTCTTACCTCTCTTGGTCTCTGCTTATTCAAACCCAGGAGTATGTTCCGGGGCATGTAATACGCACGACCCAGCCCTCATCCAACGTACCTCAGATGGGACATGGTTCCTGTTCTCTACCGGAGGCGGGATCGGAGTAGCTTCCGCAAGCTCCATTGATGGATCGTTTACTGCTATTGGGGACGTCCTTGCAGATGGTTCCTCTATTGATTTGACTGGGAATACAGATCTATGGGTATCTTTCCCTTGCTCTCGTCGTTCTCTTTCTAACAAATTCGAACGTAGGCTCCAGACGTACATTACATTAGCGGCACATATTACCTTTACTATGCCGTTTCAACTTTTGGCAGCCAAACTTCAGCCATTGGAGTCGCAACCTCCAGCACACTAGAACCCGGAAGCTGGAAAGAGTACGTGCTATCCTTTGCGAGCTTCTCTGTATAACCAACCGCTGACACCTATTCTTTAGCCACGGCTCGACAGGCGTAGCTTCCACCAGCGCTAAGCCCTACAACGCTATCGATCCCAACCTGTTGGAAGTCTCGTCTACCGAATTCATTTTCTCGTTTGGTTCTTTCTGGGATGATATTTACGGAGTAACCTTTGCTAAGCCACCACTCACTCCTGCCTCTGGGGCTTCTTCCTCCCAGCTCAGCTATAACAGTTCTGGAACCCATGCCCAAGAAGGTTCATTCAGGTATTACGCCTCGGATACAGGATACTACTACCTCCTCATCTCCGCGGGAATATGCTGTAACTATAATACAGATTTACCATCCCCTGGCGATGAATATAGGATTATCATGGGAAGAAGCACTAGCCCCACTGGCCCCTTCGTGGATAAGAACGGGAAGGATATGACTGCTGGTGGTGGCAGCACGTTGTTGGAGAGTCACGGCTATGTATATGGCCCCGGTGGACAGTAAGTATTCCCTTCCGCTCCTTATCACCTTTCTTCAACCAAATGCACAAAGCTAAAAACCCATTAAGAGGAGTTTACACAGGATCTTCTCTTGGAGACGTTCTCTATTACCACTACGCAGATAAGAACGTAGGACTAGCCGACTCGGAGTATCTATTCGGATGGAACGTCCTCAGTTATAGTAGCGGGTGGCCTGTGGTTTGAGCCTTCAGATTTGTTTCGTTGTAGGCATTAAAAACCTGCTGGTTGAGTCTACTTCGGAAGCAAGATTACGAAATGGTGGAGCCTCCTAAAATTCCAATTCTCGTATATATTTTACCTTATCGACGAATTGTACGTATCTCAATTAAGCTGAATAATTAGCTGTACATATACCTCAGAATTCTACATTTACTTTTGTTCTTCTAGTTTCCCTTCTCTTATCTATCCAGACTCGCGTCAACGACCTACCCGACGACACTGTACCCAAACAATTAAGCCCTAGATCGCCACCTCTCATTTCGAATCGAATATTCTAGTTTAATAATATATTTATATATTTACAATTACTTTATCATAAGAATATTAACTTTTATATAGAGTATAAACCTCACATCAATCTCTTCAATACCAAGCTATATCTAACACATTCATTCTATTTTAACCACTAACGGCCCCTTTCCCGAATAACCTGCAGTATAGAACAGCGCAATTTGTAGTAAAAACTTGTGCGCGAGACCGCCTCATGACCATCATTTGCAGACTTATCTTAAAAAATGGCTCTTGCAACATCTTAGGAATGTAGTCAGTCTGCATTAGACTAGGTTGCTTTCTACGAGTATATCCTTTCATGTCAAGAAATTGAAGTCTTACAAGCCAAGAAACTACCTGCTTCGCTTAATAAAAGGGGGTTTCTTACCTAATTACTTCGACCAAAGCAAACATCTACTTTCGATGAATATAATTCATTCGCATCATGATAATCTATTTATAGCCTGCCTAGCCGTCTAAATGTATGCATGCAACGCTGTGAACCCATGCATTCCGTTTGTCAATCAATCAATCATTCCATCCCATCCCATCCATCCATCCATTTATCCATGCATCATCATTGTTCATTTCCATACTATCTAGAGAATAAGATCATGGTTTCATGAAGGAAAAAAAACACATTACATGTAATGGGGCATGCTCATAAACTCAACCACCTTCCATTCCCAAGCTCAAGACGCCAGCCAGCCAGCCATGAAATGAACGATTCACAAAGAATGTGAATCAGCCCGTTTTGTTTTTCGCTCATATGCACATTGCTTTTCCTCTTTTTCCAAAAACAATAAATCAGGCACCAGTTCATCATCAACACGATAGTCCAGGGCAAAGTTCGTAGATCCAGGTTAAAATGAAAGTTAAAGACGAGATAATTTTATCATTCCCTCTCAAGACCGTCCAGTTCTGCTTGTACAGATGCCTTTGTAGCGATCTTCTTCATTTGCGTATCTTCCAATTTCTCACCTCCAGCAAGTCGCATCTCTAGATCCTCAATGGCGCGAATCTTCTTTTGTAGACCTCGAAGTTTCTTAGCGTTTGGGCTGCCCCCACCAGGAGATGTTACGGAAAGCTCGGGCGCTGTTTGCGGTTGAAATGTTTGCTTTTCTATGTTGATCGTCATGTTCTTCATTTGTCCTACTGGAGCGCCATTTTGTCGTCCTTGTTGCGGGGTATTATTATAACGCTGTTGGTCAGGCGTTCGGAAATCTTGACTAGTATGACCCTTTGAACGGCTGCGCTGGTGGTCTCTTCGGTCTCGACGCTCAGGGCTTCGATCCGTTCCTGCACTTGGTCCATCAGGTACCGCGGCAAGGCCCGCAGCCTTAGCTTCTGCTTCTTTGGCTTTCTTTGCTTCACGCTTCTTCTTGTTCTTCAATGCTGCTTTCGACAAATTTTCATCACCTTCGGCAGCAGGAGATGATCCAGCAGCTGCAGTCCCTGGAGGTAAAGCATCCACTGTCTCGGCTCCCGGGACTTGTCTTCGAGGTCTACCAAATCCATTGGTGTTGACCAATGATGTTCCATTACTAACCACGTGCGCAGCTCCACCTTCATCTTCCCGCTTGAAGTGTAACGGTGTTGATGTTCCACGTGCTCCAGGTGGCCGGTAAGCACCAGCAGGCTTGGAAGGGGTCTTGACAGTGCCTAAGTATGCTAAGGCTGACGCATGCGGAGTTGGGATTGGATGCAGCAGGTCGCCGGGAGAGAAGCTCTCGAATGGCTGCGGTCTCCAAGCGACATGGTAGAGTTCCTGCATATCCTCATTGTACATGATTCCTCCTCCAACATGCCACAAGCGAACACCATTGTCGACACGTAATCTAGGGCTGGTTGTCGCCGTTAAGATGTATTTGCTATCTGGACTCCATTCGCAAACACTGGGGTTTCCACCCTCAATAGTGCAAATCTTTTTGTAGTCCTTCTCAAGATCATAGATATCCATCTGTCCAGCCAAGTTTCCAAAGCCGGCAACCAAAACAAAGCGACCTGTGGGAGAGAATAGAATTGTATTTCGAGGGCCAAGAGGAAACGTATGGGTTGCGACAGCTCTCTGGTTGAAAATGGTTGTCTTGGCTGGCATGTAACCATAAATAACTCCAAACTCTTTCGAATTCGGAGACCATGAAACATCGTGAATTGGGCCTTCTTTGTCAAGGGTTATTCGGGAATCGAATCCACCATTTGCGCTCAGCACATATAATGTTGTCTCTCCGTAGTAACTCTTGCCAGTCTTGTCAACTTCGGTCTGTGCGAGGACAATCAATGTTGTACCCAGTTGATTCCATTTGAGTTGAACTTTGTCGCCCTTGAAAAAGGTTTTTTGCGAGACTGGGGTTGCGAATTGGGGAACATTGAAGATCTTGACCGCAGCTGGTTGTCCCTTCAAGAATGTTAGCTCATCGTAGGAAAGAGACAGAATAGGGAAACAGACCTTTCGTTCTGGAATGAAAATAGCTATAGAGTGGGTGTTGCCAGGAGATATTGCAAAATCTGCCACTCCCTCAGCGCGCAACTTATTCCAGACGGTTCCTAGATCACCGCTTTCGTAGAATTGCACCTCATTTGTGACAACGCGAGCACAATATCGTTCGTCGGCAGTATATTGAAGGTTCCAGCCTGTTTGGGATTTCTGCACAAATCTGCCCACAACCTGCTTCTCCGCCCCTTCTGCTGCCTCTTCTACCGTGCGCCAGACTTTCAGATTCTTGACGGCGTCACCACTTTCGTCCTTTGATGGTCTTTCCCAAGTAATGATGTACGAGCCGCGTGGTGAGAAGCCTAATTCGTACACGTTTGGGGTGGGGAGTGTTGTGATGACGTGTCCGACTGATGCGTCGATGACAGTAACGCCCTCAATTGAAGCCCAAGCAAAGTACCGGCCACACGGCGAGTAGGTACAGCAACGGGAATTGCCTTCGGGCTTCCGAAAACCAGGCAAAGTCTCATAGACAGGCGCAGCATCCACGATGCCAATCCCCTTCAGTGTTCTGAATGCAAACTGTGTCGGAACTGCCATAACTACTGAAAGTCACAGAGAATTCTTGGGGACAAGTTTGTATTGTAAGTCTTCTTTTGCCGCGTAATGGGTCGCGTTTCTGTGGAGTATCGAGATCCTTTTGGTCTTTGGGGGCCGGGGGTTGGAGAAAGGTTTCGAGAATTTGAGATTGTTGTTGTTGTTGGCGGTGAAATCTGCAGATTCTGTTTTTTGAAGAGCAAGGGAGAATCGTACTGGAATTGGAGAGCAGTGGATATCTCTTTAAGGATGGATTCACAGGCGAATAGCGATAGAAGAAGAGGGGGGGAGTTGTCTGACACCGGTAGGTAAATTGACGAGGTACCGTGGCGTGGATTGCGTGTGTAGGAGAAGGAGAGGAGGAGGTAAGAAGGGATTTAGATTTTAGTGTAGCTGCTGGCCCGGCGAGTGCAAAACGTTCTCGCTTAATTAGCCGTGGCAGCCTTCCCGCCAAACGATGTGCCGCTAATCTACCGGGTAGTGTGAGTCGACAGGTGTGATGATGGCTGGCTTGTTGGAAGTACAACGACAACGGCAACACAACTCTATGCTAAGAATAGCTAGGTTCTCAACTTTTTATAAGTATGAAAGCTATGTTCGCATTAATAGAAGCAGAATGAGGCTACCGGAAAGTCTGGATATGCAATTTCATCACGCTTATTTCAAGGCCTTCATCAGCTGGACACCCAAAGCGGAAATTTTCACCCCCAAAAGGACGACTCATCTGTCAGCCTCTTCCTATTGGTAAAGTATAAATATAATGAGCAGAGCTGAACCCCATGAGAGCATAAGCTAGTGTTTCTATCGAACAATGGGCGAATATAGCTAAGAATCAATAGCGAATACTCGAGATTTTATAAATGATTAAGCTGTGAATGTTGAGATCCATCAAATTCTTGAGCCGCATCGAACACCTACGGTAAGGCTGACTGCATGAGGCAATAAAGAGGTTCTGGCACAACCGCACCCCTCGTCCGTAACCAAGAAGCATAAGATCACAAAAATATTCCAAATCGTCTAACCTTAATCAAGCCTTGCTGCAATAGGGTATCTTCTATTAATATATATCTACAGATGTATACTTAGTGGTGGCGATGGCTTTGAACTAACTGTACTACTAGATTATCTCGCTACCGCGTCCGAAGCCACTGCCTCTGAAGTATTCGTAACCACAAACCCTTTCTCTAGATCCTCGACTTCAGCCTCTTTGTCAACCATAACCTGACCCTTTTCTTTCTCCCAATCCCTCTTTTCTTGTTGTCTCTTAGCTTTCGCAGCCCGATCCTCCATCTTCGACTGGTCTGCTCTCATTTCCTTGATCAACGGACTTTTGGCCCGGATCTTTGAGCCGTATTTATAAAATACCAGAGGAATAGGTATTAGAACGACCTGAATAAGGCCGAGAAACGTTCCAGCCCATTGGGGCGTCATTGCTCCGTACATAGCAGGACCAGCTAAGGGCAAAGTACCTCCTAATATCGATCTGAAAACACTATTGCCAGCAAGTGCCGATGCAGCATACACTCCGTATGATCCTGCTAGGTAGTTTGTGGCATAAATGAAAACCAGAGTATTTCCACAGCCGAACGGGATTCCCGCTAGAATAGGCCAGACCCAGTGAATAGTGATTGGGACTGAAGTCCATGAAAACCATAGCTGGCCGATAGGAATTAAGAATGCGCCTATACATATCGCGCTAACCGCGGCTTCAGGCGGAACCCGTCCTGTCTCTGGGTCTTTCTTGTGTGCGTTGATCATTTTTCGAATTAAAGGCTCTGTAATAATAGCTATCATTGTACCAATTCCAATTCCCATGAAAGCGAGGCCTGTTATGCCGAGAGACCAACCTCTTAGGTTGGTGTAGATTAGTGGATATGCGACAAAACAGAGATAGAGGATAGCATATATGATCTATAATATCGTCAACTTATGATTTTGGACAAGACACAGCGCAGGTATGAGCTTAAACTTACAGCTATATATGCATTCCAAAACCAGCAAATGGGTTCTGTAAATGATAGAACGAAAGGTCTTGAGAGGTTTAGTTTGAGAATGTCGACAACTATTTGCGGTCAGTCTAGTAACTGGAGGGAGATCTTCTGCTGAACTTACTTGATTTCGACTGGTCATAGCGACTCCAATATCTTTCGTCGCCTGTTTCCTTCCGAATTCTTGCAGCTTTATTTTGCAATATCACAGGCGCATATGTCCTAGTACCAAGTGATCACTTTTAGCCTATGAAATGCAAAGTGAAGAGAACCACTCCTGATGAGAAAAATGAAATCTAGTACAGGGGCTGGGAATAAACTATCAAACCAGTGCACTGGGGATCTGTCAGGTCCACTCCAATATTTGGATCTAAGCTCTGGCCGAAGATCTGATCAGACAATGTTTCAAACATCGTAAAAGATCTAGTAATGTGAAATATATCTTAATCTCTTTAGTTGATGCCAAAATTTTGCGCTATAGCAAACAGTTGTGAGAAGGGTTCAGCTCCAGAATTGCTTTGCAATTTGTGTAAGCACTCCCAAGCATGAACTCTAGTAAACCTCTAGCTCGTTAGAAAACGCTTGTTATCTCGCGGAGGTCTATCGAAATTTTGCAAATCAATATTTAGAACCAATAAACAACCTACTCCTTTATGGTTGCACACATTATCCATGCAGCCCCAGACAAGATCATTACGACCCAACTCGTCCATCTCCAGCCTAGGTACTCGGCAGTGAAACCCCCAATCAAGGGCCCTGTGACAGGGCCATTTAGAGGCCCGATGCTCCAAATACTGAAAGCAAGAGCGCGGTAATGTTCACTCGTAATATCTGCTATTGAGCCGGGGGAATTTGCGACTATAAAAAAAAATCCGGTAGTCAGCACTGACTAAAGACTAAACTAGGAACAGATCATATTGAGAAAAGCAAGAGATTCTGTGAAGTTAACTAGGCACTTGCTTGGCAGCATTATAAGAAATGACAATAGACGTCTGTCTTACTCATTGCCGATCCAGCCATAGCGCTATAGTTCAGATTAACACTTAATTTAGGACAACATTATTTGGGCATACGTACCCAATGAAACGTGTGATCAAAATTTCAGCTAATGAGGTTGCTAAAGCACAAGGCAATATCATCAAACAGAAAAAAAGGAGACATCCAATATAAATAGGTCTGCGACCATATATTTCAGAGAGAGGAGCAACAATAAGACTCCCAGTAGCTAGGCCCGTAAGATACGTCGTTACACCCAACGTCGCAACTGGCTCACTCGTTACGCCAAATTCTTTCATTAAACCTGGCATTGCTGATGTATAAGATGTCGAATAGAGAACAACAGTCCATGTTGTATAAGATACGACTCCTGTAGTTGTTGCGCGGTACCAGAAAGACCAATTCCGTGGGTCCTCAGGATCATCATCTGCGAAGTCTACTTCAAAAGAGGGGTTCCGAGAGCTAAAGGTTGCAAATGATGTGCCAGTTTTCGTGTAAGAAAGTTCAACATGTGCTAGACGTTCAACGGGAGTTTCGAGGTTTGTAGTAAGTGCATTTTCGAGAGGTGATAAGGGATCTGAATCTATCGAGATGGAATCGGAAGAGATAGATTGTGCTGGGGAAGGACGAGTCTCTTTTTTGTGATCGGCTATAGATGATCTGGCTGTCACAGATTTCGAGTTTTGACTAGATTTGTCCTTCTCAAAGTCTGAAGACTCCGCCATCTTGGATAGATCCGGGAGTGGAAGTCGAAATTTTGTAAATCCAAGCTCTTTATTTACTGGGACTTTACGCCTTGCAGATGACAGGGTGATCGTAGCTCGAGAATTTGGCTATTTGCTTATAAAGCACCTTTTAATAAACAGAATTGGTAAGGAAATGTAAAAGAGAAATCAGACCACCGAATTAAAAAACATAACTTTCATGATTGGTGATAATGGGACTACAGGATTTTAAGAATTTCTTCAACCCTTGCCACTACCTCGAAAAGCGGGCGTCTTCCGCGACGACGTGGGGCACATCAAATTGTGCGGCAGAAATCGTCTTATCAGACCTTGAATAATTACTTGCAGTAGTACGATTTTTGTAAGAGAGCCAATGGGGAAGATGTGTCCCATAGGAAACGCTGATTTATACATGAATTGAATAGCTTTATAGCCAATTGACAGAGTCTCTCGATCTGAGATTCCATCGCCTTGCGTGGAAGCTCTAGACAAACTGCCTTAAGTGTCGGTGTGGCCTGGGTCGAGGAAAAGGTAAAGAACCCTTGATATCCGTCACCGCTATGGTGAAATTGAGATGATCTTGTGCCGAACAGCCGTCTTGTAGCTGGTCTTAGAGAACGCGGAATTTCTCAATTTCGTTTGCATTTATCGTTGTGCGGTTCCGTAAAGGCTACTATGTGTCAGAGCCATACTACTGATAATGGGTGTAGCAAAGCGGGAATGGGAGATATTGAGATGTTCATCTGAGACGGTGGATAGTTGGTACGAAGTACACGCTCTATGCTAGGCCCAAAATAGACTAAGGTAGCTTTATAGTCACGTGCGCGTAAAGAAA
>Ga0302320_10031622_pt1 | contig 10031 bp, 14 predicted proteins | sample Bog_T0_3_FD_202130 | JGI IMG/M metagenome (GOLD analysis project Ga0302320, IMG submission 202130) | Peat permafrost microbial communities from Stordalen Mire near Abisko, Sweden - Bog_T0_3 | ecosystem: Environmental > Terrestrial > Soil > Wetlands > Peat | place: Sweden: Abisko, Stordalen Mire...
TGATCTCGTAGCATTGCATCGTCCATCCATATATCGCTTGCGATGTACGATCACTTCTGCTGTGTGATTACGCTCACTTACCCGGAATCGCGTTCTCCCCGGCAATACCCACCAGGTTTCGGCCTTCCGCGGTAGCCTGCAATTGCCCTGGCGCAGCGCCTGACGTGCGGCCTCGCGCAGCCGCCAGGCATGTGCCGCCAAGGCCATCAGTTTCAATTGAGGCTCTATCGCGCGCGCGATCCACATGTGCATAATATACGATTGGCCAACGGAGGTATTGCAGCGTCCACGGATGGCTGGCACCCTTTCAACTCGACGACGGTTGTTCTGGATCTCGGGAAAGTGGGGAAGGATAAGTATTTCCGTGCGTTGCTTGGTCATGGTCCGCGCGTGGTGGCCGCTATCCCTAAGCCATACTTCTGGTCGTTCGATCCATTGGTCGAACTGGATCGAGAGGAGAACGGCTGGTATGCGGATGAGTTCGAGGCATTCCTCGGCTTGGTCTTGTCCAGAGAGAAGGACTGGAAGGCTATCGTGTTTGCACGCGACTATCACTTCCTTTTCTTTCCCATCGCGAAGGCCACCGGCATCAGCTCTCGTCTCGAAGCCGTGGATCGGCTGCAACACAAGATGATGGGATTCCTGGGGAGTCCACAGAGCCTCTTCGACAAAGCTGTGGGATGAGCTTGCCGCTGTATGACTCAAACATGGATGGCTTCTGAGTCATACAGCAGATTCAGCGCTGATCGGAAAATCCCGGATAGACGAAGGCCGAACGAATTGCCTCGACATCACGCTGGGAGGCTCCGCTGGCGAGAACGCTATCTTCCCAGCTCTTCGAGACTTGTTCCTTCATCTCAGCGATGATCTTCTCCGCCTCCGCGCGATCGAGGAGAAATCGTGCGTGCTCGGAGAGGATATTCGTCTCGTTCGCAAACCGTCCCTGATTGCCGCACTCCATAGCCAAGTTCCGTCGATCGCGGCTGACCATCGGGGCAGGTGTGAGGTCATAGGCGGGCGACAGCATCCAGCTCCGTTCAGGGGCGATCAGCGCATGATTGCGCGGGTGATCATCGATGTTGGAGATGAGTGCATTGAAGACGATGCGGCGGAAGAGCTCGCGCGTGTCTGCCTTCGGATTAGCAACCACACGCCGCATCTCCTCTGCGAGAAGGATGTACGACCAGCGCTCACGCGCAGTCGCTGAATCATCGGCACGCAATACGGTAAGGCTGCTAATCATGCGGCTGCGGGTGTAAGTGTCTCCTGCGCGTGCGCGGTCGAATCGCTTCACCAGCAGGACGTCCTTGCCGCCGATTCGCTCCACGCGGCTTTCTGCGGTACGGATGCCGCACTGACGCGCAAGCCGCAGCATCGCATCTTCGACGCGCTCCACATTCCAGCGATCATCCGCTCTCCCGAACTTGGCGATCCATAGGGCGCGATCGTCCTCGATGACGGCCTTGGGGCGGGCTCCTCCCATCGAGGTGCCCAGCAGGAGCAGGTCTTGCACTTGGGGTGCGTTCGGGTCATTGGGGAGGTCATCTCGCATCAGCGCCTCGGCGGTCTCCTGCAGACGCGCGAGATCGAGAGTCTGATTGAACTGCCGACGCGGAGCCGGCGGAGCGACATTCTCTCCAAAGCCCAACGCTCCCGCCCGGTCGTCCGGCGACTCCAGAAGATAGCCGATTTCGCCGAGCTTAGTGATCCCGGCATGCTTCTCAATTACTCGCCGTCCCCAGTAGTCTGGGCTGGCGTCGCGAATCGCCCCAAAGACTCCATTCAGTCGAACGGTGTCGTAGGTTTGGTCGGACAGTTTCAGTTCTACGGGGTCGATCTCGACGGCATCCCGATTCGCCACGTAGGAGCGTCCATAGACGAATTGGCCGATCGGGTCCCCGGTTGGCGTCTCACTCAGAACGAACTTTCCGGCGGTGATCGCCTCGCGCGCGCCGGGCAGCGTGATGTAGACGAAGCACTCTGTTGGGCGCCTAGAAGTCATTGCTCAGTCCTCTGGATTTCTGAGCGCGCGTCGGCGCGCGGCGGCTGGCCAGCAGCAATCCCTGTTCGTCCCTGAGAGGATTGGCCAGCTCCTCGAACGGGCCGAGAAGGTCGTAAAGCCACAGAAGTGCAGCGTAAACTGCGATGTCGATGTTGGGCTTACCATGCTCGGCGTCAGTGATCAGACGAGGGCCTGCACCGATCTTAACCGCGGCTTGTTCGATGGTGATGCCGCGCCGCAACCTGGCTGTGCGGAGGTTGACGCCCACTTTGCGGAGCGCCTGCTCCACCGGATACGGCTGGGCTTCGCGCAAGGCATTGGTTTTCATAATCCTCCGTCTTTAGCAGATTAATGCGGTTTATCCGCTAACATTAGCTTACCTCAATCATCGCGAAACTGGAGCCTGATAATCGGTTGTTTTTAGCGGACAAACACGGATAATCCTCTAAACATAGAGGATTTGCAGGTAGCGTTTGGTGAGTCAAAGAGATGAAAATGGCTATTTCCGCCCACCCCCTCGAAACAGCTTGTTTGGGTATCGGCAAGGATTTCGGTGCAAAAAGGCTGTTTTTGCACAATCCCTCGAACGGTCTAATTAGTCTTAGCCTAGCGAGCGGCTTGGTGGATGATGCCACCCGTGGTATCATTTAGTAGTGAAAGTCGTGCTCGATACAGCGGCCCTAGTCAGCGCAATTCGTTCAAGCACTGGGGCTGCCGCTGAAGTTGTCCGGTTAGCAGCGGTAGGAAAGATAATATTGCTGATGGATTACAAGCTGGTCTGCGAGTATCGGGATGTGGCTCTGCGTCCGCAGCACATTGCGGCATCCGGGAAAACAGCGGAAGATGCGGAAGCCACCATAGAAATGCTGGAATCCATAGCGGCTCCAGTTTTGGTGCGGATCAAGCATAGACCGCTCTCCCAGGACGAAAACGACGACATGATTCTGGATGTTGCGATTAATGGTCAAGCCGATGCAGTTGTGACAAACAACATCAAGGATTTTAGGGCGGCGGCAGAACGGTTCGGGATTCAAGTGTTGACCCCGAGGGATTTTTTGATTGCTTTTAGAAAGGGGAAATCTCATCATGCCAGCTAATCAGAGGAAGACCGTAATCAGTAAATTCCCGCTCCGGCTCATGCCATCCGTCCGGAGGGTGGCCGAAGATTTTTCTCTAAAAGAGGGCGTCTCTCTTAACCAATTCATCAATGTTGCCGTGGCGGAGAAGCTCGTATATCTCCAGCATGATGAATGGCTGGCAAATCGACCGAAACCAACGGCGGCACGCATTTCACGAGCACTTACGATATTGGACCGGCCAACTCAGAATGCACCTGACCCTGGCGATGAGCTGCCAGACGGTTATGTCTCCATCCGCGACACGGATGAGTACAAACAAGCTTTGGATGCTAAATAAAGGGTTCACCTGTCACCCGTTCAATCGGGATTGTGTAACGTCAGCCCCGCCGCAAGGTGGGGCTTTGCCTTATCTGCACGTCGCCATGCCCGTAATGGCGCTCCGCAGTTCTCACGCCACAAGCGCCCGGTACTGCCGCACCTGACTTGTGGCAACTCAAGGCAACGATCGTTCCTCCTGCGAGTTGGGTCCTTCACCTTTCGCAGGGGTTGGACAACAATAGCCCAGATGCTGAGGTCGGAGAATGGGTTCTCGGCCCCCAGCGGCTCAGACCTTACCTCAGCGCTGTCGGTCGGACTTACAACTCCAGCCCCACAAGCCCAGCCTCGCCGATGCATTCGAGCGGAACAGGTCCGCGTCGCGGATGTAGCGCCGCACCATCGCCGTTGGCCGGTGGCCGGTGGTCCGGGCAATAACGCGCTCCTCGGCGCCGTTGATAGCCGCCTGTGTGCACATTCCGGAACGGAGCGAATGTGGAGAGATCTTTCCCTCTACGCCGCCGGTCCTGGCGATTGCTTTGACCAGAGTCTTGGCAATGCTGCGCGGCGCAAGCGCCTTTTTGCCCAGGTTGCCATGCTTGGCGACGGCTCTGAAGAGCGGACCTTGTGTCTCGCCGTTGCCCGCTGCCACGATCCAACTACGGGATTTCGAAGAGTCTCCCCCATCCTGGAAGAAGCAACTGAGAAGCATCTTTCAGGGGTCACTTCAGGAAACGGACAAAATAGCACCTTAAGCCGAAGCAGCGGCCGGAATCCACCTATAAAGCGTTGGAATGGAGACGTTGAGGTTCAGGGCCACATCTCTGGGCGGCATACCGCTGGACAGCAATTTTCTGGCGGATTCGATTTTACTGTCTGTCATCCGGCGCTTGCGGCCTCCTTTGCGGCCTAGTTTTCGCGCGGTTTCCAGTCCGGCACGTGTGCGCTCGATGGCCAACTCGCGCTCCATCTGCGCCAGGCTGGCCATGACATGGAAGAAGAACCGGCCCGAAGGTGTGCCAGTGTCGATTGCATCGGTGAGGCTTTTGAACTGGACTCCCTGCTTGTGAAGTTCGCCAACCAGGTCAACCAGGTTCTTGACGCTCCTGCCCAGCCGGTCCAGTTTCCAAACAACCAGCGTGTCGCCCTGACGCATTGTCTCCAAAGCCTTTGAGAACTCCGGCTGAGCGGCACGGCTCCCACTTATCTTTTCTTGAAAGAGTTTCTCGCAGCCTGCGTTGGTCAGGGCATCAATCTGCAGATCGAGATTCTGGTCCTGGGTGGAAACGCGCGCGTAGCCAATGAGCATAGAGTGCCTCTATTTGTTCTTTCGCAGCGGCAGAAGCCGGAGCCGGGTTCGCTTTGGGTCAATCGTAACCAGTGCTCCTTCTGCCAGTTCTGCCTGCATTTGCCGCAAAGCCTGAACGACCTGATTTCCGATGGACGCGGGACGGAGATCATCTCCGCGAATCTGCACAACGCTCGGTTTTTCTGTATTTGCCGTGGCCAGAGCAATACCGAAATCGAGGTCGTTGGTCAGCACGATAAACCCATGCTCTGCGGCCCAGCTCATGAGGGCTGAATCAGGAGCGAAAGCCATCCCGACCTCGGACCAGTGAAGAACTTCGATACCAGTGCTTTTCAGAAATCCTGCCCACATGGGCGAGAGATTCATGTCGATCAGAACCTTCATGCGCTGGCCAGCATAATTTCACGTTCTTCAGAACGCCATGCGGCATAACGCAGGGCCTGCACGATGTCCTCGCGTTCCAGGTATGGATAGTCGCCCAACAGCTCATCAAAGCTGATGCCGGCGCTGATCTGGCCTACGATCATGCCGACGGTGACGCGCATACCCCGAATGCAGGGGCGTCCACCCATCATCTCGGGATTCTGCGTGATGCGGTCTAAATCTGCCATGGGGCACCTTTTCTCGAAACTCGTTGTCAGAATAGCGGTTTGAGAAGTATATTTCAAAAAATAATTGCGAGAAGTCTAAGTGACTGATTACACGTTTGCGCCACGCGGAGATTTTTGCCTTCTCGTAATCCTTCGGTTGCGAGAGGAGTACCATGCCCCGTCGTTCGATCCTGTCCGCCGCCGAGCGGGAGAGTCTGTTTGCGTTTCCAGACACAAAAGATGAGTTGATCCGGCACTATGCGTTCAGCGAGTCCGACCTTTCCATCATCATCCAACGGCGCGGGGCTGCAAACCGTTTGGGGTTCGCGGTGCAACTCTGCTATCTGCGTTTCCCTGGAATCATCCTGGGGATTGACGATCCGCCCTTCCCGCCGTTGTTGAAACTGGTTGCTGACCAGCTCAAGGTTTCGGCAGAGTACTGGGATGAATATGGGCAGCGAGAACAGACGCGGCGGAAGCACCTGGTCGAATTTCAAACAGCATTTGGCTTCCAGATATTCGCCATAGGCCTGCAGGTCATTATGGGATCGTTTCATCGGTCGTAAAATCGAAGCAGTTCTACGTCCGCTTCCCTCCGCCGAGCAGTGGCGACCGCCCAATGACCGCGCGCGTCTTCGGCAGTTTGGCTGGGGCTGAAATTCCCTCGAAGAGGACAGACACTGGCAGGTCGCCGAGTGCGTAGACCTTCTGGCTGCGCAAGCCGTCCACGCCTTCCTTCCAGGCGAGCAACATGCGCTTGCCGGTCTCGCGGAATGCAGGTAGGTCTTCGATTCTGGCTCGTGCCTCCGGAGCAACCTCTGCGATGGCGTCGCAGATCGACTCCAACATCACCGACTGTGCTTTGGGAGTAATGCCGAAGGTCGTCGCAATGAAGCGCGAGAGCGTCCTGCCCGGAGCCCAGGTCTTTTTGCCAAGAAAGCTGATCCCCGGCGGATTGTGCTGATAGCCCGCATAAACGCTGGTCGTCAGAAAGTCGTAGGCGGGGGCTAGATGCGCGTCGGCGCGGCTTGTGAAGAGTAGCGCCAGATTCTTGGCATGGCAGTCGGCATTGCGCAGCGCGTAGGTCAGCAGCAGCGTCGCCGCCAGTCGCTGGAAGGTCTCGTGCTGCCGACTGCCGGGAACGTGGTCGCGCACGGCTTTGGCGATGCGCTCCCAGGTGGTCTCGTACTTGGCCGCCGGACGCAGGCCCAGCAGTGAGCAAAAGTCCTCCATGCCCCAATAGCGGTTCCCCTCTTTGTCCAGATCGAAGCGATGCACCACAAGCAGGTTGCCGTCCTCGGAGACTTCGGTGCGCGCGCTGGGCAGCACCCGCGCCGTCACCTGCATACAAAGGTGCTCGTTCAGCGCCGCAAAGGGCAGTTTGCTGGTCGATCCCTTCAGAATGTGCCTGCCCGCCAAAACGGAGGCCTTCTTGTGCTGCTCAAAGTCGCTGGCCTGCTCCTTCGTCGGATCGAGAAACTTGGGCAACACGCCGGAGACGCCGCTGGCCGCGTGCTCGTGCACCAATTCGGCGAAGGCCTCCTCCGAATTGTCACCCTGCAACAGTTCCTTGACCTCAACGGCTTGGGCGGCTTGCTCCAGATCGGCCCCGGCAGCGGCCACCTGCACGCGCCCTACCATGTTCCTGCCAATCACCGACAGCAGCGCCAGCGGATCGGCCCCGACGTGTGGCCCGAACTGCTCCTGCAAGACCTGAAGCAGGTAGCCCTCGGGCAGGTTCATCTGAAAGATGGGATGCAGTGGGTCGTTCCAAACGTACGACTCGGTCCGCACCGGCATCGTCAACGAGACCAGATCGCTTTCCGTGGCCTGCGGAGCGTAGGCCAGCACGCTTTTGAAGTCGCCCACTTGTTCGAGTACGGCGACCTCGCGTCCCTGGATATAGACAGAAAGCTTCATGCGGCACCCCGTTCACGGCGCAGCTCATCGAGCGTACCCGATAGGCCGGACTCCACCACTGCGAGCTCCGCGCCCAGAACGGCCAGCACCGCCAACAGCTTGCGCGAGCCCATCTCCGCCAGCGCACCCCGCTCGAAGCGCGAGAGCAAATCCTTGGTGATGCCCGCCTGGCTGGCGACGGCCTTCTGCGCCAGTCCACGGTCTTTGCGGAGTTGGGCGACAGCCTGTCCGAGTTCCTGAACAGTGGTCATAGTGGAAGTATACATCTATTTATTGGCTTTCTTGTTACCTAGTAGATTTATATTTCTACTTTTGCCCATGTCCCATGTCCCATGTTCGTGAGACTTCTTTGCCGACGTGACACCTGGACTGCTAGTCAACAAAGGTGCTGAACTGGGGCTGCGCACCGAGAGCCACGCAGCAGAATTTACTTGTAGATTCACAACGCTATAGACTTGTGAGAACGCAGCAGAATAAACTTGTATTCGCACGGCAGAATAAACGTGCAGGACCACAATGCGCAAACCCAATGAAAGGCTCGCCGCCTCGCTCGAAGTCCTCCGCGTACTGCAGGAGAACGGACAGCGCGTCTTCCATGTCAGCCGGATTACCCGGATTCATCGTGACCGGCTTGTGAAGCATGGCTTTCTGCAGCCGGTGCTCAAGGGCTGGCTCATGTCGTCGAGCCCCAGCGCACACCCCGGCGACAGCACAGCGTGGTTCGCCTCCTTCTGGGAGTTCTGCGCGGCCTACTGCAATGAGCGCTTTGGCGCGGACTGGCATCTTTCTCCCGAGCAGTCTCTGCTGCTGCACGCGGAAAACACCGTCGTCCCGGCGCAAACCACCATCTACAGCAGCAAGGGACACAACAACTCTGTCACGCTGCCTTTTCACACGGCGCTCTACGATCTGAAGCAGGCGCAGATGCCGCCACAGAGTCAGCTCACTCGCCGCGATGCTCTGCGACTCTTCACGCCCGAGGCCGCGCTGGTCCGTGTCCCGGAGACGTTCTTCCGCAAGTATCCGCTGGAAACGCAGGTGCTGCTGGCGCGGATGAAGGACACCTCAGACCTGCTGCGCATCCTGCTTGATGGTGGCCACTCCGCCATTGCCGGGCGGCTGGCTGGCGCTCTGCGCCGCGCGGGTCGCACCGAGCAGGCCGACGAGATTCTCTCGACCATGAAGCGTGCAGACTACGATGTACGCGAGTCCGACCCCTACGCCAGCGGGACCGTCTTTGCGCTCAACCATGCCACGGAGGCTCCCATCGTCAGCCGCCTGCAGGCGCTGTGGGCTTCCACGCGCGACACAGTGCTGGAGGTCTTTCCTGCCGCGCCAGGTCTGCCTGCCAAGGCGGAAGGCTATCTCGCGCACATCGACGACATTTATAAGAACGACGCCTATCACTCGCTCTCCATCGAGGGCTTTCGCGTCAGCCCGGAACTGATTGAGCGCGCGATCTCCGGCCAGTGGGACCCGAAGCATAACGAGGCCGACCGGCAGAATCGCGATGCGCTGGCCGCGCGTGGCTACTGGCAGGCCTTCCTGCAGGTCAAAGCCAGTGTGGCCAAAGTGCTCGCCGGGCAGAACGCCGGTGCCGTGGTCAGCACCGATCACAGAGAGTGGCACCGCGAGCTCTTCGAGCCCTGCGTTGCGGCGGGCCTGATCCCTGCATCAGCGCTGGCTGGTTATCGCAACGATGCCGTCTATCTGCGCAACTCGCGCTATGTTCCGCCGCGTTGGGAGGCGGTGCGCGACGCCATGCCCGCGCTGCTGAACCTGATCGAGCAGGAGCCGGAATCCGCCGTGCGCGCCGTTCTTGGCCACTGGCTCTTTGGCTACATCCATCCCTACCCGGACGGCAATGGCCGCATGGTGCGCTTTCTGATGAATGTGCTGCTGGCCTCGGGCGGCTATCCCTGGACGGTGATCCGCGTCGATGACCGCGCCGTATACCTGAGCGCTCTCGACCATGCCAGCATCGAAAGCGACATCCGCCCCTTCGCCAACTTCATCGCCGGGCAGGTGCAGTGGGCGCTCAAGAAGACACCATGAGGTCAGCAGGTTGTCAAATGTATGTACCTTGCGATGTGTAATCATTTCGTAGCCAATTCATTGGCGATGTGCACGGAGACCCCGTATGAACAAAGTCGATGGTTGACTTCCAAGCTCTGAGATGTCCGGCGAAGAAGTGCAGAGATTGCACGAGGAGAACCGCCGTCTGCGAAGTCTCTTGATTACGCATGGAATACCGATCCCAGAGGCCACATATTCCACTGGCCAGCCCCCAAGGATCTCTGGTTCTGAGCCGAACCCCAAGGTGGGTACTGCGGCACAGCGAATCGCCTTGTTTCGCAGTCTGTTCCGTGGTCGTGACGATGTATACGCCATTCGTTGGGAGAATGCCGAGGGTCGATCTGGATATATGCAAAAGGAAGATCGCGACTGGAAGTCATATCTAAGCGCTACAGCAGAAGATCGCAAGAAGGTTGATCGTCAAACGCGAACTTACAGGCCGCTCACTGATGACGTTGTTCGCGCGCATCTTGTTGGCGAGCATACCGCAGGACTCTATCCGCTTCTGCAGGATGAGACATGCTGGTTCTTGGCGGTCGATTTTGACAAGAAGACATGGCAGCAAGACGCCATTGCATTTCTCGAAGTCTGCCGCGAATTCAACGTCTCAGCGGCATTGGAACGTTCGCGATCAGGAAACGGCGGCCATGTATGGATATTTTTTGAACGAGCAATCCCGGCCACAACCGCGCGAAAACTTGGCTGCGTAATTCTCACTCGAACAATGGAATCCCGCCACC
>Ga0302320_10031625_pt1 | contig 10031 bp, 11 predicted proteins | sample Bog_T0_3_FD_202130 | JGI IMG/M metagenome (GOLD analysis project Ga0302320, IMG submission 202130) | Peat permafrost microbial communities from Stordalen Mire near Abisko, Sweden - Bog_T0_3 | ecosystem: Environmental > Terrestrial > Soil > Wetlands > Peat | place: Sweden: Abisko, Stordalen Mire...
CATGCTGATCACGGTTGGCGTCATCCTGGACACGATGCGCCAGATCGAAACCTTTCTCCTTCAACGGCATTATGATGGGTTCCTCCGCAAGGGTCGCCTCCGGGCCCGCAGCGCCAATCCCCAGCAGGCTATGATGGGAGACGCCCTGGCGATCGATGCGGTCATGAAGCTCGTCTACCCCCTGCTCGGGATGCTCTCCCTCGGGCTCGTGATCTGGGCCTACCGCGCTTTTTCCAGATAGTTCTTTACTCCGATGGCACATGCCGCCATCAATGAACCCTTTTCGCCTATAGGCACTGACGCCAAGTCGAAATTCCTCCTGCTCGGTTCCCTTGGAATAACATCCGATCCATTGAACCGGGCCCGTTCTTTGCACATTGAGCACGTCTCTCCCGACAGTTTGCTGAACCGGGAGATTTCGCGCCCTTCGACAAGCTCAGGCCAAGCGCCGGAAACGCTCCGGGCGAAGCCCAACGCCGATCGAACGGAAATCGCCACCCTCGCGCTCCTGCGCCGGTGGTTCTTTGCGCGCAAACCTGATGCGGGATTCATCCTAACCGGATTCCCGGCTACGCTGCTCCAAGCGAAGGTGTTCGACGAATGGCTCGAGGCCCGGGACGAGACCCTTGACGGGGTCCTCGCTTCTCCCGACGACCCCGGGGCCATTGCGGCCCACTATCGCACGCTGGGACTCCTGCAGTCGCCATGATACCGATCAAGGATCAGGCCGGGATCGCCCGGATGCGTGATGCGTGTGCGGTCGCTGCCGCGGTGCTTGAAACCCTCAAGCCCCTGGTAAAGCCCGGAATCACCACGCAAGACTTGGAGGAAGCCGGCCGGGCCGCCATCGAGCGGTTCGGCGCCAAGAGCGCCTGCTACGGTTACCAGCACGAATCCCGCCGCTACCCGGCGCACACCTGCATCTCGGTCAACGAGGAGGTCGTCCATGGCATCCCGTCCCTCCGGCGGGTCCTTGCCGAGGGCGACATCGTCTCCCTGGACATCGTCATCGCCTACAACGGCTACATCGGCGACAACGCCGCGACGGTTCCTGTCCCGCCCGTTTCGCCGGACGTCGAAAGGCTCCTCAAGGTCACCCGCGAGGCCCTCGAAATCGGGATCCGCCAGGCCCAGGTCGGCAACCGGATCGGCGATATCTCCAGCGCGGTCCAGTCCTACGTCGAAAGGAACGGCTTCAGCGTCGTTCGCGACATGGTCGGCCACGGGGTCGGAGTCGCGATGCACGAGCCTCCAGAGATCCCGAACTTCGGACGGCCCGGAACCGGCGAGCGGATAAGGCCCGGAATGACCTTCGCCATCGAGCCGATGGTCAATCTCGGTGGCTACCGGACCAAGACGCTCTCCGACGGCTGGACGGTGGTGACCTCCGACGGATCACCCTCCGCCCACTTCGAACACACGGTGCTCACCACGGGACGCGGTCCCGAAATCCTCACGATCCAGCGGCCGGTAAGGCCGCCCGAACCTCCGAAGGTCCCGGCCCATGCCTCCTGACAGGCGCCGCCCCCTTCCACGCTCCCTTTCCAAATCATTCATCTCTCAAAAGTCTAACTCCCGCACAAATCCATGCCACGCCTCCTCGGTGTTGAAATTCCAGCGAAGAAGAAAGTCGCATACTCGCTCCGCTACATCTACGGCATCGGACCGACCATAGCCGACCAGATCGTCAAGGAGGCCTCGATCAATCCCGCGATGCGGGCCCAGGACCTCACGGAGGAACAGCTCAACAAGATCCTCCACATCATCACGGAGCACAAATGGGTGGTCGAGGGCGACCTCCGCCGCGAGATCGCAGCCAACCTGAAGCGTCTCCAGGCGATCAATTGCTACCGTGGCATCCGCCACCGCCGCGGCCTTCCCGTCCGCGGTCAGCGCACCAGCACCAACGCCCGCACACGCAAGGGCCCCCGCAAGACCGTGGGTGTCACCAAAGCAGCGGAATAATCCCCCGTCATGGCCGAAGAAAACTCAGAGTCCAAGAAAGAGAAGAATCCGTCCGCCGACCAACCGGCGGGTGCGCAGCCCAAGCAGCGCGGCCCGAAGGAAGGCGGAGCGCCCGGCGAGAAGAAGGGTGGCAAGGGCCAGCCCGCCGCAGCGAAAGAGGGCGAAGCCCCCCATGGCGGATCCAAGAAGGGCGCCAAGGCCGACGTCCCGGCGGAAGGCGGGAAGGAAGGAAAGGCTCCCGCCGGCGCAAAGGGAGTCCCGGGCGAGCCCGCGGCCCCGGCCAAGCCCGTCGAAATGATCGGCGGCGTCGCCAAGCAGCCGACGGCCGAGGATCTCCTCAAGGAGGAGATGGGCGCCATCAAGGTCCGCAAGGCCAAGGGTTCGAAGAACGTCGTCTCCGGAGTCGCCAACGTCCTCGCCTCCTTCAACAACACGATCGTCTCAATCACCGACCTCAAAGGCCAAGTGATCGCATGGTCGAGCGCCGGCAAGTGCAACTTCCGCGGCTCCCGCAAATCGACCGCCTATGCGGCCCAGATCATCGCCCAGGACGCCGCCCGCAATGCGATGGCCCACGGGCTCAAGGACATCGTGATCCGCGTCTCGGGGCCCGGCCTCGGCCGTGACAGCGCGATCCGCGCCCTCCAGGCGATCGGGCTCGAGGTCACCTCGATTGTCGATGTGACGCCCATTCCCCACAACGGCTGCAGACCCAGGAAGCGCCGTCGCGTGTAACTCGCACTCCCCCTGAGCCGGCGCCTGCGGCGCGGCCCACTGGAGGCGCCGAATGCTCGCGCCAATCCGAAGATCGAAGTCGAAATCCTTAATCCAACACTCCGTCCCTTTTTCCCATGGCCCGCTACATTGGTCCTAAAACCCGCATAAGCCGGCGATTCGGTCAGTTCATCCTCGGCTCCGGCAAGGCGCTAGAGCGCCGAAATTTCCCGCCAGGCCAGCACGGCCCGAAAAGCCGGCGCAAGTTCACGGAATACGCCGTGGGCCTCAACGAAAAGCAGAAGCTGCGCTACGTCTACGGACTCCTCGAGCGCCAATTCCGCCGCGTCTTCGAGATTGCCAAGAAGGAGCGCGGCATCACCGGCGAGCGCTTCCTGCAGCTGCTCGAAACCCGCCTCGACTCGGTCGTGTACCTCCTCGGCATGGCCAAGACCCGCGCGGCCGCCCGCCAGTTCGTCAACCACGGCCACGTGCGCGTCAACGGGCACAAGGTCGACATCGCCAGCTACAACGTGCTGCCCGGCGACACGGTCGAGATCAAGAACACGCCGGCCTCCCGCCAGATGGCCACGCGCAACCTCGAGGAGAACCGCATCCGCAACGTCCCTGGCTGGCTCAAGCTCGATGCGGAGCAGTTCAAGGCGACGATCGTCCGCCTGCCCACGCGCGAGGAGATGGATCAGAACATCAACGAGCAGATCATCGTCGAGTTTTACAGCCGCTTCTAGGAAAGCGCCCCAAGCCCAAGTTTAATAACCCAAATCTCATCGTCCGCCCACCACTGCCATGTCCAAACGCCTCGGAAAGTTCGAACTTCCAAACAAGCTCACCAAGGTCGAAGAAGGCGCCACGCCGACCTACGCCAAGTTCATTGCGGAGCCCTTCGAAGCGGGTTACGGCCACACGGTCGGCAATTCGCTCAGGCGCGTCCTCCTCAGCTCGATCGAGGGCGCGGCCATCTCTTCTATCAAGATCGACGGGGTCAACCACGAATTCCAGAGCATCGAGGGCGTCGTCGAGGACGTCACCGACATCGTCCTAAACCTGAAGAAGATCCTCATCGTCTCGCACAAGCGCGAGCCGCTGACCCTCCTCATCAAGGCCAACAAGGCCGGCCCGGTCACCGCGGCCGACATCCAGCCCGACGCCAACATCGAGATCATCAATCCCGAGCAGGTGATCTGCACCCTGGACACCAAGCGCCCCTTCGAGGCTGAGATCGAGATCAAGACCGGCCGCGGGTACTATCCGGGCGAGCAGAACAAGAAGGAGGAGCAGTCGATCGGCGTCATCCCGATCGATTCCCTCTTCTCGCCCGTCCGCCTCGTCAAGTACGCGGTCGAGAACACCCGCGTCGGCCAGATCACCGACTACGACAAGCTCATCCTCGAGATCTACACCGACGGCCGGATCACCCCGGACGACGCCCTGAAGCAGGCCTCCTCGATCCTCAAGCACCACCTCGACGTCTTCGACCGCGTCAGCCAGGAGCAGTTCGAATTCGAGAGCCAGCAGAGCGAGGTCAGCGAGGAGCAGAACAAGCTCCGCAAGCTCCTCAACATGTCGGTCAACGAGATCGAGCTTTCGGTCCGCGCCGCCAACTGCCTAAACAACGCCAACATCACCACCGTCGGCGAACTGGCGATGAAGACCGAGCAGGAGATGCTCAAGTACCGCAACTTCGGCAAGAAGTCCCTTAACGAGATCAAGGAGAAGCTCGAAGCCCTTGGCCTGTCCCTCGGAATGAAGTTCGACGAGCGGCTCCTGGATACCAAAAAGGAGGCCTAGACATTCCACGGCCGAATGGAGCCACCCTGAGGCTGTAGAAGGGCGGCTCGTTCGGCACTGTGTGTCTGACCGAAACCGAAGACGCTCCTCCGCACCGCATATCAGTCACATCTGACTTTTCAATCATTGGCTCTCGCGCCGTCCGCGCCGCTCTTTGCGCTGCGACCGGATTGCCGATCGGGAGCCGGCTAGAAAAACAAACCCATGCGCCACAATAAACACCACGCCTCAATGGGCGTCACGCGCGAGCACCGCCGCGCGATGCTTTCAAATCTTGCGACCGCTCTGATCACCCACGGCCGCATCCAAACGACCCTGTCCAAGGCCAAGGCCCTGCGTCCCTTCATCGAAAAGGTCATAACCAAGGCCAAGAAGGCGGCGGGCAAGACCGACAAGAAGGACGCCCTCCACCTTCGGCGCCTGGCCCTCCAGGACGTCCGCGACGAGGATGCCGTGACCCTTCTCTTCAACGAGAAGTACAAGGAATTCGTCAACCGCAGCGGCGGCTACACCCGGATCTACAAGCTCGGGCCCCGGCGCATCAGCGACGCGGCCGAGATGGCCCTGATCGAATTCGTCAAGGCCGAGGACACGGGCTACACCAAGAGCAAGGGCCGCCGTCCCGCGAAGGGCAAGAAGGCCCCGAAGGCAAAGGCCGAGGCTACGCCCGCCGAAGCCTCCTCCTCCTCCGAGGCTACGGCGGACAAGGCCGCAGCAGGTGAGGCGCCCGTAAGCCACGGCGAGGCTCCGCAAGGCGGAGCGGAGACGGGCGCCGCCGAGGCAGCCCGCGAAACCAAGTCAGACGCCCCGGCCAAGCCCGAGGGCGAATCCAAAGCCTAATTTCCGCGTCCCCAACGCCCGTGGGCGCAAGGCCCCCGGCGGCCGGGGATGCGCAGGAATCCGTCCATGTTCGAGCTTCGGACAGCAGGCGCGATCTTCTGCTCCGTCGTGGGGCTCGCCTTCATCGGGCTCTGGCTGTACTACGACCGCCGCGATCACGAAAGCTTCGAGCGTGAAAGGCGGAAGACCACGTTCCACTGCATCCGCTGCAGCCGCCTTTACACCGCCCGCGGCGGCGCGGAAGTGGGCCGCTGCCCCCGCTGCGGACATGAGAACACGCGCCTGAGATTTTGAACATGAAAGCGTTTCGCAGTTGGACCCAATCCGCTGACCGTCCGTTGAGCGGAGCTAGGCCCGCCGTAGCCTCCGCCGTCGACAAGGCTTTGGCGGACAGGCTGGCGAAGGCGGGGCGGGGGATGTTTCGCATCGTGAAACATGCAAATTAGCGCTTGCTGGCGACCCCCGCTTTCGCTCTGAAGTTATATGGCCCAAACGATAGCCGTCCTCGACTTCGGCTCCCAGTACACGCAAGTCATCGCCCGCCGGGTCCGCGAGTGCCGCGTGTATTCGAAGATCTATCGCTTTGGCACCTCCGCCGGGGAACTTCGGAAGGACGGCGTCATCGGGATCATCCTTTCCGGCGGGCCGAGTTCGGTCTTTGCCAGGAATGCGCCGATGCCCGATCCGGCCATCTTTGAACTCGGCGTCCCCGTTCTCGGCATCTGCTACGGGCTCCAGCTAATGGGCCGCATGCTGGGCGGCACCGTCGCCCGGAGCGACCACCGGGAGTACGGGCGCGGTGTTCTCTCGATCAGGAAACCGGGCCGGCTCTTTGCCGATTTGCCCCGCCGCCTCAAGGTCTGGAACTCCCATGGCGACAAGGTCACGCGCCTTCCCAGGGGATTTGGCGCGATCGGGACGACCGAGAACTCCCCCTACGCGGCCTTCGAGGACCCGAAGCGCCGCTTCTACGCGATCCAGTTCCATCCCGAGGTGTTCCACACCGAGCACGGCGTCGAAATCCTTCGCAATTTTCTCGTGGGCGTCTGCTGCGCCGGGCAGGACTGGACCATGCGCGACTTCATCGCGCATTCGATTCAGAATATCCGCACCACGGTCGGCGACTCCCGCGTGATCCTGGGCCTCTCCGGCGGGGTCGACTCTTCCGTCGCTGCGGCCCTAATCCACAAGGCCGTCGGCCGGCAGCTCACCTGCGTCTTCGTCGACAACGGGCTCCTTCGCCTGGGCGAGCGCGAGGCCGTGACAAGACTCTACCGGAAGAATTTTCACATCGACGTCCGGGTCGTCGACGCCTCAAAGACCTTTCTCTCCCGCCTTCGGGGCGTCAACGATCCCGAGAAGAAGCGAAAGATCATCGGCCGCACGTTCATCGAGGTCTTCGAGAAATCCCTCCGCTCGATCGGCCACGCCCGTTTTCTCGCCCAGGGCACCCTTTATCCGGACGTCATCGAAAGCGTCGCAATCGGCGACAACCCGGCCGCCCTCATAAAGTCCCACCACAATGTGGGCGGACTTCCGGCCCGCATGAAGCTCAAGCTCCTCGAGCCCCTGAGGGAGCTCTTCAAGGACGAGGTCCGGCGCGTGGGGGAGGAACTCGGTCTCCCAAAGGAGGTCGTCTGGCGCCAGCCCTTCCCGGGCCCGGGCCTCGGGGTTCGAGTCCTCGGCGAGATCACGCCTGAACGGCTCGAGATCCTGCGTCGGGCCGATGCCATTCTGCAGGACGAGATGCTCAAGACCGGCTGGTACTGGAAGGTCTGGCAGTCATTCTGCGTCTTCCTGCCCGTCAAGTCGGTCGGCGTCGTGGGCGACGAGCGCAACTACGCCTACGTCATATCGCTTCGCATTGTCGACAGCATCGACGCCATGACTGCGGATTGGACCCGCCTGCCCCATGCCCTCGTGCAGCGGATCTCCAGCCGGATAACAAACGAGGTCCGCAGCATCTCCCGCGTCGTCCTGGATGTCAGTTCGAAGCCTCCGGCCACGATCGAGTGGGAGTGAGCCTCCGAAGGCCGGGTCCCTCCGTTACAATCAGGACGCCACGCAGATTCCTATTGGAACCTAAGGAGCTACGGGATTGACTAATGGTGGCAACCGAATGCCCTTCCCCGCTTCCCAGCCTGCATCCATCACAAAACCGATGAAGATTGCCCAAGATCGTCGAGCGAAAAGGAACGAAGGCGACCGAGCTGTGCTAAAAGCACAGCGCAGGGAGCCAGAGGGCCTTTGTGCCGACGAGATTGGGCAAAATTGTGGCCGCTACCGCGGCCATCCCTTCGGGACTCGGCCTTCGGCCTCGCCATCTTCGCGCTGCTGCGCTCCGTCATCGGAATTTGTGATGGATGCAGGCTAGAGCCCCGGCCCATACAATTGAAACCCGACCTGCGAGGTCCCATCCTTTCTCCCCAATGAAGACCCTGACAGCCTGCCTCTTTATCACGACTGTCGCCCTTTGCCCGCTCGCGCGAGGCGACGAGCCCGCGATCGTCACCAAAGCCCGCGCCTATCTGGGATCCGAATCAGTTCTCAATGCGGTGACTTCGATTAGCATGAGCGGCAACATGGCCACATTGGACGCCGCTGGGAAGCCGACGCAAATCGCGGTCGACATCGTTTTCCAGAAACCCTTTCAGGAAAGCATCACGGTTTTCCAGGCGAACCGCATCGTCCACACCTCGCTCGACGGTTACGATGCCTCGCAGCAGTCGCAGGATGGTGCGCCCAATCAGACGGAGATAGACTACAAGAACAAGCCCTGGCGCCTGACGATCCTTGGGGGGGACCAGGTCAAGACGCTTCGAGTCGATGTCCTTGAGAACCTCTTCTTCTACCGCGGAGTCCTTCGCGTGGGCGGGCAGATCGAGGGCAGGGGCCCCGCCACGGCCGACGGCAAGACGACCGAGAAGGTGGCCTTCATCTATGCCCCGAACTTTGTCTATATCCGGCATTTCGATCCGGACACCGGCCGATTGGTCTACACCGAATCCGAAAGCGGCACGCAGATTCGCGAGCAGGGCGAAATCATGGCGGGCGGCATCCGCTTTCCCAAGGTGATCGAGGTGACCGAGAACCTGAACGGCACTCCGTCGAAGAAGACCTACACCTTTGACAAGGTGACGGTGAACGAGACCTACCCGGACAGCCTCTTTGCCATTCCGCCCCTTTCGGGGGCGGCCTCCGCGGCAACGCCGGAGCCGGCTCCAGCGGCGCCTGCGCCGGCGCCGTCGGTTACGCCAGCGGTGACGCTGCCGGCAACGCATTAGGGCGGCTGCATGCGCCTGATCCGCCACGGAGAGAGGGACTTTGATGGCAAGCTCGCCAGATTCTGCCTCGGCGCCGCCGCGCCGGCGCAGCTTGCCGCCTCCGTTTCTTCGATCCTCGAGGATGTGAGAAGGAGGGGGGACCGCGCGGTCGCCGCCTGCGCCCTCAAGTTCGACGGAGCCCGCCTGCGTCCCCGCGATTTCCGCGTTTCCCAAAAGGAGCTCGCCTCCGCCGTCCGCCAGATTTCCCCTTCCGACAGGAAGGCCATCCTTGACGCCCGGGCGGACATCGAGGCATTCAACCGCCGGGGATTGCCCCAAGGCTGGCAGATGCGCAACCGGCACGGCGCCTGGGCCGGCGAGAGATTCGATCCGATCCGCCGCGTCGGCCTCTACGTCCCCGGCGGAGAGGTTCCCCTTGTCTCGACCGTCCTCATGACGGCCGTCCTGGCCCGCATCGCCGGATGCCCCGAGATCGCCGCATTCACGCCCTCCAAGCACGGAGGCGAGATCGCCCCGGGCCTTCTAGCGGCCCTGCACCTCGCCGGCGTCACGGAGGTCTACCGGATTGGAGGCGTCCAGGCCATCGGTGCCATGGCCTTCGGAACGAAGACGATTCCCGCCGTCGACAAGATCTTCGGGCCCGGCAATGCCTACGTCTGCGAGGCCAAGCGCCAGGTCTTCGGCACAGTAGGCGTCGATTCCCTCCCGGGCCCCAGCGAAGTCATGGTGATTGCCGATGCCTCCGCTCCCGCGCAGTGGGCGGCGGCTGATCTCATGGCCCAGGCCGAGCACGGCTCCGGCCGGGAGAAGATCTATCTCGTTTCGACCTCCGCCCGCGTGATCGATTCGATCGCCTCGGCCATCGAATCCCAGCTCTCCTCGGCCTCCCGGGCGGCCAAGATCCGCCGCGTCCTTTCGGACGGATTCCTCGCGGTCCATGCCCGCTCGATCGGCGACATGGTGAGCCTCGCCAATTACGTGGCCCCCGAGCACCTGGAGCTCATGGTGAAACGGTCCACCGCGATCACTCTCGCCCGCCGGATCACGACCGCCGGGGCGATGATGATCGGCAATGAAACGCCGACCGTCCTCGGTGACTTTGTCGCCGGCCCAAGCCACGTCCTGCCCACGGCCCGGGCCGGCCGGTACTTTGGCGGCCTTCGAGTTGCCGACTTCCTCCGCCGCACGAGCCTCATACGCTACGACCGCCCGAGCCTGCGCCGTGCGGCCCCGACAGTCGCCGCATTTTCCGCGATGGAGAGGCTCGACGCGCACGGCCGCTCGGCTGAACTTCGGCTTCTCCGCTGAAAAGACCTCACGCTGAAAAGACCTCAGGCCTCCAGAATTGAAATCCGGTTTGCGGATTTCAATTCTGGAGGCCTGAGGTCTTTTCCCTTACTTTGGCTAAGTACTCAATCC
>Ga0302320_10031626_pt1 | contig 10031 bp, 12 predicted proteins | sample Bog_T0_3_FD_202130 | JGI IMG/M metagenome (GOLD analysis project Ga0302320, IMG submission 202130) | Peat permafrost microbial communities from Stordalen Mire near Abisko, Sweden - Bog_T0_3 | ecosystem: Environmental > Terrestrial > Soil > Wetlands > Peat | place: Sweden: Abisko, Stordalen Mire...
AATTTTCCAATAATTATTCTTTTTTTTATTTTTTGTTTTTTAGGTTGTTAGAAATTATTTCGTGGAAAAAAACGTTCATTAAAATTTTTTATAATTTTGGAATTCCTAATTTCAACAATTGATACAACTCATCAATTGTCTTTTTTTCTATTTGAAATTCGGATAAGACCTCAATGGTATCTTCTCCCGTGCTAGGGATTCGTTTGACCTTTTCTCCTAGCTGGGAATGATTGGACAATTTTGGAGAAGGGGCTATTTGATACTTAAACTCTTTCACGATTTCTTCTTCTGCATTTTTATCGTGAATAACAACCTTTCTTTGTTGAAAAAATGGATGTTCAGGTAAATCTTCCATATTGATAACAGGAGTGACGCAAACATCTTTATTTGAAAACTAATCATAAAAGGGATGATTTTTTTTAAGAAATATAAACAAATACAAATTTATTCCATTCTTCAAGATTCTTTGTGGATATTTGTTGAGAAATTATTTGATGGATTTCTTCCCATTTTGATTTGTTAAGTTGATTTTCAATACAGATCCTCTCATTTTCTGGAGTCAGATTTAAGCTCTAAAAATTATTAATCGAAAACAAATATTTGTGACAAAAAACTTGAATAAATTTCAGATAGGTCAATCTTTCTACAGCTCCCACTGTGAGATATTTTTTATCCCTGCATTGATATATGTTATAGAAAGGAGCTCCCGAATCATAAGTATTTTCTCCTCTTGATTGATTCCACAAACCATTTCTAAAGAATAATTATTTTTTTTGGGCGTTTCATAAAACTTAAAGACCTTTTCATGCTCAAAATATTAGACCCGAGATACAAACTTGATTCAGCCATTGAATTATCAACAACCTATTAAATCTTTTTTGAATATAAGCGAAATATCCAATTATAATACTTGGCCTTTCCCTGTTCGGTTCCTTTCATAAATAGCTGCCAAAACTCCAAAAGCTGCCATCGCTCCTCCTCCCATGAAGTCAGCCTCAATTTTTAGTTTAGCATTATTTAAAGTAAAATTATTTTTTTTACAAGTATATTGTTTGGAAAACCAGGCACTCCCTTTTTCGTTCCAAAGACCCCCAAAACCCCTGCATTTGCTAAATAATTCAGATCATGTCCTGCTTTTAAGACCAAAGGTCCGGATTGTCCATAACCAGTTAATCTACAAATGACAATCTTTTTATTGATCTTGAAACATTCTTCTGGAGATAGACCCATCTTTTCCAATACACCAGGTCTATAAGGATCAATTAAAACATCGGAACCAGCTATCATTTTTTTCAAAATTTCAATATGAGAGTTAATTTTGAGATTAAGCACAACTGATCTCTTGCCTCGGTTCCTAATTAATCCATAAATTTAATTAATGGATCTCATATTTACAAGATGTTTTTTCCATTTTGGATGTTTAAAACAGGCTCATCTGGTCGATTAATCACTATTACATCAGCCCCAAAATCAGAGAGGATCATGCCTGTAAAGAGAGTTGGTGCCAGTCCTTCTAATTCGAGGACTTTTATTTGAGAAAGAGGAAGCTTATTAAAATTCATTCTTGAAATGTAATTTATTTTTCAAAATATTCTGTTTTCAAAAAAGATTTTTTAATCAACCAAAAACTAAAAACAAATCTTTTGGAATAAATTTCTGTTTTTGTTTATATAACTGTTAATTAATTCTTTTGTCTTTTTCTGTGTTTTTTATTATTTAAATAATTAAATAAGAAGGTTGTCATTATTTTTATAATTTTGCGAATTTCAATGGCATCTCCTTGTAAAAATCAGAAATGGTTTGAGAGTCCACATTAAATTCTTTCAAAATCTCATAAGTATTACTTCCAAGTTTCGGAACCTTTCTCAAAACATTGCTCTTGGAAAGCTTATGATTTGATAATTTTGGAGCTGGTGTGGTTTGGTATTGTAGCTCTAAAGGAATTGAAGAATCGGAAGTTTCCAAGAAAATGTTATTTCTTTCTAAATGATAGGAACTTTTGGAAAGATCTTCAAAATAAAGCACAGGGCATGTGCATGCATCAAGTTTTTCAAACTAATCGAAATTGGAAAGGGTTTTAAAAAAATAAAAATACAGTTTTCTTCCATTCATCTGCAGTTTTTTCAAGGATTCTTTCTTTGAATAATAGATGAAGCTCTGCCCACATATCTTGATTCATATGATTGTCCAAGCATTTTTCTTCAGTGTTTTTATCAAATACTAATCCCTACAAATAACTTTAGTTTGTTGAATTTTGTTGAAAAAACTTTAACAAAAGCGTGATAAAATTTCGGCTCAATAGCTCCAACAGAAAGCCAATTCCCATCTTTGCACTTATAAACTTTATAAAACGGAGCTCCTGAATCTAGAAGATTTTCCCCTCTGTTGTTGTTCCAATAATTGTATCTTTTTTATTCATTAGAAAAAGAATCAATTTTTTCGAACAATAATAATAAAAACAACCTTTTTAGGTTCAAAACAAATGAGTTCAAGTACATTAAGGATTCTGTTATCGAGTTATCAATAACCTAATTTTAATTTGGTAGTTTAAATAAAACAAATTTTCATGAATATACTTGTCCTCTTCCAGTTTTTTCTCTCTCCAACACAGCAATCAATATCCCGATAGCTCCTATGACACTTCCACTCCCCATAGACTTAAAAAACAAATATTTGTTTATCTAATACATTTTTTAACCATTATGTTTCCTGGAAATTCAGGATGGCTTTCCTTAGGTCCAAATGTGGATAAAAGTCCAGAGGTAGCCAAATAATTAATATCTTGACCTCTTTGTTTTGAATATACACCTGTTTGACCATAACCACTAATTCTGCAAATTATCAGTTTTGAATTCAGCTTCAATAGCTCTTTGGGATGGAAACCTAGCTCCTCCATAGTTCCAGGTATACTTGACTCAATCAAAACATCAAGCTTTTGTATAATTGCTTGAAAGACTTTGATGTTCGTTGCAAGCTTTAAATCTAAAATAATTGATCTTTTGCCTCGATTCCTTTGGAAAAAATTCAGAAAAATTTCGAAGTGTGAATTAATTACAAAAAGTTCTTTTCATAAGGTATAGAATTTTCTATTTGTTGGGGATGATTAATCGTGATGACATCTGCCCCAAAATCAGAGAGAATTGTTCCACAAAAGGTTGCTATTGAATCAGGGTTTAATTCGGCCACTTTTATAGGAGATAATGGGAGGGACATTATTTTTTGCTTAAATTAAAGATTTTATAAGATTTTTTTTTTTCAGGATTTTGGATTTTTTCAAAAAATTAATCAATAAAGTCTGCAACTCGAGAGAATTTCGTTTTTTTCTTCCTTTTTGTTTTGATTTTTTTCTTCTTTTTTCCCTTCATTTTTTTCATTTTTATTTGAAAGTTGTTTTAGGGTCACTTCCTTTTGGCATATGTAACATTTATAAGGATTCCCACTTAAATATGGACTTCTATAATCCAAAACGAATTTTTCATTGCAAATAGGACATTCAGCAATTCTTTCATCAGGCCCTTTTGACAATTCTAATAGATTTTGTTGTGAGTCGTCATTTTTTTTTTGAATTTCTTTTGCCATTTGTCCAATTTCATCATCCTTGAGCAAAATCTCATTAAATTCCTTTCTGAAAATAGTGCTATTGCACATTAAATTCGGACATTTGATTTCATCCAAAAATTTATTTGCCTCAAGTCCCAAATTTATTAGGTTTTTGAGACATGGCTTGCAGATATAATGATGGCAAAGCAATTCGAAAAACCCCCTTTTTTTATCAACATTTTCTTTACATAAAGAACAAATCCGAGCATCTGGTTTTTTTTCCTTATATGAACTTCTGCATTCTTCTATCATTGGATCCAAATTTATGACGTTGTTTTTTTTCATTCGTTTTATATTGTCATATGGGATCCCCTTTTGGCAAGAAAAACAAACTAGATAAAAAGATTCGTTCATTCTCTTGTCAAAACATGATTTGTGAACACTTTGTAGACATGGACAACAATCGAGAAAAATTTTTTCATCTCTTCGTTCAAAATTTTTCTGACATAACATACATCGGAATCGTCCTTTCGGTATAATCGTAAGGTTGATTTTGATATCAATTAATTCCTTCAGAATGTTATTTAATTTTGTTGATTTTTCGCTTGTTGGAATCTCTGAGTCGTTCAAATAATTTTGAAATTCATTGACTTTTTGTGACAGCATTTTTTTGCAATTCTAGAGAAAAAATGTTTTGTGATTTTTAATCATAAATGTTTTCTTTTTTTTAAAAAAATTTTGTTACGGTAAAACCTCAATTAATTTTTATTTTTATTTTTTTGAATTTTTGGTTTTTTTTTTTGAAATTAAAACGGTTGAATTCTTAGATAAAATCTTTTTAAAAATAGAATTTTAAGCATCATTGTAAAATTAAATTTTATTAAAAATTTCTGAAATTAAAATTTTATTCTTTAATCAAGCTTTTTTTTAATAAATAATAAAAATTTCAAATTGTGTTGCATTAAACTGCTTTGTTAACAAGACTATAAATAAAATCCCCCTCTTCAAAAAAAAAACAATACAACAAAATAACCTAATCTTTTAACACAAACCTATATTTTCATTTCCAAACAATGGCCGACCAACTAACTGAAGAACAAATAGCCGAATTCAAGGAAGCTTTCTCCCTATTCGACAAAGACGGTGATGGCACCATCACCACTAAAGAATTGGGAACTGTCATGAGATCATTGGGGCAAAACCCAACAGAAGCAGAGCTTCAAGATATGATCAATGAAGTGGATGCTGATGGTAATGGGACAATCGATTTCCCTGAGTTCTTGTCTTTGATGGCAAGAAAAATGAAGGACACTGATACTGAGGAAGAGCTTGTTGAAGCCTTCAAGGTGTTTGATAGAGATGGTAATGGATTGATTTCAGCTGCCGAATTGAGACATGTGATGACCAATTTGGGAGAGAAATTAACTGATGAGGAAGTCGATGAGATGATCAGAGAAGCTGATATCGATGGAGATGGACATATTAATTATGAAGAGTTCGTGAGAATGATGATGGCGAAATAAAATTTAATATCTATGTTCTGTATTAAACCCAAAAATAAAATCAAATAAATTTTTCTAGAAACAAAATCAATATTTTCTTTTTTTTGTTTTTTTTGTTTTTTTGGTGTTTTTTTTAGAAAAAAAACTGTAAATTTATGTAATTCTTTTGGAAAATATAAATTTTCTCAAAGTCTCAAATTTTTAGTATGGAAAACAACAATAAAAATCCCCTTCTTTTAGATTTTCTAAAAAACAAGGAAAAGCTTGAAGATTTCCATCTTTGCGAGCTTTGTAAAGACATCCTTAAATCTCCAGTGGCCTGTCAGGTTTGCGAATCGAATTTTTGTTCATCATGCATTAAGATTTATACCGCTCAAAATAATTCTTCTTGTCTCAACAAATGCAAATATGAAGAAAGTAAGCCATCTAAACTTGTTTTCAAGGCCTTAGACGTCCTTCAATTCCAATGTTCCAACTTTCCCTGCGAGGAAATTTTATCTTATCAAAACTATTTCATTCATTTAAAAGAATGCAAGTATATGGCCCTTCAATGTGAATACTGTCACAAGCAATTTACGAAACAAAATTATGAAAATCATCTGAACCAATGCGATGATTTCGAAATGAAATGCGAGATTTGTGAGTTGAAGCTTCAAAGAAAAGAATTCATAAAACATGATGCATTGAATTGTCTGAAAGAATTCGCGATAGCCTCGAAAAAGGAAAAGAATGTCCTTGCGAACCTCTTTAATAAAATCTCAGCAGAATTCGAAAAGCTTCAAGAGGAAATCATCAAGAAACAAGATTTAAACCAGATTCTTGAAAAGGAAATCATGAAGAAAGATGAACAAAATCAGGAAATAAGATCTCGTCTTGAATCCTTGGAAAGGCAATTTGCCGAATTGATGAAAATTAAACCTGATCAGGAAGAGAAGAAAGTTCCAGATTTAGACATTAATGATCGGAATCTCATCAAAGAGAAAGTCGTGGTTGGTTGGGATCAAGCTTTATCTCGTCAAGGCAGATGTACTATAGATCCTAATGATGCTAGGAAATTGAAGATAGATAGTGAATCGTGTTGGAACCATTTTGTGATAAATCGACAATTTGCTAATGAGAGTTTTATCATAGAAGTGGAGGCAAAGGTATCTCAAGAACAAAATTATGTTTACTTTGGAATAATTAATGAGAATTATTCAAATTCGAATAATTGCATGTGTCAAAGTCCAAAAAATGCATTTTATATCAGATGCAATGGAGATATTGCTGTGGATTCAACGAGATTTGAAAGAAAGGATTTAGCGTGGAATAATCAAACGGTGGTGATAATGATTAGGGTGCTTTTGAAAGAAAAACAGATTTTTTTCTCTATTGGACATAAGGAACAAGCAGGACCGTTTACGATACATGGGAACAATTTTAGAGTTGTGGCAGGGACATGCAATAAAGCTAAGGGGGAAATAAATATTTTAAGTTGCTTTTCGTTGTGACAAGCATGACAGTTACAAATTTCTATAAATTTTTTGAACTAACTTAAAAGAACTGAAAATAAAATACAATAATAACATTTTCAGATAAAAATAGAAAATTTCCCTTAATTTTAATTAAAACATCAATAAAAAATTCTTAAAAATGAATCTGAAATTTTATTGAAAAAAATAGCGATTTTTTTTTTCCTTCAAATTACGGTTTTATTTTAAAATTGCATGTATTTTAATTTCATTATTTTAGTTTAGCGATAGTTTTTCATAATAAATTATCATAATTTTTTTTTAAAAGAGACCTTTATGAAAAGAATCTCAAATAAAATAAACATTAATAAAATCATTTAGTTTCAAATGGAAAAAACTTCAGACATCATCGATTCCACCATATCCCGTGACCTTCGAACCTCCTCCATCGATCGTCAATTCATCGAATCAAGCACAGGGGGTCGTCATTCCTTTGACCCTTTAGAAATTGGCCGTTTTTGTGACATCATCAATTCCGCCCTTCAAACTGACCCTGATCTCAAAACAATTCTTCCATTGAACCCGATTTCTCAAGATCTCTTCACTGCTGTTGAAAACGGGATATTGATGTGTAAATTGGTAAATAGTGCAGTCCCAGGAACCATCGATGTGTCCAAAATCAACCGAAAGGCTAATATGAACATTTTCCAAAAGACTGAAAATGTGAACATGGCGATCGTTGGAGCCAAAAAAATTGGTTGCATTCTGGTGAATATGAACCCTCAATTGATTTTTGACAAAAGAGAACATATAATTTTGGGTTTCATTTGGCAATTGATGAGGATTAAATATATCTCCAAGGTGAATGTGAAGGAAATGCCGACTTTGTTGGCTTTGAAGGAGAATAATGAAAAAGCGTCAGATTTTGCAAAGGCAACTCCTGAGCAATTGCTTCTGAGATGGTTTAACCATCATTTGGATAATTCAGATTATGCTCAAAGAGTGACTAATTTCTCATTTGATTTAAAAAATGGATTGGCATATACTCATCTATTGAACCAATTGAAGCCAGAGACCAGTGATCTCTCAGGATGTACTATAGAAATTGAGCAAAGAGTGGAAAAAGTCGTGAGGGATGCAAGAAATATGGGAATCGAAGAGCCAATGACTGGAAATGATATATTTTCAGGCAATTCTAAGATCAACCTACTGTTTTGCGCCTCTATATTCGAGAAGTACCCAGAATTAAAACCTGCTAGAGAACCTATCAAACAAGAAAATGAGGATGATAAGCCGATGTTGACGATGGATAGTCAAGAAAACATCGAGCCTCCTCAACAAAGCCAAGATGTGAAGGAAAAGCAAGAAATAACTCAAGAATCTGTTAAAATGACCGAGATTTTTGAAACTGTGATGCCGGAAATGAAAGAGGAAGAACAAAAAGAGGAGAAGATTGAGTTGAAAGAATCCAAAATTGGATTGAAAGAATCAAAAATTGAGTTGAAAGAATCAAAAATTGAGTTGAAAGAAGCACAAACTGTGAATTTAGATCTAGGAGAATCTCAGAAGGTTCCGGAAGACGAAGAAGATAAGAAGAAAATTGAGGCTTTACTAGGCGGTAATAGCAAGAAACTTATAAATGAGGAAAAAGAACCTTTGGTTAAAAATAATGAAACACTTGAGGAAAGAAATCGCAAGGAAACAGTTAAGAAATCAGAAAAAAAACAACAGGAACATAAACCAAAAACTGAAGAAAAGCCGACTTCACAAAAGAAAAAAAATAACAAAGGCCCAATGACTATGGAAGAAGCTGAGCAGAAAGCAAAGGAAATAGATCAAAAAATGATGAAAGTGAAGGGATTTTGCTGGTGGTGCATTTTCTTGCGAGCTGCTTTCTGCCTCTTTTTCTTCATGAATGGATATAACCATTTGCTTCATGAAGATGAGTATTATATTTTGATGGAAGAGCGATTGAGCTCTTTCGAGGCTTTCATCTGGAAGTTAGGAATTCCATTGCCAGGCTTTTTGCACGACGGAATGGTTATTTTCGTTCTTAATAATGTGATTGCTATTGAATCAGTAGCTGCATTGGCGATAGTTCTTTATATTTCAGGCCTGGTTTCTCAACTTTTAATGAGTCATTTGCTGATTTATGCGGCTTTATATGGAGGTTGTCTGTCAATGCCCAATATTTTGATGAATGGAATGGAATTGAATCTCGAAGTTAAGGATTTGCTTATGAATTTCTTGTTATTTGGAGGAGGATGGATTTTATGGAAGAAAGTATGTTGGGTTTGCCATAAAAAAAAGGAAGATAAATAAAGAATTCTTTATTATCAAATGAAATAATATTAAAAACATTGATTGATTTAACAAAAAGAAAAACTTTTAGTTATTGATTAATTTCATCATTAATTAATTAGATTTCTTTTGTTGGATATATATGTTCAAAAAAACACATTATTTTATTAAGAATAATTAAACTTTCCATCTAGAAAACCGATTTTTTATTTTAATCTCCGCAACATTTTGACCCAGAATCTGTATCCTGTTTTATTTTTAAATTGACTCTTTCATGTGTGCTTTTGTTGCCTGTTTTAAGAGATCTCTTCTCACAAATCGCTGCAAAAAAACAAAGTACATTTTCTCTTTTATTTCGAAAATACCTTTCATTACAGCTTTAAAAATTTCTTGAACTCCAGTTCCGCTTTTCGCAGACCCGAGAAAATGCAAGGCCCCAACATTTTTCGCGTATTTTTCTGCTTTTTCATTGCTCACTTGCCTAATATTTTCCAAATCGCATTTATTCCCTACAATCGCAATCACTATATCCGGACTCCCGAAGGCTTTGAGCTCTTTAATCCATTTATGGACCTAAATAAACATTAATTTAACTTTCTATCATACACAATTATAGTTAAAACTCTATCGAAAGTGTCACGAAAAGCGATATCATAGACCAATATAGCCCCTATATTCATTTCCATAGAAAAAAACTTTGATAATTTTATTAATACAAACCTTCAGCCCCTCTATAATACATTGGCATCATAGCATTGAACTCCTCTTGTCCTGCAGTATCCTTAAATATAAATCATTTACAAGGAGCCAATGGGGCGATATTATTAACCCAAAGTGCTAGTTTGAAGGAACCATAGTTATCAACTTGCACGGTTTTCTCTAGATAATAAGCATTTACAGTACTTTTTTCCTGGGAATTGAAGGAATTTTTAACGAATCTCATAGATAAAGATGTCTTGCCTACTTTACCTAAGAGTGAAGTTGGGAAGGTATGGAAAAAGGTACAAGTTTTGAACTCTCGCCTAACATCACAGCCTTTATGTATTCATGCTTGTTTTCATAATCCATTCAAAAATCACAAAAATTATTCAAATAATTTTGGAAGAGAATCCGTAATAATTTTTTAATTTTTTTAAATTTTTGACAAAATTTCAATATTTTTGAGTCTTCATCAAGAGACAATCAAAAAAAAAATCTTTTTTTAAAAATATAAAAAATTAGCTCCCCCCATTTTAAT
>Ga0302320_10031627_pt1 | contig 10030 bp, 6 predicted proteins | sample Bog_T0_3_FD_202130 | JGI IMG/M metagenome (GOLD analysis project Ga0302320, IMG submission 202130) | Peat permafrost microbial communities from Stordalen Mire near Abisko, Sweden - Bog_T0_3 | ecosystem: Environmental > Terrestrial > Soil > Wetlands > Peat | place: Sweden: Abisko, Stordalen Mire...
ACTTGAAGCAGGCATCCAGGATCCTCTGGATCTGGGCGCCGCGGGCAAAGTCGGGCTGGTTCGCCCGCCCGGTGCGGATGGAGGTGATGAACCGCGAGTAGACCGTGGGCACGGCGGGGACCTTTCGTTCCCTCCACCGCGCGCGATGGAGGTCGGGGCCGTTGCAGACCCGGTAGGAGGTTGTGGACCTCTCGGAGTCGATTTCGACGGCGCCTGCCGTGCCGGAGATTTTCAGGTAGAGCCGGTTGTCGTGGCCCGCGGACCAGCGGGTGGTGTGGATGCTCCCGACGGCCCCGTTGGCAAAGTCCACGGCGAGGACCGCCGAATCGTTGGCGTCGAGGACGAACGGGCCGACCCGGTCGCGCGGCGCCTTGTGGAAGGTCTTGAGCCTGCAGAACACCGAGGAGACGGGCCCGGCGGGATAGGTCGCGAAGTCGAGGATGTGCACGCCGATGTCGCCGAGCACCCCGCGGCTCCCGTGCCGGCTCGAGAGCCGCCAGAGCCAGCCGGGACTCGTGCGCCAGTCGCCCCAGGCCGTGCTGCTGAGCCAGGACTGGAGGTAGCTCGCCTCCACGTGGCGGATCTCGCCGATGTCCCCGCGCCGGACCGCAGCCGCGACGCCCTCGAGGCAGGACCAGTTGCGGTACGAGAAGTTGACCATGTTGACCCTCCCCGAGCGCTTCGCCGCCGCGGCCATTTGGAGCGCGTCCCTGTGGTTCAGCGCCAGGGGCTTCTCGCAGAGCACGTGCATGCCCGCTCGCAGGGCCTGGAGGGCGAGGGGCTTGTGCGCCGCATCCGGCGCCACGATCGTGACGGCCTCGCAGCCGCTCCCGGCCAGGAGCTTCCCGGTGTCGGTGTAGGCGGCCGGGATCTTGAATTCCGCGCAGAACTTCTCAACGCGGCCGCGGTCGATGTCCGCGGCGGCGACGAGCGTGCAGCCGGGGATCGACTGGAAGTTGCGGGCGTGGGTGTGCGCCATCCCCCCGGTGCCGAGGATCGCCAGCCGCACGGGACCCCTCCGTTTCCCGGCGCTCATGATGCGGCGGGTTTTTCGAGGGGATCCACGCGCGGGCAGGCATCGGGGATGCGGACCGTCGGGCGGGCCCAGCGGACGGCGTTGGCGATGACCTGCTGGACCTGCGCGTGATGGTAGGTCGGATACGTCTCGTGCCCGGGCCGGAAGTAGAACACCTTCCCGTGGCCGCGGCGCCAGGTGCACCCGCTGCGGAAGACCTCGCCCCCGGTGAACCAGGAGATGAAGATCACCTCGTCGGGAGTCGGGATGCCAAAGGGCTCGCCGTACATTTCCTCCGCGGGGATCTCAAAGTGCTCGGGCAGCCCCTGGGCGATCGGGTGGCTCGGGGTGACGGACCAGAGCCGCTCCTTGTCGTTCGCCTCCCTCCACTTCAGGGAGCAGGTCGTGCCCATCAGGGCCTTGAAGATCTTCGAGAAGTGCCCGGAGTGGAGGACGATCAGCCCCATGCCCTCGAGCACCCGCTTCTGGACCCGCGCGACGACGGCGTCGGCGACCTCGCCGTGGGCGAGGTGCCCCCACCATGTCAGCACGTCGGTCTTGTCGAGGACCTCCTGCGTGAGGCCGTTCTCGGGCTCGTCGAGCGTTGCCGTCCGCACGGCGAGATCGTTGTGGGCGCGCAGAAACCGGGCGATGGTTTCATGCATTCCGTCCGGATAAATCGCGGCAACCTTGGGATTGCGCTTTTCGTGGCGAAATTCGCCCCAGACGGTGACTTGGATCGGTTGGGACATAAGAGGGGGGTTGGGGCCCGGGAATTTGGAATTGGGAAAATTCCCGATTTGGGAGTTAAATGCTGGGAGTTCCCGCGAACCAGGGCAACACTTGACCGGTCCATCCCTAGCACCCTGCTAACCCCCCTCCACCATTCCCCTCGAATTCAAAGACTACTACCAGACGCTCGGCGTCGCACGGACGTCGACACCCGACGAGATCAAGCAGGCCTTCAGGAAGCTTGCCCGGGTGCACCATCCCGACGTCGCCAAGAACAAAGTGGCCGGGGAAAAGAAGTTCAAGGAGATCAACGAGGCCTATGAGGTCCTGGGGGATCCCGAAAAGCGGCGGAAGTACGACGAGCTGGGCGCCAACTGGCAGGAGGGGGCCCAGGGACCTGCCTCGGCGGGGGCCGCCTACCGCCGCTACGGCTCGCCGGGCGGCCGCAGCGAGCCCGACTTCGAGTTCGGAGGCACCGGCTTCAGCGACTTTTTCGAGTCCTTCTTCGGCGGCGGGACCGACAGCTTCCGCGGATCGCGGCGGGGGGCGGCGGGGGGCGGCGGGCCGGGGGATGGGTTTGCGCACCAGGGCGAGGACGTAGAGGCCGATCTCCTCGTCCAGCTGGAGGAGGCCCTGAAGGGGGCCGTCCGCAAGATCACCCTCAGGCGGCCCGGCGCGGACGACGGGGCAGATCGCCTGAACACCTACCAGGTGCGCATCCCGGCGGGGGTGCGCGAGGGCCAGAAGATCCGGCTCGCCGGACAGGGCAACCCGGGGGTCGGGGGGAGCCCGGCGGGCGACCTGTACCTGCGGGTCCGCCTTGCCCGCCATCCGGAATTCACGGTCCACGACGCGGACCTGAACTGCGATTTGGACCTCGCCCCCTGGGAGGCCGTGCTCGGGGTGAAGCTGAAGATCCCCACGCTAGACGGGGCGACGTCGCTCCAGGTCCCGCCCGGCACCGCGGCCGGCAGCCAGCTTCGGATGCGCGGGCTCGGCCTGCCCCGCGAGGACGGCAGCCGTGGCGACCTGTACGCGACGGTCCAGGTGAACACGCCTGCGACGGTGACCGAGGAGGAGCGCGGTCTTTGGGAGAAACTCGCCAAGACTTCCACCTTCAAGGCCCGTCGCCGGGCGTAGCCCCAACCTACTCTCCCTGTTGGGGCGGCAGGTCGATGCGGCGGCCCGTGCGGGCGGACTCGCGGGCTGCGTCCAGGATCTCGTCCACGACGAGGTTTGTCTCGACCGACGAGAGGCCCCCGGGGCGGATCTCCCCGCGGACGACCGCGGCGAGGTAGGAGATTTCGTCTGCATCGGGGCCCTGCAGCGCCGGCGCGTCGAGCGTCTCCTCCGGCCCGGAACCGGCATGCACCTTCACGGAGTTTCTGTCGGGCACCAGGATCGAGCCTGTCCGGCCATAGAGCTCCATGTCCTTTCGTCCAAAGGGCCAGTTCCACGAGGCCTGGAGGATGGCCTGGGCGCCTGGGTAGGTGATCACCACAGTGGCCTCGTCGTCCACCTTTGGATACACCAACGGCTGGAGGTGCTGGGTCACGGCAACCACCGAGGTCGGCCGCTGTCCACCCATCAGCCAGGTGGCCAGGTCGGCCCCGTAGCACCCGAAGTCCATCAGCGCGCCTCCCCCGTCGAGCACGGGGTCGGTCAGCCATTTCAGGAAGTCGGGCGAGCATCCGATCGCGGCCGGACCCTGGTGGCCGTCGTGGACCACGATCTTCCGGATTTCGCCGATCGCATGCCGGCGGTTCAGGAGGTCATAGGCCTCGTGGTTGCTCGGGTACCATGTGGTCTCGTAGTTGACGACGACCTGGATTTTCCCTCGTTGCGCCGCGTCGGCGATGGCCTGCGCGTCGGCCAGGGACACCGCCATGGGCTTTTCCATCATGACATCGATGCCGAGCGGGGCGCATGTCTCGACGACCCGGCGGTGGTCGTACGTGGACGTGAAGGTCGCCACGGCGTCGATCTTGCCCTTGGCGGCGATCAACGCGTCGAGCGTCGGGAAGAACATCCCCGGATCGAGATGGAAGCGATCCCGGTAGCGCGCGGCCAGGGCCGTGTCGGGTTCCACGATCCCAACCAGCCGCACCTCGCCCCGGCCCGCGAGGCTGGGAAGGAACCCCCCGACGTGGTCGTGGACCAGGCCGAAGATTGCCAGCCGGACGGGAGGCTCCCCCGGCTCGCCAAACGCCGAGGCGGCGGCCAGCAGGAGCAGGGGGAGGGCGAGGAGCCTCCTCATGGATCAGGGCACCGCGGGCCTGGGGGTCGCGGGAGTCGCAGCGATCGTCAGGTCGGCCGGAGCCACGCCGGGGGCGGAGGCGCGCAGGTGGATGTCGCCCGTCGCGCCCGTCGATTGGACGATCACCTCAGCCAGACCGTTGAAGAGGCTCCTGCTCCATTGGACCGGGGCCGGGGCGCCGGTCAGGCGGAGGGACACGCCCTTGTTGACGCCCGCCGTGGTTCCCCAGTTCGGGAGCTTCACGGCGATCGTGTTGTCGCCGGGATGCAGAAGGGCCTTCACGTCGAGGACCGAGGCTGCCTGGGGATCGCTTGAATTCCCGGCCTTCGTACCATTCACATACACCTCTCCGCCGCCCTCGATCTTGCCGAACCAAAGCTCGACCGCGGGCGCCGCGAGGTCCTCCGCACGCACGCCGAGGTGCGCCCGGTACACGGCGCTGTGGCCCGGGGCCAGGGGCCCGCTGTCCGCATGGACGTCGGCCGCCCCCCAGGTGGAGTCGTCGAACGCCGCCACGAGGAGGTTTGCCACCTCGCCCGGGTCTGAATTTGCAAAGGTCTTGATCTTCCAGCCCTCGACCGGGATCGAGGTCGAGGTCGACTGGCCGACGAACACGTCGGGCTCGTGGCAGCTGGGATCGCCATTGCCCACGCCCAGGATCCGGCCCGGTCCTTCGATCGCGAACGAGACGAGGCCCGAACCGGTCGGCACGACGCGGCCCGCCGGGTCGGAAACCGCGACCTTGATGATCGAGACGTCCTCGCGGTCCGCCGCGATGGACGGATGATTGGGTGTCAGGCTGAGCGCGGCCGCATCCCCGGTCGTCTCAACGCCATCCTCGGCCACGAGCGCGCCCGCCTTGTATCCCTTCGCCGTGAGCTTGCCGGGATGGTAGGGGACGCTCCACTTGATCTCGGAGTCCTTCTTCATCGACTGCCTTCCCAGGCTCGCGCCGTTGAGGAAGAGCTCAACTTCGTCGCAGTTGCTCAGGGCATGGACGGGGATCGGCTGGCCCTCCTTGCCGGCCCAGTTCCAATGCGGAACCAGGTGCAGCACGGGGTCGCTCGTCCACCAAGCCTTGTAGTACCAGAAGTTCGCCTTGGGGAAGCCGCAGGTGTCCAGGATTCCGAAGTGCGAGTTGATGCACGGCCAGTAGTACGGGGTCTCCTCCCCGCGATAGTCGAAGCCGGTCCACGCGAAGCCGCCGGACAGCCAGGGCCTCGCGTCGAAGAAGCTCCACCATTGCTCGGCGGTGTTGCCCCACGCGGGGGAGCTGTCGTCGAAGGAGCTCACGTAGCCGCGCACCGGGTCGTCCGCATAGATGCCGCGGGTCCCGACCGTGCTCGCCTGTTCCGTCCCGACGTTTGGCCGGTCGGGATGGTCCCGGTGGAAATCGTCCATCGGCTGCCCGATGTGGTAGTTCCATCCCCGAACCTCGATCACCTTGTTGATCCCGGCGTAGGCCGTGCCGTTGAAGGCGTCGGTCACCGCCCGGGTCGGATCGAGGCGCTTGACCAGGGCCTGCATCGTAGCCGCCACCCGGCCGCCAGCCTCCGTTTCCTGCGCGCCCCACTCCTCGTTCGCGATCGACCACAGGACGACGCTCGGATGATTTCGGTCGCGACGCACCTGCTGCTCGAGCCGCCAAAGGTTGTCGGAGTCGCTTCCCAGCAGGCGGTTCTCGTCCATCACGAGCATGCCCAGCCGGTCGCAGGCCTCCAGCAGCTCGGGCGTCGGGGCGTTGTGCGAGGACCGGTACGCGTTGCACCCGAATTCCTTGAGGCTGGCGATCCGGAAGTACTGCACCCCGTCGGGAAGGGCCTCGCCGACGCCGGCGTGGTCCTGGTGGTTGCAGGTCCCCTTGATCTCATACGGCTTGCCGTTGAGGAGGAAGCCCAGCGACGGATCGAAGGCGGTCGTACGGATCCCGAACTCCGTCTCGACCTGGTCCACGGTCTGGCCGCCGCTCGTCACGGTGGTGGTGAGCTTGTAGAGCCTCGGGGTTTCCGGGGACCAGAGCTCGGGGGCATCGACCTGGGTCACCTGGTTCAATGCGCTGTGGCCCGCGGACGCCGACCCGCTCCGGACCGCGGCCGCGACGAGCCTGCCCTCGGGGGAGCGGATCTCCCAGTGGACAGTCGCCTGGACAGGCAGGGTCCCGCTGTTGAGAAGCCCGGCCTCCAGGTGGAGGTCGGCTTCGGGTCCGGGGACATTGCCCGGGAAGCTGGCGTAAACGAAGGCCCCGTCCGGGGCGATGGCGACCGGCGCCGTCTTCACGAGCCAGACATGCCGGTAAATGCCCGCCCCTTCGTAGAACCATCCCTCAAAGCGCGAGGCATCGACCCGCACGGCCACCACGTTCGTCTCGCCGGGGTTTACGACGTCCGTGATGTCGTAGCGGAAGCTGCTGTAACCGCTTGCGTTGCGGCCGACGACCCATCCGTTGACGTACACGGTGCAGTCGCGGAACACGCCGCCGAATTCGATCCAGATCCGCTTGCCGGTGTCCGCCTTGGGAAGGTCGAACGTCCGGCGGTACCAGCCTACGTTGTTTTGGGGGAAGCCGGCACCCAGGGCCTTGTACCCGTGGCCCCAGTCGCCCTTCGGGTCGAAGGGCAGCTCGATCGCCCAGTCGTGGGGAAGGTCCACTGTCCTCCAGCTGGCGTCGCTGTAGGAAACCCCGGCGGGCCCCGTGCTTGTGTCAGCCTTGGTCAGGTTGTCGGCGGGGCCCCAGTCGTTTCCGAGGTGGAACTTCCAGCCGAAGTCCATGAGAAGCTTCTCTCGCGGACTGGCATCGGCGCGCGCGGCCGGGATGGCTGCAAATGCGGCGCCCAGGAGGGCAAGGGACAGGGCAATACTCTTGAGGGGGGTGTTCATTGGGGGTTTGGAAGGTGGGTCACGAGCCATCCCTGGCTGCGCATCCAATCGGCGGCGCGGTCCGGCCAGGTTGTCGCGAAATGCCGGGTCAATCGCAGCCCGAAGCCGTGGCTGCCCGTGGGGTACACGTGCAGCTCCATTGGCACCTTGGCTGACTGAAGGGCGACCGCGTAGCCGAGCACGTTCTCGACGTGGACCGGGTCATCCTGGGCCATGACCAGGAAGGTGGGGGGCGTTGCGGAGGTGACCGCGCACTCGGGGCTCACGTGGAGGCTCGTGGTCGGCCTCATGATGTCGCCCGGGTAGATGAGGATTTGGAAATCCGGGCGGCAGCTCACGGCGTCGGCCGCATCCACGGCCGGGTAGGTGCGCCCGGCGGAGGCAGTGCTGAGCGCGGCCACAAGATGACCGCCCGCGGAAAATCCGAGCGCGCCAATGCGGCTGGGATCGATCCCGAACTCCCTGGCCCGGGAGCGAACGATGCCGAATGCGCGCTGGGCGTCCTGGAGTGGGGCGGCATAGTCCGGCCGTCCCGGCCGCTTGGGCACCCGGTACTTGACGAGCACGCCGGTGACGCCGATCGAATTGAGCCACTGGCAGACCTCCGTGCCCTCCAGGTCGAGGGCCAGGATATTGAAGCCGCCGCCGGGGAAGACCACAACCGCCGTCCCGGTGTTCCGGTCCCCGGGCGGCGAAACCACGGTGAGGGTCGGCACCGACACGTTGCTGAGCCGGATGATCGGCCTGCCTGCGATGTAATCCTTGCCGGGCTGCGAGGTGTCGCCCTCGGGGGGAAGACCGCCCGTGTCTCCAGGGGCTGCTCCCGGCCAGATCGCGAGGGGGGCGGACTCCGCCCCGAATCCAATGCTGACGGCAAAGAGTCCAAGGCAAAGCCGGAGAACAGGGGTGTTCACGGCACCACGGTTGACCGACCCGGGCTACTTTGCAAACCCCCAGTGCCTTGAGAATGGGTAATAGATGAAGACCGGCCTTCCCTGCACGTCCTTCTCGGGGACGAATCCCCAGTACCTGCCGTCCTCGCTCACGGCGGAGTTGTCGCCGAGACCCATGAAGGAGTGGGGTGGGACGGTGGCTGGCTGTCCGGCGAAGAGGTATCTCCCCCCGTCCTCGGGCGCGTTGAAGTATCCCCGGTACCCGTCCTCCCTGCGCGCGTTGTGGACAAACGCGCCGGCCCCTTCGATCGGGCTTCCGTTCCGGTAGAGCGTCGGTTCGCGGATCTCCAGCGTGTCGCCCGGGAGTCCCACGAGGCGCTTGATGAGGAACTCGTCGGAGCCGTCCTCCCCGGCCGGGAAGTCCGGGATGGCCTCGGTCTCGAACACGAAGGCCGAGCCGACCCTCGGATGCACAAAATGGTAGCTGACCCGGTCCACAAAGAGCATGTCACCCTTGAGCAGGTCGAAGCGGATCAGCGGGTCGCCTGCGTTCACGGTCCTTCCGAGCGGCAGCCGGAAGACGCGGAACACGGGCGATGCGACCCCCTCCGGCACGACCTCGAGGAGGCGCCCCCCGACGCGGGCCCGTTCCCATTGTGCCGCGAGTTCACCGCGGTCGTGGAAGTACGTCGCGAGGAACAGGGGCTCGACGTCGTGGAAGTCCGCGGGGACCCGGAGGCGCACCGGCACATCGCCCACAAAAAACGTGTATTCGGAAAACTTCGCGGGGAATACGAGCCAGGACTTCCCCTCCACGATCTCGGGAACGAGCCGGGGCTGCCCGTGGCTGTCGAGGGCGAACAAGGCCGATACCTCCCCGGCGACGGGGGCGTCTGCCTCCTTCCGCACGGCGCCGAGCGCGACCAGGCGCCCCGCCCGCGCGAGGAGCCCCGGGGCGCGGGAGCCAGGCGGGAAGTTCTCGGCGGTCATGCCGTTGTAGGTGGGCCACATGGAATTCGTCGGAATGATCATCGGCTGCACGAAGTAGGTCCTGCACCCGAGGATCAGGATGGCGGCGAAGAGGAAGAACTCCACGTTCTCGGTCCAGGAGTTCCTGGGATGCAGCCTCCCTCCCGCCTTCCTGAGCGCCGCATCGAGCAACGCGGAAGCCCGCTCCAGTTTTTCCACACCCGCCCTCTCCCGCACCAGGCCGTCGAGTTCCGCCCTTCGCAGCGCGATCTCCGCCGCGTGGCCCGGGGCCATGGCGTCCCTCCGGAAATTCCAGACCATCCGGGCCGTTTGAAGCCACTGCAGGGCACTGGCGCGGGCCTTTTTTTCCGGGGAGGTGAAAAAGTCGAACACGGGGTGGCTGCATGCTAGGAGTGACGTTCTCTCCCCAGAATTCAACCCCGTTCCCAGCAGCGACGCATTTCGAAAAAAAAGGCATAGCATGCATACTGGCATAGCATGCGTACTGGGGTAGGGACGGGCGGCCCGCCCGTCCGAGCAAACCTCAGGGCCATTCGCAGACCCGGACGCGCGAGGCCGCACGTCCCTACCTCGCTACCGGCCAAACTGCGTCATCACTTTGCCACCCAGCAACGCCCTACTTGCCACCGGGCGGGTATCCCATTCGAATCCGTCTCATGGACGAACGACTCGACTGGGGCATCCTGGGCGCCGGCGTGATTGCCCGGACATTCGCCCGTGGGGTGGCCCACTCGAGGCGGAGCCGGCTGGCGGCTGTCGGAAGCAGGACCGTGGAGGGGGCCCATGCCTTCGCCTCCGAATTTCCCGGGATCCGCGAGCACGGCTCGTATTCCTCCCTCCTCGCGGACCCAGGGGTGAAGGCGGTCTACATTGCAACGCCGCATCCCCAGCATGTGGAATGGGTTGTGAAGGCGGCTGAGGCCGGGAAGCACATCCTTTGCGAGAAGCCTTTGGGCATGAACCACGCCGAGGCGATGGTCGCGGCCGAGGCTGCGAGGGCCAACGGAGTCCTTCTCATGGAGGCCTTCATGTACCGATGCGCCCCGGTGACGGCCAAGCTTGTCGAGTTGGTGCGCGACAAGGTCTGCGGCGAGGTGAAGGCAATCCAGGCGACCTTCAGCTACCGCGCGGGGTTTGACCCGAACATCCGGCATTACTCCAATGCGCTTGGCGGCGGCGGGATCCTCGACGTCGGCTGCTACCCGGTCTCCTTTGCCAGGCTCGTTGCGGGCGCGGCGGACGGCCGGCGGTTCTCCAACCCCACGG
>Ga0302320_10031629_pt1 | contig 10030 bp, 7 predicted proteins | sample Bog_T0_3_FD_202130 | JGI IMG/M metagenome (GOLD analysis project Ga0302320, IMG submission 202130) | Peat permafrost microbial communities from Stordalen Mire near Abisko, Sweden - Bog_T0_3 | ecosystem: Environmental > Terrestrial > Soil > Wetlands > Peat | place: Sweden: Abisko, Stordalen Mire...
CGACTTCAAGCAGACCCTGGGCCTCTACCGGACCTTCGTGTACGACAAGGTGCGGTGAGGGCCCCGCGATGAGGAGGTGCCTGGCCTGCGCGCACGCCTATCCCGGCCCCGGCCTGCGCTGCCCCGTCTGCGGGCAGGAGCCTCCCGTCCAGGGCGGCATCCCCTTGTTCGCGCCGGCGCTGGCCGGCGGCGACGGCGGCTATGAGGACGCGCACTTCGCCGGCTTGGCCGGCAAGGAGGCGGGCAGCTTCTGGTTCCAGGCCCGCAACCGCCTGATCCTGGCGGCCTTGCGGCGGCACGCCCCCGGCTGCGCCAGCTTCCTGGAGCTGGGCTGCGGCACCGGCTTCGTGCTCAGCGGCATCGCCCGGGCCTTCCCCCAGGCCCGCCTCTGCGGCAGCGAGCTGCATGCCACCGGCCTGGGCTTCGCCCGGCGCCGCCTGCCGGGGGTGGAGCTGCTGCAAATGGACGCGCGGGCCATCCCCTTCGCCGCGGAGTTCGACGCGGTGGGCGCCTTCGACCTGCTGGAGCACATCCAGGACGACGCCGGGGTGCTGGGCCAGGCCCACGCCGCGCTGAAGCCGGGCGGCCTGCTGCTGCTCAGCGTGCCCCAGCACGCCTGGCTGTGGAGCCCCCTGGACGACAGCGCCCACCACGTCCGCCGATACGGCAAGGCCGGCCTGCACGCCGCCTTAAAGGCCGCCGGCTTCCAGGTGCTGCGCAGCACGTCCTTCATCAGCGCGCTGCTGCCCTTCATGCTGGCGTCGCGCCTGGCCGCCAAGCGCCGCGGGCTTGCCCCGGCCGACGGCCTGCCCGAAGTGGGCCTGCCGCGCTGGCTGAACGCCTGCTTTGCCGGGGTGATGCGCCTGGAAACGGCGCTGATCGCGATGGGGGTGGACCTGCCGCTGGGCGGCTCCCGCCTCGTGGCGGCGAGGAAAGCCTGAACCCCCCTAACGGCCCCTGGCCGACATCCACTTTTTCCGTTCAAGCTCCGGCAGCCTCTCAATGGCGTAGCGCAGCGCGGTCCGGGGCATGGTGGCGGCGTGCTCCTTCAAGAAGCCCCTCAAGTCCCCCAAGCTGACGCGCTTGCCCACTTCGCGCAGCATCCAGCCCACCGCCTTATGCATCAGGTCTTCCCGGTCCTGCAGCAGCTTCTCCGCCAACGCCAGCGCCTCCTTGGACTCGCCCCGGTGGATGAAGTGGTAGGACGCCACCATGGATACCCGCCGCTGCCACAGCGCCTTGGACGCCGCCAACCGGTGCAGGACCGCGCGGTCCTTGTCGATGAGCCACGCGCCCAGGATCTCATGGGCGCTCAGGTCCACCAGGTCCCAGTTGTTCACCCATTTCAGGTTGGCCAGGTAGGCCGTCACCACCGCCTTTTGCGCGGCCGGGGTCCTGGCCCGTTGATAGCGTTGCACCATGAAGATCAGCGCCGTCAGCCGCTCCTCGTGCACGCCGCCCCGCAGCAGCGCCACGGCCTCGGCCAACGGCAGCTCGGGCAAGCGCTTCACCAGCGCCCGCTGCTGCGGCACGGTGACGCCCAGGAAGCGGTCGCCTTCGCCGTACTGGCCCGGGCCGGTCTTGAAGAAGCCGGCCAGCTGCTTGGCCTTGGCCGGCGAAGCGAGCTTGGCGAGGGCGCGGCGGATGTCTTGGGCTGTGCTTGGCATGGAGGATCCCCTTGACTGGGTCGGGCCTAAGAGAAAAGTTCCTTTACTTCCTCCGCTCCGGCTCCGCCTTAGTCCATAGCGCCACCGGCCAGTCCTCGTCCCGAGCCCGCCATTGCGCGAAGAGGCCGAGCACCCGCTCGGTCTCGACCAGGTCCTGGTGCCGCGGCCAGGCCATATAGCGCGTGGCCACGGGACCCGAAGCCAGCGGTTAGAACGCCGGCGCGTCCTCCAACCGGAAGGGGCTGAGCAGCAGGCGTTCGGTATCGATAGGGGTAAAATCCATCGGATGCTCCCAACCGGGCTGGGCTGTCCATGACGTTTAAGCAGCCGCGACACCCAGGCCAAATCGCATTTCAAAATTTTCCTCAAGCCGCCTTGGCCCGAGGCACCAATACCTCGTGCTTACCAAGTTTGCGCACCTGCGCTTGAGCCAGCGGTTCCATGGCCACCAATCGGCCGACCGAATCATTGAATTCAACCAGGAAGCCCTGGCCGTCCTTAAACATATCCACGATGGTGCCTACATCGCCCTTCACCAGACCATAGGCCGGAAGGTTCTCGGTCAACACCACCACATCATGGTCTTTGAACATGGCCGTCACCTTGGATAAGCCGAGATCAGCCTCGGCACCCCTTCATCTTCTATGGCCCATATGCTGAATACAAGCGGACGCTTGCCACTGGGTGTTTCCAACAACCCCAGGACCCGCCAGTAGTCCTTGCCTTCCACTTTACGCGAGAATACGGCCACGCCTCGCCACGCATGCTCTTCAAATGCCGCCTTGAGTTCATGCCACCGCGGCCTCTCAAATCCTTGGCTGAGGAAGAACTGCGCTTTATCCAAGCCCCGGGAATGGGTCAGATCCAAAAGGTAGTCCCGCACTTTTTCGTCCTGGACCCAAGCTTCCCGGGCCCTCGGCAACACGCACATGGCCACCCCGCAGCGCAATTCGACATAGGCATCGCAAGGCAAACAATGAACCATACATTTGTATGGTTATCAAGCCAAAAGAAAAGGCCGCATTCAGCGGCCCTTTCTTCTAGTTCAGCCAGTAGTTCGGCGCTTCATTGGTGATGATCACGTCATGCGGGTGGCTCTCTTTAAGGCCCGCGTTGGTGATGCGGATCAGCTGGGCCTTGCGCAGGCCGGCCAGGTTGCGGCTGCCGGTGTAGCCCATGCTGGCGCGCACGCCGCCGATGAGCTGGGAGACCACGGACGACAGCGAGCCGCGGTAGGGCACGCGGCCTTCAATGCCTTCGGGCACCAGCTTCTGGTCCTCCACGCCCGCCTGGGCGTAGCGGTCCTTGCTGCCCTGCTTCATGGCGGCCAGGCTGCCCATCCCGCGGTAGACCTTGAACTGGCGGCCCTCCAGCAGCACCACCTGGCCCGGGCTCTCGGCCGTGGCGGCGAAGATGTTGCCCAGCATGACGCAGTTGGCGCCCACCGCCAGGGCCTTGGCGATGTCGCCGGAGAACTTGATGCCGCCGTCGCTGATGATGGGGGTCTTGCTCTTGGCGGCGGCCTTGGCGCAGTCCATGACCGCGGTGATCTGCGGCACGCCGATGCCCGCCACCACCCGGGTGGTGCAGATGCTGCCGGGGCCGATGCCCACCTTCACCGCGTCAGCGCCGGCGTTGATCAGGTCCTTGGTGCCCGCGGCCGTGGCCACATTGCCGCCGATCACCTGCACGCCGCTATGCTTGCGCTTGATGGTCTTGATGGCGTTGAGCACGTTGTCGCTGTGGCCGTGGGCGGTGTCGACCACCAGCACGTCCACCTCGGCCGCCACCAGGGCCTTGACGCGGTCCATCATGTCGGCGCTGGGGCCCACGGCGGCGCCCACGCGCAGGCGGCCCCGGCCGTCCTTGCAGGCGTCGGGGAACTTCAGGCGCTTCTCGATGTCCTTGATGGTGATGAGGCCGCGCAGCGTGCCGTCCTTGTCGACCACCGGCAGCTTCTCGATGCGGTGCTTGCCCAGGATGGCCTTGGCCTGCTCCAGGCTGGTGCCCACGGGCGCGGTGACCAGGCCTTGGGTGGTCATCAGGTCCTTCACTTTCTGGCCGGTGTCCTTCAGGAAGCGCAGGTCGCGGTTGGTGAGGATGCCCACCAGCTTGTTGTCCTTGTCGGTGATGGGCACGCCGCTGATGCGGAAGCGGGCCATCAGCTCCAGGGCCGCGCCGACCCGCTCCTCCGGGCCCAGCGTCACCGGGTTGCTGATCATGCCGCTCTCGCTGCGCTTGACCTTGTCCACCTCGGACGCCTGGACCTCGATGGTCAGGTTCTTGTGGATGATGCCGATGCCGCCTTCCCGCGCCAGCGCCACCGCCAGCTTGCTCTCGGTCACGGTATCCATGGCGGCCGATAGGATGGGGATGTTCAGCGTCAAGCCCTTGGTCAGCTGGGTGCGCAGGTCGGCATCCTTGGGCAGGAAATCGCTTCGGCTGGGCAGCAGGAGCACGTCGTCAAAGGTCAGCGCTTCACGGATCGTCACGGACGGCATTAGGGGCTCCAGGACCACAAGATATGGGAATGGAGGAATGTAGGCCCCAGCATTTTGGGTGTCAAGGGAGCCCCCCTTAAAAGCCTGGAGGGGCGCCCCCGCGCCTTGCCCCCGGCTTGCGCTTCAAGGCTTTTCCAGGCCCCCCGGCGCCGCCAGCGCGGCCTCGGCTTGATGGATCCAAGCCTCCAGCGCCGGATCAGGGGCCAAGCCCTGGGCCGCCCTCAGGTCCGCCAAGCCCTGGCCCCTCAAGTTCATCCGCCATTCCAGCTGCCCCAGCTCCCTCCAGATCGCGCCATTGGACTTCTGCTCCACCGTCAGGCGCCTCAGCTCGGCGAGGGCCTCGCCCAGGCGGCCATCCTGGGCCAGGTGCCGCGGCAGGGCCAACACGTCGGGCGGCGGCCCTTCCGCCATCGCGGCCGCCGGTCCGGGCGCCAGCGGAGCATCCGCTGCCGAGCCGGCCTCCCCGCCGCGCGGGGCGGCCTGCCAACTGACGCTGATCCGGTGGCCTGCGCCGATGTCACCGAAGGGGATGTAGGCGTAGTCGAGGCACACCGAGCCCAGCCTGAAGCCCAGGCCCAGGGTGAAGCCCTGCAAGCCCTCCAACAGCGTGTCGCCCAGCGCCTGGTCATAGCCGCCGCGCAGGGCCAGGGCCCGGTTCACCTGCAGCTCGACGCCGGCCTGAACATGGCTCAGCCCCTGCGGCTCCCACTGCACGCCCACGGCCGGCAACAGCGCCGCGCTGCCCAGGTCGAAGCGGTGGGAGGCCCCCAAGCGCAAGCTTTCGGCGCCCTGGCTGCCATCCAGCGCCGTGCCCACATCCACCGCAGCCAGGCCCACGCGGGTGCCACCGCGCTGCCAGGTGGCGCCAGCGTCCACGCTCAAGCCCCAGGCCTGCTCGCCCACCAGGTCCTGATGCACGACCCGCGCCGCCACGCCGAAATCCAGGGGCCCGCTGGCCACGCCCAGGCCCAGGCCAAAAGCCAGGTCGCGGGCGCTGGCGTCGCCCACGCGCTGGCCATTGTCATCGCGCAGCTGGAAGGTGCCGTAGTCGGTCAGATGGCCATAAGCGCCCAATCCGACCCCGGGGCCCAAGCCCTCGGCAACATAGCCGGTCTCATCGCTGACATCGGCCAGCCAGCTTTGGTAGTGCAGGCCGGCGTTGAGGCCTTGCAGCCGGGCCAGGCCCGCCGGATTGCCGAACAGGGCGTCCGCGCCCTCCAGCACCGCGCTGAAGGCGCCCCCCAGCGCGGCCGAGCGGGCCGACGCCAGGCGGCCATAGAGCGGGGCCGCCTGCTGGCTGGCGGCGTAGACCGTGTCGTCCGCCCAGGCCGGGCCCGCCAGCAGCAGCAGCGCAAGGGCGCAAGCGCGGCGCACGGCCTATTCTTTGCTGCAGACGAACTTGGCCAGGCTCAGGCTGCCCTTGCGGCCATCGTCATAGTCCATGTCGACCTTGTAGAAATAAACGCCCGGGGCGAAGCCATGGGTGGGCAGCTGGCAGCGCTTCACGCCGGCGCCGTCATGCTGCTGCTCCACCTTGGCCGCCGGCGCGCCCGCCGATTGGAACACGCGCACCTTGACCTTGCAGGGCCCATCCACGCGATAGACCGCCCACACGTCACCGCCATGGCTGGGGTTGGGATAGGTGTAGCAGCCATGGCCGGGGTCCTCCAAGCTGCCGGGCGCGTCGGTGAGGGGCGTGGGCGGGGGGCTGAAGGTGGGGCTGATGGTGGGCGTCGGGCTGGGCGTGCCCGTGACCGTGACGCTGGGGGCCACGCTGGGCGTGGCGGTCGGCGTGGCGCTGGGCGTGACCGTGGGCGTCGCGCTGGGCGTGGCCGACGGCGTGGCGCTAGGCGTGACCGTGGGCGTCGCGCTGGGCGTGGCCGACGGCGTGGCGCTGGGCGTGACCGTGGACGTCGCGCTGGGCGTGGCCGACGGCGTAGCGCTGGGCGTGACCGTGGGCGTCGCGCTGGGCGTGGCCGACGGCGTGGCGCTGGGGCTGGCCGTGGGCGTGGCGGTGCGCAGATCCGGCGTGCGGGTGGGCGTGGCGGTGCAGGCCGGGCAATGGCTGGCCAGGCAGTAGACCATGCCGGTGCGGTTGCTGCAGACCAGCCAGCCGTCCACGTAGGCCCAGTCGTTGAAGCTGTTGAAGGCCCCGTGGTCCAGCGACCACTGGTTGGAGCCGTCCCCCTCAGAGTCGCCGTAGTACTGGCCGGTGCAGCCGGAGGTGAAGACCAGGCCCCCGCACACGAAGGGTGCGCTGCGGGCGAAGTTGCCGGAATGGCAGCTCTGCCAGTTCAGGACGCCGGTGGCGCAGTCCAGGGAGCGCACGCAGCGGTCATCACTGCTGCAGAACAGGTTGCTCCCGTGAAGGGCCAGGTTGCCATGGGCGTAGCTGTTGGTCTGATAGGTCCACAGTTCGCTGCCGTCGGCCCGCGAGCGGCAGTCCACCAAGCCGGACGCGTCCATCACATAGAGCCGCGTGTCATCCAGCGTCACGGCGCTGATGAAATGGCGGCTCGAGGTCACCCTCCATTGCACGGCGCCGGTGTCGGAGCGCAGGCACATGACCTCGCCCAGGCTGCCGGCGGCGTAAAGCAGGCCGGCGTCCAGGCCCGGCGTGCAGCCCCACTGCGGCACGCTAAAGGCCTGGCGCCACGCCTGGCTGCGGTCGGATGCCTGGATGCATCGGAAGCCCCCGCGGGCGTCGCAATAGATGATGGTGTCGTTGATGAAGGTGGCGGCGCTGTAGCTGCCGCAACCCGCGGCCGCGCCGTTGGCGATGTTCCACACTGGCGTGCCGTCGCTCAAGTTGAGGGCCCCCAGGCTGCCTTCAACGCTGGAAACATAGAGCAGGCCGCGCGTAGCGTCATAGGCTGGAGTATTGTAGAACTCGCCCAGGGAGGTGCACTTCCACACCCATTCCTGCGCCCCGCTTCCGAGGCTCAGCGAGATGACCTTGTAGAGGTCGTGCATGATCACGTGCCCGTTGATGATCATGGGGTTGTCGTTGGGATCGCCCAGGCAGGTCTGCGACTGCCACAGCACGTCCAGGGGCGCCACCATGGCGGTGGCGGTGACGGCGTTGCTGCGGCGATAGTCGCCGCCCTCCATCTCGAAATTGGTGGCCCGCAGGGGCAGGGCCGCCGCCAGGGCCAGGAAGAGCGTCAAAGCGCGCATGTCAGCATCCTCCCGGGGCGGGCATGACAACGGGCCCGGAAGGCACATAGGGCGTCGGACTGGGCAGCGGCGTGGTGCTGGGCGGTCCGTTGGTCTCGGTCCGAAGCATTTGGTCCAAATTGGGCGGTTGGGGCACTAAACCGGCCGCCAGCATGTCGGCGTTGACCTCCGCCAGGATGGCGGTCCAGGTGCTGCCCTCCTGCACGGCGATCTGGCCCCAACTAAGGGTGCTGCGCAGTGCGATGACGGAGTGGGGGTGGCAGCCGCAGTGCTTGCTCAAGATCAGCAGGATCCAGGTGCCCTGATCGCCCAGGCCATAGCTGTAGGCCTCCTCCACGTCGGCCAGGCTGACGCCCAGGGCAGCGGCCACCTGCGAAGGGCTGGCGCCCGTGACCGCCACGCCCCACTGCACATCGTCCACGGTGAAATTGAAGGCCCCGGCCGCCGCCGGCTGGATGGAGATGCCGGTGCAGGATTGGATGGCCACGGCCCAGGGCTGGGTGGGCGGATCCAGGGCGTCGGGCTGCAACTGCGGCAGCGCGCCCGGCGCCTGGTCATCCGGCAGGGAGACGGTCACGTCGGTCCAGACCCCCGTGGCCGGCACCGTGACCACGGCGCTGAAGTCGCCATAGGCCGTGTTGACGGTGACCTTCAATTGCTGGCCGGGCAGGGTGCCCGCCAGCACATGGAAGGTCAGGCGGCGCACCGCTGACTCGGCCGCCGAGGCATCGACCACGCCCGCCGTGGCGCTGAGGAAGAGCTGGCTGACGCTGCCCGGCGCGCCGCTGCAGGCCCCGCTGGCGTTGCAAGCCGAACCGCTGCTGCCATAGGGGCAGCCGGGCACCACCGTCAGGACGATGGTGCCGCCCTGGGCGCTGACGGCCACCGGCGTCACAGGGTCGCCGCCCTCGAAGCTGGCGATGGTCGTGCCGGTGAGCGCGGGCGTGAGCGGCGAGCGGGGGGTCACGGTGGGCGACAGCGGCAAGGTGGGCGCTGCCGTGGGCGTGGTGGTGGGGGACTGGGCGGCCTGCGCCGTCAGCGTGGCCGCGATGTCCGTCAGGTTGTAGTCCGGCGATGGCATGCGGGTGCCGCTGGGCGTGACCGTCGGGGACAGCGGCGGCGAGGGCGTCCAGGTCAAGGTGGGCGACGGCGTGTTGCTCAGCCTCGGCGTGGAAGTCGGCATCAACGTCTGCGTGCTCGTCGTCGTGAACGTCGGCGTTGGTGTCGGTGTCGGTGCGGCATAGGCCCCCGAGGGGCAGAGCCAAAGTGACAGGAGCACGATGAGCTTGGCTTGCATGGCGGGGCCACCTCTTTGGGGGTCTGACCTTTAGTCCGCGCCAAGCGCCCAATAGTTCGTGCCGGCCAAAAAAAAGAGCCGCCGGGCGGCGGCCCCTTCTGCGCAATTTGACCCGCATCACTTGGGAGCTGAGCTGTCCTCCTGTTCGTAGTCGCGCAACCATTGCTCCAGGTCCGGATCGGGGGCCAGGGCCATCACCTGGCGGTAAGCCGCCAGCGCCTTGGGCTTCAGCCCCAGGCGGTAGGCGATGTCGGCCACGCCACGCCACGCGCCCAGCAGGTCGGGATGCAGGCGCGTCAGCCGCTCATACTCGGCCAGGGCTTCCCCTAGGCGGCCTTGCGCCTCCATTTGCCTGGCCCAGACCATGGGGTCCTCGGCGAAGCCCAAGCCCGGCGTGACCGTGGGGCTGGGCACCGGCAGGGGCGGCAAGGCCGGCGGGAGCGCCAGGATGGCGGGATAGGGGGGCGCCGGCGTCGGCAAGGCGGCGGGGCTGGGCTGGGGCAGCGGCGTGGGCGTCGGGCGGGGAGCCGGCGCCTCGGCCGGGGGCGCCTGCGTCTGCCAGGGGCGCCAGCACAGGCTGACGCGGTGCCCGCCGCCCAGGTCGCCCTGCGGGAGATAGGCGTAATCCAGCGCCAAGCCGCCGACCTTGAAGCCCAGCCCCATGGTCAGGCCCTGCAGGCCGCCATTCAGGGTGTCGTTGGTGGCCTGTTGAAATCCGATGCGCAGGTCCAGCGCCGGATTCAAGCGCAGGTCCAGGCCGCCTTGCACGCGGGCCAGCCCGTTGCCCTCCCAATCGAAGGCCAGGGCCGGCCAGATCCAGCCCACGCCCGAGTCCCAGCGCCGCGACACCGCCCCGCGCAGGCCGTTGCCGCCAGCGCTGCCGTCCATCAGGCGCAAGCCCAGCAGGCTGACGCCGGTGGTCCAGCCGCCGCCCTGCCAGGTCATGCCGGTGTCGATCCCCAGGCCCAGCACGCTGTCGGTCACCAGGTCCTGGCGCACCCCGCGCAACGACAGGCCGCCGCTGAGGCCATGCCCGGTGCGCACGCCCACGCCCAGGCCCACGCCGTAGTCCTGCACCACCGCGTCGCCGGTCTTCAGGCCTTCGGCGTCGCGCAGGTCGAAGCTGCCGTAGTTGACCATGACACCGAACGCGCCCAAGCCCACGCCCGGCGCCAGCGGCAGGCAGCCCTCCACGGCCTCCTCATCAATGCCACCCACCCAGCTCTCGTGGTCCAGGCCCACATCCGGGCCCTGCAGGTCTGATAAGCCCGCGGGATTGGCGAACAGGGCATCCTCCCCCCGGGCCACCGCGTGGAAAGCGTCGCCCAGCGAGGCTTCCCTGGCGGTGGCCAGCTGGCCGTACAAGGGCAGGGCCTGCAGGGCCCCCC
>Ga0302320_10031630_pt1 | contig 10030 bp, 12 predicted proteins | sample Bog_T0_3_FD_202130 | JGI IMG/M metagenome (GOLD analysis project Ga0302320, IMG submission 202130) | Peat permafrost microbial communities from Stordalen Mire near Abisko, Sweden - Bog_T0_3 | ecosystem: Environmental > Terrestrial > Soil > Wetlands > Peat | place: Sweden: Abisko, Stordalen Mire...
TAGATCACGAATTTCAGTGAGCAAAATTTCTTCACGTGAAGGCAAAACGGTCGGAGCGGGAGCATTTGCTTCTTTTCGACGCAAAATATTGATGAATTTTATTGCGATGAAAATAGCCAACGCGACGATGAGAAAATCGATGGTTGCCTGAATGAGGTCGCCGAAACCAAATGGACCAACAGTAATATTTGCCAAATTGATGTTCCCCGTCAAAAAGCCGATGCACGGTGTGATGATGTCGGTCACGAGCGACGTCACAATTTTCTGAAACGCCGCACCTATAACGACACCGACTGCCAAATCGATGACGCTTCCCTTTAATGCAAATTGTTTGAAATCATTTATAAAATTTTTCATGAGGATTATTGTAGCATAAAGCAAAACACACCTCTATTTGTTGATTTTTAAACAAATTTTTGTTAGCCTTTCCATCAGTGTTTCATTAACGTTCCTCAACAATCAACCTCAACGAAAGCTAAATAGTATGACACCGAAATTCGTTCCGGCTCTGACGAGCCTTCCACTTATCCGTCAAGGAAAAACTCGGGATACTTTTTCTACAAAGTCGCCCGACGCACTCCTCATCGTTGCAACACAGCGGCTCTCGACGCATAACATCGTTCATTTGAGCGAAGTGCCTTACAAGGACCAAGTGCTAACTGCACTGACAATCTACTGGCTGACAAATGTGCTGGCTCCGGCCGGCGTGAAGCATCATTTGATTGCTCATGGCGGTGCAATCTATGATTACCTGCCAAAAAGCTTCAGTCACTATCCAGCCGATCTCCATCATCGCGCTATCGTGGTGAAAAAACTCGACATGATTCCGGTAGAATTTATCTTTCGCGGATATCTTGTCGGAAGTCTCTACAAGGATTTCCATGTGAAGGGTTTGCCGAATCCGTACGGTATTATCCTCGATCCAGATCTTCCCCTCATGGAACCGTTCGATGAACCCATCTTTACTCCGACTGATAAATCGGAAACTGATGTACCAATCGACGCAGAGAACACGGAAGAAAAATATCCGGAGGCGACGGCCGTCTGCTACAAAACATTTCTATTAGTTCGTGACCATCTGCGCAAGCTCGGACTCGAACTGGTGGACTCAAAATTCGAGGTTGGTATTTGCAATAATTCGGGACAGCCGATTGTCACAATCGCCGACGAAATCGCAACGCCTGACAGCAGCCGGTTTTGCGACGACGCAAAAATCGAAATCGGCAAAGAACCGCCGTGGCTCGACAAACAGATTGCTCGCGATGAAGCGGAGCGGATTTGGGGTAAAGGAAAAAAAACTCCCCTTATATTCAGCCCCGATATCGTGAGCAAGTTGTCCGGCACATATCTCGACATTTTTTTCCGCATTACGGGAATGAACATCGAGGAGTTTCAAAAACGGTACATGCAGTAATTGTATCTGCACTATTTCAGACCCTTCCAGAGCAATTTGGTCGGGTTTTTTATTTACCTATGTAATAGTGTAAAATAACGGGATGATAACCTATTTCCAAGCCATAATACTCGGCGGACTGCAAGGCATCGCCGAACTATTTCCAATTTCAAGCCTCGGACACAGTGTTATAGTGCCGGCATTACTTGCGCCGATTGCAGGCTGGCATATTGACCAAAGCAATAATTTTTTCTTAATTTTTTTGGTGGCGACGCATTTAGCAACATCGATTGTTTTATTTGGATTTTTTTGGAAGGATTGGATGCGTATCATTTCTGGTATATTCCGTTCGATTTCACGACGTTACATTGATCCACGCGATACATATGCACGGCTCGGATGGCTCATTATTGTTGCGACAATCCCCGCCGGAATTTTAGGATTATTGTTTCAAGATTCACTGCAAAAATTGTTCGCTTCACCGCGATTAGTTGCTGGTGTTTTAATCGTAAATGGATTATTACTATATGGTGCTGAAATTTTGAAACAGCGCGGACAAAAAATAGCTGAAAAATCACAGAAACTTCAATCGAATACAAATTCCACTGGCACTGAATCCGGAACTGAATCGCTCGACACTGCAATCACAAATATCAGTTGGACACAATCGGTGAAAATCGGCTGTGCACAAGCTCTCGCCCTCATTCCTGGTTTTTCGCGAAGCGGGACATCACTCGCTGGCGGATTGCTTGTTGAATTGGATCATGAAGCTGCGGCACGGTTCGCGTTTTTATTAGCGACACCGATTATTTTCGCTGCAGGTGTTTTGAAATTGCCTGATCTGTTATTGCCAGGACAAACGTACCCATTCGTAACAGTTATCGGACCATTGCTCGCCGGTTCAATCGCAGCTGCGCTTGGCGCATATTTATCAGTACAATTTCTGACACAATATTTCAAGACAAAAACACTGAAACCCTTTGCAATTTACTGCGTTGTTGCTGGTATAATCGCAAGCGGAATCTTTTTACTGTTAAAGTGATGACGAAGTGATACTATCATCTTGCGAACCCGAACCGTTCTTTTTGCCACTCTTGAACCATGCCAAAATGAAAAGTGCGACGGCAAGAATGAACGAAGCGATTGCATGTTTCAAATGAACGTGCGTCGAGCCAGCTTGGAAACCGGGCATGAACGAGGCGAGCGAACCGGCCGGCGTCACAAAATAACAAATTGAAAGCGCTATAAAAATAATACCAAGTACTATTGAACTCCAAACAATTGTTTTTTTATTCATCATGAAATTTTAACACGAAAACAATTGGTATAAAAATCACTTCAAGAAAAATTAGTATTTCCTCACAACACCCTTCACAACCGCGGCAATTCGAAAATCCTCCTTTGGATAAATAGGTTTGTAATTTTTGTTGGCGGGTTCGAGATATGGAGATCCATTCGGTTTCTTGCGTAGATATTTCATCGTCCAACCGCCGTCAACTTCGGCAATAACAATGTCGCCGACTTTTGGTTCGCCTTTGCGTTGGGCAATAACCAAATCGCCTTCATGAATTCCAGCTTCGATCATAGAATCGCCTTTTACCTCCAACATATAGGTTGAATTTTTATCTTCGACCAAATAATCATCGATATTCATAGTATCGAGAACTTCTTCTTCGGCGACGGATGGAAAGCCGGCTTCGACAAGACCGAGAATTGGTACCTCACCAAGCAGTTTGTTTGGGATCAAACGGCCACTCGCATCTTTACGAACGATTCCCTCTTCGATCAATTTATTGACCAATTTATAGACAGCGTTTTTTGATTTAAAGCCGACCAGCTTCATAATCTCCGCATAGCTTGGCATACGTTTGCTGTTCCGGTAGAAGCCGAGAATTTTATCTTTGTAATCAGTGTTCATGGATTGAATGTTACTGATAAGTATACTCCCTAAAGACCCTTGTGAACCAGTGGGCACGCGGAGGCGCCGCACGGAACGATGACTGGCGGTTTAAGCCATTCAATTGGGATACGAGGAACTTGTGTCGGCGGGATTCCTTTTTATAGGATTCACCACGGATGATTTTGAGGTCAATAATCTGATTCAATTTATTGATCTCAGCTTGTACTATCTTGCTTAATCGATATTTGCTCATATTTTTTATATTATTCCTAATTGATAATGCACACACTAATAATCTAATCTCTGGGCAATTTCTGTATGAATATAGTATAAGTGAACATACGTTCACCTGCAAGGAGTCAACTGTGGATAACTGGTTTCGTGGCTTAAAACATGTACAATATGAATATGTATAAAAAAGCACAACTTCATTTCAAGAAAGCAGACCCAAAACTGCACAAGGCGTCGCTTGAATTCAACGATATTGACGATTTGGTCGCGTCGGAGAATCTGTTCGAAGATATTGTCTGGACGATTGTCGGCCAGCAACTTTCGGGCAAAGCAGCCGACACCATATTCAACCGGTTGCGCGAACAGGTGGCGGCATTGCCATCCCCTTCCGGCGGACAACCGGCATTCACTCCGGAAGCCCTGCTCGAAATGACGGATGAAGAAATGCGAGCATGTGGAATTTCGGGCGGAAAAACGCGGGCGATTAAAAATCTCTCCGAGAAAATTGTGGCGGCGGAACTTGATCTGGCTGCACTGGCGCTTCTTGAAGATGAAGCAGTCAAAACGGAGCTGACGAAAATAAAAGGCATCGGGCCGTGGACGGCCGAAATGGTATTGATGTTTTCACTCGGCCGGACGGATGTTTTCGCCCCGGGCGATTTGGGATTGCGAAAAGGTGCGATGGCGCTGTATGGATTGCGCGCATTGCCCGATGAAACAAAAATTCTCTCGCTCGCCAAAAAATGGTCACCTTATCGAACCTACGCCGCGCGCGTTTTGTATCGCGTTGCCGACAAGAAGAAAACAAAGAAAAAATAATTACTGATACTGTATGAAACTTGGCTCCGGTGTCAGGTTCAATACCGATGAATCGGTCATGAGGCCCGGACTTGGCGAAACAATGTCGTTTTTATAGAAAAGTTTTAGACCTGTGAACTGCACAGGATGATCGGCCACGACTTCTTTGTAAATTTTTGTCTTTTGTGCGGGTGTGCCGAAGCCGTCCATGTCCATAACCACCTGAACCTGCGGCAAAGGAGTAATATCCTGATCATTCGTGACCATTTGCTCGGTGAAGCGGTGGACAACCAAAATCTTCGGCGGAATGTTGTTTTCGGTCACAAGATTCGCCATAAAATGCGCGGCGAAATTAATGTCGCTCGCATCCATCGAACCGATAACCGTCCCCGGACGCTGACCCGGCTTCATGGAAAATTCGGGATCGAGCGCCAATTCCACGTTCGGCAATTTCAAATATTGAGCGAGCAAAGGCACTTCAGTTTCGACAGTACTTTGTCCCACTTGAATATCCAAGATGACGAGACCATTGACCTGATTGGCGAGGGTGATCGCTTTTTGAATCTGATCGTCGGGCATACGCAATCGATATTTGCTGTCAGGCCCCGGAGTTCCTTGTGCGGTCACGGCGATGTAGTCAATCGCCGGAATAACCTGAGTTTTCGGATCGGTGGCTTGCCACTTTGCAACTTCGCCCATCAACATTTGAAGCATTTGCTCCGGTGGATATTGCCCGAGCACGCCCAATTGTCCCGTATAAAAGTTTCCGTAGTACGCCACGATACGATCAAACGGCAACAACGCGCCATAATTTGGATAGACTGTTTTTATCGGCCAGAGCGATGGCGTGGATGTTGCAATTTTGACCGTCGTCGTTGCTATTTTTTTTGTAGAAGTGGCGATGGTCGAAATGTTCGTATTAGCCGCAGTCGTCACAGACCCTGTCGCTTCCTCCATTTGAATATTCAACCACAATGGTCGCGCAATATACGCCAGTTTTTCGTCATACAATTTTTTATTCAAAACAAGCGGATGCGCAATCACCGGAAAAAATGGTACGGAATAATTGAAGCTCGAATCATATTCGTCAAAAGCATACGAAATCGCGACCGCGCACACCAAAGTCACCAGCACCAAAAGACCCAGTGAAATGTAGTGCGGGACTTTCTTTTTATTCTTTGGTTTTTTCGGCTCCGAACTCTTCGCCTCCGTTTTTTTATTTTTCATGTCCCGCATTGTTGTAATGCGGACAGTATATCATACAGAAAAACGCGATGGATTTCTTCATCGCGTTTTTTAATTTAACCACCACTGATCCCAGACTATTTCTTGAATAGTTTCGAAAAATCTCCCTCACTCATTTGATAATTGAAACCGACCTCTTTTTCCTGAAGGCGACCTTGCGTATCTTTGTCGTACTTCGGCAGATCTTTGTCCTGAAAAAATACGACCATTGACCATCTTCCGTCCTTCACTGTCTGAGGAGTGGAAATAACACGATGATACAGACCGCGCAGTTTTCCTTTTGACCAGAGCTGCAGCTGCATCGCAGGAAAAGCAATCGCTTCTCCTTCCGACACCGGCATATCAATCCATTGTTTATCGGCATATGTCAGACACTGCACGCCCTTGCCCTTTTCCCACAAATGAAAAGTGAACGCACTCTGATCAACATGCGCTGAGGCAGTTTCAATGCCAATCTGCCCCGGCTTGAGCGAAGGATAATGGATACAGCGGACAAACGGGATAATTTTTCCATTCTTAACTTTATCCACAAAACCTTTTAATCCATATTTTTCTTCAGCCTGTCGCGCAAAATCCAAAAGCGCCGAATCAAAAAGTCTCGTTAGATTCGTCGCATCCCGCACAAACTCAAGAACCACCGGATCTTTGATGTTTTGAACATGGGCGTCCAGCCAATTTTTGTCCGTAGTTGAAACATCAAAATTTTCCTTGAGATCGCCTTTGTTGCCTTCACCTTCTTTTAATTCATAGCCCACACCGTCTTTATTATTGCTATAAGGAAATGCTTTTTTCACTTTCACAGGCAAGGAGCAAAATTTTTGCCAGGAAAGCGCCGTCTTTTTTACGGCTTCTCGCAAATCAGCTGAATACGACAGGGCCATAAAACCTTTTGTTTCAAGATCATTAATTAATGCATTCATACGTTTATAATTGACTGTTAATTGGTTGATTAATACCGACTATACCTTCCGTCAAAAAGTTTAGCTTTTCGCGCAAAAACAAAAAAGCGAGGACGTCCTCGGTAAAAAAGCTGCGCGATAATACCCATTTGTTTCCTATTTATTCCCGCCTATCGTGTCGCTTTGAATATTTTCCTCGAAGAAAAACGTTAATTTATTTATTTTTCCGTTTTTTATCGCATTCAATGCAATCCGAATTCCATTAAGACTGTCGAACTCAGCCGACTCGTTTTTTATAGCCTCGTCAATTGGAACCCAGACATTGTGGCCAAAATTTGTGTCCTCCAATAGTTCGCCGGAATACGAATCGGCATACGCAATCGGAAACATGACATCGGAAAAAAATTCACCGGATTTATACATGATTCGCCGTTCACAACCGACAGTTTTAAAAACAGCATCGAGCCCTGTTTCCTGTTTCAATTTTCTGGTAGCCGCAGTCTCGATCAATTCGCCTTTTAACACCACTCCACCCGGCACGCCAATTTTTCCATATGAGGGATTCGATTTGCGAATCTGATTCAAAATTTCGATCTTGCCATTCACAATGCGCGATACAATCGTAATGACGTTGATTTTAAAAAGACTGGTAATGGCGCTGTTCGTCGGGTACGGATCGGCAACATATTTAATGCCCATTTTGGAAAGAGAGTATCCGTCATCATTTTTCGCAACCATACCCTTCTTCACAAGGTGTTGTAAATGATAGTTAAAAAGGTCGTTCGGCACTTTTTCAGGCTGAAGTTCGCTGTAGCGCAAAGAAGCGGCATTTTTCAATTTCGCCAAAATATGGTTTTGAATCGGGGAGAGATTTTGAAGCATGAGGGTGACGTTTTCATACTAGACTTATTTCAAGATTTGTTCAACCTCCCCTGTTTGACAACCCCAAAAATCCGTGTAACCTTATCGCAGAACCGAGGACTAGCCACCTTACTGTTCCCAGATCTGGATGCTCGTCATCAGGGCTTGGAAGGCCCCGAACATTTGATCCACATCTCAAACAGCTAAACAAATTGTGGGCAAGCCCCGCAACACAAAACCGTCCCGCGACATGCAGGACGGTTTTTTACATATTCGCCTCCGGCTTCTCGGATTCGATTTGATCGGCGATCGCCTCAGCGACCGCTTCGGCGGTGTCCACCTGCATGCCGGGGCGGCCGGCGGCGGAAACATATTTTGTGCCGCGGCCGTTTGCACCGAAATCGGTGGCTGTCATTTTCGGATGGAAAACGCCGACGATGATGCCGTCTTTTTCCAATTCAGCGCGCGCCGTCAATGAAATCGCGTTCAACGCATATTTTGTCGAAGAATATGCGGCCAAACCCGGATAATAATTTTTTGAAACCATCGAGCTGATGTTCAAAATGAGGCCTTTTGGATCGCCGACATTTTCGGTTGCATTCATGCGCATCACCGGAATAACAGCCTGCATCGCGCGAAGGACTGAGAAAACATTCAAATCCATGATAGCTTTGTAATCGTCGATATTAATTGTCTCGATGCTCGACGCCAAACCCTGTCCCGCATTGTTAATCAAAATATCGACGCGACCGAATTTTTTCTTCGTTTTCGCAATCAAATTTGTAATGTCTGCAGGTTTTGTCATATCCATCGCCACCGCAAACGATCCGGGAATTTCCTTCTCCAATTTCGCCAACTTGTCCGCCGAACGCGCAGCCAAAACGACCTTCGCACCGCGAGCCGCCAATACCCGAGCCGTTGCCAAACCGATTCCGGACGAAGCCCCCGTCACAATGACTACTGAATTTTTTATTTTCATAATTTTATTTAATTAAAGTATACTTATTGTACACCCTTGCTCCAAAAATTATTTCTTTTTACTCGCTCGGACAAGTGACATTTTTTCTTCCCGCGACAATCTTTTGATTTCCGCTTCGCGCCGGCGACCTTCGGCTAGATCCGCACATTTTTCAGAATACACAAGTTTCACCGGCCGCCGAATTTTCGTATAATGCGCGCCATTTTTTGAAGTGTTGTGCTCACGCAGACGCTTCTCCAGATTATTCGTGCAACCGACATAGAGTGTGTCGTCATTGCATTTCAAAATATAAACGAAGTGGATCATGTAATAACTGTATCATTTTAGCCAAGACCTACAAAATAAAAACACCTCCGGAACATATCCGTGGTGTTTGGCAAAAAAAATGAACTACATCTAACGTAAAACGACGACTGTGGGGTGCTCCGGACATGTCCTCTGCAATTTCGACCTTAGCCATGAAAGGCCATCACAGATTCCATCTCGTCACGAAGCACCCCATCCACGCTTTTAGTTCGTTTGTACCACGGACTATCCTAGCATATATTTTTAGATATGCAATGAAGACAGAAAAACAAAATCGAACACTGAAGTCCGATTTTGTTTGAATCTATTCGAAGATAAACGTTGCTAGTGCGCCAACTAATGGAAACTAGGCTTTTTTGACCTTTGTCTTCCCTTTTTTGTGCAATGCAATTCGCGCGTTTTTTATCGCAAGACGTTTTTTGGTCTTGTGCGAACGCGATGTTTTGTTTTTCGTGTTGACTGCGTCTCGTTTTGCCATTGACCAAGTGTACACCAAATTGAAATAAATAGATATATAAAAATCGACTCGAAAAAGATTTTGCATCATGATTTGACAAAGCCCATAAATTAGACTATAGTTAATTTGGCCGAACAAAAGGGGGATTGTAGGATTATCCTCTTCGGTTCGCATGTGCCGAAGGTCTTGTTCGCGAAGAACACCAGTACCGCACTGCCCGCCGGAAAATAAGTCAACGGTTCTCACCCACAATAGAAGTCTTAGGCCAATGCCGAAGGCATTCAAAATGCCCCGTCTCGCATGTACGAGGACGGATGGACGGCAACTTCTTCGATTGTGTCTCTGACAAATCTTACACCTTCAAGCGCGAACAATGTGTTCGCGCTTTTTCTATATATAAATATTAAGCTGTATAAAAATGACAAGACCCCTCGCGCGATTTTCGCGAGGGGTCTATTAGATGCATCTCTGCATTCAAAGTGACCGGCGGCAATTATGTAGGTCGAGAATTTTTTGTACGATCTCATTGACACAAGAACACTGCGGCCGGAGGCAACACAACCGTGCCGTACGACAGGTAACACCACATTTTTCAATGCTGAGGCAAATCGCGGTGAATAAATCGACCCGCAAACCTCGAGTGCCACTTCGTAGGGACCTTTTGTTTGGTTTAACAACCGTTGTTTTGTCTGGGGGATACTCTATTCCTAACACGTTCCTCTGTCAAGGGTTTTCAAATATGCCTGTGGATAACTTTTTTATACCTTCGAATAATGCAAAAATACCGATTGATTTGAATTAACTTGAATAATTCACGGTTTTCAAGTATCGTTGAGATGTTTCCAAATATTGCCGGATCGTCTAAAGGTAGGACGTCGCTCTCTGAAAGCGAAAATTTTGGTTCGATTCCAAGTCCGGCAGCCAACTCGTGCGACGCTCAAGTCGCGTCAAAGTAATAGTT
>Ga0302320_10031631_pt1 | contig 10030 bp, 7 predicted proteins | sample Bog_T0_3_FD_202130 | JGI IMG/M metagenome (GOLD analysis project Ga0302320, IMG submission 202130) | Peat permafrost microbial communities from Stordalen Mire near Abisko, Sweden - Bog_T0_3 | ecosystem: Environmental > Terrestrial > Soil > Wetlands > Peat | place: Sweden: Abisko, Stordalen Mire...
CGCAGTGGGGAGTGGCCTTTTGTGAGCGCGCAGGTGCTGGATCAAAAACTTTAAACACAGAGAACAGAGGGCAGGATAATTTTGGATCTCGTTTGGATTTGGAGGTCAAGTTTTGGGCAAATCGAAAAGGGAGGGATCATGGTGAGAAAGAAACTTAGCTACTTTGCGGTTTGCGTTCTGGCGCTGACCTGTGTGGTCGCAGCCCAGGCCAAGAAGGGCAAGGAGGAGCGCCGCACGGTAACTCAGGTGCTGGATGGCAGCGTTTCGAACATGGAGCACGAGTTCGTTCCAGCTGCGGATGCGATGCCGGAAGACAAATTTGGCTTCGCGCCGAGCAACGGAGAATTCAAGGGCGTGCGTACGTTTGGCGAGCAGATCAAGCACGTGGCAGCGGTGAACTACATCTTTGGCGCCGCGATTCTCAGCCAGAAGGTCCCGGTGGACGTGGGCGATGAATCCGGACCTGCGTCCTTGAAAACGAAGGCGGAAATCCTTAACTACCTGAAAGAATCGTTTGCCTATGTGCACAAGGCGATCCAGACGATCAATGCAAAAAATTTAGTGCAGCCGATAAAGAGCCCGTTCGGAGAAGGGACCGTAACCCGGCTGGGGCTGGCGACCAGCGTTGCCGGCCATGGTTTCGACCATTACGGTCAGATGGTCGAGTACTTGCGGATGAACGGCATCGTGCCGCCGGCAAGCCGTTAGATCAGCGGCGGTGGCCTGGATGCAAGCGTGGAGCCCCGGACGCCTCGTCCGGGGAGCTGGAAAAAAGTTGTCCAAAGTCCGGAGCAGTGCAAGGCGGCGGACGAGGCGGACGAGGTGGACGAGGTGGCCGCCGCTACCCTCGCCGATTAGTGACGGCGGCGGGGGGTTGCGCGATCGGCCGCAAAAATGCTGGTAATGTATTCTTGAAATGTGACGTGCGGTTGCTTGGCGGCGCGGGCCGGGTAGGAATCGAGGGCGCGGAGGAAATTTTCGATCTCCACCTGCACCGGCAGTGAATGGATCTGCCCGCTGGGCGGTGGGACGGTCTGGCGTGGCTGGACTTGGTAGTGCACTTTCCGCTTCATCCCTATCTTCCCCAAAAGCAGCTTTGCTTAACCTTGCCAGCTGCGACCCATCTTGTTCCATAAACCCATGGGTAGGGGATAAGTTCCCTTCGGGAATGAGTAAAATTTAAACAGAACGGAGGGTGCAGTAAATAGCACTTTCGTGGCCCTCTAAGAAATTGTTTCCGGGTCAGTCGCGAGCGCCGCGGGCGGTGATGGCAGTGATCAGCAGTTCAGCCTGAAGCCCGCCACGGGCGAGGCGGGCGGCAACGAAGTTTCGCGTTTTCTGCGCTGGAAAACGAGGGTCAAGGAAAACCAGGACCGAGGGACCAGCACCGCTGAGGGCCGCGCCCAGGACGCCGGCCTGGCCCGTCAATTCCTGCAGACACGGCAGAAGGGGGCACAGCGGAGCGCGGTAGGGTTGATGGATGCGATCTTCGAGCGCAACCGGGAGCAGGTCGTGACGTCCCTGGGTGAAGGCAGCCAGCAGGAGCATGGAATTCTGTATGTTGGCGACCGCATCGGCGCGGGAATATTGCGCGGGCAGCACACGGCGCGCTTCGTCCGTGGATAGAGGCTCGCGGGGGATAACCAGCAGCAGAGGCCACTTCCCCTTCGGGCGGATAGGCACCACTTGTGCTTCGGCTTCTCCAGACATGCGGGCCACAACCAGGCCGCCCATCCAGCAGGCCGCGGCGTTATCGGAATGGTGTTCGCGGCGTGAAGCTTCGCCGATGATCTGCGCATCGCTCCAGCGCAAGCGTCCGAAATGATTCGCCAGGGCGATGCCGGCCAGGCGGGCGGCCGCGGAAGAGCCGCAGCCCTTGCCGATGGGGATGTCGTTTTTAATGCGCAGATGCAGCGGGATAATGTCCGCGAACTGGGATTGCAGAATCTCGTTGTAGGTGGTCAGGATCAAGTGATTCTCTACAGTCCCGCAGATTTCCCGATCGCGGCCAGTGGCGCGGATCGAAAAGCTGGAGGCAGCACGAGCCTCGATGGCGATGTAGAGATCCATCGCGAGGGCGGCGGCATCGAAGGCCGGGCCTAGATTGGCCGAGGTCGCGGGAAGCTCGAGATGCAGCGCGGCGGCGTGTGAAGTTTTTTTTCTAGCCATTCGTCTGAGTGGGATCGGATTTCTCCGCCTGCTCCAAAGTTTTGATTACCGCCTCGAGCGTGGCATCGAGGACGGCAGGGGGATGGCGGAACGAATTCAATTTGGCGCTTTCGCGCTCGTGTGCCGTGTCCTTGAACAGTTCGCCACGATGAAAATCCATGGTGAAATCGGGGTCCTTGAGCAGATTTCCAGTGAGAACCAGCACCACTGTTTCTTGCGGCTTCACGAAGCCCTGCTGCAATAATTTTTTCAGGCCGGCCAGAGTGACCGCGGAGGCAGGTTCGCATCCAATGCCTTCCGCGCCAATTTCGGCCTTGGCCTGCGCCATCTCGATTTCGCTGACTTGCTCGCAGGCTCCGCCCGTGGCCTGAAGAACTTTTACAGCTTTTTCCCAGGAAGCAGGATTGCCAATGCGGATCGCCGTGGCCCGCGTTTCCGCCTGCACGCTCACCAGATTCTTCCCCCCAGTTTCGCGCAGAGTGCGGACCAGCGCGTTCGCGCCCTCCGCTTGAATCACAGACAACTTGGGCAGGCGCGAGATCAGACCGATTTCGAGCATTTCGAGCAACGCCTTGCCGATCGCCGAACTGTTGCCCAGGTTGCCGCCGGGGACGATGATGTGGTCGGGTGGCTCCCACTCGAGTTGCTCGAGCAATTCCAGGGCAAGAGTCTTCTGACCTTCGAGGCGAAACGGGTTGATGGAGTTCAACTGGTAGACGGGAGCGCGCCGAACGAGTTCCTGCAGCAGGCGGAGGCAGCCGTCGAAATCGGTGCGCAGTTGGCAGGTGAGCGCGCCGTAGTCGAGAGCTTGCGAAAGCTTGCTCCACGAGATTTTTCCTTCCGGCACCAGCACCAGGCTGCGCATGCCGCCGCGCGCCGCGTATGCCGCCATGGATGCCGAAGTATTGCCCGTGGAAGCGCAGGCCACCCAGCGATATCCTGCCTGGCGGGCAAAGGTGGCGGCAACGGTCATGCCAGCGTCTTTGAACGAGCCGGTGGGATTCATGCCTTGATGTTTCGCATAGAGCCGCGGAACGCCGGTGTTGCGCGAAGATTGCGGAAGCTCGTAGAGCGGAGTATTGCCTTCGCGCAAAGTTACGACGTGTTCTTCGGAGGCAGGCACGGGAAGAAGTTCGCGGAAGCGCCACACCCCGCTCAGGTCGAGAGCCTCGTTCAAGGTGCGGCGTTCGCGCCACAAAGATTTCAAAGCCGCGGGGTTCTGGGAATTCCACGACGAATCGGTAATCTCAAGCAGGTTTCCGCACTGCGCGCAGCGAAAATCCTGGGCCGCGGAGCCGGCGATCGAAGCGCAGCCGATGCAACGAAAACGAAACGTCGCCGGGCTGGATGCGGAACCTTTCTCAGAAGTGGTGGAAGAAGGCATGGCTGAGAAACTATTTCTCGCCTCGCAGATATTGGTCGGTCTTGTCGATCCAATCGGCGCGCGGGGGATTGAAGACATCGAGATCGACCGTGTCTTCCAGAGCCTCGGCCTTGTGCGGCATGTGAGCCGGGATGCAGAGCACTTCGCCGGAGTGGACGACGATCTCCTTGCCGTCAATCCAGAACTTCAGCGCCCCATCGAGGACATAGGTGAGTTGCTCGTTGTGATGGCTGTGCTCGGGAACCACGCAACCCTTCTTCAGCAGCACACGCGCGAGCATGATTTCCTGTCCCACCACGAACTGCCGCTGCAGCAGCGGATTCAGTTCCTCGAGCGGAATCGTGTGCCAGGGGACATATTGCATCGCGGTCTTGGGGGGAGAGCGCCGCGCCAAGCGGGCTTTAGCGAGCGAACCGGACTTCGCGTGTTTCGTGTTCTTTCCGGCCCTGCCGGGGGGAGTCTTCTTCGTCGGTTTTCTCGGCATCTTAAATCCTCATCAGTGGACTCTGCCATGGTATAGCTTTACGGCATTGTCATGCAGGTAAGCGTGCGCCAGTTCCAGCGCGCGAGGCTCGGTGATTTCATTTTCCGAGATCATCTCGGCCAGAGCCGCCGCTAGGGCCGTGCGCGACGATTCCGCCCCCAGCCAGTAGCTTTCTTCCGCGCCCAGCACTTCATTGTACGGGAAACAGTCGGTGCCGAATGTGATCTTGTCGGGAAAGGTTTCCAGCCACATCTTGAGCGTGTCTTTAAATGCGGAAGGATATTGGATGAGTTCTCCAAGCGACGAATCCAGGTAAACATTTTTCATGGAGGCGAGCCAGATAGCTTCCCGCTCCAGCGGATAGCCGCCGTGGATCAGCACGAACGTGGTGTTGAGGAGGCGCGGATCGCGCAGGATGCTTTCCAGATTCATAACGTTGCTTTCGCTGAAGTTGAAGTAATTGCCGATGCCGGCCGCGGTGTGAATGTGCACAGGCAGGTCCAACCGGCCACCTTCGCCGATGAGATAGCGGAAGACATAATCCTGAAAGGTGCGGTACTCTTTCTCGCTGGGAACGCCGCCGGCAGCGTATTTCCGGTAAACATCGTCCGCCTGCTGGAGGATTGGATTGGAAAACGTCATAGGACGGAAGTAGGCGACTTCGAACTTCATGGCGATGCCGCCTCTCTTCTTGTTCTCCTCAAGAACCTGAGTGATGAACTCCAGATAGCCGGGGAATGTCGCAGGAAGCTTGCTCACATTCTCCTGCTGCATCCAGCGGTGCAGCATTTTCTCCTGCAAAGGGATATAGACTTCTTCGTCAGGATTGCGCGCGGCCTCGCGGCGGTTGTCGAAGGGCCACATGAAAGAGTCGGCGAAGAACACCCACGGGAAGCGCTTGGGATCGAGGTAGTCCGCCATCATGGCGCGATTGGCGACCGAACTCTCGGTGTTGAGCTTGTCGAGAATCATGTTGAAATACGCTGCGCCCGGATATTGCTTTTTCAGTTCGGCCTTTTTCGCGACCAGCCACTTGGCGTGTTCGGGTGAGAGGTCGTCGTACGGATATGAGAAGAGAGCCTTGGCCGCCGCAATCAGCTCGGGGTTATCGTCGCGCGTACGCAGCGGAAGGCTGGTGCCAGGAGCCGAGGCCATGGCGTCAACGTCGGGATCGTCGGAAAAGCCCGGGTGGGCATGATGATCGAAAGCTGGAATCTTTTCGATCTCAGGGAGCAGGCGCTGGTAGATCTGCTGCACATCCGGGCCGGGGAATGGGCGAGCCTGCGCGGCTGCGAGCGGTCCCAGGCACATCGCGACACTGACTAAAAGAAATTTGCGTTTCATAAACCTTTGTACATGCCGCCATCCACCAGCACGGTCTGGCCGGTGATGTAGGAAGCGCGCTCGGAACAAAGCCAGACGATGGTCTCGGCCACTTCGCGGGGATCGCCGAGGCGCTGCAGCGGAGCATCGGCGGCCCAGCCTGCGAAAATCTCCTCCTCGCTTTTTCCTGAGGCCAGAGCGCGGGCTTTGGCCAACTCCTTCAAGCGGTCGGTCTCTGCCGAACTCATTGGCCAGGCTCTTGACCAAGCCAACCACCGCCGCGCGCACCGCGTTTGAAAGCACCAAGTCGGTCACCGGTTGCCTGGTCGTGATCGACGTAATGGTGACGATACGTCCCCAGCGTTTGCGCTGCATGAGGGGAATAACTTCGCGCGCGAAGTAAACCGTGCTGAGGAAATTGGCTTCCAGCGCACGTTGCCATTCTTCCAGCGAGGCGGCGAGAAAGCCCTTGGCGGGCGGGCCACCGGCGTTGGTCACGCAAATATCCACGCTGCCGAATTTCTTTGCCACTGCAGCTACGAAGCGGCTGACTTCATCGGCATTCGTAACATCGAATGCTTCGGCAAGCACTTCCACTTTGAATTGCTTTCTTATCTTATCGGCCGCGCTTTGCAAGGTCTGCGAGTTGCGCGCGCACACGGCGACACGGCAGCCCTCGGCGGCAAAGGCCTCAGCGGTGGCGCGGCCGATGCCCTGGCTGGAAGCGGCCACGAGTGCAACGCGGTCTTTCAGGCCCAGATTCATGGATCGAGAATTATAAATGGAGTGAGCCGTATTACTTCCCTTGCGGGAGTCTGCGCGTCCCGCTAATCTGGAAGGAAAAAGAGGCAGCTATGAAACGAAACACGCATCACGCCGAAACCAAAGCCGTGCGCGGCGCGGCCAGTCTGGAAAAGAAAAACGCGCCGCTCGCCACTCCCATCTATCAGACTTCCACCTTTGAAGTAACGGACAATGCCGAGCAGATCGAAGCTACGGGCAGCGACCACTATTACACGCGCTACGGCAATCCCACGAACACGGTTGCCGAAAAGACAATTGCTGAACTGGAAGGCGTAGATGCGGCGCTGACCTTCGCTTCCGGCATGGGCGCGATCACGACCACGCTGATGGCGCTGCTCAAGAGCGGCGACCACCTCGTGGCGCAACGCGATATCTATGGTGGCGTGAACAAATTCCTTACGCAGTGGCTGCCCAAGATGGGGATCGAGACGACTTTTGTGGATACTACGGAATACGACCAGCACGCGCGGGCGATCCGGCCAAATACCAAGCTGCTCTATCTGGAATCGCCAACGAATCCCACCTTGCGGGTGGTCGATTTCAAGAAAGTGGCAACGCTCGCCCGCGAGCACAAGCTGCTCAGCATGATTGACGCCACTTTCGGTACGCCCATCAACCAGCACCCCGCGGAGTTCGGCATCGATCTCATCATGCATTCCGGCACGAAATATCTGGCGGGGCATTCCGATCTGATTTGCGGCGCGGTGGCGGGACGGCGCGAATTGATGGAAAGAATCTGGGAGACGCGGACCACGCTGGGCAACTGCATGGATCCCCATGCGTCGTGGGTGCTGGTGCGGGGACTGAAGACGCTGGCGGTGCGGGTGGCGCGGCAGAATGAGAACGCGCTGCGGGTGGCGGAGTTTTTATCGGAGCACGCCAAGGTTCGGGCGGTGCACTATCCGTTTCTGGAAAATCATCCGCAATATGCCGCAGCGCGCACGCAGATGAGCGGCGGCGGGGGCATGGTAAGTTTTGAGGTCGAAGGCACGGGCGAAGACGCGCGGCGCGCCAGCGAGGCCATGCGGCTGTTTACGCTGGCTCCGAGCCTGGGCAGCGTGGAGTCGCTGGTTTCGATTCCGGTGCTCACTTCGCACTTAATGGTCGACCCAGAAGAACGAAAGAGGATGGGCGTCACGGAGCAGATGATCCGGCTCTCGGTAGGCATTGAGAATGGCGACGATCTGATTGCGGACCTGGAGCATGCGCTGGAAGCCCTGGGCGCGCTGCAGTCGGTGCCAGTGGGATGAGCCATTCCCGGCCGTTTGCAACGAAAAAATCCCGGCCGTTCTGACCGGGATTTTTCTTTCAGCGTAAATCTGCGACTCGGATCAGAATGTGAATCGCGCGCCAAACTGGAACTGGCGCGGCGTATTGATTGTGTTTTGGATCTGTCCGAAGGGAAGCCCCTGCCCGCCCTGAGATATAGGTATCGCGGCTATGACGCTCGGCACGCTGGGGTATCCGTATTGCGGCGTGTTTGAGATGTTATACGAGGAAACATCGAAGCGAAGCGCTTTCGTTTCCCCAAAAGTGAACGTCTTGTAAATGGAGAGGTCCAAGTCGCGCGCTCCCCTGGTGCGGACGTGGTCAAGATAGGCCGGGGCGGTCCCCGGAATAAGCGGGTTAAAGTTGTTGGGGTCGCCGCTGGCTTCGCTTCCGGGTGTTGTGAAGCAGTTGTCGTTGAACCAGTTGTTTACAGTATGCGGAGCTCCCGTCGCCGGATTGCAGGTCATGTCGGCACGCTGATTGAAGTAGGCAATGGGTACTCCCGAACTCGGCGAGGCGATGGGAACGCCAGTGCTGAGATAGAGGATGGCATTCGTGGTCCATCCGCCCAGAATGGCGTTGGACATGCCGCTCAGATTGACGCCCCGGCCCTTGCCTACGGGCAGATCATAGGACACCTCGCCGGTGAACTGATACTTGACATCCTGGGGGCTAACCGAGTGCTCGTACCCCAGATTTCTCCAGTCCTGAGCGGCGCCGAGGTGAGTACCGACGAAGCCCAGAGGAGGATTCCCGTCGTCGGTGATTATTTTTCCCCAAGTAAAGGTCGCAAGCGTAGTGAAGTGGCTGGTCAGCCTCTTCTGCAATTTGGTCTGCAGAGAGCTGTACTCGGAGTCTCCCGCGGGATAGCCATTCACAATGACGCCATTGCCCCCGCCGTAGCTGCCATTTCCGAATTGTGGGAACTGCTGCAACGCTACCCACAAAGGAACGGTGGATGCGCCGGCGTTGGCATTCGTGGGGGGCTGAATCGCGGCCCACTGATTCGGCACATAAGTGCAACTCGGTTGCGATGGATCGACGCACAACGAGTAGCCGTACTTCGCGATTGTGCCCAGGTCGAGCACGTTCAGATCGACATTGCTGAAGGGTAGGAAAAGTCCCCGGCTGCCGACGTAGCCGACAGTCACCACTACTTGATGCGGCAGCTCATACTCTACGGCGAAATTAAAGTTATAGATGGTGGGTGTGCGCTGCGAGTGCAGCACGGTTTCCAGGGTTTGACCCAGATTATTGGCCAGACCGGGAGGTGGGCTGGTGAAGGTTGGAACTACTCCATCGGGAAAGGGGTTGCTCAAGGAATACGGGACGGTGAAGTTATCCGCTGCTCCAGCCGCACAGGTGCCAGAATCGGAGTTGAAGACCGTATTGCCGTCCCCATTGAAGCAGGTTGAACTCCAGAATGTCTGGGAAGAGAACCCGTCCGTGTTCAAGCCGGCGCTGCCGACGTTGTGCGTGCTGGGTCCGTAGTAGAAGCCCGCACCGCCACGCAGGACCAGATGGGTAACAGGCTGCCAGGCGAAACCCAGGCGCGGTCCAAAGTTGTGGAAATTTGTTGTAAAGGGCGACCGATTGCCGCTGTTGACGTAGATTTCCGCCCCGGTATAACCCACGCCGTCGACGGTGTTGCCAACGTTGGGATTAAAGTATTCCTGGCGGTTGTAACGCTCATTCCGTCCGCCGAAAATGTCCCAGCGCAGGCCGGCGGTGATGGTCAAAGTCTTGGACGCGTGGTACGTATCCTCGACAAAGGCCCCATAGTACGGGTTGGATTCGGCGGCGAAGACGTCCTTGGTAAAGCTGGGGTAATTGCCCTGATTGCTTTCGGTGCCGGGCTGGCTGCCCATGCCGACAAGGAGGGAGGCGAAATCGCTGCCGCCGCTCACGCTCGCGACGGTCTGATCCGTAGCACTGACGTCAAATCCGTACGCTCCCGCCGGCGCCGGAGGCTGGCCAACGTTGAGGAAGCGCTTCATCCACTCGAAACCAACCGAGACCTCATGCTTGCCCTTGACTTTGGTGATGGCGGCGTTGACGTCGCTATTCTCGCTGGCATAGGCGAAATTGTTGTAGTCCGCGGTGCCACCGACACCTCCGCCAAGATCGTCAAAGAGGATGAAGGGCAGCTGTTTGTAGACCACCTGCGAGGCCAGTGAGGAGGGAAACCCCTGATTCGTAATATTGTTGCTCAGGTACGACGGCGGGCCGCCCTGAACCTCGTGGTGCCGCGTAAAGGAATAGCGCAGGTTCAGGACAGTGGAAGAATTCAGGGTCAGGTCGTCCGCCAGGAGAATATTGCGCCCATTGGTCGTGTTTTGAGCGTAGTCGGGATCCCAGCCGCTGGGAAATACGTTGGCCGTGGAGAAGATTAATTTGTCATAGGAAAATCTGGTGAAGATGCGCTGCTTTTCGCTCTTGGCCCAATCCACGCGGATGTCGAACCGATGGGCATGGTAGGGGTCGAGGCCGGGCACTCTGTAGTTGTTGGAAACGTCGGAGGTTGCCGAATCGCAGGTGGAAGGGCTTGGGTAGTTGCATGTCGGCATCTTCGACAAGTACAGCAAGCCGATCGGATT
>Ga0302320_10031632_pt1 | contig 10029 bp, 9 predicted proteins | sample Bog_T0_3_FD_202130 | JGI IMG/M metagenome (GOLD analysis project Ga0302320, IMG submission 202130) | Peat permafrost microbial communities from Stordalen Mire near Abisko, Sweden - Bog_T0_3 | ecosystem: Environmental > Terrestrial > Soil > Wetlands > Peat | place: Sweden: Abisko, Stordalen Mire...
TCTCGAGGTCCGTGCCGTGTTGAGCATTGCGAATCTCCTACCGGACCTCTTGGGCACGTACGGCGACGCGGGCAATGGTCTTGTGCTCGCCCAACGGGCTCGCGCGCGTGGTGAAGAAGTCCTGCTCACGTCAGTGGGCCTCAACGACCACGTACCCCACGCTGATTTGTACCTTCTCGGTGGTGGTGAGGACGGGCCGCAACGTTTGGCGTGCGACGTACTGCGGGGAAGTTCACTCGTTGAACGGGTCCGCGACGGGGCGAGCGTGCTTGCGGTGTGCGCAGGGCTGCAGATTCTTGGTTCGACGTTCAGCGTCGAGGGTGACGAACACTACGAAGGGCTCGGGCTTTGCGAGGCGAGAAGCGTTCGCGGGCCTCGCCGCTCGGTGGGCGAACTACGCGTACGGGTAGGTGAACGACTCCTCGTGGGTTTTGAGAACCATGGCGGTCGCACCACGCTGGGTCCTGACCTCGCTCCACTCGGTAAGGTCGAATTCGGCCAGGGCAACGACGGTGTGCTCGACGGTTTTCGGGCGCCGAATATCTGGGCGACGTACGCGCATGGACCGGTCCTCGCACAGAACCCTTGGTTCGCCGACGAGATCTTGTCCTCGCTGCTGGGTTACCAACTCGAGCCCTTGGCGTCCGTCGCCGACTTACTCTACGAGGAACGTTCGGGTGCGATTACTCGTTCGTGACGCTGCGCGCGCCGTAGGCGGGATCGCCACTCACCTCGCGACCGAGTTCGATGACGGCTTCTTCGACGCGTACTCCGAAGCGACGCATGTTCTCCTCTTCGCCAATGTGTAGCAACGGTCCAAAGGCGACGACGACGTGAGCGCGACGTTGATTAGGGGCATCGACGAACTTGGGGGCCTTCGCGTACTTCTTTGCGCGCAAGTAACCGGTGTCGTGAAGATAGGTAGGTACCACGACCGCTCGTGAGCGATCCGCCAAGTACGCGACACCGCCCTTGAACTCTTGGATGTCGCCGTCGGGGCTTCGACCTCCCTCGGGAAAGATGAGGAGATTCCAATGGTCCTGGACGAGTTCGAGCGCCAACTGCGCGCTGCGTCGGTTGACGCGATGACGATCGATGGGAATTCCGTTGAAGAGCAACACAGTGCGAAACGCCCGAAATGAGTCCATGAAGAAACTGTCCATCGCCGCAGCGACGACCGTTCGCCTTCGTTCCTTTGGCGGCAACGCGCTAAGAAGCACCGGTGCGTCAACGTTGCTCGTGTGGTTGGACGCGAAAATGAACGGGCCCGGACCGACGATGTTCTCGATTCCTCGCACCTCGAGTGACGAGAGGTAGCGAGTGTAGGGGCGAAGAAAGAATCCTTGATAGAGGTATCGCACGAATCGCGCGCTGTATCGTCGTCCCCACGACGTTGGGTAATCCAGGCCCAGGCGCGCCACCTGTTACCTCTTCTTGCGAGGGGGCTTTTTTGGGGTGTAGCGCTTGGACGGTTCGGGCGCGGCGACCGTTCGAACCACCGAGCTCGTCGTGCGCGTGCCAGAGGCGCGTGCGACTTTCTTTTCCTTGGCGATCTCACTCGCGCGTTTGCCCGAGCCTTTGAAACTCGCGTCACCATACTTCTGGAGGCGAAAGGCGCGAATGATGAGCCACGCTCCCAAGATGACGAACGGGAAACCAATGGTGCCGAGAGCCAGGCCGAGTAGCAACGCGCACACCGCGACGCCCGCCCTCTTTGCGCGTACCGCGAAGATCATCATGACCGCGCCAATGATGATGATCTCAAGGAACTGTGGTACGTACGAGGATGGCAGGGCGTAGTGCGACTTCTGACAGAGTGACGACACCAGGTGGTAGCCGGCTTGACAGACGTTGTGCTTGCCGGGAGTGGCCGTGACGGTGATCTTGGTCTTATTGATGAGTCGCGGCACGAAAATGCCGGCAAGTACTAGCGCGAAGGCGCCCGCTGCGTAACTGACCTTCTTTTCGAGATCATCGATCCCGAGAACGACTTCACGCGGAACCGCGGACTTTCGTCGTGGTCGTCCAAAGCGCGACGTTGGTTCAGAAGGTAATGCGGTGTTATCCGGCACAGGTGAAGGCTATCGCGGTTGACAAACGCAGGCAGTGGCACAAAGTTAGGTAGGCTGGATACCTCGGGCGCTTAGCTCAGTTGGTTAGAGCGCAGCCTTCACACGGCTGAGGTCAGAGGTTCGAGTCCTCTAGCGCCCACGCATACGAAGTTGCGAACGATTCTGCACATCGTTGCACCCTCGTCGAACAACGTAGCCAGTCTTGTGGCGTCTTAGTGGTTGTTATCAAGATTGAAAATGCTCGGACCGATGTGTTGGAGTTCATCGACGGCGACGTCCACGCGGTCAACCGGCTCTTCGGATTTCAGCGGGGGATTTGCTCTGAGCTCAATCACTTAACAAGGGACGAAGGTGCCCCAAGATTGAGTTATGAGACAAAATTTCAGAAGCACCTTCGTCCTCGTCCACCCTACCGAGATTCTTGAGGCGTTGGTGGGCCTCAAAGACGTTCGTGTCTTGGCCTATGAGCGCCTCGGACCGCGCGTCGAGCTCCTGATCGAACAGACCCCCCGCAAGGTCCTCTGTCCCACGTGTTCAATGGCCGCCCACGTCAAAGAGCGCCCGATCGTGCGCTACGTCGACCTGCCCGTCTACGGCGCGGCCATGGCCCTCGCCTGGAAGAAGCACCGCATGGCCTGCGTGAACGACGCTTGTCCCGTGAACTCCTGGGTTTTGGACGATCACCGGATCGCCGCGAAGAACTGTCTGTTGACGACGCGCGCCGCCAAGTGGGCGACCAAGCAAGTGGGCGACGGACGCACCGTGTCCGAGGTCGCCAAGGAACTCAGTTGTGACTGGCACACCGTGAACGACGCCGTCACCACCTACGGCGCGGCCCTGCTCGAAGCGGACCGCAAACGGCTGAACGCGACGACCGCCATTGGCCTCGATGAGACGTCCTTTGTCAAACACAACGGTCACGCGCACCCGCGCTACGCCACGACCGTCGCGGACGTCGCCAATCACCAGATCATCGAGATCCTGCCCTCACGAAACTACGTGGACGTGGCGGGCTGGATCGAGAGCCAATCTAAGGACTGGAAGGAGCGCATTGTCTTTGGGGCCCTGGACATGTCCGCCACCTACGCCGCGGTCTACACGGTGATGTTGCCCCAGGCGGCCCAGGTGGTCGATCCCTTTCACGTGATTTCGCTCGCCAATCGTTGCCTGGACCAAGTGCGACGACGCGTGCAGGTCGAGCAGTTGGGTCACCGCGGACGACGCGATGACCCGCTCTACCGGGTGCGGCGAGTGCTCTTGATGGGTGAAGAGAAGCTCGATAACGAAGGATCAGAGCGACTCTCGGCCCTGCTCTCGCTCGGTGACCCCCATGGTGAGGTCGCGATTGCCTACCGGGTGAAAGAACGACTGCGCGACTTCTATCGCACCTACGACCTCGACGAGGCGAAGGCCATTCTTCGAGAGCTACTCGAACACTGTCTGCGCAAAGCAATGCCCCCGGAGGTCCAGAAACTTGGCCGCACCATCAAAACCTGGTTTGACAAGATCTGCAATTTCCACATCGCACGAGTCTCCAACGGACCCACCGAGGCTCTCAACAATCTGATCAAACGGGTCAAGCGAGTGGCCTTTGGCTTTCGCAACTTCGAGAACTACCGGATACGCGTCCTGCTCTACGCCGGAAAACCCAATTGGCGGGTACTCGGCTCGATCGTGGTTCGCTGATGCACGAGACCCCGCTGAAATCCGAAGACCCGCTATTTTGCTGAAGCGACGTCCTCGAGTTGAGAAAATGCGCTGCGGATCACGTCTGCGAGATCGCGTGTATTGCTTGGTTGAACCCAACTGTCAAACGCGACTCGAAAGGCGACGACGCCCGCTTCGCTCGCCAATGAGGCAGTAGGTTCGCGCACACCGCTCTCACGCAGTGCGTTCGCCAAGGCTGACGCGATCGATGCGAGCTTGATCAGTTCGCGTTCCTGTAACTCCGGATTTGCGTTGATCACCGTCTGGCGAAGTTGCGCACCTTCACGACGTTCCTGAAAGGACGAACTCACCGTCTCAAAGGCGTTGGCGACCGCGACAATTGGTGGGCACGATCGCGGGGCGCTCGACACGGCTTCGACCAGGAACCTCTGCAGTTCAGCGGCACCAGCGAAAAGCACCTCGCGTTTATCGGAGAAATGACGAAAAAATGTCCGCTCGCTCAGCCCGGCTCGTTCGGCGATTTCGGCAACCGTCGTGTTCTCAAAACCCTGTTCGGCGTAGAGTTCCATGGCTGCCCTTTGGAGCCGATCCCCCGCGTTCGGTTCCCAACGGCCCATGACGCCATTGTAGGACGTTACGTCACTGACTGACATCATGCGTGCTAGAGTGATGTCAGTGAAAGACATCACTCGTTTCGTTCACGGCACTCGTCGCGCGAAGCGCACGACACTGGAGGAATTCCAATGCGAATATTCGTCACCGGCGCGTCCGGCTCTATCGGTACCGAAGTATCACGTGAATTGCACGAGGCGGGACACCAGGTAGTTGGTCTGGCCCGCTCGGATTCATCCGCCGAAGCACTGCACAAGGCGGGCTACGAGGTCCAGCTCGGTTCGCTCGACGATCTCGACGTTTTGCGTCGCGCCGCCGAGGAATCCGACGGTGTCGTGAACCTCGCTTTCAACAACGTTGGTATGCGGACCGACTTCATGGAATCCGTTCGACAAGACCAAGCCGCCGTCGAGGCGATGCTCGGCGTACTCGAAGGAACAAATAAGCCCTTCGTCAACACTTCTGGAACACTGATACTTTCGTTTCTCGGACGACTCGGCACCGAAGAGGACGTGCTCGACTCCGCACTTCCGCGCGTCGGGACCGAGAACGCGGTTATTGAAAGTGCGGCCCGCGGCATTCGCTCCTCGTCGATCCGGCTCTCTCCTTCGGTGCACGGAGAAAGCGATCTGCACGGCTTCATGCCCGGACTCATCAACATTGCTCGCGAGACGGGTGTCTCGGGCTACGTGGGTGATGGTAACAACCGCTGGCCGGGCGTGCACGTCTCGGACGCTGCTCGCCTTTACCGTCTCGCGGTCGAATCCGCACCCGCGGGATCGCGCCTTCACGGTGTGGGTGACGAGGGTGTTGCGTTCAAACATATTGCCGAAGCCATCGGAAGAAATCTCGATGTTCCTGTCGTGAGCATCTCCCCCGACGACGTGGCCGAGCACTTCAGTTACCTCGCGATGTTCGTAGGGTGGGACAACCCGACCTCGAACGCGATCACACGCAAACTGCTCGACTGGCAACCCACACACCCCGGACTACTTGAGGATCTGAATAAGGGGTTCTACTTCGATGCGCCGAACCCCTGAGGACCGTTGCGCGTGACTCTCATTTTCGCGCACTTTTCAATCTGACGCACGCGGTAACTCAATCGTCGAGCGAACCCGAGCGATTCATAGGTCTACCGCCGAGTTCAATGATTCTGGGTGACGGATTTCAATTGGACGTTTTGTCGAAGAAAGCGACGGGTCACGACACTCCCATCGCCAGCGGGTAAATCAGTTGACATCACTCGAGGGCCCTCGCGAATCCAACCCAAAGTGCGGCACCGTGGGGTACTCTTTGCACTTCTGGACCTGAGAGACGCGATCAAACAGGCGAAGGACATCGTTCTATTCTTGAGCCGACGACCGGGGACCTTGGGAGAATTGCGTTGCCTAAAAGTATCGACACCATTCCCCCAGAGGTCCCTCACGAGGTCACGGCGCGCTTGGAGGGCGTGACCAAGGTTTTCGACAACTCAACAGCGGTCGACAATCTGAACTTGGACATTCTGCAAGGAGAATTCTTTAGCCTTCTCGGACCTTCGGGTTGCGGTAAGACCACGACACTCCGGATGCTCGGAGGGTTCGAAGAACCCACGAGTGGGAGAATTTTCCTTGGCGGCCGAGACGTGACGTATCTGGCTCCGTATCGGCGTGACGTCAACACCGTCTTTCAGTCGTATGCCCTCTTTCCTCATCTCAATGTCTATGAGAACGTGGCGTTTGGACTGCGTCGTCAACGTCTTAGCAAGATAGAAATATCTCGCCGCATTGGCTCAATGTTGGAAATCGTCGATCTACCGAATTACGAAAAGCGTCGCGCCACACAACTTTCCGGGGGCCAGCAGCAACGCGTGGCGCTCGCGCGCGCGCTCGTGAACGAGCCAGCCCTCCTATTGCTCGACGAGCCGATGTCCGCGCTCGACGCGAAACTACGCCGTCAGATGCAGGTAGAGCTCAAACGCATCCAGTCGCAGGTCGGCATTACCTTTCTTTATGTCACCCACGACCAAGAGGAGGCCATGACGATGTCGGATCGACTCGCGGTTATGCGTCATGGTCGTATCGAAGGGATCGGAACTCCCCACGATGTGTACGACAGCCCCTCAACCGAATTCGTCGCGAGCTTTCTTGGAGCATCCAATCTTCTCGACGGCACTCTCGTGGGTCGCGACCCCGAACACGCGACCATCAAGCTCGGTGACGCAACTTTGGTGTCGATCCCGGTCGGACGAATGCCCGATCTCGATGACTCCTCCGTCGCGAAAGTCGGAGTACGTCCCGAGAAGATCAGCATTCTCGCGCAAGGGGCGAAAACGCCAGTTCGTCACAATCACCTACGTGGACGAGTGAGGGTATCTACATTCACCGGCGTCGGTAACCAGTACCTCGTCGAAAGTGAATTTGGTGCTGAAGTAACTGTCTACGCGCAAAACATTGGTCACGAGTCGGCGCCGCGAAGCGGGGACGAGATCACCATGGCGTGGCCGATCGAGCACACCTTTGCGGTACGACCAATGCAAAAAACCCACGACGACAATGATGAAGCGAGTGAAGGAGATTAGAACATGGCTGGTAACGAATCACAACCAAACGAGTACGGAATTGACCCTTCGTTCTTTCGTGGTCTGACCCAGAAACGATTTTCGCGTCGACAGGTTTTCGGGATGGCCGGCGCCAGCATGGCGTCATCGATGTTGTTGACGGCACTCGACGCAACAGGTCCAGTCGGTGCGGCAACGAATGCGCAGGTGGGGTCCAAGAAATGGTGGAAAGCTCAAAAGCTTCACCACAAACTTGATTTCGCCAACTGGCCCTACTACATCGACGTCGTCAACGGCAAGCATCTGTCACTCGAACATTTCACCGCGACCACGGGCATCAAGGTGAACTACCAAGAAGTGATCCAGGACAACGCTTCCTTTTACGCGACCATTCGTCCGTCGCTCCAAGCCGGACAACCAACCGGCTACGACATCATGGTCATGACCAACAACAATCCGGAGCTCGGCTATTTGATCGAATCGAATTGGCTAATCCCTCTCGACCAATCGTTGATGACGAACTTCAATGAATATGCCGGTCCCCTCGTAAAGAACCCATCCTTTGATCCGGGCAACAAGTACACCATGGCGTGGCAGTCTGGCTGGACTTCAGTGGCGTACAACTCGGCCATCGTGAAGGATCCTGGTGACAGTGTCCAACTCCTTTTCGACAAGAAATACGCCGGCAAGGTAGGAATGCTGAGCGATCCTTTTGAGTTGGGGAGCGTTGGACTGCTGGCCATTGGGGTCGAGCCTGAGAAGTCCACCGAGTCTGATTGGGCAAAGGCCGCCGTCAAACTACAAAAGCAGAAGAGCGACGGAATTGTTCTGGCGTACTACGACCAAAGTTATATCCAGCACCTTAAAAATGGCGACACTGTCGTGTCGCAGTGCTACTCGGGCGACATCTTTCAGGCGAACCTCAATAGCAAGTACAAGGATCTGGTGCTGATGATACCTGTGGAGGGTCCGATGCTTTGGACGGACAACATGATCATCCCGGTACACGCCGCCAATCCTCTGGACGCGATGACCTGCATGGACTATTACTACAGTCCCATCACGCAGTCAGTGGTTGAGTATTACAACGATTACATCTGCCCCGTGCCGGACACCAAGCAGCAATTACTAGACCCAACTGGCTGGAACAAGGCTGCCTTGAAGGAGATGTATTCGGAGATTCAGCTTTCGCCGTCGGTCACGGCCGATTCTCTGATCGTATTCCCCTCCCCCTCCAGGGTGAAGGAGTCGAGGCCCTACTACCCGTTCAAGAACCAAGAGGAGATCACGGCGTGGACCAATCTGTTTCTGCCGATAATCCAAGGCGCGTAGCGGTACGGCGCACCTCGGCGAATCGGGGGAAGCAGCTCGCTCCGTATCTCTTGAGTTTGCCCGCGGGAGTGTGGTTGCTTCTGCTCTTCATCGTGCCGCTGGCGACGTTGCTGATCGAGTCACTCGAGACGTGCAGCCCGGTTACGGGCGCGTGCACTTTGACTTGGAGCTGGGGCGAGCTTCCCCATCAAGTCAGCCTCTACCACCAGCAGTTCACGACAAGTCTCGTTTTCGCGGCGATCGCTACGGTCATTGATCTGATCATCTCCTTTCCAATCGCCTACTGGATTGCGTTCTACGGGGGACGGCGCAAGAACTTCTTTCTCATCATGTTGTTGGTACCGTTCTTCGTCTCTTTCATAATTCGCACCATCGTTTGGGAATTCATACTTTCGGAGAACGGCGTCGTGCTCAATTTTCTTCGTCACGTCCATCTAATCTCGGCGAACTTTCACGTTCTGGGTACGAGCACCGCCGTCGTTGCGGGACTCGCGTATAACTACCTTCCCTTTACCGCACTGCCCCTCTACGTCGCCATCGAACGCATTGACCGTCGGGTCCTCGACGCGGCATACGACCTTTACGCCAATCGAAGAACAGCGTTCATGCGTGTCGTCTTGCCGCTCGCCATTCCGGGGATATTTGCTGCATTTCTCCTGACCTTCATTCCCGCGTTTGGTGACTACGTGAACCAGGAGATCCTTGGTGGAACGTCAAACACGATGATTGGCACCGTCATTCAAGATTCGTACCTCGTCAACTTCAACTATCCCGCCGGCGCATCGCTTTCGGTGGTGCTGCTCGCCGTGTCGCTCCTCGGCATCTGGCTGTACGCGCGCTTGCTCGGTTCGCGAACCATTGAGGACTACTTGTGAGCGTCGATACGCCGCCCGTCTCAGACGTGAGTGAACACCCCGTGTCCATCGCTCGACGCCGCCGACTAGGGAGATTCGTGTTACCGACGTATTCCTGGCTGGTGATTGCGTATCTGGTCTTTCCTATCGCCATCATGATCTTTTACAGCTTCAATCGCGTTGTCGGGGGCCTCCAACTAGTGAGTTTCAACTGGAACGGCTTCACCGATCAGTGGTATCGCCAGTGGAGTGATGTACCTGGACTCACCTCGGCCTTCTGGCTTTCGATCCGACTCGCAGTGATCTCCACGGTCATTGCGACCACGCTCGGCACATCGTTGGCAATAGCACTCGTCCGCTATCGGACGAAAAAGTTTCGTGGTCGTGTCGCTATCGAACAAGTGCTCTTCCTTAACATCGCAGCCCCCGAAATAGTCATGGGTGCCTCGTTGCTCGGACTCTTCGTCACGCTCAACATCGCACGTGGTTTTCTGACGTTGGTGTTAGCGCACGCGATGTTCTCCATCGCCTACGTCACCGTAACCGTGCGCGCGCGCCTCTCGGGATTCGATCGATCGCTTGAAGAGGCCGCCTATGACTTGGGCGCACGACCGCTGACGACGTTCCGGTTGATCACCTTGCCACTCATCATGCCCGGCGTGCTGGCTGGGGCTCTCATGTCCTTCGCGCTGTCCATCGACGACTTCGTCACTTCGAACTTTGTCAGCGGGTCAAACCCGCCGTTTCCCGTGTGGGTGTACGGAGCGACTCGGGTTGGTATACCTCCGCAAGTCTTCGTCTTTGGAACTGCGATATTCATGGTCGGTATTGGGTTTGCGGTGGTGAGCATTGTGCTCTCACGACGTGAAGCACGCTAAATGTCAATTCCGTTGGATTGACACCGACGCCATTTTCCTCTCAACACTCTGAGTCACCATTTCCCTCGCGAATA
>Ga0302320_10031633_pt1 | contig 10029 bp, 7 predicted proteins | sample Bog_T0_3_FD_202130 | JGI IMG/M metagenome (GOLD analysis project Ga0302320, IMG submission 202130) | Peat permafrost microbial communities from Stordalen Mire near Abisko, Sweden - Bog_T0_3 | ecosystem: Environmental > Terrestrial > Soil > Wetlands > Peat | place: Sweden: Abisko, Stordalen Mire...
GATGCCTGCAATTGGCCGCCCAGCATGTCCGCATTAAGATTCGTAATCTCAATCCCGGTGGGAAGAATTTGCAGTGCCGCAGTCGGTTGCTGGAGCGTGACAGGTCCAAGGAGTAAAGAATCGGCTTTTACTGTCCCTTCCATCCGCGGCCACGCCGGCGCCGGCGAGGGATTCAGCCGGTTAAGCAGCGACGAGAGCAGTGTGCCGTGTTCATGCGCTCCCAGAATCGCAGCCTGCAAGGCACTCGCGTCCAGCACGCCAAACTGCACCTGAAAATGGACCGGACAAGGCTCGGGCGTGTCGCAGCTTGCGGGTAGGGAGAGACTGGCCGTTCCCTTCACTGGGCCGTAGGAGAAGGCTATCGGACTCCAAATGAGTCCATCGTTGCCCAGGTGCAGTGTGGCCTCGCTGATCAGGACATGGCTCGCCAGATAATCTGCCTTCCAGTTGGCGTTATGCACCGTTACAGTTCCACTCAGGCTGTCCTCGAGGGGACTTTCCGTTGCAACCAACGCCGGCATTGCGGTAGCTCCTGCACCGGGGACGCCAACTGGCGGATTGCCAGTGAACTCAATCCCTTGGGCCGGCAGCCATGGGCCTTGTGCGCTCAGGTCCACTGCGATCGGCTCTGCTGCTGCCAACGCGTCGAAAACCTTGGATTCCGCCATGCCGGTAATGTTCGCAAGCTCCCTGGCTCGCGCCAGACTGGCCTGGCCATGCGCGGTGACCTGGTAGCCGTGGGAGCCCAGGCGGAAGCCGATGGTGAGGGGCTCTGTCCCTCCGGCTGCGATGGTTGCGACTCCGGCAAGCGCCTGACGATGGTCTTCGGCAGCGGGCGAAGTCACCGGCTCCAGCGTGATCTTAGTTGCCTGAAGGGGTGCGCTCAGACCACCTCCGCTCAATTGAAAACCTTCAATTCGAAAGCTCCCATCAAGCGGTCCTGAAGGGGCTGGATGCTGTGCGCCGGAATGAGCCTTGCTTAGCTTCAATGCTCCGCTTTGCGTTTTGCTTTCGCCGCTCTCCGGGGCGTTCTCGGCATACGACATCTCACCACTCACCGTGCCTTCGGCATCCAGGTCCGGGGCAACGCCGTTGCGAATCGTGCGCAGCAATTCGAGCCCTGCGGCCGCTGGAACGCGGTCGAGAGCGACGGAGAAGCGGGGCGGCGCTGCATCGCCCGGCAGATCTCCGGCAAGATGGATGTGGCCATTGCCGAGCGGAGAGTCACACGTCAAATCGTCGAGGGCGCGGTTGGAATAGTGATAGACAAAGCCGCAGTTGGCGTCAAAGTCCATTGGCACGGCGGGAGAAAATTCCACTCGGTGCACGCCGGCCGCGCGCAGCCGGGTCGTGATCCTCGCCGCATCGGGGGTGCCGTCCAAATGCAGTTCGGCGGTCAAGTCGCCGCGCCAGCCGGGATCGGAGCCCGTCAGCAGCTTTGCAAGCTGTCCAAGCTGAGCCTGCCTCCACTCGAGGTCGAGGTGCACAGGCATCTGTCGCAGTTCAGGCGCACGGCGCACGCTTGCTTCCAGCTGCACAATACCTGTATCGGCCAGGTCAAGACTCACATCGGTTCGGGCCGGCTGGCCGCGCAGCCGGATACGCCAGTCGCCGGAATCCTCCTGCCAAAACGAGAGATCGGTGTTGACGAGCGAAAATGGCAGCTTCTCCGCGCCGTTTTTGATATTGATGCGGGAATTGGTCGCCTCAAGATAGGGGAGCCGCATGCCCCGGCGCGACCCTCCGCCGTTTATGGCTTGACCGGCTCGGGCGGCTGCTGTGCGAAAGAGGGGGTCAAGATTCCAGGTGCCCGGAGCGCTATGCACCAGGTTCAGGCTGGCTTCGTCCACGCTGATCTTGCTGATCTCGATGCGCCCGCGCCACAACGGGAGCAGGCGGATGGATGCCGTGACGGTGTTGGCGTGCAGGACCGGCTCGGCGCCGTAGGCCGGATCTTCTTCAACGCTCAGATCGTTAAGCACAAAGCCCGGCCAGGGCAAGAGGCGCGCCTCAACCGAGGAAAGATGGACGGGCCTGTCCAGCGATGCGGAGATCAACTGCGTAATCCGGCCCTTGTAATGGTTGATGCTGATAAGCGGGGGCACAAGGAGAACGGCCAGTATGACCGCAAGCGCCGCCAGGGCCAGCCGAAGCCGCCTGCGTCTTCGCCGCCGGCCTTGAAGATCTTCTATCATCGTCTTCCCAGGGCCAACGTTTCAGCGCACCGGGTGGAAAGTCCGGCTCCAGCGCGTGTCGGTGAAGAAGTGAGTCGCCACGTGGGCCATCCAGGCTAGTTTATTGCCAATACCTGTCAGCTCATAGGAATCTTCAGTGCTTTTGAAAGACCAGTAGTTGAACAGCGGCCGGCCAACGATATTGGCTCTGGGCACAAAGCCCCAGAATCTTGAATCCAGGCTGTCGTGCCGGTTATCGCCCATCATGAAGTATTCACCGGCAGGGACGACCAGATCGCCATTCTCAATGTGATTCGGAAAGTCGACCGCCCAGCTCTCAGTGGCGCCGCCCGGTTGGGGATAGGGCGGCACGGAAGGAAATTCGTCGAGAAACTCGGAATAATTCTCCGGCGTTGTCGGCTGCGCATGCGGCTGTGCCTGGGCTACTCCGTTGATGACGACAATACCGTTACGCAGATGGATGTGGTCGCCAGGGACCCCGATCAGCCGCTTCACCAGAAACAGGTACTGAGGCCTCCCATCCGGATCAAGATCGGGAACGGGCTTGATAAAGACCACGATATCGCCGCGCCTGGGCTCACGGTAATACACCAGCGGCATCCACTTCGCAGGGGGAGCCAGTGTGATCCGGTCGACCACCAAATGGTCGCCCACCAGCAGCGTCTTCTCCATCGATCCTGAGGGGATGACGAAGTTCTGCATCAGGAAGGTGAGAATGAACAGGCCCACCACCAACACTGAGCAGATGCTGGCAGCCGCCTCAAAGGGCGTCTCTTCAACCTTTCCCTCGGCAGGAGCCGTAACGGCCTCTGCCTCAACCGGCGCCTTAGGAGGCAGCGTCTTCTTCTTCGTCATTCTGTCGCTCTTCAGATCGCCTCCGGAAATCACTTGCCCATGCCGCCTTACCGGAAGCCGCAATTCCCTCAAGGAAAATAGTACTCATCCGCCGTGGCTGCGGGATCGAACAGTTCTGGAAGGCGGCACGGGAAGGTGCTTATCTCCTCAAGCCGAATCCAGACACGATCAACGAACCACGCGGAAAATTCGATTCCAGCGCGCGAACTCTGTGAGCCTTGACGTGAGTTCCCTGCCGTGTCCGAGTCTATCATCCGCAGCCTCCGGCATATCGGTGGTAGAGAGGCGGCGCAATGAGAAGTAGATGACCAATGGGCGGGCCACAACGGCCTGGCGCGGCACAAATCCCCAGAAACGGGAGTCATTGCTGTGATTGCGGTTGTCGCCGAGCATGAAATATTCGCCCACCGGGACGATCAGTTCGCCATTGCGGGTAAGGTTTTGCATCTGACTCCACCAGTCCGGATCGACGTCGGGATCGGTATACACCTGGGCGGGAAAACTGTCGCGGAAAGGATTGGCCGGCGCGGGCTCGAAGACCGCGTAGGGCTCTGCCAGCGCAACGCCGTTGACGAACACCCGCCCATTCTCGATGCGCAGCCGGTCTCCGGGCAGGCCGATCACGCGTTTGACCATCAAGGGCGGTTCAGGATGATGAAAGACGACGATGTCGCCGCGCTCAACATTCCGGTAAGGCATGATCCATCGGCTCAGACGCCCGGCTGGTGCATACACCTGCTTGTTGAAGAGTAGAAAGTCTCCGACCAGCAGTGTGCGCTCCATGCTTTCAGATGGAATAAGCAGAGGTTGCATGACAAAGGTGAGCACGAATAACGCGACCACTACGGTCCGCACCAGAGAGGCCAGAGCCTCAGGCAAGGTAGGCAGGTGAGGGCCAGGCGGAGAGACCGCAGGCCTGGACGGGTCGTTCAACTCAGCGGCCGTACTCATCGTGTTGGAACTCTCTCCTCGTGCGGATCAGGCGAGATGCCTCTTTCGCTGCCGGTTTCAGACGCTGCAGCCGTGAGCTTGTCGAGAGCGCGCCGCGCGGCATCCTGCTCCGCGTACTTTTTGCTGCTGCCCGTGCCGCGAGCCAGAGGCGTTCCCGGCCCACCGGCATCCGGCCTGAGCCGGACCTCGACCAAAAAACGCTTATGGTGGTCGGGGCCGCTCTCGCTCTTGATGTGATAAACCGGCATCCCGGCTCGCGCCGCCTGCAACCATTCCTGCAGCGCCGATTTGAAGTTCCCCAGCGCGGCTCCGGAACGTAACTCCTCAGCGAGCCGTTCGGCGGCTTCAGCCATGATCTGACGGCGGGCAAAGACTCTGACCGGCTCCAGGCCGCCATCAAGAAACAGCGCCCCGATGACTGCTTCCATCGTATTCGAAAGCACGGTGCTCTTGCCCCGCAGGCCGCTGCGATCCTCGCTTCGGCTGAGACGCACATGCTGGCCCAACCCGATGGCCACAGCCACTTTCGCCATATGCCGCCGGCTCACCAGCTGAGCGCGGACGCGGGTCAACTCGCCCTCCTGCCAGTCCGGATGCAGCTGAAACAGCGATTCGGCGACAATCAGATTCAGCACCGCATCGCCCAAAAACTCAAGACGCTCATTGTTTCCGTCGACTGCAGCCTCGTCTGTGTCCGCTTCTCGCGCGACCTGATTTGTCAGCGACCGATGCGTCAGCGCTTGCGCGAGCAGCTCAGGGGCGGCAAAATGATGCCCCAGGGCTGACTCAAGTTTTGCGAACGCTGCTTCCACATACACCTCACCACTTCCAATTCCCCCGGCATGGAATCTTGCAGCGTTGCTGCAGGGGCATTCTGACGAAAGTCGCTCCACTTGCATCCATCTGACCCGCCCCTTTGATGCGCGCAGGAGCGTGCGCAGGGCTACTGCGGCTTCTGCGTACTGTCCGGTGCGGAAGGTGTGGGCTCGGTCTCGGCGGGCCCGGAGCCGGCCGAGTTGTCATTCGCATCATCGTCGCAAGTGTGACCCTGCACCGCGAATGCGGTATTTATACCCCGCTCCGCGGCCAACCGGGTATCCTGCTGGCCGTCGCGAACCACCAAAGCCTCCTTGTACTCCGCTACGGCTTCGTCGCGGTTGCACTCAAGGTCGAGCAACCGGCCCAGGTAGATGTGCGACCAGGCAAGCAGCCGCTGCTCCTTGCTGGTTGCCAGCGTTTTCTGAAAGTCGTCGATCGCTTGCTCGGGGTGGCCGGTCATCAGCGCCACCCTGGCCAGAATGAAGTCCGCGTGGGCGCTATCTGCAATCGATGCCGGGCTATCCGCTTTCGCATCCAGCACCTTTTGGGCGATAGCACCGGCCGCGGCTACGTCGCCGTTCGCCAACTGCGCCTCTGCAAGGTCAAGCCCCGTGATCTGGTGCGGCTTGCTGCGCTGCAAAACGTCCTGATCGGCCACTTTGTCGAAGGTGATCTGGCGGGCGCGGCGCACTTCGGTGCTCACGTCCATGCTGAAGACGATTTCGCCGATGGTGTCTTTCAGGCCGGCCGGATTCTTTTCAAACTGGACCATCTGCGTATAGAAGTATTCGGTCAGAACAAATCCCTCGGCCATATCGTGCTCTACTGCTGCTCTTCGCGCCGCCTCCACTTTATCCAGATCGATTTGCCGCTCGCGCTCATAACGCGGAAGGTCCGATCGATCGACATTTGCCGGGATTTTGTAGACCGGAATGCCGGTATCCATGGTTCGCGCCTCAATGGCCTTGATCAGGCACTCGATGTTCAGCGCCATCGTGTCTGAGCGAAAGCGATAGTCGAGAGGCGCATCACTGATGGCCTTCAGGACCGGCTGTTCCTGGTCGATGGCGTTTGATTCCGAAAGAAGCAGAGGGTCGATCACGTAGTGAAGATAGGTGTGGTGCACGTCGGCCATGGGAATCTTCCCGCTCACCGACGAAACCACCACCACGTAGGCGGTGCCGTAGATACGGGCATTGACCGTGCTCGGTGAAAGCATCGGTTCGATGATCACGATGAACCGCCGTCCCCCATAGGCTTCGGCCGGCATTTTCAGGTAGAGGTTGGTGGCGACGACCATCTGCGAGAGCGGATCGTGCAGCATGTCCGCCTCTTCATCGTAGATGTGATGCACGGTGAGCCAGATCCCATGCAGATCGACCGCCGCGACAAAGTCCTTGAGAAGTGGCACAACTTCCGCCACCTGGGTCGCGTCGGGAGGCATCTCGGTCAGGGGCGCCGTTATCTCGATCTCCGGTGGCGGTGACAAGTACAAGGCCAGCGAGACGTACTGCGCGATGTCCTCCTCGGTTCCCGTCATGCGATGCTGCGCGATAAAAAGGCAAAGCGCATCGCGCTTGGCACGGGCATTCTCGCTCTGGGTCAGCGCATGGTCGATCTCATCGCGCACTTGTTTCCGCACTGGCGCGCTCTGGCTGAGCCCCTCATCGTATCCGCAGGAATTCAATGCCGCCGCCATGAGAAAGACCGGCTCTGCGCTGATCAGCGTGACGGTGGGGCCGGCCGGATCGATCAGCGACGGCGTTTTCTCCTTCACATACATTGGAGAGGAAGAAGAACTCTGGCTTTGAGACGGATTGCTGTCGGACGATTGAGCCTGTGCGGCAACAGGCACGAGGCCCGCTTGAACGCACACAAGGAGCGCAAATAGAGGGACGAGCGAACGAATTGGATACAAAGTCATGAAGAAACCCTGCCTGCAAGTCTAGTGAGACGGGCAGACAGGGTCAAACGTGAGGCAAGACAGTCTGACCTCACGTCTGTCGGTTTCAAGGCTGTTTGTGCAAAAAATGCAGCATTGTGCAGGTCCGCCCTGGCGGTGGGGGCAACTACGGCCCTTTTCGGCACCGCACCGGAAGCTGCGAGCAAAACGCTCAGAGCTGCCGTTAACCCCGCACCGATACGTCGGAGAAGGAAAGTACGGCCAAGCCGCGAACCGGCTGCCCAAAGAATCGAGCAGGCGCGAAAACGCTAAACAGCAACAGATTCTCAACCTGTGAACGTGTGGCCGCATCGGTCGGCCCGGAGACGATTCGATAGTCATAGACCTGGCCTTCGTCGTTGACATAAGCTTCCACGACGACCGGGCCTGAGATGTCGCTGATTTCGTTGCTTCCTGCTCCGCTCGACAGATAAAGCAAGTGTGGCGCAGTGGCCATTCCCAGAGGCTCATCTTTAGTAGCCTGGGCCGTCTCCGGCTGGGTAAACATGCTGACCAGAACAATCACCGTACCCATCAACAGCACCGCGCTGGCAAAGCCGGCCGAAGCCTGCAGCAGGAACGGCCCCACAGTGTTCTTCCAAACGAGGCCCCAGACCTGAAATGGGCTACGGCGGCTACGCGCACGCTCCTGGCTGACCGCCACGCGAATCCGCAGCAGCAGATCGGAGGGCTCAGGCACCGGGCCAAGCGCAGTAAGCAGGGACTGCGCGCTGCGCAGCGACTCCCACTCGCGGGCACATTCGCGGCAACCGCTCAGATGAAAGGCGACCTGCTGCATCTTGCGTCCGTTCAACCGGCCATCCAGATAATCCGTAAAATCGTTCCGTACTTCTTTACAGCCGTTCATTGCGCCTCCTCTCTGAGGGGCATTTCGAATCCCGCAATGGCTGTCGAACCCGTATTTGATTTCGACTCTGTCAACAGCGACTTCAAGCAGGCGCGTCCGCGAACCAGGCGCGATTTAACTGTACCCAGATTCACTCCCTGCATCTCCGCCACTTCCTCGTACACAAATCCTTCAATGTCACGCAGGATCAGCGTGGTGCGGAATGGCTCCGGAACCCTGCTCAACGCCCACTCCACGCGCGCCCGATTCTCAGCATGCAGCGCGGCCTCGAAGGGCGATTCACTGGGATCCACCAGAATGTCTTTCATTCTCAATGGGATACCGGAGCGGCCTTCCGCGATCTCCTCTTCGATGGGAACCTCTTGCTGCTTATGCCGCATCCACCAGCGCCGTTGGTTAGAGGCCTCGCGCAGGGCGATCCGGTAGATCCAGGTCCGCAAAGAGGATTCGCCATGAAAGCTTCCTACTCCCCTGAAAACCTTCACGAAGACGTCCTGGGTCAGATCAGCAGCATCGGCACGGTCGTGCACCATACGCGCCAGCAAAGAGTAAATCGGTTGATGATAGCGCGCGATAAGCCACGCAAACGCCTCCTCTGATCCGGTTCGAAGCTCCTCGATCAGAGCTGCGTCTTCGGATTGAAGCGCCAGCGCGCTGGCAAGATTGCCCATGGTGAGGTCCGCCTGCAATTCAGTGTCCTCCCACCTTATCGCAAATCAGGCACGTTTGGCGTCTGCGACGCTCCAGCGGACGAAACGCCCAATCGCTCGGCATCGAAGCTTGAGATGCCATAGCCTTATGGGTAATTCCTGCCGCCGGCTAAACCACCGCCTGAAATCCGATGCTGCCGGGAGCCCTCGGGCCACAAGCGCCGGGTAAGGCACCTGTAACCCAAGCACTCTATTGTCTTAGACACCGACTTCCCTCAATGTGTTCCCGGTCACGCAACTTATTTATTTTGCGTCACTAAAGAGTTTGTTCACCGACTAAACCGTGAAAACAATCCTGCGCCCCTTTTCGAGCCGATTCCATGCGGCCTCGACATCGGCCAACGGAACCGGTTCCACGGCAAGTTTGATATTGCCGGCCGCGGCCAGGGAAAACAGCATGGGAATCGCGGCAAGGACGCGTTCGAGAGGAACTGCGCCGAAACCGCTGCCCATCAGGGTCAGATCGATGCTGCGCAAAGTCGCTCCCGGCAGCGTGATCGTCTTGCCCGCGCTTTCACCCACCTCCACCAGGCGCGTCCGGTGTGTAGTGCTGGCATGAAAGCCTCCGGCCAGCGCCTCCAGTAGCAATTCCGTTGGCCGGCCCCAGAGATAATCGATCACTACGTCGATCCCTGCCCCTGCCTCGGTGGCGAAGGCGTCTCGAATAGCTTCATCCGGCTGTCCGAGCGCAATGATCGCATCCACATCTGCCGCAGAGATCGCTTCCACGTTGCGTCCGGCGGCAATCACCCGCTTCGCGCCCAGAAGCCGCGCCGTCTGAATGGCCAGTTGTCCGGCTACGCCGGTCGCGCCCACCACCAGGACGGTTTCTCCCGGCACAAGGCGGGCGCGCTCCGTGAGTGCGACCCAAGCCGACATTCCGGGGTTCGCAATGGCCGCAGCTTCCATGTCTCCCAGCCCGTCGGGCACCGGGACGCACTTGTCCTGCGGAGCTACAGCGCGCTCTGCCATGGTTCCCCACGGCTTGCGGACAAACAAGAAGTAAACCCGGCTGCCATCCTCCAGAATGCCCACGCCATCGATGCCGGGAACCGCGGGGACCTGGCCGGCGCTGGCGTAGTGCGATCCACTGGCCAGCGCCTTCACGATCGGATGCAGGCCGGCAGCCCGCACCTGGATGAGCGATTCACCCGCTTCGGCTACCGGATCGGGGAGCGATTGATACTGGGGCGCCTGACCCAGAATATTCACGACCGCTGCCTGCATTGTTTCGGCCTCCTCGAAACAATTCCAGCTTATCTCTGAAACAGGCGGCTTCGCTCGTCAAATCGAGGTCTAAACCCGATCAAGGTTCTTGTACACGTCGCTGATATTCCCGTTCACGCCGATTTGCAGCGGAGGCATCTTGCCGAAATGCGGGTTGCCCGCCGCCTGCTCCCGCTCAAGAAACGCCTGATACCCGTTCGACTGCAAAGACTTCAGCGAAGCCACCGTCATGCGCGCCTGCATCTCCGCCAGGGTAAGTCCAGCCTTCTTGCCGGCCTCCACCTTTTCAGTCAGCTCTTCGATATAGTTCCTCTGGCTCATCATCACTGTGCGGTCCGCCTGCATGGGTCCATGGCCGCCCATCAGGTATTTGAAGTCCGCGCGAGCCACTTCATCCACGGTGCCCGGCCACAGCCGCGGATAGCCGTCTGCGATATTAGGCAGCCAGCCATGAATCGCATC
>Ga0302320_10031638_pt1 | contig 10028 bp, 9 predicted proteins | sample Bog_T0_3_FD_202130 | JGI IMG/M metagenome (GOLD analysis project Ga0302320, IMG submission 202130) | Peat permafrost microbial communities from Stordalen Mire near Abisko, Sweden - Bog_T0_3 | ecosystem: Environmental > Terrestrial > Soil > Wetlands > Peat | place: Sweden: Abisko, Stordalen Mire...
CCCGCCTAATGGACCGCTGGATCATTTTCCGAGGCCAGCGTTCACTGGCAGCCGAAGGCTTGCAGGTTGCGGAGTCTCTCCGCGGCGGCGGTGGCGCCTTTTCGTGCCGCTGCGTCCAGCAGCAGACGCGCTTGGTCACAACTCTTAGGCACGCCGTCTCCCCGAAGATACAAATCAGAGAGAAGCAAGGTTGCAGTCGAATTCTCTTTCGCCACCGCCTTCCACAACCATCGGGCAGCTTCCTGCGTGTCGGGCGTCGTACCTGTACCGGCGTTCAAGTATTTTTCCGCGGTCGCTAGTTCTTCAAAGCCGCCTTGTGCCGCGGCAAGAGTGGAGGAACTCGCAGTTACGGAGACGATCCGGGGAGTGGGGCGCGTGTCGAGCGCAGCATCCCGTGGTGAATCTGCATCCGGTTGGCGCTGGCTGCGCACCGGTGGGGTAGGGGGAGCGCTCGTCGGTGCAACACTCTGGACAGGAGTCGGCTGCGCCAACGTGGGGGATGCAGGTTGCCCGGCCGGCACCGCCCGCGGGACCTGAGCCGGAGCCGTAACCCCGCCCCAAAAGGCTGCGCTGCCGCGCCATGTCATGTACACCATCAAGACGAGAAGGATCGCCAACACCGCGCCGATATAGATCCGGTAACTACGGGGAGCAGAAGTAAACTCGGATTGAAATTGGGGCACACCGAGGTCAGGAAGATTCTCCTCCGGCAGCGGCCAGGGCGCACTGTGCGCTGTTTGGGGATGCCCGATATCAACGGAGTCAGAATCGGACGCAACCCCTGGCCCGCTGAGGCTGCCTTCGAGCGCCCGGTCGAGTTCGCCCCAACTTACTGCAGCCTGCGGTGCGGCTTCCGCGACTTGCGGTGGGTGCGCTGGCGAGATTCCGAGGGGCGAGCCACACATGCCGCAAAATCTTTGCCGCGCTGAATTGTTGTAGCCGCAAGACCCGCAAGTAAGCGGAAGCTCCACAGCGGCCACAAATGAATCCGGCGTCGGTGCTGCCTCAGCGTGATCTTCCTCGACCTCGTCTTCTACATTCTTGTAGGCGTACTCCATGTTACTGCGTTGAACCGGAACCGGCTCCGGCGGAGAACTGTTCTCCAGTTCTCGCAGCAACTCAGAAATCGCCTGCCCGCGCTTCTCCGGCGGATTGGTGAAATACACTTCGGCCCATCGTCCCATGTGCGCCGCCAGCAGCGGATTCAGGAGGGGATTCAGCTCCGGATCGGGCAACGTTGTCGCGTCGGACTCGTCTGTGGGTTGAGCCACATCATTCTCCGGAAGAAACGGCACTGCTTATGATTGCACTCCCGACACAGAAGGTTGTCAAATCCCGGTGTGTGGAAATGTCGTGTGGGCATTGCTGCCGCGCGGGAGAGGCGGCGGAGAGTCAGTCACATGCTTTTCGGGAAGCCGGTTCGAACTGATCCAACTGCGCATCGCGCTGGCTGGCGAACCTGCCTTTCGGCGTCTTGCCAAACAGATCGGAACCGGGGCAGTAGTAAAGGGCGGTGTGCAAATCGATCCAGACCTGGGTGTCGGGATTGCCTTTGTATTCCGGAGCCTCGGGGGCCTCGGCCAGCCCCAGGCTGATCAGGAGCTTGTCGAAGGTGGAAAGATCTGCATCCGGAACTGGCGGCTTGCGCCGGCTCGCACTCCCGGAAACCGCCGTTCCACGGCCCGTCGCACCCACCGAGTGGCTGGACAGCATTCCCCAGCGGATGACGACCGCCACCAGAACCACCGCGAACGCGAGATAGAAATCGCCGCGACGGGCATGCCAGAAGCGTGCCAATGCCCCGGGTGAGCGGGTTCCCGACAGTGTCTCCAGGAAATCCCGGGCTTTCGCGGCGGAACTCCAGGTGACGTCCTCTGGCTGTGGCTTTAGGAGCGCGGTTGAGGAAGCTTCGAGATCGTTTCCACCGATCTGCAACCCGGGGGGTAAGGATACCTGCGGCGCTGCTTCGTCCGCACTGGCTGCGACTGACTGCGCTAACGAAGGATCCTCCTCGCCCAACTTCTGCAGCGGGTGCGGTGGAGCAGGGTTATCCTCTTCTTCTTCTTCTTCTTCCGCTGCGCTCGGGACCATCACGGCCTTGCGAGCTGCAGCCAAGCGTGCCGTTTCCTGGGAAGAGGGGAAGCCGTTCTGAGCCGCTGCAGGCGGAGTTTCCAGGCTGACCAACTGCATATGCCAAGCCGATGCCAGCTTGCTCTGCATGCTGGATTGGTCGCTGTCGCCGACTCGCGGAGCGCCACACTTGCCGCAAAATTGTTCCTCTGCGACCAGAGCGCCGCCGCACTTCCAGCAGCCGGAGCTTTCCGTTGGGCTGGCTGCGCTCACGCCAGGATTACTGTGGGCGATCTCAGAGGTTTGGCTTCCCGCCAAAGCTGCCAGATCCGGCCTTAGCCTCTCGATTGCGGCTAACATTGTGGATCGTTCCGCGGCCATCGACTTCTTCAACGCCGACTCGGTCTCGCGCCCAATCGCTTCCGTCACCAGCCCGGCCATCAGTTGGCAGGTATGGATGTCCTGTTCGGCGAAGCCGTGCACTTTGTCGAAATAGAGTTCCAGCGCGCCCACAATGTCGCCATCGTGATAGATCGGCACTGTGAGCAGAGATTGGATTTCCCGCTTGCGGCACAGGTCCGGGTCGAACATAAACTCGGTGCGGACATCCTCGGTGCGCAGCACCTGCCCGGTACGGACGCTGGAAGCGCAAATCGCCGTTTCCAAAGGGACCTCGCTTCCCAAGGGCAAAGCCGACGCCCCTGATCCAGCGCGGTAACGGATAGTTTTTCCCTCCAGAATTCCAATCGCCGCGCCACTTGCATTCGTGATGCCCGCGACTCTGTCGGCGACCAACGCCATCGCCCTCTCCGATTCGAGGTGCCGAATCTGAATCTGGTGCTGCGTTTCGACGATCTCGGCCAACGTAAGCGTGTAGTCGCTGCTGGGACGTGGGTGTTCTTCCGGCGCCTTCGTGCTTCCTTGCAACGCGGCTTGAGTGGCCGCCTCCTGTTGCCGAAGTTCCCCGCTGTGCAACTCCAGGCTTTCCTCCATCTCCCGCGTTTCGCGGTTGTGCTCCTGGATTACATAAGCGGCTTCCAGCAGCTTTTCAAAAGTCTGCTCGTCGAGAACTGGTTTGTTTTTCTGATCGGTCACAATCGCTCTTGCGGCCCTTGTGGCCAGCGTGGGCGGATGCCGCGCGCCGGAGAACCAGTCTATCTTAGTGCAATTCCCCCACCATAGAACTTGATTACTAGGTCTCCCCCTGCATACTTAATTCTTTCGTGAGCTTCACCGGGAAGGCCCACTTGATCGCGGCATCCTGCATGATCGTCAGGCTTCACCGGCTGCCGCACATGTCTGGATGCAACTGGATGCGCTGGAACGCGCCCCCTAGAGAGAGGGAGGCCTGGGCAAGAATGCCAGCTTCGGACGGCCAGTGCCAAATTGCACCGTGTGGCGGCACGCTAATATCCATTTTGGGAAAGCTGCGTCTTCCCGCCGCGCCACCCCATCCTGGAGTTCTCACTCCTTCCCTCCCGCTTAAGTCAACGGAATTTAAGACACCTTCAAGAATATGAAAGGAGGGAGGTTATCTACAGGGGCAGGGTAGCTGGCCGCGATGCCCGGTTGTCCAAACGGCATCCGGGAGGCGGCGCAAAGCTGCAGTCCAGCCGATTCGGCCTCGCGCTCTCTCCGCCCAATTTGGGACGGATAACTATGGCAGCGAGTTTCTGCACTTCTTCCGTCAGGCTCTGGTCCTTGTCCCTAAGTGTAAGCACACGCTCGTCTTAAGTACGGCGCGGGAGGGCAGAGAAGGTTTGGCGAAGGATGTGCTTAACGGATAGTGCGGATTGCAATCCGATGAAATGTGAGAAGACCAAAGACAACAAGTAAGGAGAACTGCCGTGATGGACCTCGATGGAATGAAGGTTACACCCAGAGATCAGCAGGTGCTCGACCTGCTGGTTCAGGGTTGCAGCAACAAAGAGATCGCAGGCCAGCTGAGCATTAGCCCGCGCACCGTAAAGCAGCACCTGCGCACCCTCTTTCTGCGGGCTGGAATTCGGGATGGGCGCAAGCGGGTGCGGCTGGCTACGGCCGCATTCGACAGGGCGGAGGTGAAGTTATGATGCCGCGGGAACGCTTGACCCCGAAGGAAATTGAAGTGGCTACTCTGGTGTGGCAGGGTCTCACCAATCGCGAGATTGGCAAGCTCATGGGCACGACGGAGCAGGTCATCAAGAATCACTTGCGCAGCACTTTCGACAAACTGGGAGTCTGGAGCCGGCTCGAATTAGCCATGTACGTGGCCGGCCATGGTGGCAAGAACTGGCTGGAAGAGCCGGAACATCCTGCTTTTGCGCTGCGTCGTGCCGCAGCCGGCTAGTCTTCAGAAGTGTGGGATTTTCCTGGGAAGAGCGACTTCACATGGTTTTCGTGACCGTTCCTGTCCACGCCCGAAGGCAGCGCTCAATAACAGCCCTTCGCGGGGCTCTGCGAGTTCTTGGAGGCAACCCTCGGGTGACCGGGCAACTGCTGCAAAAGGTTTGCACTTTGACCCTCTGATTCGTCCGAAAGATCGGTGTAATACAAAGAATATAAATGACTTGCTGATATATCGCAGTCGGCCTGCAAATTGCATTAGTAGTTCCGACCCAATCGAGCGGGCTCGCCAGCAACTTGAGCCAGCTCCGCAATCCCTGGGCGGGGCGGGAATGGACTACACAGAGACCTTCTGGATGGCTTGCGACTCCACCGAGCAATTACGGGCGGAATATGGCCCGTTTCACACTCGTGCCGAGGCCGAAGCCGAAGCCCGCAAGCTGGGATTCAGTTACCTGCTGCGTTACGAACACCTGCTCGACGAAAAAGAGGAGATCCAGGAGGTTCGCTGCATCTTCATCGAGTTGCCCGGTGCGGCTGTTGCGGAGCCTTCTTCCATCAGCCTGCACACCCGTTGCGCCACTTGCGGCGAGTCCGCGACCCACGGTAAAGCGTGGCAGGCGGAAGTGTGGGCCGACATCCACGAGTTCGAACACTCCCGCCATCTCGTGCGCCTTTTCGAACACTCGCGCGGCAAGGGCCTAAAGGAAATTGGGGGTTGGCGCGGGTAGCTTTCCGCGCGACTGGGAAACCTCTTTACGCAGCGGTTGACAAGTCGCTGGCCGCCGCTCGATCGACGAACCAGATCAGCTTGCCTGCACTCGGCCGCACCAGTTTGGAGGGATATTTCTCGCCCGGCGCCTTGCCTTCCAGTACTTCATGCAGCACCGCGGCCTTGTCAGCCCCGCTCACCAGGAACGCAACGCAACGGGCTGCGTTCAGCACTGGCAGCGTGAAGGTAATCCGGCTGTTGTTCAGCTTCTCCACCCAGTTGGCCACCACGAGTCGGGATTTTTCCTGCAACGCCGCAGTCTCCGGAAACAATGACGCCATGTGTCCGTCCGGTCCCATGCCCAGCAGGATGAGATCAAACCGGGGGAAATCGCCGGGCGCCAAGGCGAAAAACTTTCGCAGAGTCTCCTCGTAAGCTTGCGCCGCCGCGGCAGCGTCCGGGTTCTCAGCGGGCACGGGAAAGATGTTGGCCGGGGGAATGGGAACCTTCGACAGAAGAGTCTCTTTGGCCATGCGGTAGTTGCTGTCCGGATCGTTCAGCGGAACGTGGCGTTCATCGCCCCAGAAAAAGAACATCTGGTCCCAGGGCAGGCTGGCGCTGGCATTCGCAGCGATCAGGGTGTAAAGGTTCCTGGGAGTCGATCCACCGGACAGCGCAATCGTGAAGCGCCCGCGCTGCGCGATTGCGTCGGCAGCGGCGCGCAAGATCTCCTCGGCAGCCGCCTGAAACAGATCCTGCGGCGTGGTTAATTTGCGTAGCTCCAATTTGCGTAAATCCAGAGGAGAATTCATGAAACCACCACCCGCGCACTGCTGGCGTTGGTGGCAGCGCAGCGCGCCGCGCCCAGCAACCCGGCTTTGTCATTGGTGATGACCTGAACCGGAATACCTTCCAGCAACGGACGCAATCTGCCTTTCTCAAGAAAAGCATGCATAAATACTGGGCTCGTGAGTTTCGGAAGAACCTTGGGCGAAATTCCGCCGCCGAGAAAAATTCCGCCCGTAGCCATGGTCTTGAGAGCCAGATTTCCCGCTTCCGCGCCGTAAACCGAGATCCACAAATCAAGCGCCTGCTCGGCGATGGAGTTGCTTCCACTCAGAGCCGCGCGGGAAATCGTGGCGGCTGCGTCTCCCTGATCAAGTTTCACGGCGAAGCCGGCAGGTTCTTCTCCACACCCCTTCCCGCGCAGAAACTCGTACACGTTAACCAGACCGGGACCGGACAAGATGCGTTCATAACTGACGTGTCCGTAACGAGCGGACAGGAAGCGCAACAGCTCAATCTGCAGTTCTCCCTGGGGTGCGAAATCCACGTGTCCACCCTCGCACGCGAAAACCTGATGTTGGCTGCCGTTCCAAAGCAATCCGGCCTCACCCAGGCCGGTTCCCGGCGCGATAACTGCCTGATTGCCAGCCGACGCTCCTACCGGATTGAGGGCAATCAGATCTTGCGGGCTGAGCGCGCCAATGCCCCATGCGTTCGCTTCCAGATCATTGATCAATAAAGTGGCGGGCAGTCGAATCTGTTTCGCCAGGCGGGACTGTTCGATGATCCAGGGAAGATTGGAGGTCTCGACGCGCCCATTATGCACCGGTCCCGCAATTCCAAAGCAGGCAATCTCGGGACGCGTCGCCGCGTCTTCCAGAAACTTGCAGACTATCTCGCCCAGTTCGCTATATTCGCGGCTGGGAAAGACGCGCTCGGAAATCAGTTGAAGATGGCCATTCTGGGGCTGAAAATAGGCTAATCGAGCGTTGGTTCCACCAATATCGCCAGCCAGAATCATTTCTCGAAGTTCCTCCAGCGCCGGCCGTCGCGCTCCAATAGTTCGTCGGCCTCTTTCGGTCCCCACGTACCCGAGGCGTAATTCGGAAAATTCCGCGGCGGCAGCGCTTTCCAAAGATCCAGCACCGGATTCACCACGCTCCAGCCCGCCTCCACCATGTCGGCACGCTGAAATAGGGTCTGGTCGCCGATCATGCAATCGTGCAGCAGCCGCTCATAGCCGGTGCTGGGCTGCTTGCCAAAGTATTCCTGATATTCGAAGTTCATGTCCACTGTTCCCAGGCGCATCACCGGGCCCGGAACTTTCGCCGCGAACTGTAACGAGATGCCTTCCTCCGGCTGGATGTGCAGCACCAACTGGTTCGGCATCATGTGTTCCACCGAAGTATCGCGGAACAGCACAAACGGAGCCTGCCGGAACTGAATCACCACGTGCGTGTTGCGCGCCGGCATGCGCTTTCCGGTGCGGAGGTAGAAGGGAACATCGGCCCAGCGCCAGTTGTCGATGAGCAGCTTCATCGCCACGAAGGTTTCCGTCCGGGAATCCGGCGGGACATCGCTTTCGGAACGGTACGCTGGAACTTGCTCGCCACCTTGTGTGCCGTCCCCGTACTGCCCGCGTACCGAGCGGCTCAGAACTTCCTCGTCGCTGATGGGCTGGATGGCATGCAGAATCTTCGCCTGTTCGTCGCGCACGGCATTGGCGTCAAACGAAATCGGAGGCTCCATCGCCGTCAGGCTGATGAGTTGCATAATGTGGTTGGGCACCATGTCTCGCATCGAGCCCGCATTGTCGAAATAGCTGCCCCGGCCTTCCACTCCCACGGTCTCCGCCACAGAGATCTGTACGTGATCGATGTAGCGCCGGTTCCAGATGGGCTCGAAAATTCCGTTGGCGAAACGGAATGCCATGATGTTTTGGACGGTTTCTTTACCCAGATAATGATCGATGCGATAGATCTGCTTTTCATCGGCGAGCTTGAGCAGTTTCTGATTGAGGGCTTTGGCCGATTCCAAGTCGTGACCAAAAGGCTTTTCGATCACTACCCGACGCCAGTGGTCGTTGTTTTGCTCCATCAGGCCGGTGGCCGCGAGTTTTTCAACAATCGAACCGAAAAAGCTCGGAGCCGTCGCCATGTAAAAAAACATGTTCTGATGGGTGGAGTGATCGCGGTCGATCTGGGCCAGGTGATCCTTGATCTTCGGGTAAAGCTTGTCATCGTTGAAATCGCCGGCAAAATAATAGAAGCGGCGCGAGAAGTTATCCCAGGTGTCAGCGTCGATGCATTCGCCGCAGTACTCTTTGACATCGTCCAGGATCCTCTTGCGGAAATCCTCGTCTGACATCTGCGCCCGGGCCACGCCCAGCACCGCGAACTCCTTCGAAAGCAAGTCCGCACGGGCCAGATTGTACAGAGCTGGAATCAACAGGCGCGCGGTTAGATCGCCGGCCGCACCGAAGATCACCATGATGCAGGGATCCCCCTGCTTGCCGATGCGCGGTGTGGTTCGTGCCGGCTGTTCCGCCAATTGAGCCATGATTACGTCCTCAGGATTCTGCGCTGAAACAAATGTTGGCTACGCTCTGTTTTTGACTGGCTGGGCTGCTCCTGCCTGGCCCTCACCCGCTTCAACGTGCCCGCCAAACTTCTGCCGCATGGCGGAAAGCATCTTCTCCGCAAACGTATGTTGCTGCCGCGAGCGGAACCGCACATACAAGGCCGCAGTCAACACATCGGCCGGTACAGCTTCCTCGAGCGCGGCCTGAATCGTCCAGCGTCCTTCGCCGGAATCCTGCACATAGCCTTCGTATTCCGAGAGCGTCGGATTCTCCGTCAAAGCCATCGCCGTAAGATCCAGCAGCCACGAACTAACCACGCTGCCCCGCCGCCAAACCTCGGCGATGTCCGGCAAGTTCAAATCGTAGCGGATATCTTCCGGCAAGTCTTTACTGGTGGCGTTCCTGAAGATGTCGAAGCCCTCGGCATAAGCCTGCATCAACCCGTATTCGATGCCGTTATGCACCATCTTCACGAAGTGGCCGGAGCCTGAGGGGCCGCAGTGAATGTAGCCTTCCTCGGCCGTGCCGCCGAGTTTTTCCCGGCCCGGAGTGCGCGGAATGTCGCCCACACCCGGCGCCAGCGTCTTGAAGATCGGATCGAGTCTTTGCACCGCTTCGTTGGGGCCGCCAATCATCATGCAATATCCGCGGTCGAGGCCCCATACGCCACCGCTGGTTCCCACGTCCACGTAGTGAATGCCCTTGCCCTTGAACTCACCTGCCCGCCGCACGTCATCTTTGAAATAAGAATTGCCACCATCAATGATGGTGTCGCCGGTTCGCATGTGTTGCGCGAGTTTCTGCACCGTCTGTTCCGTGGCGCCGCCCGAGGGCACCATCACCCACACCGCTCGCGGCGGCGTCAGTTTGCCGACCAGATCTTCCAGTGACGACGAACCTCCGGCTCCCTCGCCCGCAAGCTGCTTCACCGCATCCGCACTCAGATCCGACACCACCAGTTGATGTCCGCCGCGCATCAATCGCCGCGTCATGTTCGCGCCCATGCGGCCCAGACCAACCATTCCCAATTGCATGCGTTACTCCTTGAATCGCTATCGCCGAGACCCTCCGCGCGTTGGGCGCAGCGCCGTCCGGCATTTTGCCGCTAAACTATCCCAGCGCCTTTTGAACTGCTGCCGCCAGCGTCGCCAGACCGGCGTTCACATCGCGCCCCAAATGCACCCGCAGCGCCCGCCGCCCGCGCTCAACCAGCACCTGGAAATCGCCCCGCGCCTGCGCCGCCTTCACTACTCCGAATGTATATTTCTGTTCCGGTACCGGCAGCTCCAACGCATCGTCGCAAGTGATCTGCAGGAACACTCCGGAATTCGGCCCGCCTTTGTACGCCTGTCCCGTCGAATGCAGAAATCGAGGCCCAAAGCCCAGGCAGGTGGCCACATGTTTCTTATTTCGCACCGCGTGCCTTATCGCCTGCAAGGCTTTCTCGTGCTCGGCGTTCATCTGGATGAATCCCAGCACGGCAAAGTAATCGCCCGCGCCGATGCGGCCTAAATGAGCCTTCAAATATCCGGCGAGAGACTTGTCTCCACCCGC
>Ga0302320_10031639_pt1 | contig 10028 bp, 11 predicted proteins | sample Bog_T0_3_FD_202130 | JGI IMG/M metagenome (GOLD analysis project Ga0302320, IMG submission 202130) | Peat permafrost microbial communities from Stordalen Mire near Abisko, Sweden - Bog_T0_3 | ecosystem: Environmental > Terrestrial > Soil > Wetlands > Peat | place: Sweden: Abisko, Stordalen Mire...
GAGTTTCGGCGCAGGGCCTCGGCTTCCAATGCTCAAATGTGGCAAGACAAATTGCTGGAACTGTTCGATACTCAATCTTGTCGGAATGCATTGCCATTGCTCACTTTTCGCCACTTCGACCCCCAAATGAATTGGGAGTTTAGACTGGCTCGGTCGATAGCAGCAAAAACACAATGCATCCAAAGGCTTGCAGCTAACTTCGCGCGGTCCTAAAAACCCGCAACCAGTAGTTAAAATCGCGCCGTTATAGTCGAAGACGCACTCTCCGGGATTCCGCTGAGGTGGCGGCAAGGGCCGGAGCGAGGTCGGCGATGATGGGGACGAGTTGATTTATGGTTCCGATTTAGTCTCGAGCGCCTTTTCAAGTTTTTTGAGGTCACGCTCCAATTTGTCTATGAGCTTCGGCGTTGCGTCTGCAACTTCTTTGCGACCTGCGGTCGTTGGCTTGTCAGAAATCCTTTTCAAGAGCTTTTGACCTCGCCAAATGGCCTCCTTGGTTTCTTTAATGGCTTTCTTCAGTTCCTTCTCGTCGAGTTTGGCATAGGCCATGGGGTCGCTCCAGTTGGTCGCTCCATCTATATATGATTTCGCGGAGAGGGAAGGAAATGCCGAACATGCACCTGACGACGCGATTTCTTGAGGCGGTCGCGTTGGCTCCTCAAGTCCCTGACTTTCATTTGGCCGATGCCCGGCCATGCGGGCGGGAAACGTCTGTCACTTTCGGCCTTCACAGAGTGCGGACGTTCGTGCTCGATCTCGGCTTATGTGCGTCGTCCTCCCTTAGGTCAAAACCTCTTCCCGAGGGCCTACAGCTTCTCAGCAATCGCGCATTCTACCGCGCGGATTCTGGACATCGGATCTTTTCGAAGAACACTCACCTACTGCTCAAAAGACGCTTGAGATTAGCTGCGACCCTCTTTTGGTAGAGTGCGAGCGTGCGTCCTGGTACCCTCCCGGGATGCCCCGTGAGGACAGTCTTCGCCGCATCCAAAGTCGCGTCCGACGCGGCTTTCATTTTTTCGGGCACCAATCGCCTGCTCTCCGATTTTCCCGCCGCGCCGCCTGCCCCGATCTTCACCATGCGCAGAGCAATCACCATGGGAGCAAATGCGCTCAATTTAACCGCGTTGATAGCTGTTGTTGGCAAGCCAGCTTTTCGTTTTGTCACGTCTTCAACCTCTAAGATTGTGCATTTCGATGCTTGCCGATCGCCACGGCGTCACAAAAAGACGTCTCGCCGGTCAACTGTATTCCGCTGGAAAGGTTTCGGCGGCGGGGTTCTTGAGGACGATCCCTGGACTCTTTCGCTCGGGATGAAATCTCAGCCATGAGGACGTTAGCTGGAACGAGGATTGCACTCAAAAAATTGAGTTTTGCCCGCCAACTTCCCTTATCGGCCGAAGGTCGCGCCCCGAGCCCGGAGATCTCTATGAAGTTCCGACTGGGCTGCGAGCTTACTTATAAAGTCGCGACCGAGACCGCCTTTATATTCAATGTGGAGGTCGCATGTTTGCAGCGGCACGAAAACCTCGCCGATCGCCTGGTTTTCGAGCCCAATTTCCCTCGTCGCGCCTACACGGTGCCGGATCTCAAAAATCGATATATGCAGATTGTGGCGCCGGCCGGAAATTTCACACTGTCCTATTCCGCGGAACTCGACCTCAACGTATATCGCGCCGATCCCGCGATAGTTCACGAAATTGACGTTAAAGACCTGCCGCTTGATATTTTTCCCTATCTTTTACCAAGCAGATTTGTGCCTTCCGATAATCTGGCTCAGTTCGCGATACGCGAGTTCGCCGGGGTTCCGAGGGGTCATTCCCGGGTGAGTACCATATGCGGCTGGATCTATCAAAATATTGAGTATCGGCGCGGCAGCAGTGATTCCGAGACGACGGCCACGCAGACTCTCGTCGAACGCGTTGGCGTCTGCCGAGACTTTGCCCATCTCGGCATCGCTTTCTGCCGCGCTCTTGGGATACCGGCGCGCTTTATCACTTGTTACGCATTCGGCCTGTCACCACCAGATTTCCATGCCGTGTTCGAGGCCTATTTGGACGGCCGGTGGTGGCTTTTCGATGCTACGCGCCAGGCGGCCCTTGATGGATTGGTCCGCATCGGGGTCGGACGCGATGCGGCAGAGGTCGCGTTCGCGACCCCTTTTGGCAATACAAGTGCGGATCCTCCCAAAGTCTGGATCGATAGCACTGAGGGCCAGACGGAGCCTATGTCACGAACGACCGATGCAGTGAGTGCCGACGCAGGATGACCAGTCAGTGATGCCACGTGAACGCGCAGCAACCGCTTCCGTGTCACCGGAGCTGCTCCGCCTGCCTTTTGAAGGCAGGATCGAAGCGGGCGAGAATAACATCGTTGAATTGGAACGGAAGCTGCACTTTATAGTTACCGACGCCCTCGGCGTTCAGATCGGGGACCTGCTGAACAGCATTCCTGCGAAGAAAAGCGAGCGGCGGAAGTAGCCTGTCTCCCGACTTATTGTCAGAAAAATCCGGCATCATGGCGCAAAACCGCCCTTACCCGGCGGCAGGATCCCTGTTGTCTGTGTTACCCAAAACAGGCCGGTTGTGAACCACGCCCAATGATACATGCAACCCAAATACGAGCAAATTGTTACCGGCATTCTCCAGATAAGCAGCCGGCTCCATCGCTGATCTGTTTCGTTCTGGCGTTTCAGACAAGCCCGAGCCGTTGACGCTGGCTGTCGACGGGGCGGGACGAGTCGACACCCCGCTGAGCGCCGAATAGCGAACGCATGACAATGGCTCTGTCACGTTGCCAAATATAGCGCGTAATAAATCACCTGGCACGTCAGGCACGCCCTAATTTAAAAACCGGGCTTTCTCGCAGTGTGGTACTGATGGACGCGGGCCCACTAATCCTACACGCGAAGAGGAGTTAGCCATGGCACGTAAGATGCGCGCCGCAGTTGTCGAGAAGTTCGGATAGCCTTTGGTGTTTCAGGAATGGGACATCCCTACGCCTGGATCGGGCCAGATCTTGGTCAAGACCGAGGCCTGCGGCGTTTGCCACACCGATCTCCATGCTGCGCATGGCGACTGGCCGTTGAAGCCCACACTCCCTTTCATCCCTGGCCATGAGGGCATTGGGCTCGTCGCCGCCGTCGGATCGGGGGTAACGATCGTGAAGGAGGGTGATCGCGTTGGCGTGCCCTGGCTCTACTCGGCGTGTGGTCATTGCGAGTATTGCCTGACAGCCTGGGAGACGGTGTGTGCCAAGGCGGAGTTCGGCGGCTATACCAAGAACGGCGGCTTTGCCGAGTATATCCTCGCAGATCCGGATTATGTCGCGCATATACCTGGAGGCCTTGCCCCGACATATGCGGCGCCGCTCATCTGCGCCGGCATTACGACCTACAAGGGCATCAAGCAGACCGAAGTGAAAGCGGGCGATTGGATCGTCATATCCGGGGCTGGCGGCCTTGGACACCTCGCCATTCAGTATGCCAAGGTCATGGGTCTCCTGGTCTGCGCCGTCGACATTGAGGACAGCAAGCTCGCCCACGCGAAGCGGCTTGGCGCGGATCTCGTGGTCAATGCCAGCCAGGGCGACCCAGCAGCGGCCGTCAAGAAGGGGACCGATGGCGGCGCGCATGGCGTCCTGATTACCGCGCCATCGCTCGGCGCCTTCAGGCAAGGCATTGGCATGACGCGCAAGCATGGCACGTGCGTCCTCGTCGGGCTACCGCCGGGCGAATTCCCAGTGCCGCTCTTCGACGTGGTGGCGAACTGCATCACCATCCGTGGCTCCTTCGTCGGCAATCGCGAGGACATGGCCGAGGCGCTCGCCTTCGCCGCCGAGGGAAAAGTCAAGGCCGATATCGAGTTGCAGCCGCTCTCGGCGATCAACAAGGTCTTCGACCTTGAGCACGATGATGTCGCAGCCCGGGTGGTCCTCGAGTTTGCCGCGGCCTGAGGTGAACGCGCGCAATCGGATGAGCGTAGACATGAAACGAGATGCACTTAACGGCCAGACGGCGTTGCTCCGTCTTCGCGAGATGGCCGAAGCCGATCGTCTAACGGTTGCAGCCGGTACGCCGGCCATTGATATGATGGAGAGTGCCGGCAGTGCCGTCTCGCGCGAGATCGAGCGGCGCTGGGCCGCGCGTCCTGTTATCGTGCTGTGTGGACCAGGCAACAACGGCGGTGAGGGCTTCGTCGCCGCCCGGCATCTCGCCGAAGCCGGCTGGCCCGTTCGCATCGCTCTGCTCGGCCCACGCGACCATCTGAAGGGCGAAGCGCGCCACCACGCGGAGCGATGGAGCGGGGCCGTCGAGCCGCTGACACCCGCAGCGCTCAATGGGGCGGGCTTGGTGGTCGATGCGATCTTTGGAGCCGGGCTCAGCCGCCCGCTTGAGGGACCGGCAGCAGAAACTTTGGCTTCAGCGGCGCGCAGAGGACCGCTGATCGTCGCCATCGATGTTCCGAGTGGCCTGATGGGCGACACTGGTGAAGCTTTGGGCGCCGTTGAAGCGGTTTTGACCGTCACCTACTTCCGCAAGAAGCCGGGGCACCTCTTATTGCCCGGCCGATTGCTGTGCGGCAAGGTCATCGTCGCCGAGATTGGGACGCCGGAGTCCGTGCTCGATCAGATTGTCCCGGATACTTTTGAGAACGATCCGCGACTTTGGCTTTCTCAGCTGCCGCGGCCGCAGGGAGGCGGCAACAAACACACCCGTGGCCATGCGTTGATCTCCGGGGGCTATCCGATGACCGGCGCCGCGCGGATGGCGGCCCGAGGCGCCGCCCGCGCCGGCGCCGGACTGACGACGATCGCGGTTCCCGCAATTGCACTGCCAATTTACGCGACAGCGCTGACCAGCATCATGGTCGAACCACTGGCCAGGCCGGAGGATTTCGTCGGCCTTCTTGCCGGGGATCGTTTCTCGGCGTTCTTGATCGGCCCAGGCGCAGGGGTAGGCGCGGAAACCTGCGTTCGGGTACTTACCATGTTGAGGACCGGTAGACCCACGCTGCTCGACGCGGATGCGATCACCTCCTTTCAGGATGATCCGCTTTCACTCGACCGGGCGATCGTCGGACCTTGCGTTTTGACACCACATGATGGGGAGTTTCGTCGTCTATTCGACGCCAGTGGCGACAAGCTCACCCGCACGCGCGCCGCCGCCTATCGCAGCGGCGCGATCATTGTCCTAAAAGGCAGCGATACGGTGATCGCGGCTCCGGACGGCCGTGCGATCATCAACGCCAACGCGCCGCCGACATTGGCCACCGGCGGCTCGGGCGATGTTCTGAGCGGCATTGTGCTCGGGCTTCTTGCCCAAGGGATGGAGCCGTTTCTTGCCGCAGCCGCCGCGGTGTGGCTGCACGGCGCTGCAGCCGCGGCGTTCGGGCCTGGTCTCCTGGCCGAGGACCTGCCGGATCTGCTGCCGGGCGTGTTTCAGCGCCTCTACGGCTCTGGATGAGAACACAGGTGATGGGCTCGTCTCGCGCTGACCGTGAGCCGACCGAGGAAACAAGGGAGGACGCCGTGCAGGCGATGGTGCTAAAGAAGCTTGGGGCTGCTCTCGAGTGGACGGATCTCGCTGATCGGCAACCCGGGCCGGGCGAGATAAGGGTTAAGGTGGCCGCCTGCGGCGTCTGCCGCACCGACCTTCATGTTGTTGATGGCGAGTTGGCCGACCCACATGTGCCGATCATTCCGGGCCACGAGATCGTCGGCCGGATCGACGCGATCGGGGCTGGGGTCAATGGGCTACACATGGGCGAGCGCGTCGGCATTCCCTGGCTTGGCCATACCTGTGGCGTATGCCCTTATTGCATTGGGCACCGCGAGAACCTGTGTGACCAACCACTCTTTACCGGTTACACACGTGACGGCGGCTTCGCGACGGCTGCAGTCGCCGATGCAAGGTTCGCGTTCCCTCTCGGCGACGTCGGAAGCGATGTGGCTCTCGCCCCACTGCTCTGCGCCGGCCTCATCGGCTGGCGTTCTCTCGCGATCGCCGGCGACGGGAAGAAGCTGGGTCTCTATGGGTTCGGCGCCGCGGCTCATATCGTGGCGCAGGTCGCGGAGTGGCAGGGACGATCAGCATTCGCGTTCACCAGGCCTGGAGATGTCGCGACCCAAGCCTTCGCCCGGCACCTCGGCGTGACATGGGCGGCGGATCCGACGAGATGCCTCCGGAGCCGCTCGATGCTGCAATCATCTTTGCGACCGTTGGCGATCTTGTTCCCGTGGCGCTGAGGGCTGTCCGCAAGGGCGGTCGCGTGGTTTGCGCGGGCATCCATATGAGCGACATACCGAGCTTCCCCTATCGGCTCCTATGGGAAGAGCGGCAGCTCGTGTCGGTTGCCAATCTGACGCGACAAGACGGAATTGATTTCCTCCGCTTGGCGCCGGAGATCGCTATCGTCACCAAGACGACGCCCTATCCGCTCAACCAGGCCAATCAGGCCCTCGCCGATCTCCGTGCCGGCCGGTTTGAAGGCGCAGCAGTTCTGGTCCCCTGAGTCGGAGGACCCTCGCGGTATCCAGACAAAACACATTCATGTCGTCCTCTTCGACGCTGTCAGCACACATCTTGGCGGTTCTTCCTCACATTGTGTGATTCTCGATTAATTGAACGGGCATCATTCGAGCGCGTAACAGAGCGACACCGGCGCGGCCATACATGGATCGTTTGAGTGTCTTGAGTCGGTTAATTTGACCTTCGGTCTGGCCATTGCTCCAGGCTTCCGTGATCGCATTGCGAACTGCCGCGAGGTCTTGACGCAAAGTGCGGGCAAAGCGGCGAATTCCATATAGCCAGGAGCGATCTGCATCATGAAGCCATTGGTCCAGTTTCTGGACATCAGTGCCACGCAATATACCGCGGAACCGCATCGCCAAGCGGCGCATCACAGCGAAGTCCACAGACGACGCCTTGAACGCATCTACCTTTGCGGCCTGCGGCTCCGTCAGTAGCCCTCGCGGCTTTATACAAAGTGCCGCAGCCACGATTGGCGAAATGAGATTACCCGTTGAAGGATCTCTCAACACTGCCGTTTTTGCCGCGGGTCCATCAATGCCAGCCGGGCGGCCTGCGCGGCGCCACTGGCTCAGCAGGCGCTCCAGGTGGGTCAGGCTGCCAGTATAACCAAGGCATTTGATCTCCGGCAGCAAATCCCGTCCCGTGGTGCATCCCTCCGCCCAGCGCCGCGAGAGGTGGTTCTGAAAGTTGCCCGGAGTGGTCGGCTTCGCAGCCATGACGTTTCGCTCTGGGAGTTCGCCGAGACCCGCCCACTTCGCGACAGTGCGCCAATTGAAGCCAGTCTCACGGACGATCGCGCGGATCCCATTGCCGGCGGCTTGAAGGATTTTGACCCGATCAAACATGTCCTTCCGCACGGCACGGCGGCCTTCTCGAGCAAGCTGCCGATGCTTTGCCAATTCCGGCTGCAGTCCGTGGCCGCCGCACGTGGCCTCCGCCCGGAGCCCGGCAGTGGCATCCTTCGCCGCCGGCTGTCCGCCGGGCGGGGGGGCTCTGCTCAACTGCTGTTCAATAGTTTGGCGGAGGTTCTGGAGCAGATGAAAACGGTCGGCGACCTGCCGCGCCTGAGGCGCTCCCCGGCGGGCCCCCTCGGCATAGAGGCCGCAGCGATCCCGGCTGACGATCTCGACTTTCGTATGCTGGCTCAGCCAACCAGCGGTCGCCTCCGCCGAACGGTCAGACAAAACGTCGATAACCTCGCGCCGCTCCAGATCAATCATGATTGTGCCATAGCTGCACCCCTTTCGCCAGCTCCAGTCGTCGATGCCGACAACCCGCACTGTCGCGCCCTCGCGGCGATCGGCCGCGTGGCGCTTGAGGTTTCGCAGAATTGTATCGTCGCTTTGCGGAAGACCCAGGCGCGTCATCAATCGCTCTGCTGGACGGCCTCCAGCGGCGTGACCGACAAGCCGAGCTAGTTCTGCGGCCCGGCAAGTTCGCCTGGCGAAGGATCGCGCGATCTCGGGGAGCCGATCGGCGAAAGTCCGCCGCTGACATCGTCGATTCCGACATTGCCATCGAGCCAACCTGACTTGCAGCGTCACGACTGTCCCTTGAACCGGAAAATCTTGCAGATGCCGGACATACCAGCCATGGCGATATGCCGACGGAAGATCGCAGTCTGGACACCGCGCGGTCTCCAACCCCTTGGCTGAGATAACCCACCGTCCGTTCACACAATCGGCGCCCAGGATTTGTACACCAGGTCCCAAAGTCAATTTCGATTTTACTGTCATGAAGCATCGGCGCAGTTTACATTCTGACGGTCAAGCTAGATCCTCATCACACAGAATGAGGAAGACCCTATTAACTGCCATCTGACACATGGCGTGGAAGCGATCGATGAGCTTTCGTGCATAAACGAGTGTGGGCTATGGTGATGGTGTCCGCCTTGCTGAGATGATTACGTGCGATGATCATGAGCCGCGCGATCGGCGTGGCAGAATGGGCATACGGAATGATTGATTGGCTCGAGCCGACAGGAATGTTTTGATCATTTCGTCGTCTTCGGCGAACGACACCTGCGCCACATTCTCCTCTCTCCCATGCGGTATTATAGCGACGCTCGCACACCCTTGTCTTTGAACAAGGACGCGCCAGTGCCGCGGGCCGTTCAGGCTGTTGGCACATTCTGCGGGCGCCAATTCTCGGCGGACTACACCATCACTATGTTAGGATTTGATTTCCGACAGGGTCACCATGCCCTTGCATCCATTACGGAATGTTTAGTTGCTTTTCCCCTTTGTCGGGCGAAACTTCAGGCGTCATTCTCACCATTTCGAGGCCCCTTATGAGAAAGCATGTTCTGATAGCGGCAACAGCTGCGCTTCTGGCTTTGCCCAGCCTATCCTCCACCGTCTTGGCCGCGCCCTCCGAAGCGTCCGAGGATACAGCAACGCACCATCCAAAGTTTTCGGCAGAGGACTTCGCAGCTTTCACGGATGCGCGTATTGCAGCGCTGAAAGCCGGCCTCAAACTGACTCCGGCGCAGGAAAAGAATTGGCCTGCGCTCGAAACAGCGTTACGCGAACAGGCGAAAGCGCGCGCCGCGCGGATAGCGGAGTGGCGTGAAAAGGCCAAAGAACCTCGCGAGCATCGCAGCGTGATTGAAGGCCTACAGCAAGGCGCCAAACGCCTTGCAGCGCGCTCTGCCGAGTTAGAAAAACTCGCCGATGCCGCAAAGCCTCTTTTCGATAGCCTTGATGACGCGCAAAAAGGCCGCTTCCGGGCGCTACTGCACATCGCCACCGGAAGACATTGGCATCACGGATACGAGGGCTTCCGTCACGGCTAAGATTTCGATGGGAATTGAGCATGCCGAACACGGCGATTAATAAGTGCTTGACCCATTCGAATTGTTGAAGAGTCTCTCTAAAGGCTCGCGGCTCGCCTGTGTTGGGCCTCTAGCCTTCAGGCGCGACGCAAGCTAACGCCAAGAGCCCGACTATGGGTTCGCGCATCCGTCATGCAACTATGACGGCGAATATCGGCAGCGGGCCTATCGGAGAGATCAATCCTGGGAAGCGCCGAACGAGACAATGTCCCCTTATGCGACGAAATCAACGGCTTACGCCGGTGCCCACGGACCCAAAACGACCTCGAAATCGCTTATGCTTGCCCAATGTGACAATGCTAGCTGGAGTGCTTGTAAAGGAGCGTCGTCACGATTCTCGACGCGCTCAAAGAATTCAGCTTTGCGCAGGACTCCATTGCGGTATTCGCCTCTGACCACGTTCTAAGAGACAAAGGAAATTGGATTGGCGGTAAAACCGTCTCTGTCCGCGAACGTGCGCTCGCGGCGTCGCCATCGTCAAATCTAGTGCGTTACAGGTTGCAATGATTCCAGTGGAGGTCGGAGGAGTGGCGGGAGACAAGGTTCTGGTCACGGGAGCTTCGGGCTTCGTTGGGTCCGCCGTGGCGCGTGCGCTGATCGGGTCTGGCTATCATGTCCGCGCTTTGTTGCGGAAAACCAGCAAGCGGGTCAATCTCGCGGGCC
>Ga0302320_10031642_pt1 | contig 10028 bp, 8 predicted proteins | sample Bog_T0_3_FD_202130 | JGI IMG/M metagenome (GOLD analysis project Ga0302320, IMG submission 202130) | Peat permafrost microbial communities from Stordalen Mire near Abisko, Sweden - Bog_T0_3 | ecosystem: Environmental > Terrestrial > Soil > Wetlands > Peat | place: Sweden: Abisko, Stordalen Mire...
GGCCCTTGGGGGTCAGCAGATACTCGGGGCGCGGAGGGTGTTCTGCGTAGAGACGGCTGGTGAGGATGCCGTGGGCGGTAAGCTCCTTGATGCGAGAGGAGAGCACGCTGGGGGTGAGGCCGGGAAGGCTGGTTTCAAAGTCCTGGAAGCGGCGGGTGGGATGGAGGAAGAGATCTCTGAGGATGAGGATCGTCCAGCGGTCGCCGATGATGTCGAGGGTGCGTGCGATGGAGCAGCGCATGGAGTATCTTCTTGCCACGAACTGTGCCTCCTGAGGCTCAATTCAATAGTAACTATTGTAAACAAAGTTACCATGATAAGAATGCTGAGTCAAAATGCGGGGAAATGGCGGGAAATGCAACTCTGTCGGGGCCAAGTGAAGGCGGAAAGGACAAAGACGCCGATGGTTCTCGCTATACTCTGTTCAGCATGAGCGAAAAGATTATTGGCATCCTTGTCCTCTTCGTTACCCACGTGATTGAAGTGGGCGGCTACGCGGGTGTGGCTGCGCTGATGGGGATTGAGTCTGCATGCATTCCGCTGCCCTCTGAGATCATTATGCCGTTTGCTGGCTATGTGGTTTATCTGGGGCACATGAATCTATGGCTGGCGGCGACGGCCGGGGCCCTGGGGTGCAACGCGGGCTCGGTGGTGGCGTACTGGATTGGGGCCAGGGGCGGGCGGCCGATGGTGGAGCGGTATGGCCGCTGGGTGCTGATGAGCCACCATGACCTGGAGAGAATGACGGAATTCTTTAACAAGTACGGTGCGATTACGGTGCTTGCCGGGCGGTTGCTGCCGGTGGTACGTACCTTCATCGCGTTTCCGGCAGGCATTGCCAAGATGCCGCAGGGCAAGTTTCACCTTTACACGTTCGTTGGCTCGTGGCCGTGGTGCTTTGCGCTGGCTTATGTGGGCATGAAGCTGGGCGAGGCGTGGCATACTGACCCGCGCTTCCATGAGTGGTTTCATCGTTTTCATCTCGCGGTAGAGGTGGGATTGCTTCTGGCAATTGTGTGGTTTGTGTGGAGTCACCTGAGCAAGAGGCGGCAGAGCGACAGGGCGTAGAGACAACGTGTGCTGCGCGTGTTGAAAGAGCAAAAGTTCGCGAGGCAGTGAGCCTCAAGACCAACAGAGGAAAGGAATCGAAGATGGCAACGAAGAAGTTGGCAACGAAGAAGGCAGTTGTGAAGAAGAGCAAGCGGGCCGTGGCCAGCAAGGTGAAGCCGGCCAAGGGCAAGTTGGGCGTGATGGTGGTGGGTTTGGGCGCCGTGGCCACAACCATGATTGCCGGTGTTGAGGCGGTCCGCCGCGGACTGGCCAAGCCGATCGGGTCACTCACGCAGATGGGGACCATCCGGCTGGGCAAGCGGACGGACAGCAAGTCACCGCTGATCAAGGACTTTGTGCCGCTGGCGGACTTGAACGACCTGGTGTTTACCGGGTGGGATATTTTCAAGGACAACGTGTATGAGGCGGCAGTGCACGCGGCGGTGCTGGACAAGGACACGCTGACCCAGCTTAAGCCTTACCTTGAGAAGATCAAGCCGATGCCGGCGGTATTTGACCAGTACTATGTGAAGCGGCTCAACGGCACGTATGTGAAGAAGGGCAAGAACAAGCGCGACCTTGCCAACCAGATTATCGCCGACATTCAGGCATTCAAGAAGACCGTGGACCGCGTGGTGATGATCTGGTGCGCTTCAACCGAAATCTATCTTGAGCCCACGGCCGTTCATCAGACCATCAAATCGTTTGAGAAGGGCCTTGAGAATGACGACATCGGCATCGCTCCCTCGCAGATCTACGCCTACGCGGCGCTGACGCAAGGAGTGCCCTTTGCGAACGGCGCGCCCATGGTGACGGTTGACTGCCCGGTGATGGTGGAGCTGTCAAAGAAGTATTCCGCGCCGATTTGCGGCAAGGACTTCAAGACCGGGCAGACGTTTATGAAGACGGTTCTTGCGCCGGGGCTGAAGGCGCGCATGCTGGGCGTCAAGGGCTGGTTCTCGTTCAACATGCTGGGCAACCGCGACGGCGAAGTGCTGGACGATCCGGAGTCGTTCCGGTCGAAGGAAGTGTCGAAGATGGGATCGCTGGATTACATCTTCCAGCCGGAGCTTTATCCCGACCTGTACAAGGACATCTACCACAAGGTGCGCATCAACTACTACCCGCCGCGCGGCGACGACAAGGAAGCCTGGGACAACATCGACATCTTCGGCTGGTTGAACTATCCGATGCAGATCAAGGTGAACTTCCAGTGCAAGGATTCGATTCTGGCGGCGCCGGTTGCGCTGGACCTGGTGCTGTTCCTCGATCTGGCCCAGCGGACGCCGGAGCTTCGTTCCCGGGGCATTCAGGAGTGGCTGAGCTTCTATCTGAAGTCGCCGCAGACCGCCGATGGGCTGTATCCGGAGCACGATCTGTTTATCCAGTCGATGAAGCTGAAGAACACGCTGCGGCACATTATGGGCGAGGATTTGATTACGCACCTTGGGTTGGAGTACTACGACTAACCACCTGCGCCACCTGCGGTGGGGCCAATTGCGCTCCCGTTGGTCGCGAAGAACAAAAGCCCTGTCCGCGAGGATGGGGCTTTTTGTTGCTGAAAATGGGAAAGGAATGTGTCTTACGCGGCTACGGCATGGGCAAGGCGCCTGACGGTGAGAACGGTAATGTCGTCCTCCTGGCCGAACTCGCGGGCCGCCTCGGCTATGTAGAAGGCGGATTGGTTGCTGAGATTATGCACACGATCGAATCCAAATAACTCGCCGGAGGTCTGGCGGGCTTCAACCACGCCATCGGAGAGGAGCAGAATCCGGTCGCCGGGGTGCAGGTACACGCGGACCTCTTCGTAGCGGACGTCGGGGAGAACGCCGAGCGGCAGGCCGCCGGGCAACGCGACCTCCTGGCTGTTGAGGTAGGGTGGCAGGTGGCCGGCGTTGGCCATGATCATTTCTCCGTTGGCCGAGAAGATGGCTGCCTGGCAGGTGGTAAAGCTCTCGCTGCCGGTGAGGACGCCGTTGAGCGACTCGAGGATTTTTGCGGGGCTGCGCTCCGGCGTGCGGCGCAGTGCTCCCATGATCATGGAGACGTTCATGGCTGCCTTGAGACCCTTGCCGGCCACATCGCCGATAACGACCAGCAGACCGCCGTCGCTGGTTGGCTGCACATGGAAGAAGTCACCGCCCACTTCGTTGGCGGGGTTATAGACCGAATCCACTTCGAAGCCGGGCGTGGCGAGCTTCTCGTTGGGGATCATCAGTTCCTGGACGCTGCGGGCGGCGGCCAGCTCGCTGGAGGCGCGCTCCTGGTCGTGGTGAATACGAAGGAAGCGGACGAAGATGATGACGACGATGGCGAGGATACCGGTGAAGTCGGCAATCGAGGCGAAGTGGATGGGGACGGGTCCGGCCTGGATGGTAAGCGGGGAATGATATTGGCTGCCCATCCAATTGGGCATGCCGCCCATGAGCATGGGTTCGATCCAGCCGATGAGGCTGAGGATAAGGGGAATGAGGAGCATGCCCGCTTCGAAGTTGCGGCGCATGGTGGCGCGGATGAGCGTGACAAGGATGAAGACCAGCCAGCCCAGAATCCAGAGCAGGCTCAAGGGGAAGATGATGAGGATGAGGAGACCGGCGGAATCGCTCTGGCCCAGCAGAAGGAGGGACGGAGCAACGCCGGCCAGGATGGGGGCGGTGTAGCGGAGAAGCCGGATAGGCCACCGCTTGCGCAGGGAGAGAAAGGCAATGAGGAATTCGAAGTAGAGATAGGCGGAAGCGACGACCAGTTGCAGGACTACTGCGCCATATACGATGTGATCGATTCGGGCGGTGCTACCGGCCACATCGACAAAGCCGATGGGTGCCTGGAGGAGTTCATACAAGGCAAGCCACAGGTATTCGATGTGGCCCTTCTGCGTGTAGAAGAGGGCGAGGAGAAACAGCGCCAGCACGGTGAGCAGAACGGCGTTGACGACACGGGGCAGACGCTCAAAGAGACTGTGGTTTGACCAGAGTTCCAGAGATTCGGCAAGGTCGTCCGCGTTTCCGAGGCGCAGCTTGCGGTTGGCAAAGAAGGTGGTGTAGGCACCATAGCCAACTGGGATGTATACGCTGCGGACGACGAGTGTGAGATTGGTTTCATTGGGCGCGAGATTGAGGTTGTAGATGCGCGATATTTGCTGAAAATGCTCGGGAGAGTCCCCGTGAGGTCCTTCGGGCTGGATCTTGCGTCCATTGGCGAAGATGTCTAACCAGAGAACCTGTGTGCCGAGAGATATGGACGCGGTATGAGGCACGGGCAGCTCAATGAGCAGGGCGACCGGGCCATGGTTTGGCGCAAGTTTCACATGGAGGCGGAACCATGCATAGGGGCGAGTGTGCCCGGGAGGATGCGGGCCATTCGGCTTCCAGTCCGGAGTGCCGGCGGGATGGTCCTGGTCGGGGACGTCGGCAAAGGAGTCCTGCGCATCCCGGGTGGCCCAGGTGGAATCATCGAAAGCGGGGGTTGCAACGGCGGAATTGCCCGAGATACCTACCCGCCACCCCTTGTCGAGGGTGAGCGGGGAGCCAAGGCTGGAGGCATCGAAGAGAACCGGTGGGGTGGGCTGGACGCTGGCCGGGGCCGGCGTTTTGCGGCCCTGGTGGCGGAGGATATCCTCCAGCGGGTTGTGGGGGGGGCGGGGCGAAGAGCTGCGCGGCGCCACACACGGCTACGAGGGCTATTCCCAAGATCGTTCTACGCAAGGCCCCTCCCCCAACTTCGTGTGTTCTCCACTCTAATTCAGACGGATGCCGGCTCCAAGAGGATGATGGCAACTAGTTTGCCGGGATTTTCAGTTTACGGGCAGGGATGGCCAGCCTGAAGGGAAAAATTCTCACATCTGGTTGCCAAATGGGAGGATGATAGCGTCTAACCAATAGAGCGAGGCGGCGCGCCCCCGCGCACTGGCTTTGCTGTCGGAGGTGTGGCCATGAGGATGAATTCCATGGGTTTGAAGTGGCTGGTTCTGTCGGCCCTTGGACTGGTTTTGGGCGCAATGGCCTGGGCCCAGTCGACGCCGTCGAGTACCGCGCCGGCCAGCAGGCCTTCAGCAGGAACGCCGAACGCGCAACCCGCGCCCGGAACCGCCCCTGTCGGAGGGGACACACCGGCGGCAGCGCCCACGGACAAGAAGCCCGCGCCTGGAACCACCCCAGTAGGAGGCGATACGGCGGCGACGGATGTGAATCCTGAGAAGGTGGTTGAGCCTGGCAGCCAGAAGGTCTCTGTAAAGCCTGGGTCGATCGAAGATGTGAGCGCGGTGGGCAATCGCGACATCGGCGCACGCGGCGTGGGCAACTGGTACTCCACTGACTCCGAGATCAAGATGGGCAAGATGTATGCCGAGGAGATTGAGAAGAGCACGCATTTCATCAACGATCCCATCATCACGGAGTATGTGAATCGCGTTGGCCAGAACATCGTGAAGAACTCCGACTGCAAGGTGCCGTTCACGATCAAGGTGATTGATTCAGACGAAGTGAATGCCATGGCGCTTCCGGGAGGATTTTTTTACGTCAACTCCGGGTTGATTCTGAATGCCGACGAAGAGGCGGAATTGGCCGGGGTGATGGCTCACGAGACCGCGCATGTTTGCGCGCACCATGCGGCCCGCGAGATGACGCGGATGAACTACGCACAACTGGGCACCATTCCGCTGATCTTCATCGGCGGGTGGACGGGCTACGGCATCTACGAGGCTGCGGGCCTGGCCGTGCCGATGGGGTTCCTGGTGTTTTCGCGCGAGTTTGAGGCCCAGGCCGACTACCTGGGCGTGCAATACATGTACCGGGCCGGCTATGATCCGCAGGCTTTTATCGCGTTCTTTGAGAAGGTGCAGGCGCTCGAGAAGCGCAAACCGGGCCTGGTGGCAAAGGCCTTCAGCGACCACCCGCAGACCCCCGACCGTATTCTGCATTCGCAGGAGGAGATTGCCCGGATCTTGCCTGCCAGGGACGAGTACACGGTGACCACGTCAGAGTTTGACGATATCAAAGCGCGGCTGGCGCGGATTGAGAACAAGCGGCGCCTGACCGACACCAAGGACAAGAACAAGCCATCTCTGCGGCGGGCGAGTACCGGAGCGGGCGACTCGAACGGCACGGGCAGCACATCGACGACCGACAGCACGACGAGCCCAGACGACAAGCCGACGCTGCACCGGCGCGACGACCAGAACTAGGAATCGCTATTCCCGGACGAAGAACAGGGGGCCCGACCTAAAGAGTTGAGGCGTAAGAGCGTAGCAAGCAACCTGAATTTGTCCTTTTCAGCTTGTGTTGCGCGCTGCATCGCTATACATTGATTGCGGAGCGACCCCCTATGGCAGTTGCCGAAGGGGTTGCTCGAACGCCCGAATCCATCATTCAGGGCGCAAGGGGAGACCCTCAAGGACGCTTTCCAACCATGAAGAAGATTGCCATCTTTGCGGCTGCCTTCGCGTTCATTCTGCTGCTTACGAAGATCGCCAATAATGTACCGCCTCCGCCGCCGTCCGGTACCGCTTTCTCATTGAAAGCGCAGCAGGTTATCCAGTGCTCAACGGAAGAGATAACGCTGGTGGATCCCCACGAAAAGTCGACGCATCTTGAAAAAGACGAGTCGTGGCCGGACTGCTCGGTTTTTCAGAAGGACGACGTTCTGGACTTCTATCTGTCGCGTGGCGACAAGACGAAACTGCTGAGCTATGAGCGGTCGGCTTGGTGGCGGAAGGCGATGTAACTGGCGGTCGCACCATCTGTCGTACTCACCCAAGGTCTTGCGTAGATCTGGAGCAGAGGCCCAACCGGCTGGGTTTTGGGCTGGAATTGGGTTGCGGATGGGCGGGGGAAAGCCCATTAATTTCCGGTAACTGCCTGAAAAGCCTTGAACTGGCGGGTGAAACCGCGCTATATACAAGATTACCGGCATCTACGCCGGAATCTGCCCTGAGGCATTGCTTCAGTCAGGAGGCTGCTATGCGCAGCGTCGCGATTCGCTCGAACCTGCTGGTCCCGGAGGTGCGCGAAGTGATGGACATTCGCCAGGCCTCGGATTATCTGGGCATCTCTGCCGATACGCTGTATAAGTATGCATCGGAAGGGTTTGTGCCTGCTTTCAAGCTCGGGAACCGGTGGCGTTTCAAGCGCAGCCGGCTAGACGAGTGGATGGACCGGCAGTCGGACATCCAGGCGGCGGAGGCCGATCCGCACCTGAAGAAGCCGGTGAAGCCGGCGGTGTAAAGGCAGTTGTCAGTGGCCAGTTGTTCTGTGCCTCCACGACATTCGGACGGGAATGACCTCGATTTGGAGACCTTGTGCACTTTTCTCTGCTCAAGCTTGTCGTGATTTGAGCGGGTTCGGCATTCTTTTCAATCCTCTGGATACTGAGGCGGTTTATCGGGACCGGCGAGGACCCAGGACACGATGGGCCCCCGGGCCGTGGTTGCGGAGTTTCTTGGGTCTTGGGTCGGTACCCTCTTGCTCATTTGGAGCTTTACTGTTTCCGGGCGCCTTCTTGTCTGGTCGCTGCGGGGATCTACGGTGGCGGCAATGCTTTTGGGCGTGGGTCTGTCCGTTTATTTTGCTAACACAACAGAAGTCCCTGAAACGACTGAAAAAGAACCTACGGGGTTCAAGAGCGACATTACAAGCATTCATATTGAGTAAGCTGCGGTCGGATCGGTCGCCGCGCTATTTTCTGACAACTGACAACTGATTACTGACAACTGCTTTCGTGGTTTATCCTTAGCGGGTGAATCACTTCCGCCGTATCGGACAGTTGCGCCGCAGATTGAGCCGGGCCGGGCTGCATGGGCTGCTGGTGACCCATCTGCCGGACCTGCGCTATCTCTCAGGATTTACCGGGTCGAGCGCTGCGCTGGGGATTACGCGGCGGGGGGCGCGGCTGTTTACGGACGGGCGCTATACGAGCCAGGCTGCGGCGGAGGTTTCAGCGGCGCAGGTGGAGATTGTGGCCAGTTCGCCGGCGGTGGCGGCCGTGCAGTGGCTGGCGGCGCAGCCGGGAGTGGAGTTTGCCGGGTTTGACCCTTCATGGACCTCCGTGGCCGACCTGGGTCGGTTCAGAGCCGCGCTGCCGGCACGGCTGCGCAAAAGTTTTCTGACTCCGCTGGCAGCGCCGATTGTGGAAGCGCTGCGGATGGTGAAGGACGAGGACGAGTTGGCGCTGCTGGTGGAGGCGGCGCTGGTGGGCTGCAAGCTGTTTGAGCACGTCCTCGGCGTGATTCGGCCGGGGCTGGCGGAGTTTGAAGTGGCCGCGGAGCTGGAGCACCATGCGCGGTTGCTGGGCGCGGAGGGAATGTCGTTTGATACCATCGTGGCGGCGGGGGCGCGGTCGGCGTTGCCGCACGGGAAGGCAAGCCAGGCGCAACTGCCGCGGCGGGGCTTTGTGACCCTTGATTTCGGTATAATCCTCGAAGGCTACTGCTCGGATATGACCCGCACGGTTTACCTGGGAAGACCAAAGGCCGCCGAGCGGAATGCGTATGCGGCGGTGCTGGAGGCGCAGGAGGCCGGGGTGGCCGCGGTGGCTGCCGGAGTGAGCTGCGGGGAAGTGGACGAAGCTGCCCGGAGCGTGTTGCGCAGGGAAGGATTGGCAGAGGCGTTTACCCATTCCACAGGACATGGTCTTGGGCTGGAGATTCACGAGCCGCCGCGACTCGGCGCAGGACAGACAACCAGGCTGGTGTCGGGCATGGTTGTGACAATTGAACCTGGAGTCTACTTTGCGGGCAAGTATGGGATCCGCATCGAAGACATGGTGGCGGTAACCCCAACCGGAGGTCAGGTGCTTACCCCAGCGCCGAAAGCCCTCATTGAGCTTTGAACGCCGACAAGAACCCGTCCCACCTGAGCGTGGGAGCGTTAAGGAACGAATGAAACCAGACGATATTCAAGAACTCAAAGAGCTGATTGATTTTCTGAAGGAGAACCAGGTTGCGGAGTTCGACCTGGACCGGGGCGACCTGAAGATCCGGCTGAAGTTCAACCAGGCGGAGACGGCGACAGGAGCGCATGATTTTGCGCGGTTGCTGGCGAATGCGCAGGGACATGCGCCGCAGGCCCTGAGCCATGCGCCGGCCGCTGCTGTGGCGGCTGCGCCGCAGGCTGCGGCAGTTGATCCGGATGCCGGTCTGCACCTGGTGAAGTCGCCGATTGTGGGCACCTTTTATGGGTCGCCTTCGCCCGGAGCGGCGCCGTTTGTGGGCGTGGGCGACCGGGTGGCGAAGGGGCAGATTATTTGCATCATCGAAGCCATGAAGCTGATGAACGAGATCGAGTCAGACGCGGCGGGCGAGATTGTGAAGTGCTTTGTGACCAACGGCCAGCCGATCGAGTTTGGTCAGCCGCTTTATTCTGTGCGGCCGGCGTAGGCGGCCGAGCGGAGCTGTGGAATTGGGCAGTAGCAGGGGCTAAAGCCCGCGTTCCTTTTGGGAGATCATCGGCACGACTAAAGTCGTGCCCTGTTACAAAGCGGTTTTATCCATAGCCTGCAACAAACGGGTTCATCCGGAGCCGGCGGCACGTTAATTCACACATATCCAATTGGCAGGACAGTTAAAAAGGGTCGTGCATGTTTCGTAAGGTACTGGTAGCTAATCGCGGTGAAATCGCGCTGCGCGTTTTGAACGCGTGCCGGGAGATGGGCATTCGCACGGTGGCGGTGTATAGCGAGGCCGACCGCAACTCGCTGCATGTTCGGTTTGCGGATGAGGCGATCTGCATTGGCCCGCCGCGGCTGGCGGAGAGCTATTTGAATATCCCGGCGGTGATTTCTGCGGCCGAGATTGCCAACGTGGACGCGATTCATCCCGGCTATGGGCTGATGAGCGAGAATGCCGCATTTGCCGAGGTGTGCCGGGCGTCGAACATCAAGTTCATTGGGCCTCCGCCGGAAGTGACGCGGCTGATGGGCGAGAAGGAAAAAGCCCGGCAGGCGATGAAGAAGGCGAAGGTGCCGATATTGCCCGGGTCGGATGG
>Ga0302320_10031644_pt1 | contig 10027 bp, 14 predicted proteins | sample Bog_T0_3_FD_202130 | JGI IMG/M metagenome (GOLD analysis project Ga0302320, IMG submission 202130) | Peat permafrost microbial communities from Stordalen Mire near Abisko, Sweden - Bog_T0_3 | ecosystem: Environmental > Terrestrial > Soil > Wetlands > Peat | place: Sweden: Abisko, Stordalen Mire...
TCCGCGCTCACTTTCTGCGGGGCCGTCACAATATCGTCATTTCCGGCACGCACGGAAAGACCACGACGACCTCGATGACGGCCTGGATTCTGGAATATGCGGGCAAAAATCCCTCCTATCTGATCGGCGGACTGCCTGCCAATCTGGGACAGGGTGCCTGCCTGCGCGATCCCAAGACCTCGCGTCACTTCGTCATCGAGGGAGACGAATACGACACCGCCTTTTTCGACAAACGCTCCAAATTCCTGCACTACCTGCCGGAGCTGCTCGTGGTGAACAATATCGAGTTTGACCACGCCGACATCTTCGAGAATCTCGACGCGATCAAGTTGAGCTTCCGCCGCCTGCTCAATATTGTCCCCACCGAGGGGATGGTCCTCATCAATGGCGATGATCCGAACTGTCTTGATGTGGCCAAGACCTGTCCGGCCCCGATCGTCGAAGTCGGTTTCTCGGAAAATGCCGCCAACCGCATTCTCCATCCGTGGCAAAAGGATGGTCACTGTGGATTCGAACTCTTCGGCGAGCAATTCGAGCTGCCGATGTCGGGCGAGCACAATCTCCGCAACGCGGCGATGGCTGTCTGCGCCACCCATTTCTACGGCATCCCGACCTCGGTTATCCGAGAGGCCTTACTCAAATTCCAAGGGATCAAGCGCCGCCAGGAAGTGCGCGGTGTCGTCAATGGCATCACGATCATCGACGACTTCGGTCATCATCCCACAGCCATCCGTCAGACCCTGGAAGGCCTCGCGCAGCGCTTTGCAGGCTCCCGCCTCTGGGCGCTTTTTGAGCCTCGTTCCAATACCACCCGCCGCGCCATCTTCCAGCACGACCTCCCGCCCGCCTTCGCCGCCGCTTACGGTGTCGTCATCGGCGAAGTAAATCGTGCCGCCGATCTCGCTCCCGCCGAGCGCCTTGATGCAGAACGACTCGTTGCTGATCTCCAGAAGTCAGGACATCCCAGCTTTCACGAGCCTTCTGCCGATCAGATCGTCGAAAAACTGCGGCCCCAGCTTCAGCCCGGGGATGTTCTTGTCGTCCTGAGCAACGGTGCCTTTGACGGACTCCACGGCAAGCTGCTTGCGGGACTGGCTTGATCGCCTGATGAGCTGCCGCATCGAGATCAAAGCCGTTCCCAATGCCCCCAAAAGCGCCGTTGTCGGCTGGCTCGGTGAAGCCTTGAAAATCAAGGTTCATGCCCCGGCGCTAGAAGGAAAAGCGAATCAGGAACTCTGCGAATTTCTGGCGAAAACCCTCGGACTACCCAAGCGCTCCGTCCGACTGGCTCAGGGCGATACTTCCCGCAAAAAACTCATCGAAATCGACGGTCTCTCAAGGGAGGAAGCCCTCCGGCGTCTGCTCCCGGAAGGTTAGCGCATGACGCAAAGTGCTCGCGCAAACCAGCGGCTGGCGAACAACGAGCAGCGGGAACTGCGATGCCTTCAGCTTGCCTTGCGCGAATTGTGTTCCAGCCACTCGGCATAAGCGGCTTCTGACATTTCGCCTGCTGCCAGCGCCAGCGTGCGGATGACGGCATCAGCTTCCGAGGCAAAGAATTCCCGCCCGTTGAGTTCCAGGAAACCGGCTCCAAGCATGAAGCCGGTCCGCTTGTTGCCGTCGAGAAAGGGATGATTCTTGATAATTCCCGACGCGTAAGCAGCCGCCAACTCCGGCAGCGTCGGCTTGCCATAGGCAAAAACCTGCTGTGGGCGGGCCAATGCTGAGTCGAGCAATCCCTGATCGCGTACTCCTGCACAGCCCCCATATTGGGAGAGCAGCATGTCGTGCAGCGCGAGAGCCTCTTCACGGTTCAACCAAACGGGAGCCTTCACTTGGCCAATTCGCGCAAAGTATTCCGATAGCGACGGCTCAGAGATTCAAAAACAGCCATGGTTTTTGCAAACTCCGGATTGGTAGCGCTCAGTCGCACCCCATCCTGCGCCTCGGAAAGCGTCAGCGTATCCCCCTCCTCGACCTTGAGACGGGCAAGTGCCTCCTTGGGAAGCACAATGCCAAGGGAGTTCCCCACCTTTCGGACTTTGAGGTTAATGGTCATAAGAATACCGTACCCACAATTGTTATTACGGTCAAGAGGCGCAGCAAATGGAGTGGCTGTTTGCTCAGGCCATCCAAGTGTGCTGGATGGTAAATAGCTATCCATTTGTTGCGATCAAAATGGCCCGTCGCCAAGGCGCGACGAGGGAGCGATACCGTTGTGTATCGCAACCGATACTGCCGCTTCGCGCGCGCCTTGAAAAACGCCAAAATTCCCTCCGGCAAATGCATAGATATTTACCATCCAGCACACTAAACTATGCCCCATCCATGACTAGTGATCTTTCCTCTTCCGCCCGACTCTGTGCCTCCTGCGGCATGTGCTGCGACGGCGTTCTCTTCCATGCCGTTAATCTCCAGGCTGGAGACTCTCCTCGTCAGCTTGCCTCGCTCGGCATGAAGCTCCGGCGCAAGAAGGGGGTGGAGTTCTTTCTTCAACCTTGCTTTGCCCATTGCGAAAAGGAAGGTTCCTGCTCCTGTGCGATCTACGATCAGCGGCCTGTGCGCTGCCAGCTTTTTAACTGCAAGCAGCTCGTGGCCGTCACAGAAGGGAGAACGAGCGAAGCCGATGCTCTGGAAAAAATCACCGAAACCCGTGCACGCGTCGCCCTAGTGAATGAGTTGATCGCGGAGTTTGGCGAATCCAATCTCAACCGCAGCCTCTCTCACCGGGTCGCCCATGCTCTGACCCTTCAAAAGGGCCAGGAACGCACCCCTCTCCATGATCGCCTGGACGGTTCCATGATCGAACTGGAAGCGCTGCTGGAAAAGGAATTCCGTCTCAAGGAGATCACCCCTCGGAGCTAACAGCCACATAGACCGTCCCGGAGGATTCTCCCCCGCGAATGGGATTGGGAAAGCTCACCACCTGCGCGGAAACGCTTGTAAAGACCTTTTCCAATCTGGAGCAGAATGCAGCGTCTGGCGCCTCGTCAGACCACATGGCAAAGACCCCGCCCGCATGAAGATGCCTGCGGAGCGTTCGCAACCCCTCTTCCGTGTAGAATGCGCCGTGGCGTGGATTAAGCCAGTGCTGGGGCGTGTGATCGATATCGAGCAGGATTGCATGAAATTTACGACCAGGCTGTGCCGCATCGAATCCTTCCTCGGGATGAGCGGCCAGCTCAAAGAAATCCCCCTTTAGAAACCGCGTACGGGGATCTCCACTCAGTCCGGCACCCAACGGCACAAGTCCGCTCTGATGCCAGCGAATCACCGGTTCCAAAAAATCGACGATACAGAGATCTCGGACACCGGGATTGCCAAGCGCCGCTGCCGCTGTGTAGCCGAGGCCCAGACCTCCGACGACGACATCAAAAGGCCCTCCCTCTGGAGAAGCAGCTGCCAGACCGAGATCGGCAAGGGCGTCTTCCACCGCATGAAAGAGGCTGCTCATGAGAAACTCTCCATTGAGAATGACCTCGTAAACAACCTCGTTATCGAGCATCGGGATCTTGCGTCTTCTCAGGACAAGCTCCCCCAAGGGCGTGACGCAAAAATCGAGTTCTTCAAAAGCCTTCTCCATCTCCCGACGCTGCTGGGGAAATGTCCACTTGGCGAGCAATTATGGCTGAGGCTATTAGCGCTTTAGAATGAAGTCTGATAGTCGCGGTTCTCAGATTTCACGGATTTATCTTGTCTCCAAAGAGTTTCTGTTTCATCAGCTTGAGTAGGCAGCGGTAGCTCTGCTACTTTCGCCTCGATTTCTGATTTCCTCTTTTAACTTTCAGCTGTTCCATCCCTCCTCGCTAACCTCCATGAAAATCCCTTCCCTCCTGACCTTGGCGGCACTGCTTGTTTCTGGCTCCCTGCACGCCGAACAAGCTTCCCCGATCGATCCCAACGCCCTCTCCATGCTTCATCGCATGAGCACAAACCTCTCGAAGGCAAAGGCGTTCACCTTCGAATCGAAAAGTATTTTTGAAGTGCCCTCCGTCACCGGCCAATTCGTCACGCTTTTCTCGGTTGGTGAGGTTGCCCTCAAGCGCCCCGACAAGCTCCGCGCCCGGCATGGCGGCGATGCCCCTCCCTTTGATTTTACTTACGACGGGACCTCCGTTTCGGCCCTCGCCCCGCAGACAAAGGTTTTCTCCTCGGCGAAAGCCCCTGCCACCATCGACGAAATGCTTGCGGGTCTTAGGAACGAAACGGGAATCCGTTTTCCCTCCGCCCCGCTGCTTTACAGCGATCCCTATGCCATCCTGACCCGCAACCTCCTAAGCGCCGTCGTTGTCGGCCCCACGAATGTCAATGGCATTGCGTGCGATCATCTCGCATTTCGCTCCCCCGGAGTGAATTGGGAAATCTGGATTGATGCCGGCCCGGATGCCCTCCCCCGTCGTCTCGCCGTCACCTTCACCGACCGGCCCAACTTCCCGCGATCGATCATCGAATTCTCCCGCTGGAATCTGCATCCGTGGCTTCTCAACTCCTCGTTCCTCTTCCACAAGCCGGAGGGTGTCCGGGAAATCCCGTTTGCAGCCGTCCTCCATTCCGCAGATCGCTGAGGCGTCACCCCCTCTTTGTTAACTCCTCCTTACTGATGAAAATCCTCCCCTCGCTCCTTGTTCTCCCGCTGCTCTGCATCGCTCTCTCCCTCAGCCAGAGCGGCTGCAGCGATGTCTATTATGCACCTGGACCGGCAGCCTACGCTCCCACGCCCGTAGTGCCACTCTACGGATGGGGTGGGGCTGGCTTCTACGGCGGAACTTACTACGGTTCCAGCGCCGCTTACTACAGCAGCTCCTATTACCGTGGCGTCAACGGGGCGGCCTACCGCACCCCTTATTCCAACGGAGGTTACTACAACGGCAGCCGCGGTAATGCCTCCTGGTCCAACGGCTCCGGCAGCGCATCAGGTTATCGTGGCGGGTCGGCTTCCTGGAATAACGGAAGTGGCAACGCAACCGGCTATCGGGGCAGCACAGCCTCCTGGGGTGGCGGCTCCGGCAGTGCAAGCGGCTATCGTGGCGGGTCGGCTTCCTGGGGCGGAGGCTCCGGCTCCTGGCATGGAGCGGGCGGCAGGTCGGGCTCGTTTCACCGCTGATCCAGGCTTTAAGACGAGCGTTTCCGATACATTTCCAGCTGACAGTTGAAGCCGCCGAGGTCAACCGTCTGGCTGTAGTCCAGCTTGAGCGAGGGATCGTTCGGGCCGGTGCGCAGCGGATTGGTAAAGATCAGCCTGCCTCCCGGCTTTAGCGCCTGCGAGGCTGCGGCGTAGAAGTCAGCGAAAAGCCCCTGGATATTTTTGACACGGACGCGACGCCCCAGAGGGGGATTCGAAATCACGAGCGAAACGCTGCCCGGCTTGATCCCGGCTTCACTACCGGCATCCCGAAAATCAGCACGGGTCAGCTGCACCCGCGTTCCGAGAAGCTTGGCCGCTTCCACATTCGCACGGGCGACTTCAAGCGCCTTGGTATCCAGATCGGTACCATAAGCAACGGCGACGCCGCCGAGTAGGGAGCGCTCAATGAGCTCAAGTCCTGAGCCGCAGAAGGGATCCCAGATGACTTCCAATTCACGGCCAACTTTTGATCGGGAAGCCAGACGCGCCATGCAGGCGGCAAGAGGAGGATGCGAGGCTGCGGCGATATCATCCTGACGGTAGGCAAGACGCGGATCGGGATAGAGACGCGGACGGAGTTCGACGGAGGCTTCCTTGCCCAGAACTCCCACCGGGATCACATCGACCGACCAGAGTGCTTGTCTTGAATCATTGAGGATCTCAGGAGCCTCAGCGTAAGCCCGCTCCACCACCTTACGGATTGCGCCGCGCTGATGGCCTCGCGATGGAAAATCGAGCCGATAACGCGCCGCTCCCTCCGTGGCGCTCTGCATGATTCCGCGCGATCGCGAGGAGCTGATGCAGTGAGCAAGATCCTCGATCCATTCCGGCCCATCGCCGTTCCTGATCAGGCCCAGAGTGAAGCCGACCGTTGCAAAGCTCCGAAGCTTATAGAGCGCGCCCAATGAAAAAGGCTTTCGCGCCGTCAAGGTCACACAGCCGGGGCGCACCTCGCCGATCTTAAAAATTTCTTTGTCCAGGTTCTCCTCGCTCTCGTCGCGTACGAAGCCCTCCAGTCCCCGACGAGAGCGGAGATTGATTTGCAACCCATCCGCTGGCAACAAGGCATCCATCCGCACTTGTCCGGGATTCTCTTTTCGCAAGAGGGCGGCCTTCACTTTCTGCTCGGTTTGTGAAGGAAGATTGATTCCCTCATTCACAGCTGCAAGCGTGGCGCTCCCTCCAACCTTTTCCAGCGCGCGTCCGAGATGGTGCTTCTCGCGCTCCTCGCCCGTTTGCTTGAGCAGTGCGAGCATCTGTTTCTCCGTTCCCTCTCCTGCACCGATTTTGGGAAGTGACGCCATGGCATAACGCCGGATTTTTTCCTGAGGATCGCTCAAGAGTTGCGTCAGCCAGTCACGCACAACGGCCTTTTCCTCCACCGTCCCGAATCGGGAAAAAATCATGCCGACGGCTCGGATCACGGCCACCCTCTCCATCCTCTCGCGAGGAGAGGCGTTGTTAAATTGAGCGACTTCCATTTGCCAAAGCTGCTCCTTGGGTAGATCGCGCAGCCGCTTGTAAAGATCCTGGTCAGATTTCATAGGGTGTAACTTACAAGGCAGTTAGAATTTTTGAGACATAGAGCAGGATGAAAAGCGAGAGGATGAAAAAGACCGCGCCCAGAATCAGCACACTGCGCGTCTTGTACGATTCGATGGCGTCACTCTGAATCCGTCGCACACTGCTCACGAAGCGCCCCGTGGAGAGTAGAATCACCAGCATCCCCATGGCCACCATGCCGACTCCGGCATCGCGTCCTATGGGGCCGGTGTGGGAGAGCTTCTCGGCACCCACTGTTTTGGCAAACATCTGTAAAAAGAGATCAAAGCGCTCCAGCATGAAGCCAAAGGCGATCAGCGCGAGCGCCGTCCGCAACCACGCCAGATAGGTACGCTCATTGGCGGATAGATCGGTGAACTTTTGGATCATGGGAGCGGAGCGATTTTTGACGGTTCTTCCAATGTGGCGGCTTTCCTAAAAGCCTCTCGAAGCTCTTCTTGATGAATCGAGGCCCATTCCACCACCAAACCTAAGGCACGAGGCGGGAGAGCGCCTTGGATTAACGCCAGTGTCTCAATATCAATTTTGGCTGTCTGCCCCGAATAAAGCACATGAAAGTGCGCAGGAAGATGATCCCCGTAGTAGATCTGGATAATAATCCCGTAAAATCTGCTGATCTCAGGCATGAGCCAAGACACCCTGCTTGTTGGAAAACAGGTCCTCCGGCGACTTGCCGGTCAGCTGTAGATAAAGAGCATCCGGGCAAAGATCTATCTCTCCTGGCCATTCCAGGGCTCCAGCTTCAGTAATGCTCACTGCGGCAAAAAGGCCGGGTTGCAACCACGCGGCAAAAACACCTCGTCCGGCATAAGAAGCAAGATCCACGACCCCGGCACTCCCTTCCTCAAATCGAAGGAAGAGCCGAAACTCCTGAAGAGGTGTGACTTCGATGATCTTCATCTCTCAAAATAATAGCACAACAAGGTTTCTTGGGAAGAGCCCACCAAATACTCTCTCTTGTTTCTTATAGCTCACTTATTGAGGCAGGCCGAGTTTCTTCAGCTTCGGGGCAATGACTACCTGGCAGTAAGGATTTTTGTCCTTGTTCTCGTTGTAATAATTCTGGTGGTAGTTTTCGGCGGGATAGAAGGCGACCAGTGGCTTGATCTCGGTCACGATTGGATCGGGGAATTGAGCGGCAGCCTTTTTCTTGGAGGCTTCCGCCTCTGCCGCTTGTTCTGGCGTGGCGGTCAGGATGATGGAACGGTATTGCGTGCCGCTGTCGGCTCCCTGGCTGTTGAGCGTGGTGGGATCATGGGCGCGCCAGAAGAGATCCAGGAGCTGTTTGTAGCTGACTTTGGCGCGGTCATAGGAGATCTGAAGCACCTCGGCATGGCCGGTGCGTCCCGTGCAGACCTGGTCATAGGTCGGATTGGGTGTCGTTCCGCCTGCAAATCCCGAGGTGATCTTGGTGATGCCCGGTAGATTCTGAAAGACCGCTTCCATGCACCAGAAGCAGCCGCCGCCAAAAACAGCGGTGGCCATGGCGGGTGATGCAGTTGGAGAAAGGGCAGGGCTGGGACTAGCGGCAAGGTTGTGCATGGTGGTGAGGAGGGTGGCAACAAGAAGAAGTCGCTTCATGAGCGCACTCTCATCCCGAGTTTAATAATAGCCAGCGCAAATCCCATTGGCGCTCTTATTTCGGTAGAACTGGCTGGTTTTTTTGACTCGCTCGCTCCCGCCCGGCTCGCCCTTTGGGTCCGCCCAGGGCGGATCTATCCAGGCACTTCCCAGTTCCATGTATTGGCGAGGTGGAATCGTTGTCATCATAGGATTAGAGCGGTTTAAGTTGAGTTATAGCCACAAGGTGAATGAGAAGAATAACAGCCGTCTCACGCGGAAAACCGAGCGATGGGAATCGCGGTTTGGCCTGCTGCTAGCAGCCTGCAAGGCGAGGCCATCGGGAGATGGCGAGGCAAACGCGGCGGACGCGGAGGAAAATTCAGGGCTTTTGAACTAGGGCGGTGGTCTGAGGCTTGGAAGAGGGTTGCTGAAACCGTGCAGGGCTTCTTCCATGACTCTGACGACCGCTTTCCCCCTGGGGCGCGGCAAAGGAGGCTGTGAGAAGCAACAGTCTCGCCGCGTGGGGGGCTTCAGCTATGGGGCTTTGACTTGCTTTGTAGGGTCAAATTCTAGATTTCGTGAGCCTGTTTGTGGATTGATGTAGGAGGTCACTCGAAGATAGTTGCTGCCGCCTGTCACGATCCGAATTTGCAGCCGTGCATAGGTGCCATCGTGTAGTTTCACAAAATATTCTTTGGTCAATTGAGGGTGCCACGGAGTCGCATTTTTAGGCATATCGATTTCATCAGATGCTCGGTATCCCCCTTCAGGAGCAGTGAAATCTAAAGTTTCCATGCGTTCGGTCAGACCGCCACCTTGCACACTAATTCGGCATTGCCAATCATAGGGATTGTAAACAGTCGTATCTATTCCCTCATCATGGATTTGGCATTCCACTTCGATGTCGCCCAAGCCAACTCCGACTGCTTTTCCTGTCCTAAGATTAAGTTCAATAGGCAAACCGTTCTTCGGAACATTGGCGCTGCTCTCAACTCGAAGTAAGGCGGCAGCTTCACCTTTCTTTTTCAATACGAAGATTGTCGGGTTGTAAGCTGTTGGAACAGGGATGTCACTACTGCCTTTTATAACATAACTGACTAATCCGCTTGACTGTTTCGTGGGATAATAGCCCGGTTTTGACACTTCAACACTCAGCGCAATGCCGTGAATTCCGCTAATGGCAAAGGAACCATCAGACGCCGTTTTCTTTTCATAATCTGAACCGCTGCCCATAGGATTTGGATTATCGTTGGCGTTCAATTTCACCGACGCGGCTGGAACCCCATTTCCTTTTTCGTCAACAACCTTACCCCAAAAAGAGATCGGAGTTAAAAAAGCAGCCAAGTAAGCTTTTTGTTGATTTGTATCAGGTTCGTTCTTCACCGGCGCTCCTGGCTTAGCTAATTGCGAGGTTACGGGAGTGGGTCGACTGCTAGGTCTTGGTGTTTTTTTCTGTGGTGTTGGTGACGGCGTAGCGTGCGCGACTGCGGGCCCCAGCCCCTTCGCCGACGGCGTCCGCAGGCAAAGGTAAATCACACCCCCTACAAGCAGGAGAAGTAAAATCACAATGAAAATGATGCGATGTTTTCTCATTGTATTCGTGGTATTCCCATTTCATCCAAAAGATTATTGTAGAAGTCAGTTGTCGTTTGAATCGAAAAATTAAACTCCGCGCTGTGAGGTGGACCCTGTTGTCGGACCAAAGGGAGCTTAAAATAAGCTATGGAGAGAGAGAGGGTTGATGTGAGAGTAGTGAAGGATGGAGGAGGCATCAAG
>Ga0302320_10031645_pt1 | contig 10027 bp, 5 predicted proteins | sample Bog_T0_3_FD_202130 | JGI IMG/M metagenome (GOLD analysis project Ga0302320, IMG submission 202130) | Peat permafrost microbial communities from Stordalen Mire near Abisko, Sweden - Bog_T0_3 | ecosystem: Environmental > Terrestrial > Soil > Wetlands > Peat | place: Sweden: Abisko, Stordalen Mire...
GTAACCGCGAAGTGCTGTTGCGCGAGCAAATGGCGTCGATCCAACGCCAGCTCGGCGAAGGCGACGAGGGCAAAACGGCGGAGATGGCCGATCTCGCGGAGGCGATCGCGAAAGCCGGGATGCCCAAAGAGGTCGATGAGCAGGCCCGCAAGGAATTGAAGCGGCTGCAGCGGATGCCGGAGGCGGCGGCCGAATACGGCATGGCGCGCACGTATCTCGATTGGTTGATCGAACTGCCCTGGGCGTTGCCCGAGGAGGCGCCGATCGACATCGCGGCGGCGCGCCGCGTGCTCGACGAGGACCATTTCGGCTTGGAGAAGATCAAGCGGCGGATCATCGAGCATCTCGCCGTGCGCAAGCTCGCCCCCAACGGCAAGGCGCCCATTTTATGTTTCGTCGGCCCTCCCGGAGTCGGCAAGACCTCGCTCGGCAAATCGATCGCGCGCGCGATGGACCGCAAATTCGTCCGGGTCAGTCTCGGCGGCGTTCACGACGAGGCGGAAATTCGCGGCCATCGGCGCACCTACATCGGCGCGCTGCCGGGCAATATCATTCAGGGCATTCGCAAGGCCGGCGCGCGCAATTGCGTGATGATGCTCGACGAAATCGACAAGATGGGCTCGGGCGTTCATGGCGACCCCAGCGCGGCGATGCTCGAAGTGCTGGATCCCGAGCAGAACAACAGCTTCCGCGACAATTACCTGGCCGTGCCGTTCGATCTCAGTCGCGTCGTGTTCATCACGACGGCGAACATGCTCGACACGATACCGGGGCCGCTACGCGACCGCATGGAGATCATCGGCCTGGCCGGATACACCGCCGCCGAGAAATTCGAGATCGCGCGACGCTATCTTTTCGAGCGGCAGCGCGAGGCCAACGGGCTTCAACCCGGCCAGGTCGTCATGTCGGACGAAGCCCTGCATGACGTCATCGCCCACTATACCCGCGAAGCGGGCGTGCGGAACCTCGAGCGCGAGATAGGGAAGGTGCTTCGCAACGCCGCGGTTCGGGTGGCGGAAGGGCATGGCGAGACCATCTTCATCGCGCCGGACGACCTGGGTCTGATTCTCGGGGCGCCGATCTTCGAGAACGAAGTCGCGATGCGCGCCAGCGTTCCCGGCGTCGCCACCGGGTTGGCCTGGACTCCCGTCGGCGGCGACATCCTGTTCATCGAAGCGACCGGCAATCCCGGCCGCGGCGGCTTGATCCTGACCGGCCAGCTCGGCGACGTGATGAAGGAAAGCGCTCAGGCCGCGCTCAGCATCGTCAAGAACCGCGCGAGCGCGCTGGGCATCGACCCCGCGCGTTTCGCCAATCTCGATATCCACATTCACGTTCCCGCCGGCGCCACGCCGAAGGACGGGCCGAGCGCGGGCGTCGCGATGTTCATGGCGCTGGTCTCGTTGTTGACCGATCGCAATGTCCGCAACGACACCGCGATGACGGGCGAGATCAGCCTGCGCGGCCTCGTGCTCCCGGTCGGCGGCGTCAAGGAGAAGGTGATCGCCGCGCAGCGCGCGGGACTGAAACGCGTCATGCTGCCGGCGCGGAACCGCCGCGACCTCGACGACATCCCGGACGAAATCCGTCGGCAGCTGGAATTCGTCTGGTTGGAGCGGGTCGAGCAGGCGATCGACGCGGGGCTGGAGCCGCGCGCGTCGATCAAGGAGCCGCATTCGCAACTGGCGGATATCGACGCCTGAAACGAGTGCGCGCCGGAAGGGAGCCCCTCCGGCGCGGTAGGATCAGCGGCCGGGGCGAAGCGTCAACGACTCGACGCCGCCAGCCAGCGCGAGGCCCGTCTGCCCCTGCACCGACAACGGCTGCAAGGTGAAGGTGCGGTCCGATCCGCCGACGAGAACGTTGGCGCCGAGACCGACCCCTACCGTGGCCGAGGCGTCGACGCCGCCATATTCGCCCGCCAACGCGTGGTGCTCTGGCCCCGCCGTGGGAGCGAATACGTCCCAGAGGAGAACGCCCCTGTTCGTGGCGCCGATATCGAGACCGAATTTGCTGATCTTGCCGTAGTAATGCTCCCTCCAACCGCGCGGCGAGGTGAACTCGCATGCGACTTCCTTGCTCGATGCGATGATGAGGCCGAGCCCGGCCGAGACTTCGCAACGCAAGGCGCCGACTTTCACTTTTTCTTGCGCGGCGGCCGGCGCGGCCAAGGCGACGAGAAACGCGGCGGCGGTGACGCCGAGGATTTTACTCAATTTCATGAAGGTGTTCCATCTATGGCTGCGATTGCCCCAAGAGCGATCATCCCACCGTAAGGGCGGATGTCCATGACCATGAAATCTGGGTTGGACGCGCGAGTCGCGTTCCCGAGGAATGGCTCGGTACCGCGCCACCCCTCTTCGGCGAAGGGTCGGAAACTACTCAACCAAATTCCGCGAAGACATCACGTGGGTTTTCCCCTTGTGGCCCACGCCACATCTCGTCGGCCAGTAGCGCCATACTTCGTTCAGGTGTGAAAGCTGCCGGAGAAATGGAGGTTTTTAAGCACGTAATGATGTAGTAATTTGCGAAAAGTCAACAATCCACCAAATGGCGTTCTAGGTAGATTCCGAAGGTGGCGTCGTCACATTGTCAGTTCATAGTCGCGTTAGAGGCCAGAAATCGTTAAGCGTTACGTCCTGAGCAGATCCTGATGCGGTTGAGCAGTCGATGACGCGAATTGAACACGCCATTGTAGGTCGCTGCCGCGACCCCGAAACCAGGAGGCGAAATGCTCGACAACATCCGAACCCCCGAGGATTTACGTAATTGTGACGTGGACGAACTGAGGCAGGTCGCGGACGAGTTGAGGACGGAAACGATCCGCGCCGTCGCGACGACCGGCGGGCATCTGGGGGCGGGGCTGGGAGTCGTCGAACTGACGGTCGCGCTGCATCACGTCTTCGATACGCCGCGGGATCGCTTGATCTGGGATGTCGGCCACCAAGCCTATCCGCACAAGATTCTCACCGGCCGCCGCGACCGGATCCGCACGTTGCGCGCGGGAGGCGGCCTCTCCGGGTTCACCAAGCGCGCCGAGAGCGAATACGACCCGTTCGGCGCCGCGCATGCCGCGACCTCGATTTCCGCGGCGCTGGGGATGGCGGTCGCGCGCGACCTGCGCGCGCAAAGTCACAATATCGTCGCGGTGATCGGCGATGGATCGATGTCGGCGGGTATGGCTTACGAGGCCATCAACAACGCGGGCGCGTCGAAGGGCCGCTTGATCGTCATCCTTAACGACAATGAAATGTCGATCGCCCCGCCGGTGGGCGCGATGTCGGCGTATCTGTCGCGGATGAACGCCGGCGCGGTCGGATCGATCGGCGGCATTGTGTTCGAGGAGCTCGGGTTCAGCTATGTCGGACCGGTCGATGGGCACGATCTCGATCTTTTGGTTCCCGCGTTGCGCGCCGCGCGCGACTCGGAAGCGGGGCCGATCCTGATCCATGTCGTCACGCGGAAGGGCAAAGGTTACGCCCCCGCCGAAGCCGCGCGCGACAAGTATCACGCCGTGTCGAAATTCGACGTGGCGACCGGCGAACAGCCCAAGGCGAAATCGATCGCGCCCTCGTACACCAAAGTGTTCGGCGAAAGCCTGGTGAAGGAGGCGGCCAAGGACGACCGCGTCGTCGCCGTGACGGCGGCGATGCCGGGAGGCACCGGCCTCGACATTTTCGCCGCGGCTTTCCCAAACCGCGTTTTCGATGTAGGAATTGCCGAGCAGCACGCGGTGACCTTCGCCGCCGGGCTCGCGGCGGAGGGGTTCAAGCCGTTCTGCGCGATCTATTCAACGTTTCTGCAGCGCGGCTATGATCAGATCGTGCATGACGTCGCCATTCAGTCCTTGCCGGTGCGGTTCGCGATCGATCGGGCCGGATTCGTCGGCGCCGACGGGCCCACGCACGCCGGATCGTTCGACGTCGCCTATCTCGGCTGCCTGCCCGGGTTCGTCATCATGGCCGCCGCGGACGAGGCGGAGCTGGCGCATATGATCGCGACGGCCGTGAGCATCGACGACCGCCCCTCCGCGGTCCGCTATCCCCGGGGCGACGGGTTGGGCGTCGTCATGCCCGAGGCGGGCGTCGCGCTGGAGATCGGCAAGGGACGCATCGTGCGGCAAGGCGACACGATCGCGCTGCTTTCGTTCGGCGCCCGGCTCGCCGAATGCGAAAAAGCGGCGGACACGCTGGCGCGGTTCGGCCTGTCGGCCACTGTCGCCGACGCGCGTTTCGCCAAACCCCTCGACACCGAACTCATTCTGAAACTGGCGCGCGAACACGAGGTTCTGATCACCATCGAGGAAGGGTCCATCGGCGGTTTCGGTTCGCAGGTGCTGCAAGCGCTGGCGGAGAACGGGCGTCTCGACCGCGGCCTCAAGGTGAGATCCATGGTGCTGCCGGACGTGTTCCTGGATCAGGATCGGCCGGAGGCGATGTACGCCCGCGCCGGTCTCGACGCCGAAGGGATCGTCGCCAAGGTTCTCGACGCGCTTGGCCGAGACCCGCGCCGGGGCGATCAAATTCAGATGGGCGTAACGTCTTTGGCGTCCCATCGCGCCGCCGCGCGTCGGGCGCCTATGCGCGTCGTATTGGCGCAACCCCGAGGGTTCTGCGCCGGCGTGGTGCGCGCGATCGACATCGTGGAGCGCGCGCTGCAAAAGTACGACTCGCCGGTTTATGTCCGACACGAAATCGTGCATAACAAGCATGTAGTCGATGGTTTGAAGGCGAAAGGCGCCCATTTCGTCGAGGATGTTTCCGAGATTCCCGAAAACGCGGTGGCGATCTTCAGCGCGCACGGCGTGTCCAAACAGGTCGAGCGAGACGCCGCCGAGCGCCATCTCGTCGTGCATGACGCCACATGTCCGCTCGTCGCGAAGGTTCACAAGCAGAGCCGGCGCTATGTCGCGCAAGGCCGACGGCTGGTGCTGATAGGTCATGCCGGACACCCCGAGGTCGAAGGCACGATGGGACAGATCGCCGGTCCGGTGCTGCTCGTGGGGTCGAGACAGGATATCGACGCGCTCGACTTGCCGATCGACGCTCCCATCGCCTATGTCACGCAGACGACGCTGAGCGTTGACGACACCCGGGACATCATCGCCGCGCTGCATGAACGGTTTCGCGATGTGGTGGGCCCCGACGTTTCCGACATATGCTACGCCACCCAGAACCGGCAAACGGCGGTGCGCGAACTCTGCAACCAGGTCGATCTCGTTCTGGTGGTCGGCGCCAAGAACAGTTCGAACTCCAATCGGCTGAATGAAATCAGTCGGGAACTGGGCGTGGCGAGCCATCTCATCGCCGACAGCGCCGATCTCCGCGGCGAATGGTTCGACAATATTCGTTCCGTCGGTATAACGGCGGGGGCTTCCGCGCCCGAGGTATTGGTCAACGGTGTTGTGACTTGGCTTCGAAACCGCGGGCCGATAGAGGTTTCGACCCTCAACGGCCCGGACGAGACGATTGAATTTCGCGTGCCGCCGGAGCTGGCTGGCGTTACCCCCCACGCCGAGGACGCGTCCGTCCTCGCGCGTCCCATGAGTCAGGTTTGAAACATGAAGATTCCGTTTTTCAAGGAAATGAAGATCGGCTCCTATCTGCTCAAGCAGCGGATCATGGGCAAGGACAAGTATCCGCTGGTGTTGATGCTGGAGCCCTTGTTCCGTTGCAACCTCGCCTGCGTCGGCTGCGGCAAGATCGACTATCCCGACCCGATCCTCAATCAGCGCCTCTCCGTGCAACAGTGCATGGACGCGGTCGATGAATGCGGCGCGCCGGTCGTGGCCATTCCCGGCGGGGAACCGTTGATTCACAAGGAAATCGGCGAGATCGTCGCCGGCATCGTCGCGCGCAAGAAGTTCGTTTCGCTGTGCACGAACGCGCTTCTGCTGGAAAAGAAGCTGCACTTGTTCACGCCGTCGCCCTATCTCTTCATCACCGTCCATCTCGACGGCTTGAAGGATCACCACGACAGGTCCGTGTCGCAGCCCGGCGTTTACGATATCGCGGTCAAGGCGATCAAAGCCGCGCAGGACAAGGGCTTCACCGTCAACGTCAACGCGACGATTTTCGACAATCACGCCGCCGAGGACGTGGCCGCGTTCATGGACAAGGCGCGGGATTTGGGCGTCAGCGTCTCCATTTCGCCCGGCTACGCCTACGAGCGCGCGCCCGATCAGGAGCATTTCCTCAATCGCCGCAAGACCAAGGAACTGTTTCGCCGCATCTTCGCGCTGGGCAAGGGCCGAAACTGGAGCTTCCAGCATTCGCCGTTGTTCCTCGACTTCCTCGCCGGCAATCAGGAATACCGCTGCACGCCCTGGGGCATGCCGACACGCAACGTCTTCGGCTGGCAGAAGCCCTGCTATCTCCTCGGCGAGGGATATGTCCCGACTTACAAAGAGCTGATGGAGACGACGGACTGGGACAGCTACGGCACCGGCCGCTACGAGAAATGTGCGGACTGCATGGCGCATTGCGGCTACGAGCCGACGGCGGCGCACGCGGCCATAAGCAACCCGCTGGCGGCGATGATGATCGCGATCCGCGGGATCCGCACGGAGGGGCCGATGGCGCCGGAGATTCCGCTGGACAAGCAGCGTCCGGCGCAATTCATCTTCCAGCGTCATGTCGAGACGATGCTCTCGAACCTCGGGGTCACGCCGAAAGCCGCGCCGCCGGCGCCTTCCGAATCGAAGACGGCGACCCCCGTGAATTGACCGGCGCGAAACTTGGCCTCGCCGGCCTTTCTTTCTCGAAACGCGGCTGAACGCCGCGGGAGTCGACGTTCGTCATGCTGACCTCGGTCATCGTCCATATCATCGGTTTTTGTCTTCGCTACGCCCGTTCCGTCGTCGTCGTCGCGCTTCTCCTGGCCGCCGGCGCCAGCGTCTACACGGCGACGCATTTCGTCATCAACTCCAACATCAACGCCTTGCTGTCCGAAGGGCTCGATTGGCGTCAGCGCGAAGTCGTCTTCGAATCGCAGTTCCGGCGCTACCAGGTGCTCGACGTCGTCGTTTCGGCGCCCACGCCCGAACTCACGTCCGCGGCGACGACGGCGCTGACCGAAGCGCTCGGGAAGGAAAAGGCGAGCTTTCAGTCCGTCGCCACCTCAAGCGCGGCGGAATATTTTGCGCAGCACGGCATGCTGTTCCAACCCGAGGACGCGTTGGCCAAGAGCATGGCTGGCCTGACACAAGGCGAGCCGCTCATTCAGGACATCGCCACCGACCCCAGTCTTCGCGGCTTGATCGCCGGGCTGGAGGACGGGCTGCTGGGAGTCAAACAAAACAAGTTGACGCTCGACTCGATGACCCGCCTCATGAACATGACGAGCCAGAGCCTCGAGGACGTCCTGGGTGGACGCCCCGCGAGTTTCTCCTGGCGCTCGCTGATCGAGGGCAACGCGCCCGAGTCCTATGAACTGCGCGGCTTCATTGAGGTGCGCCCGATTCTGGATTTCGCCGCGGTTCAGCCCGGCCTTGCCGCGAGCGAGACCATTCGACGCGTCGCGGCGACGATCGCTCCGCAATATCAAGCGAATGTGCGGCTTACGGGTCCCGTCGCGATGGCCGACGAGGAATTCGGCACGATCAAGGAGAACGCCGCTCGCAACGGGATCATCACCTTCGCGATCGTGCTCCTGATCCTCTGGCTCGCGCTTCGCTCCCCGCGATTGATTTTGGCGGTCTTCATCAATCTCATGGTCGGTCTGCCGCTGACGGGCGCGCTCGGCTTGATGATGATCGGCTCGTTCAACCTCATCTCGGTTTATTTCGCGGTTCTTTTCGTTGGCATCGGCGTCGATTTCGCCATCCAGTACAGCGTTCGCTACCGCGCGGAGCGGCATGAAATCCCCGATCTCGCCGAGGCGGTGAAGCGCGCGGGCTTTCACGTCGCCGCGCCGCTCACGTTGGCGGGCTGCGCGACGGCGGCGGGCTTCTTCTCGTTCCTGCCCACGGATTACAAGGGCGTGTCCGAACTCGGGCAGATCGCGGGCTTCGGCATGTTGATCGCCTTCGCCACCAGCGTCACCGTCCTCCCGGCGTTGATCCGCATCCTCAATCCGCCCGGCGAGCCCGAGCCGATGGGATATTCGTCCCTCGCCCCGCTCGATGATTTTCTCAATCGCCATCGCATCGGCGTGCTCGTCGGCGTTTTCGCCGTGGTGATCGGCGGCCTGCCGCTCTTGTTCTGGCTGCAATTCGATTTCAATCCGATCCATCTGCGCGATCCCAAGACCGAGGCGGTCGCGACGTATCTCGAACTCAGTCACGATCCCACGACCAACGTCTCGGCGATCGAATTGCTCGCGCCCAATCTCGACAAGGCGCACGAGATCGCCGACCGTCTCGCGAAACTGCCGGAAGTGTCGCATGCGATGACCCTTTCGAGCTTTATTCCCGAGCAACAGGATAAGAAGCTGCCGATCCTCGCGAGCGCCGCGAAAGCCTTGACCGACGCTTTCGACCCGAAAAACGCGCAGGCGCCGCCCACCGACCCTGAAAACGTCGATGCGCTGAACGAAGGCGCGGAGCGGCTCATCGACGCGGCTGGCGATCAGAAAGGCGCCGGCGGGGGCGCGGACGCGGCCCGGCGTCTCGCGAACGCGCTGACGGCGCTGGCCAAGGCGAGCCCGGATGCGCGCGCCAAGGCTGCGGAGATCTTCATCACGCCGTTGCAAGCGGACCTGACCGCGTTGCAGGCCTCGCTTCAGGCCAAGCCGATCACCCAGGCCGACCTGCCCGAGGGGCTCGTCCATGACTGGATGACGTCCGATGGGCGAGCGCGGGTGTCCGTGGCGCCCAAGGGCGACCCCGGCGACAACGACGCGATGCGCCATTTCGCCAGCGCGGTGCTCGCGGTCGAGCCGTCGGCGACGGAGGGTCCGATCACCATCCTGGAGGCCGGCAAGACGGTCATTCGCGCGTTCATCGAGGCGGGGCTCTGGGCCCTGCTGTCGATCGCCATCCTGTTGTGGCTGGTGCTGCGGCGAATCGGAGACGTGCTGCTGACGCTGGTGCCCCTGCTGATGGCGGGCGTGGTGACGCTGGAGATTTGCTCGTTGACCGGCATGCCGCTCAACTTCGCCAACATCATCGCGTTCCCGTTGTTGCTGGGGGTCGGCGTCGCATTCAAGATTTACTACATCATGGCTTGGCGAGAGGGTCAGACCCACCTTCTCCAGACGAGTCTCACGCGCGCGGTGATCTATAGCGCGTTGACGACGGCGACCGCGTTCGGGAGCTTGATGTTCTCCTCGCACCCCGGCACGTCGAGCATGGGCAAGCTGCTCGCGCTTTCGCTCGTAACGACGCTGGCCGCCGCCGTCTTGTTTCAGCCCATTTTGATGGGCAAGCCGCGCACCGCCGCGCCGGCGCCGATCCCACGGCCCGACGAGGCCGCATTGGAGGGAAACATTCCATGATCAAGCAAGCCATCTGTATCCTGGCTCTCGTCGGCGTGTCTTCGCTGGCTTACGCGCAATCTGGAACGCCGGAACAACAGGCCGCCTGTCGCGGAGATGTCCGACGTTTCTGCTCCAAGCTGCCTCAAGGCGCGGGCAATCAAGCCTACGAGCAATGCCTGCGGACGAACCAGGACAAGCTTTCGCCCCAATGCCTGAAGGCTCTCGCGAGCCATCACTAGGCGGGCGGGGGCGCCGAAAGTGAAGTTCGTCGCCCCGTCGAGACGGCGCGCGACGACGAAGGGAACGCGAATGACGCTCGTCCGTTGTTTGAACTTCCCGCGCCTTCACAATGAGCGGATCGTCAGCGCTTGCGGCGCCGGCCTAAGTGGTCGCATCTCGCGGTCATGACAAAAGGAAACAGAGCCATGAAATTCAAGAAGAGCCTATTGACCCTGACCCTCCTTTGCATCGCCGTTCCCTCGTTGGCGTGGGCCACGTCGGGGACGCCCGAAGAACAGGCCGCCTGTCGCCCCGACGTGCGTCGATTCTGCAGCAAGGTGAAGGCTGATGCGGGCGACACCGCCTTCCTGGTCTGCCTCGAGAACAATCG
>Ga0302320_10031646_pt1 | contig 10027 bp, 7 predicted proteins | sample Bog_T0_3_FD_202130 | JGI IMG/M metagenome (GOLD analysis project Ga0302320, IMG submission 202130) | Peat permafrost microbial communities from Stordalen Mire near Abisko, Sweden - Bog_T0_3 | ecosystem: Environmental > Terrestrial > Soil > Wetlands > Peat | place: Sweden: Abisko, Stordalen Mire...
CACCGGCCGCCCGGAGCCGGGGCCCGGACGCGACGAGAACGGCCACGGCCTGTCGCGCAAGCACATCATGGCGGCCATCGACGCCTCGCTGCGCCGCCTGGGCATGGATTACGTGGACCTTTACCAGATCCATCGCTGGGATTACCACACCCCCATCGGGGAGACCATGGAGGCGCTGCACGATGTGGTGCGCGCCGGGAAGGCGCGGTACATCGGCGCCAGCAGCATGTTCGCGTGGCAGTTCGCCAAGGCCCAGTACACCGCCGAGCGCAATGGCTGGACCCGGTTCGTCTCCATGCAGGACCACTACAACCTCATATACCGGGAAGAGGAGCGGGAGATGATCCCGCAGTGCATCGACCAGGGGGTCGGCGTGATCCCGTGGAGCCCGCTCGCCCGGGGCGTCCTGGCCGGGACCCGCACGCGGGAGGGTGAGCAGCGGACCACCCGGTCGGGTTCCGATTCGTTCATTGATTCCCTGTACACGCCGGACTCCGACTATGACGTGGTGGACCGGCTCCGGGACATCGCGGAGCAGCGCGGCGTGCCGCCGGCGCAGGTGGCGCTGGCCTGGCTGCTGCACCGGCCCGGCGTGACGGCCCCCATCGTCGGCGCGACCAAGCTGAGCCACCTGGAGGACGCTCTCGCCGCCGAGGAACTGAAGCTGAGCGAGCAGGAGATGCGGCAGCTCGAAGAGCCGTACGTGCCGCACGCGGTGAGCGGCCACCGCTGAGCTGGCGCCCGCTCAGCCCGTCGTTACGGCCAGCACGAGCGGGAGGACGCCCGCAGCGCCGGCCTGCCGGAGCAGCTTCGCGGCGACCGTCATCGTCCATCCCGTCTCGATCCGGTCATCGATGAGCAGGACCGGGCCGTCCAGCCCGGACAGCCCGCCGGCCAGCGGTCCGGGAACCGTGAACGCGTCCCACAGCGACCGCAGCCGCTGGGCGCTGTTGTGCCGGCGGGGCCCCGGCCCGTCCCCGGTGTATTCCAGCGCGCCGAGATAGGGCAGCCGCCCGATGTCGGCGATCCGCTTGCCCAGGCTCTCGATCAGCAAGGGCCGGGTCCGGGACGGCAGCGTCGCCACCGCGGCGGGGCGCTGCTCCCAGTCCCAGGCGGCCAGCACGGTGACCAGCGCGCCGGTGAGATCCACGGTGACCGGCTCGTCCGGTGCGTCCTCGGCCAGCAGCGCGCGCAGCCTCGTGCCCCAGCCCACGTCGGTGAGCCTGCCGAGGGCCCGGCCGGGCCCGGCCGACCAGGCGGGGGAGATCTTGCCGACGGCCTCGATTCCGAGATCCCTCATCCCGGCCGGCCACATCTTCCGAGGTGCGACGTCGACGCCGGGGCGCAGCAACCGCTCGCGGGCCGTGGCGGCCCCGGCCCCCGACACGTTTGGCGTCCAGCGCCGCCCGGTGCAGTTGTCGCAGCGGCCGCACGGCGCGGCGGCCGGATCATCCAGCTCGCGGCGCAGGTACTCCAGCCGGCAGCCGCCGGCCGAGACGTAGTCGAGCATCGCCTGCTGCTCGCGCAGACGTTCGGCGGCCACCCGCGCGTAGCGCTCGGCGTCGTAGGACCATGGCTGGCCGGTCGGCTCCCAGCCGCCGCTGACCCGGCGCACGGCGCCGTCCACGTCCAGCACCTTGAGCATCGTTTCCAGGCGCCCCCGGCTCAGGTCGACACGGGTCTCCAGCGCGCCCGCCGAGAGCGGGCGACCGGCGTCGGCCAGGGCCGCGAGCGTGCTGCGGACGATGGCCTCCGGCGGGAAGGCCAGTGAGGCGAAGTACGCCCAGATGTCCCGGTCTTCCCGGCCCGGCAGCAGGACGACCTCGGCCCGTGGCACGCCACGGCCCGCGCGGCCAATCTGCTGGTAGTACGCGACCGGGGAGGGCGGGGCGCCGAGGTGCACGACGAATCCCAGGTCCGGCTTGTCGAAGCCCATGCCCAGCGCGCTGGTCGCCACGATGGCCTTGAGCCGGTTGGCCAGCAGAGCATCCTCGGCGGCGATCCGCTGGTCCGGGTCATCCTGCCCGCTGTACGCGGCGACGGCCAGGCCCTGCTCGCGCAGGAACGCCGCCGTCTCGTGCGCGGCGGCCACGGTGAGCGTGTAGATAATGCCGGAGCCGGGGAGCTCGCCGATGTGCTCGGCCAGCCACGCCAGGCGCTGGTGCGCGGCGGGCAGCTCAACCACCGCCAGGTGCAGGCTTTCCCGGTCCAGCGGCCCGCGCAGCACGACTGCCTCGTCCTCGCCGCCCGCGGTGAGCTGCTCGGCGACGTCGCGGGTGACGCGCGCGTTGGCGGTTGCCGTGGTGGCCAGGACCGGAACGCCACCGGGCAGCGACGCCAGCAGGGTGCGCAGCCGCCGGTAGTCGGGGCGGAAGTCGTGCCCCCAGTCGGAGATGCAGTGCGCTTCGTCGATGACCAGCATCCCGGCGGTCGCGGCCAGCCGCGGCAGCACCCGGTCACGGAAGCCGGGATTGTTCAGCCGTTCCGGGCTGACCAGCAGCACGTCCACGGCTCCCGCGGCGATCTCGCCGTAGGTCTCCTCCCAGTCGTCGGCGTTGGCCGAGTTGATGGTCCGGGCCCGGATGCCGGCCCGCCCGGCGGCGTCGATCTGGTTGCGCATCAGGGCCAGCAGCGGCGAGACGATGACCGTCGGCCCGGCGCCCCGCGCGCGCAGCAGCGCGGTGGCCACGAAATAGACCGCCGACTTGCCCCAGCCGGTGCGCTGCACGACCAGGGCCCGGCGGCCGTCCACCAGAGCGCTGATCGCTGTCCACTGGTCTTCCCGGAGCCGCGCGTCCGGGCCGGCCAGGGACCGTAGGTGCCGTTCAGCCTCATCGCGGGTCATGCACTCATTGGTACCAGGCGGCGCCGTCATTCCTGGCCGCTTGGCGTCGGTGCCCTGACGTCCGCGCGGGGAGCGCCGGTTCTCCGGGCCTCTGGCGGGGAAGATCACTTCCATGACAGGTCCACGGGGTGCCGCGGTTCTCGCGCTGCACTGGCAGGTCAATGTGATCAAGCCGGAGGGTTTCTTCGGCGGGATGCTCGGTGAGCCGGTCGCGCGAAGTGGCGTGGTCGGCCGGGCGGTGGAGTTCCACGCTGCGGCCCGCGCCGCGGGAGCGGAGCTGGTCTTCACCCGGTTCACCGTTCCCGGCGACGGGGGTTCGCTGGTCCGCAACACCGCCTTCATGCGGGCGGTGGGCGACGCGCAGGAAATGTTCCGGCCGGGTGCGCCCGGCGCCCGGCTGATTCCGGAGATGTCGGAACTGGCCAGCGGGGCCCTGGTGGCCGACAACCAGAAGCTCTCCGGGCTGGCCGGGAACAACGTCGTGCGATGGCTGCTGGACCGGGCGATCAGCACGGTGTTCATCACGGGGGTGGCCACCAACCTGACCGTGGAGCAGACGGCCCGGCACGGGACCGACCTCGGCTTCACGGTCTACGTGGTTGGCGACTGCGTGACGGCGGTGGACGAGGCGACCCACCGCGCGTCGCTCGGCAACCTGGAACTCACCACGGCAGGCTGCCTCACCGCCGAGAACGCCCTCGCGCAGATCCGGGGAAGGGCCCGCGTCGCGAGGTGAGGCGGCCGGGCTCAAGCCGGCTGAGCCACCGGCTCTGGCCAGGGGGCCTGTTCCCGGGAGCACCACCAGGTCGACCGGCCGCCGACCGTGCTGTGCCTCATCTCGGCACCGCAGCGGGGGCAGGTGCCGCCCGGGTGGCGGGCCGGTATGACCTGCCCGGTGTGCACGCCCCCTTGGGCGATGGCCGCTTTCAGTGCGGACTGCAGGGCCCGGTACAGCCGATCGGCGTCCTTGCGCTGCAGCCGGCTCACCGGTGTGGCGGGCGGGATCCGGGCCTGCCAGAGCGCCTCGTCGGCGAGCAGGTTACCGACGCCGGCGATCTTGGACTGATCCAGCAGCCGCGCCTTGACCGCGATCGTGCCCTTCATGATCAGCTGGCGGAACCGAGCCGGCGTGACCTCTTCCGCGTCCGGTCCGAGCGCGTCGGTGTCGGGATTCAGCCGGACCCGTCCCAGCCGGCGCTTGTCGAACAGGGCCAGCCGGCCGCCGTCGGCGAACTCGAGCGTGAAACGGTTCCACTCCGGCTTGCCCGGGCGCGTCTCCTGGGCTGGGCCCGTCTCCTGGGCTGGGCCCGTCTCCTGGGCTGGGCCCGTCTCCTGGGCTGGGCCCGTCTCCTGGGCTGGGCCCGTCTCCTGGGCTGGGTCCGTCTCCTGGGCTGGGTCCGTCTTTCGGCCCGGGTCCATCTCCCGGCCGGGGTGTGCCTGGCGCCGCTGCGGCCCGCCTCCGCCACCCTCCGTCGTCCGGTCGCCTGCCGTGACGACGATCCGGCCCCCCATGCCGAGGTGGATACCTAGCTCGGGCCCCGGCTCGGGCGATCCGTTCACCCCGGAGGTCTCGCACCACATGGTCTTGCCACGCCGCCGGGCCGATGTGAGCGTGCGCCCGACGACCGCGTCGCGCAACTGCCCGGGGGTGTGCGGGCGGCAGACGAACGCGTCCGCATCGTCAACGGCGACGATGCGGCGGTTCAGGGCCTGATCGGCGATCAGCCCGCGGGCGGTCTCGACCTCGGGAAGCTCTGGCACCTAACCGTTCTATCGCCCCCCTGGTCAGCCGCAGCACCGGCCCCGGGCTGACGTCGCTGCCGCGCGGCGGGGGTTACGGTTTCAGCCAGTAGACGGCGACAGGTGCTGGACTATCTCGCACCGTCCCGCGCCGCCCGCGTGCGGGCAGACCGGTACATGAGCTTGGCCGCGAGCAGCAGGTGGGCCAGGTTCTCGTTGACCCCGGCCGCCCGGCACGCGTCGATCTGCGTGACGTCGATGGCGCGGGCCTGGAGAAACTGCTTGAGCATGACCCGGTTGGCGGCGTGCTCGCCGCTGGCTACCTTGACCGGCCGGACGCCCTGCCTGATCGTCGCCATGCCGAGTATGTCGCCGGGCTGGTGGGTTCCTCCGGGCCTCAGGAGCGCCGGGCTGGTGGGTTCCTCCGGGCCTTAGGAGGTGGTCGGCGGCCTCAGCCGCAGCCCGGACATGCCGCCGTCCACGGCCAGCGCCGTACCGGTCGCGGCCCCGGCCAGCGGGCTGGCGAGGTAGGCGATGCCGGCCGCGACCTCGTTGGCCGAGACCAGCCGCCCCATGGGCTGGCGGGCTTCGAGGGCGGCGCGCTCGGCCGCGGGGTCGGGAGCGGCGTCGAGCAGGCGGCCGATCCACGGAGTGTCCGCGGTACCGGGCGTCACGCAGTTCACCCGGATGCCCTCCCGCACGTGGTCGGCGGCCATGGCGAGGGTCAGCGCGTACACCGCGCCCTTGCTGGCGGAGTACAGCGCCCGCTGCGGCAGCCCGGCGACGCCGGCCACCGAGCAGGTGTTCACGATCGCCGCCTGGCCCTTGTCCGCCGCGGCGCGGCGCAGGTGCCACAGCGCGGCGCGGCTGGTCCGGACCATGCCGAGCACGTTGATGTCCAGGACCCGGTGCCACTCCTCGTCGGAGTTGTCCTCCACCGTCCCCGCGGCCCCGATCCCGGCGTTGTTCACCAGGATGTCGAGCCGGTCGCCCAGTGCGACGACGGCCTCGCCGACGGCGCGGCGCACCGCGTCATCGTCTGTCACGTCGGCCTTCACGCTGACGAGATCACGGCCGGAATCGGCCAGGTCCCGGTCCAGGATCGCCACCCGCGCCCCCCGGCTGGCCAGCAGTCTAGCCGTGGCAAGTCCGATGCCTGAGGCGCCGCCGGTCACGAGCGCGGACAGCCCGTCGAATTCGCCGCCCGCGCCCGCGGCGCCCGGACGACCGCTGGATCCGCTGCCCGGCCCGGTTCCCGGCTCGCTCATGCGCGTCCTCCCGCTCGTTTGCTCGGCCGGCGCTGGTTCTCAGCTAGCGCTGGTTCTCAGCTAGCGCTGGTAAATCCATCCGATGTATAGCGCAGCACAGTGCACGCGTCCAGGCCGGCCCGGCTACGGACTCGTCCGGTAACGTGCTGACCGAGACGACCCACGCCGTGCAAGGAAACCCTTCGGTTCCCGCGGCCGGCCCACCCGCCGGTTTCTCCGGCTCCGTCGGCCCCGGTCCCTGTTCTCCCGGTTTCGCCGGCTCCCGGGCTTCGTCGTTCTTCCGGCCCGGCCGGCTCCCGGGCTTCGTCGTTCTTCCGGCCCGGCCGGCGCGCTGGCCTGTCGTTCTCCCGGCCCGGTCGGCCCCGCTGGCCGCTGACTCTGCCGTTCCTCCGGCTGCCTGATCGACTAGACCATATAGCCGCAGATCAAAGCGCTTCCCCTCGCGCTCGTCGTGGCTTCGCTCAGGGAGAACATGCACAGGAAATTATTTCGGCCTCTTCTTTATTGAGTGTGATTGACTCAACTTTTGGAGGCCAGATGAGCGAACAGCTCACACTGCCGGTGCTGCCCCTGGACGACGAGGTTGTCCTGCCCGGGATGGTGGTGCCGCTTGAGACTTCCCAGCAGGAGGTGCGGGCCGCGATCGACGCGGCGCGTGTCCCGGCGGCGGCGCGGGTTCCGGGCATCCGGTCCGAGGCCAAGCCTCGCGTCCTGCTGGTGCCCCGGCTTTCCGACCGCGGCCTGGCCGGAGTGGGCACGCTGGCCGTTGTCGACCAGGAGGGGCGCCTGCCCGGTGGCGAGCCGGGAGCGGTCCTGCGCGGGATTTCCCGCGTGCGGATCGGCTCGGGCACGACGGGCTCCGGTGCCGCCCTCTGGGTCGAGGGCACAGTGATCGAAGAGACCGGCCGCGGCGCGCGCGCTGACGAGCTGGCCAAGGAATACAAGTCGCTGGTCATCGCTATGCTCCAGAACCGCGGGGCCTGGCAGGTCGTGGACGCGATCCAGCAGCTGGACGACCCGTCGGCCATCGCCGACCGGTCCGGCTACTCGGCCTACCTGAACGCCGCGCAGAAGCTGCAGATCCTGGAGACCACGGACCTGGTCGAGCGGCTGGAGCTGGTCATCGGCTGGACCAAGGAGCACATGGCCGAGCTGAACGTCGCGGAGTCGATCCGCAAGGACGTCCAGGAGGGCATGGAGAAGCAGCAGAAGGAATTCCTGCTGCGGCAGCAGCTCGCCGCGGTCCGCAAGGAGCTGGCCGACCTGTCCGGTGACCCCTCCACCGAGGAGGACGACTACCGGGCGCGGGTCGAGGCGGCCAACCTGCCCGAGGATGTGCACAACGCGGCGATGAAGGAAGTCGCGAAGCTGGAGCGCACCGCCGAGCAGTCGCCCGAGGTCGGCTGGATCCGGACCTGGCTGGACACCGTGCTCGACATCCCGTGGAACGACCGCACCGAGGACGCCTACGACATTGCCGGAGCCCGGCGGATCCTGGACGAGGACCACACCGGCCTGGATGACGTCAAGGAGCGCATCGTCGAGTACCTGGCCGTGCGCCAGCGCCGGTCCGACCGCGGCCTGGGCGTGATCGGCGGTCGCCGCAGCGGCGCCGTCCTCGCGCTGGTGGGCCCGCCCGGCGTCGGTAAGACATCGCTCGGCGAGTCGGTGGCCCGGGCCATGGGCCGTAAGTTCGTCCGGGTGTCGCTCGGCGGCGTCCGGGACGAGGCGGAGATCCGCGGTCACCGGCGTACCTACGTCGGCGCGCTGCCGGGCCGCATCGTCCGGGCCATCCGCGAGGCGGGCTCGATGAACCCGGTCGTCCTGCTGGACGAGATCGACAAGGTGGGGGCGGATTACCGGGGTGACCCGGCGGCCGCACTGCTCGAGGTCCTCGACCCCGCGCAGAACCACACCTTCCGCGACCACTACCTGGAGGTCGAGCTCGACCTCTCGGACGTGGTGTTCATCGCCACGGCGAACGTGCTGGAGACCGTGCCGGGCCCGCTGCTGGACCGGATGGACCTGGTGCAGCTGGACGGCTACACCGAGGACGAGAAGGTCGTCATCGCCCGGGACCACCTGCTGCCCCGGCAGCTGTCGAAGTCCGGGCTTGAGCCGGACGAGGTGACGATCGGCGAGGACGCTCTGCACATGCTGGCCGCGGAGTACACCCGGGAGGCCGGTGTCCGCTCGCTGGAGCGTGCCATCGCCCGGGTGCTGCGGAAGATCGCCGCGAAGGTGGCGCTGGACCAGGCGACGCTTCCGGTCACCGTGACCAAGGAGGGCCTGCGGGACTACCTCGGCCGTCCGCGGTTCACCCCGGAGACGCGCCTCGGCGAGTCCGAGCGCCGGACCTCGGTGCCCGGCGTGGCCACCGGCCTGGCGGTCACCGGAGCGGGTGGCGACGTACTGTTCATCGAGGCCTCGCTGGCCGATCCGGAGACGGGTGAGACCGGCGTGACCCTCACCGGACAGCTCGGCGACGTGATGAAGGAGTCGGCCCGGATCGCTCTGTCGTTCCTCCGGTCGCACGGCGCGGAGCTGGAGCTCCCGGTCGGCGACCTGAAGGACCGCGGTGTGCACATCCACGTGCCCGCGGGCGCGGTGCCGAAGGACGGGCCGAGTGCCGGTGTCACGATGACCACCGCCCTGGCCTCGCTGCTGTCGGGCCGGCGGGTCCGCGACGACGTGGCCATGACCGGCGAGGTGTCCCTCACCGGCCGGGTGCTGCCGATCGGTGGCGTCAAGCAGAAGCTGCTCGCCGCCCATCAGGCCGGCATCACCACGGTGCTCATCCCGAAGCGGAACGAGCCGGATCTCGACGACGTGCCCGCCGAGGTGCTGGAGAAGCTGACCGTGCACCCGATGACGGATGTGCGGGAAGTGCTCCGGCTGGCCCTGGAGCCCGCCACGGCTGAGCACGCGATGGCCGCCTGACCGGCCACCCGGTAGACAAGCTGGCCCCCGGCCCGTACAGGTCCGGGGGCCGGCGCGGGCCTGGCCAGAGGCTGTTTCATTGATTCGTAAATGAAACCGAATGCACATGGCCAGGCCCGCGCGCCGTTACCGGCCGGGCTAACACTGCGCGCAGGCGGGGCACAGGCCGAAGAGCTCGACTGTGTGGCCCACGTCGGTGAATCCGGCGTCGCGGGCGACCCGTTCGGCCCACTGCTCGACCGCCCGGCCCTCCACCTCGACGCTCGTGCCGCAGCTCCGGCAGGTCAGATGGTGATGGTGGGCGCTCGTCTCGCACCGGCGGTAGAGGATCTCGCCGCTGTCGTCGCGGATGGCGTCGACCGCGCCTTCCTCGCTGAGCACCTGGAGGTGGCGGTAGACAGTGGTGAGCCCGATGTGCTCTCCTCGCCGCCGCAGCTCGGCGTGGATCTGCTGGGCGCTGCAGAAGCCGGGGAGGTTCTCCAGCGCGGCCGCGAGCACCGCCGCCTGCTTGGTGCCGCGCACCTTGGTGCCGCGGGGCGGCGCCCCGGTGGCGGGTTCCGGCTTTGACGTGGTCACAACCGCACCGTACAACCTCGCTTTGACGGCTCCAAATAGAAATGATTATCATTACGGCCATGCGCCGATTTGGTCAGTCCCTGGCCGGTGCCGTCGCCCTCGGTGCCGCCCTGCTCGCCGCCGCCTGCTCCTCTGGCATCGCGGCCGGCCCGTCGGCCAGTTCCGGCCACGTCATCGTGGCCGTCGGCGCGGAAAGCGAATACGCCAACGTCATCCAGCAGGTTGGTGGCAGGTACGTCACGACGTCGGCCGTCATGAGCAACCCGAACACCGACCCGCACACGTTTGAGGCCAGCACGAGCGTGGCCCGCGAGGTCAGCGCGGCCCAGCTGGTCGTGCAGAACGGCGTCGGCTACGACACGTTCATGAACACGATCGAGCGGGCCGTGCCCGATGCCAGCCGCAAGGTCATTGACGTGCAGAATCTGCTCGGCCTGCCGGACAGCACGCCGAACCCGCACCTGTGGTACAAGCCGTCCACGATGCCGGCCGTGGCCAACGCCGTCGCCGCGGACCTGACTTCGCTGCAGCCCGCATATGCCTCGTACTTCAGGGCCAACGCGCGTACCTTCACCGGGTCGCTCGCCGCGTGGGACCAGGCCGTCGCCGCGTTCAAGGCTAAGTATCCGGACACCCCGGTCGCGGTTACCGAGCCGGT
>Ga0302320_10031647_pt1 | contig 10027 bp, 10 predicted proteins | sample Bog_T0_3_FD_202130 | JGI IMG/M metagenome (GOLD analysis project Ga0302320, IMG submission 202130) | Peat permafrost microbial communities from Stordalen Mire near Abisko, Sweden - Bog_T0_3 | ecosystem: Environmental > Terrestrial > Soil > Wetlands > Peat | place: Sweden: Abisko, Stordalen Mire...
TCCAGGCTGTTCTTTATACGATTTTTTGGTGGCCATAAAGCTGTGGTCCGACCCGTTCCCATCCCGAACACGGCCGTCAAACGCAGCATTGCCGATGGTAGTGGTTGTATAGCCTCCGCGAGAGTAGGTAGCCGCCAGATCTTTCCTAATTGAGCCGAAACACACGTTTCGGCTCTTTTTTTGTCAATCGTTTGAATCGCTGTTGCCGCGTGCCCGCTCCTGCCTTATCTTGATAACGGCCTTATGCGCGCCAGAGTATTCGCCAACTCCATTGCGTCCGCCATCCGCATGCTCCTTCCCGGACTGCTGATGGCGCGAACCCTTTGCGCCGCGGCCGATCCCCCGCCATCCCCATCCACCCCCGCCAGCCGCGCCGAGGATTCTTACCGCGAGTTGCGCGCCCGTTGCGAATCCCAGCCCACCAATCTGGTTGCCGCCTGGCAGTTCGCCTCCGCTTGTTTCGACCAGTGCGAGTTCTCCCACACCGATGCCGACCGCGCGCGCTTCGCCAACGAGGGCATCGGCGCCTGCCGGCGCGCCCTTTCCCTCGATCCCAATCTCGCCGCCGCCCATTATTATCTGGGCATGGATCTCGCCCAACTGGCCCGCACCAAGATGATTGGCGCGCTCGGATTGCTTGGCGATGTGGAGAAGGAGTGGACTACAGCCCTCAAGCTCGATGAGAATTTTGATTACGCCGGCCCGGACAGGAATCTCGGCCTCCTCTATCGCGACTCTCCCGGCTGGCCCTTGAGCCTCGGCAGCCGCGACAAGGCCCGCCAGCATCTTCTGCGCGCGGTCTCCTTGCACCCGGAATATCCGGAAAACCACATCAATCTGATCGAATCGTATCTCCAGTGGAACAACCGCTCCGACAGCCTGCCGGCTGCCAAGGCCCTGGCGGCAATCCTGCCCGAAGCAAAAAAGAAGTTCACCGGCCCGGCGTGGGAATCCAGTTGGAACGACTGGGACCCGCGCTGGAAGGCAATCCAAGCCAAACTCAACCAGTCCCAAGACCCCGCCGCGCCGCAGAACCCACAGTAGCCCCGTCAATCAGCAACTCGTAAAAATGCATCCGTCAACAATCCCCACTCACACTGCTCGTCACCGCTCCCCGCCGCACGTCCCGCGCGTCAAGCCCGTCAAGCCCGTCAATTTTATTTGCACAATTACCACGGCCAAACACGTCGCCTTGATCGGCGACTTCAACGGCTGGCAGCCCGCCGCCACGCCGATGACACGCCAGCCCGACGGCTGCTGGCTGGTGCAACTGCCATTGAGCGTCGGCCATCATCACTACCTGTTCCTGGTGGACGGCAAACCGATGCTTGACCCGCGCGCCAGCGGCGTCGCCCGCAATGAAAAGGGCGAAAAAGTGTCCCTCCTCTCCGTTGGGCATTGACCCGTTCTCAGCATTCTCGCAGCCGTTATCAAACGTCGCCCCCGGCAGGGCGACGTCCCTGCGGAGGCTCCTTCTTTGCGCTTTTCACGCCGGCCTCCGCGCGCCGCGCTGCAAAGAAGCTCCGCAGCAATTCCCGGCATTCCGCCTCGCGCACACCGGACGTGATTTCGCTGCGGTGATTCAGGCCGGGAAACTGCAGCAGGTTCAGTGCCCCGCCCGCCGCTCCGGCTTTGGCATCGCCGGCCCCGAAAACCACCCGCTCCACTCGCGCGTGAACCATCGCCCCCGCGCACATCGGGCACGGTTCTTTGGTGACGTAGAGCGTTGCCCCGGTCAGCCGCCAGTCCCCGACCGCTTCCGCCGCCTGGGTCAGCGCCAGCATTTCTGCGTGGGCCGTGGCGTCCTTCAGGGTTTCCACCTGGTTAAACGCCCGCGCCACTATCCGCCCTTCCCGCACGATGACCGCGCCGACCGGCGTCTCCTCCGCTGCCAGTGCCCGCGCCGCCTGCCGCAATGCTTCACCCATGAAGTAATGGTCGCTCTGCAAGTCAATCACCGGCTCTGCTTTCTTCGGGGTCATTTCAGGATGGATTCCTCCAGTGTCCACTCGTTGCGGCCGCCCGCGCGGCAATGGCAATGGGCGGAGAAAAAACCGCCCCTATGCCGCCAGAACAATGGCCAGATTTGCTCGGCGTCAGTTTGCGGTATCGGCAGCGCGGCGATTTGCCTGCGGGTGAAAAAGGCGAAATCCCCTTCGCCGTGCGGCGGCGGTAATTGGGCCAGGCGCGGCCCGACTTCGAACAGGAACATGAGCCAGTGCGCCTGCCCCTCGTAACCGTGTTCGCTCACCAGCCCTGTCAAATGCAAGTCCGCCGGCCGCAATTCCAGTTCGATTTCCTCCCCTGCCTCGCGGCACGCGCAGGCGTGGGGAGACTCCCCTGTAGCCATCTCCAGCTTGCCGCCGCAGGGACTCCACAGGCCGCGGTTGGGCTGCCGCCGCCGTCGCAGCAGCAGCACCTCGCCCTTCCGGCTGAAACAGTAGAGCAGCGTGGAAATCTTGTAAGGCATCGGCATCAGATCAACAGTAAAGGGACTCGCAAGTCCATAGAGCCTGTAGCTTGCTCCAAAATCGGCTTATTGCAAAGAAAATGCTGGCGTGGCAGCGCGAAATCTGTTATTAGAAAAAAGCTAATCACATTATGAGAACATTTTCAAAAAGCGCCTGGTTGGTTCTGCTGGTGGCGTTGGCTGGCGGCGTCACGTCCCTGGCCCAGACCAATCCTCCCGCGGCCCTCGGTACCAACAAGTCCTCTGCGCTGGTCACTTTCACATCCCGCAACCCTGTCTCCAGCAAGGACACCATCACCAATACCCCCAAGCCGGCGACGACGAGGGTCACCAGCCGGAGATATTCCGGCAAGATTCTCTCCGTGGATACCAATGCCCGCGTCATCACTCTTCAGGGCGGGGAAAAAGCGGGGATCGGAATTCCCGCCGACACCAAGATTGTCAAGGACAAACAGCCCGCCACCATTGTTGCCCTGGCTGTGGGCCAGTCGGTCAGTGGCATGGAGCGCCGGGATCGCGCCGGGAATTGGCTGGCGGACACATTGAATGTGGGCGACGCACGGCAGCCGGCTTGGGAGGAGGAGCCGACCGTTATTCCCGTTGCGGCGGACAAAAAAGACGAAGCAACCGCCAACATCCACATCATGGTTCCCGGCGGAAATTCCGCCGAGGAATACTCGTTCGGCAGCCTGCCCGTCCAGCAGGGAATCGTGAGGACGAACATCTTGACCAGCGTCTTCGCCGACTCGGTGCCGGGAGCGGACCTCGTGCGCAGCATTCATGTGGACGGCGCGGCTGTGGTCCCCTGGTACTCCAATGTCGCCGACATGGACATCATCTGCCATGTCACTCCCGGAAAACACGAGATCACAGTGCTTTTGAAAGACAATAATACCGGTCAAACTTCCGACCAGCCAGTCGGCCCGCTGACCCTTACGTTGAAAACCGGTGAAACCCAAATCGCCGACTTCCGGTAGGCCCCTTCATCGTTCATCGTCCTTCAGCGTCGCCACCAACTCTTTGCCGGGTCGGCTTGGCGCACCTGCCCGACCAGCAACTGGCTGCGGGCCGCTTCCATCGCCATCCGAAAATCGTCGTAAGTCTCAAAACGCTGCGACGGTTGCTTGGCCAGCGCGCACGCCAGCGCGTCGCTGGTCAACTCGCTGATGTCCGGCGCCACCTGGTTGGGCGGCGTCAGCGCCGTATGCACGTGCGCCGCCACGACTTCGTCCACAGTCCCTTCAAACGGCACATGGCCGGTCAAGGCATGATAAAGCGTTGCCCCCAGGCTATACATGTCCGAATGAAAATCCTCCCCTTTCCGTTCCAGCTTCTCCGGCGCCACGTAATACACCGTTCCCCAGATCTGCTCCTCCCACGTGTCGTCCTCCGCCGCCCGCACCAGCCCGAAATCAATCAGCTTGGGTTCGCCGTCAATGTTGTAAAGTATATTGCCCGGTTTGATGTCCCGGTGCAGGAGCTTGTGTTGCAGCGCGGTCGTCAGGGCCGAGCATATCTTTATTCCCACATCCAGAACGTCCAATTCCGCCACCCGCCCTTCCTGTTCAATCCGGCTGTCCAGGCTGCCTTGGTCCGCCAATTCCATCACCAGATAGGGCTGCCCCTCGAATTCATCGAAACTGTAAATATGTATGATGTTCGTGTGGTTCAGCGACGCCCCGGCTCGCGCTTCGCGATAAAACGCATTCAGGCTCGTTGGGTCCGCAGCCACTTCCTTCTTCATCATCTTCAGCGCCACCCGCCGCTCCAATTTCACGTCCTGCGCCGTATAAACCGTCCCCATGCCCCCGGAGGCGATGATCGTGCGCAGCTCGAAGTTGCGCAGCATCACCGGCAGCATTACCGGGTGCTCGCACTTGCTGCACGGCACAGTCGCAAATGGCGCAAGGTCGCCCGGAATAAACGTTCTGGATTGGCACCGGCCGCAAGTCACCATTTTCAAGGGTGTGCTTGTGCCGCTCTTTCCTATGCTCACGTTTCCACCATAACATGGCTTGCGCCCGTGACAAGACGTTTGATGCGCCGACTGAAGACCGGCTCTTACTTTGCGCCCAACGCCGTTTCGACCGTTTGAACCAGTTCCGGCGCGTCGGGTTGCACTTTGTTTGCAAAGCGCTTGATCGGTTTGCCATCCCGCCCAATGACGAATTTGGCGAAATTCCAGTCAATGTCGCCCGTCGGGCCGGGGATTCCAGCGTCCTTGCTCGTCAAGGCCGCATAAAGCGGATGCTGCTCCGAGCCTTTGACGTGGATCTTGGCCATGAGCGGAAAAGTCACGCTGTACTTCTCGGTGCAAAAGGTCTTGATCTCCTCCGCCGATCCCGGCTCCTGCCCTGCAAAGTCATTGCAAGGCACGCCGATAATCACGAGGCCTTTGTCTTTGTATTTTTCATACATGGCCTCCAGCCCTTTGTACTGTGGCGTGTTGCCGCAGAGCGAGGCCACATTAACCAGCAAAATCACTTTGCCGGCATAGTCGTTGAGCGAGGTCGGCTTCCCGTTTATGTCGTTCAGCGGAATATTCTGGATTGAGGGGACGCTCCCGGCGGTCGCAACCTGGGCGGCCAATCCGGCAGCGAAAAACAATGGAAGATAATTCATGCCGATAAAGTAGGTTTACTGAACTGAAAAGTCAAATTACCTTATTGCCAGTGTTGACATTCAAACTTCCCGGACGATATTGACGCCGTGCAGTTAAATTTACCCACTACGACCGTTTTCAAAACCGGATTGGCCCTCATTGGCGCGACCGGACTCCTGATCGGGACGCAAGCTCAGGCTCAACCGGCCACAACACCAGCACCAAGCGACGCCGGCGCAGCCCCAGCCCCAAGCCCGCAGCCCGGCGATTCCAGCCGGGGCAAAATCGCTTTCCAGCAGAACTGCGCTCTCTGTCACGCCGTTACCCAGAGCGCCGGGACCGGAGTCACCGCGGGCCTCGGCCCAAACCTCCTTGGCATCCTTGGCCAGCGCGCCGGTACGCGCCCCAACTACAACTACTCAAAAGCCTTCGGCGATTCCCCGCTCGTTTGGGACCCAGCCGCCCTCGACCGTTTCCTCGCAAGCCCAATGACTTCCTTTCCGGGAACCACCATGCTCGTCGCCATGCCTGATGCCGGGATTCGCCGCGACCTCATTGCCTACATGGCAACCCTCGTTGCTCCGGCCGGAACTTCTCCAGCCGCAAATCCAGCCCCGGCCGTCGCGGTTGCGCCCGGTACGGGCGATTGGCGCAACGACGCGCCGGGCGTCAAACACCGCATCAACCTTGCCACGCTGCCCGCGCCATACAGCACCACCTCCGCCGGCAATAATCCCCAGGTCGTCAGGCGCCCTGCCGATGCCGCATTATCCGTTCCGTCCAATTTCACCGTCCGCTTGTTTGCCGACGGCCTCTCCGGACCCCGCCTGCTCCGCGTGGCCCCCAACGGGGATATTTTCATCTCCGAGACCCGCGCCAATCGCGTCCGCGTCATGCGCGCCGCCGATGGAGCGGAAGCCCCGTCAGAGAATCAGGTTTTTGCCGACGGCCTCGACCGCCCATTCGGACTCGCCTTTTATCCGTCCGGGAATGATCCACAGTGGATTTACGTGGCGAACAACAACGCCGTGGTCCGCTTTCCCTATCGCAGCGGCGATCTCAAAGCGCGCGGCCCCGCCGGCGTCCTTGTGCCAAGCCTGACTCAAAGCAGAGGCGGGCATACCACTCGCGATGTCGCGTTCTCCAAGGACGGCAAGCGGATGTTCATTTCCGTCGGCTCCGGATCAAACGTCGCGGAAGACATGAGCAAGAAAAACAGCGACGCCATAAGTCTTTGGGAGGCCGCGCACGGTCACGGCGCGGCGTGGGACGCCGAAATCAACCGCGCTGACATTCTCCTAACCGACCCCGAAGGGAGCCAACCCCTCCGCGCCTTCGCCACCGGCATCCGCAACGGCGTCGGTTTGGCTGTGCAAGAGGATTCCGGCCTGCTCTGGACCTCCGTCAACGAGCGGGACGCTCTGGGCGACGATCTGGTTCCCGATTACATCACCAGCGTCAAAGAAGGCGGATTCTACGGCTGGCCCTGGTACTACTTGGGAAATCATGAAGATCCCCGCCACGCGGGCGAGCGCCCGGATCTCGCCGGTCAGGCCATTGTCCCTGACGTGCCAGTGCAGGCGCACTCCGCCGCGTTGCAGATGACCTTCTATACTGCGACTTCCGGCATGGCCGCGTTTCCAGCCGAGTATCACGGCGACATTTTCGTCGCGTTCCACGGCTCCTGGAATCGAACTTCCAGAACCGGCTACAAAGTCGTTCGCATCCGTCTCGATCACGGCGTCCCAACCGGCGAATACGACGACTTCCTCACCGGCTTTGTGGTGGACGGTCGCAGCGTCTGGGGTCGCCCCGTGGGTGTGGCCGTGGCCCGCGACGGCGCCTTGCTCGTAACCGAGGACGGCAACAGCACCCTCTGGCGCATCGCCTATCAAGTAGTCAAATAGACTCTATCTCCAAACCCGCGCCAGCTCTTCCAGCTTTCCCATCGCCATCCCCGAATCCAACAACTCCTCCGCCATCTCCCATCCCGCCGTCAGCGCCGCCGCCTTTTCCGCCACCAACAGCCCTGCCGCGCAGTTCAACAGCACCGCGTCCCGTTTCGGCCCGCGGTCCAGCCCTCGCAGCACGCGCCGCACAATTTCCGCGTTCGCCTCCCGGTCGCCGCCCGCCAGATCCGCCAGCGCCGCCGCTTGCACCGGAAAATTCCGCGGCGACAGCGTCGAAACACAAAACCCGCGCTCCTGATAAAACTCCGCAACGCAAGTCTCCCCCAAAGTCGAAAGCTCGTCCAAATGCACCGTCCCATCGCCGCCGGGAATCGCGCCCGACACCACCATCCCCCGCCGCACCCCCAGCAACTGCAACACCTCAGCGATGGGCCGGCATAATTCCGGCCGCGGCACGCCGATCAACTGCGCCGCCGGTTGCGCCGGATTCAGCAGCGGTCCGAGAAAATTAAAAATCGTCCGCTGTCCCCGCCCTGCGCACAACTTTCGCGCCGGCGCGATTTCCCGGAATGCCGGGTGATATTTCGGGGCGAAAAAAAAGGCGAAATGATGCTCCCGCAACCCCCGCGCCGCCTCCTCCGGCTCCAGATCAATCCGGATCCCCAGCGCCTCCATCACATCCGCGCTCCCTGCCTGCGAAGTCACGGCCCGGTTCCCGTGCTTGGCCACAGTCACCCCGGCGGCAGCCAGCACCAGCGCGACCGTCGTCGAAATGTTAAACGTATTCAGACGGTCCCCGCCCGTCCCGCAGACATCCAGAATCTGGCGCGAGCGCGTTTCCGCGTCCAGCGGCGGCAAGACGGACTTCGCGCGCAACTCCCGGGCAAACGCCGCGATCTCCGAAACATCCTCCCCTTTCCGTGCCAGCGCCGTGAGAAACTCCGCCTTCATTTCCGCCGTCACATCCGCGCGCGTCAGCGCCTCCACCGCGCGCGCCACGTCCGCGCCCGACAGCGACTGCCTGTCCGCCAGTTGTTGCGTCAACATCTCCAGCACCCGTTCACATTAGGCCATGCCCCCCCCGTTGCAAAGCCCGCAAAACCCTCTCTCCTCAATCCCAAAGGGATTGAATCATCCAGCCCAGGGTTGGCCGATTCCGAGAGGCCTACCCTGGGGAGCAACATTGGAGTTGATCAACCCTGAAAGGGTTGAATCTCAGCGCCTTATGAATCCTCATTTCATTCAACTCAAACCGTCGGGGAACCTCTTTTATCGGCTTGAGAGCACCCCAGTAATAAAACGATCGAAAATTGATCATTGAGAATTTGTCATTTGTCATGTAAAGCCTTCCGGCATGACGCCTCAGTAAGACGCCCAAACCGGTCGTTTCGCAATAACCAATGACAAATTCTCAATGACCAATTCTCAATCGAAATGTCCAATGTCTTAAAGCGATCCTTTGCTGCCACGACTTGCCCCAACAATTGAAAATGACCCCTTCCACCTGTCCATGACCACCGTCGTCCTCCCAAGCCACTCCCCTTCCCTCTTCGCGCAGGCCGTGGAGCGCGCCGCCGAACTTCTCCGCGCCGGCCAGTTGGTCGCTCTCCCCACCGAAACCGTCTATGGTCTGGCCGCCAATGCCTGGGACCCCGCCGCCGTCGCCCGCATTTATGAAGTCAAGCGCCGCCCGCCGCATAATCCCATTATTGTTCACGTCGCCGGCTTGGAACTCGCGCGCGACTGTGTTGCCGCGTGGCCGCCCGCAGCCGGCAAATTGGCAGCTGCCTTCTGGCCGGGACCCCTCACCCTCGTGCTCCCCCGCTCGCCGCGAATCCCCGATGTTGTCACCGCCGGCGGCCCGACGGTCGGCGTCCGCTGGCCCTCCCATCCTTTCATCCAGGCCGTCATTCGCGCCTGTGGTTTCCCGCTCGCCGCTCCGAGTGCCAATCCGGCCAATCAAGTTTCCCCCACCACCGCCGCCCATGTCCTAAAGGCCTTCGACGGCCAAATCCCCCTCATCGTGGATGGCGGTCCGTCCCAAGTCGGCTTGGAATCCACCGTCCTCGACCTCGCCGCCGCGCCCCCGCGCCTGTTGCGCCCCGGCATGATCCACGCCGAATCCATTTCTGCCGTGATCGGCGGAACCGATGTAGCGTCGGCGCCCCACGCCGATGAGTCGTCCGGCAAGTCCGCCGCCGGCGGAGCCGTCCCGCGCAGTCCCGGAATGCTGCCCAGACACTATTCCCCGAAAGCGCGCCTGCTCATACTCTCCTGGCGCGACCAGGCCGCCCTTTCCGCCCAACTTCAGCCCCTGCAAATCCCCACCGAAAAAACCTGCATTATCGCCCACAGCCAAATCCCCTTGTCCGGCAAATTCGCCAGAATATCGGTGCTGCCCCACGACCCCGCGTCCTTCGCCCGCGCCCTCTACGCCGAACTCCACCAATGCGACGAATCCGGTGCCGCCCTCATCGTCGTCGAGGCCCCCCCGCCGCAATCCGCCTGGCGCGCCATCGCCGACCGCCTCTCCCGCGCCTCTTCCAATAACCAATGACAAATTCTCAATGACCAATTCCCAATCCAAATCAGCCCTGCTCCGAAAAAAACCGGTTCCCCGACATTTTCAATGGACCAATTTGGAGCGTGTGTCCTCAATCCCAAAGGGATTGGATCATCCAGCCCAGGGTTGGCCGATTCTGAGAGGCCTACCCTGGGTTGCAACATTGGAGACGATCAACCCTGAAAGGGTTTAATCTCAGCGCCTTAACGCAAAGTCGCAAAGTCGCAAAGCCGCAACGAGTTTCTTCCATCTTTGCAGTGCCATATCCAAGAATTGCGCATTTCTGCCAAAGCCTCTCCGTCTCTGTTATCTCTGTGTGCTCCTGTTCAAAATCAGTTTGCCGAAACCGAAAATCTCAGAAAGCCCCCTGATCCTCGCCTAATTTTGAGTGTTTGAAAGAAAAGCGGATGAAAAGTGTGTTTTTTCTTTGACTTGTGCGTATAGATTTTCTATAGGTAAATCATGTCTCGACGCCTGCCGCT
>Ga0302320_10031648_pt1 | contig 10027 bp, 5 predicted proteins | sample Bog_T0_3_FD_202130 | JGI IMG/M metagenome (GOLD analysis project Ga0302320, IMG submission 202130) | Peat permafrost microbial communities from Stordalen Mire near Abisko, Sweden - Bog_T0_3 | ecosystem: Environmental > Terrestrial > Soil > Wetlands > Peat | place: Sweden: Abisko, Stordalen Mire...
CTTCCGGATCGGTCTGGTCCCAGCGCACGGCGAGGGGCAGGCCGTAGAGCTGCTTCTCGCCTTCGCGCAAGGCCACCTCGACAACAGTCAAGAGCGCTGCGCCCAGCTCGGCGTGGCCCACGACGGCGGCACCCGCCGTCTGCCGGTCCTTGGCCGAGAACCAGCGCTGGGTCGGCAGGAAGACCGGCAGGATTTCCGTCTCCAGCTGGCGGCGATTGTGGCGCTGGAGAAGACCCGCCCAGCCGTCCGGCATCACCAGCGTGACCAAATCCGGCTGCACGACCGGGCCCCGCCAGCCGGGCTCGGCGGCCGGCTTGGGATCGAGCAGGAACCAAAAAAAGGCATACCCCGGCATGGTCAGCAGATAGGGCAGGTCGCCGATTGGGGGGAAATTGCTCTGGCCGCCGAGTTCGACCGGAATCCGGCCCTTGAAGGCGGCCAGATCCAGCTCCACCGCCTGGGGCGAGCGCGCGAGGTTGAAGACGCAGAGGAGCGTCTCGTCCTCGTACGAGCGCAGATACGCCAGCACCCTGCGGTTGGTCGGATAAATAAAGCGGAGGTCGCCCCGGCCAAAGGCCTTGCGGGCCTTGCGCACCGCGATCAGCCGCTTCATCCAATTGAGATTGGAGGAGGGCAGCCGCAGCTGGGCCTCGACGTTGACCGACTGGTACCCGTAAACCGGATCCATGATCAGGGGCAGGAAAAGCTGGGCGGGATCGGCGCGGGAGAAGCCGCCGTTGCGGTCGAGCGACCATTGCATCGGCGTGCGGACGCCGTCGCGATCGCCCAGGAAGATGTTGTCGCCCATGCCGATTTCGTCGCCGTAGTACATGGCCGGCGTCCCGGGCATGGAGAACATCAGCCCGTTGAGCAGCTCGAGCCGGCGGCGGTCGTTCTCCATCAGCGGGGCCAGCCGCCGGCGGATGCCGAGATTGAGCCGCATCCGCTTGTCCGTGGCATAGTGATTCCAGAGGTAATCGCGCTCCCGGTCGGTCACCATCTCGAGGGTGAGCTCGTCGTGGTTGCGGAGGAAAATCGCCCACTGGCAGTTGGCGGGGAGGTCCGGGGTCTGCCGCATGATGTCGGTGACGGGATGGCGGTCCTCAGTCGCCACCGCCATGAAGATCCGCGGCATGAGGGGAAAATGGAAGGCCATATGGCATTCGTCGCCGTTGCCGAAATACTGCAGCACATCCTCCGGCCACTGGTTGGCCTCGGCCAGGAGCATGCGATCGCCATAGTGCTCGTCGAGCGAGCGGCGCAGCGTCTTCAGGACCGCGTGGGTCTCGGGCAGGTTCTCGTTGTTCGTGCCCTCGCGCTCGATCAGGTAGGGCACGGCGTCGAGGCGCATGCCGTCGACCCCGAGGTCGAGCCAGTAGCGCATGACCGAGATCACCTCCGCCACGACCGCCGGATGGTCGAAGTTCAGATCCGGCTGGTGAGAGTAGAAGCGGTGCCAGTAGTAGGCCTTGGCCACCGGATCCCAGGTCCAGTTGGATTTTTCGGTGTCGAGAAAGATGATGCGCGTGCCGGCGAACTTCTCGTCCGAATCGCTCCAGACGTAAAAATCGCGCTCGGGCGAGCCGGGCGGCGCCCGGCGGGCGCGCTGGAACCAGTCGTGCTGGTCCGAGGTGTGGTTGATCACCAGTTCGGTAATGACCCGCAGGCCCCGGGCCTTCGCCGCCGCGATAAAGGCGCGGAAGTCCTCCATCGTGCCGTAGGCGGGATTGATGGCGCGGTAGTCCGCGATGTCGTAGCCGTCGTCGCGCAGGGGCGAGGGGTAAAAGGGCAGGAGCCAGAGGGCGGTCACGCCCAGGTCGCGCAGATAGTCCAGCTTCTGGGTCAGGCCGGGAAAGTCGCCGATGCCGTCGTTGTTGCCGTCGAAGAAAGCCTTAACGTGGAGCTGGTAGATGACGGCATCCTTGTACCACAGGGAATCGGCGGCCGGGGGGGGCGCGGGCATGGGGAGGGCGAAAGGGGCCTAAGGTTCGATCCGAAAGATCGCCGCCGGCGCCAGGGCGGGATTGAGGACAAACCGCTGGTGCTCGCCGGTCCACCGGTGCTCGGCGCCGGTCAGAAGGTCCGTCACGACGAGGGGAGCGCCGGCCGGCCGGCCCCACGCCTCCCGCGGCAGCTCCACTTCGGTCTCATGGGGCGCGGCCGGATCGAGGTTGACGGCCACCAGCACGACATTCCGCCCCTCCGGCATCATCTTGCTGTAACAGAGGACGTGCGCCGACGAAGAGGGGAGAAACCGCAAGTTGGTCAGTTGGGTGAAGGCCGGGTTGGCCCGGCGCAACCAGTTGAGCTTGCCAATCTCCTCCCGGAGATGGCCCGGCCGGTCCCAGTCCCAGACCTTGTACTCGTATTTTTCGGAGTGGAGGTACTCCTCCGTGCCCGGGATGGCTTCGGCCTCGCCCAGTTCAAAGCCATTGTAGATGCCATAGACCGGCGAGAGCGTCGCCGCGAGCACAAGGCGGATGAGAAAGGCCGGCCGCCCGCCCCGCTGCAGAAACGCCGGCAGGATGTCGGGGGTGTTGATGAAAAAGTTCGGGCGGTAGTACTCCCGCATCGGCCCCTGGCTCAGCTCGGTCAAGTAGGAAGTCAGCTCCGCCTTGGTGTTGCGCCAGGTAAAATAGGAATAGGACTGGGTGAAGCCGGCCTTGGCCAGGGCCCGCATCATCTTCGGGCGGGTGAAGGCCTCGGCCAGGAAGATGGCCTCGGGGTGGCAGGTCTGCACCGTGCGGATCAGCCACTCCCAGAACGGCACCGGCTTGGTGTGGGGATTATCGACCCGAAAGATCGTCACCCCATGGGCGATCCAGTAGAGCACAATGTCGCGCAAGGCCTGCCAGAGGCCGGCGCGGTCCGGATTGTAGAAGTCGAGATTGACGATGTCCTGGTACTTTTTCGGCGGGTTCTCGGCGTATTTCAGGCTGCCGTCCGGCCGGAAGGAGAACCATTCCGGGTGCTGCTTGACCCAGGGATGATCCGGCGCGCACTGCACCGCGAAATCCAGGGCGATCTCCAGGCCGCGCTCGCGCGCGGCCGAGACAAACTTCCGGAAGCCCGCCAGGCCGCCCAATTCGGGATGGACCGTGTCGTGCCCCCCCTCGTCCGAGCCGATGGCATAAAGGCTGCCCGGATCGCCGGGCTGCAGGGTCAGGCTGTTGTCCGGGCCCTTGCGGTTGATCCGGCCGATGGGATGGATCGGCGTCAGATAGACCACGTCGAAACCCATGGCCCGCAATTCCGGGAGCCGGGCGATGCAATCGTCGAAGGTGCCGCTGCGTCCAGGAATCCGGCCCTGACTCCGCGGCACCATCTCGTACCAGGCGGCGAATCCCGCCAGGGTCCGGTCGACGGTCACGACGAGCTCCTGGCCGTAGCGGCGGACCTCGCGGCGGTCCGGCCAGCGCGCCATGATCAGTCCGACCGAAGTCGAGAGGAGGACGTCGGCGCGGGTCGAGCCAGCGGCGGCGGCGAATTCCGCCAAGACGCGGGCGAACAAGGCCGCGTCGGTGCCGGTCGCCCGCAGGGCGGCTGCCGCCACCAGGGCGCGCCCTTCCTCCAATTCCAGCGCCAGGGGCTGCTCCGCCCCTCGCTTTTTTTCCGTGTCCTCCCGCCAGGTCGCAAACGCGTCGGTCCACGCTTCGATCGTGTAGCGGTAGCTGCCATTCTCCCGCAGCGGGAAACTGCCGGTCCAGCGGTCATTGTCGAAGAGCCGCAGCGGGGCCTCGAGCCAGCCGGCGGCCGCCTCCCGGCGATAGAGCAGGACGGCGGCGATCCGGTCGTGGCCGTCCCGGAAGATATCGGCTTGGACCGTGAGGGTCTCGCCCACCAAGCACTTGACCGGGTAGCGGCCGCCGTCGATCTGGGGCGTCACGTCCTCGATCAGGATGCGATCCTCCGAGCGGGCGGCGGCGGGCAGGGGGGCTGACGCGAATGCCTGCCCCGCCGCGACTTTGGCCGCTCCGCCCCCAGCTTGGATCAAAGGATTCTTATGCAAGCTCCACCATATCGACCGGGCGCCGATTGTCTACGCGGGCGAGGGTAGGTAATAACCTACCTTTTGGGGCGCCCGGACCGAACCGGCCCGTTGACCTCGGCCCGGTCCGAGGTCTAAGGTGGCACGATCCCCTCCCCTCCCATGGCCCAAGCGACGGAAACTGTCCTTATCACCGGAACCAATCGCGGCATCGGCTTCGGTTTGACCAAACATTTCGCCCGCCGCGGCTGGCGGGTCTTTTCGGCCTGCCGGCGTCCGGCCGAGGCCAAGGAACTCCAAGCCCTCGCCCGGGAATACCCCGGCCTGGTGGAAATCCTGCCGGTGGAAGTCCGGGACGACGCCAGCGTCGCGGCCCTGGGCCGGGCAGTGGCCGGCCGCACCGCCACCCTGGACATGCTGATCAACAACGCCGGGATCCTACCCGGCGAAGACAGCGAACGGGCCGGAAATCTCAGTCTGAAACCGATCTTGGAGGCCTTCGACGTCAACGTCGCCGGCGTCATCCGCGTGACCCAGGCCGTCCTGCCGCTTTTGCGGGTCGGGTCCCGCCCCCGCATCGTCAACATCAGCTCCGGCGGCGGCTCGCTCAAGGCCACCACCTTCCGCCGCCACTATTCCTATTCCCTCTCCAAGGCGGCCTTGAACATGTTCACTCGCCGCGCGGCCTTCGACTTGAAGGACGCGGGCATCACCGTCGTCTCCGTCTCCCCCGGATTCATCATAACCGACATGGCGCGGGCCTGGGGCGCGGATCTGCCCCTGGATGAGGCCACCGACGTCCTGGCCCAGACGTTCTCGGCGCTCCAACCGGCGCAGAACGGCCAATGGATTGACCGGTTCGGCCAGCCGTCGGAATTCGCCTGGTAGACGGCGCAGGCTTGCGGCGGCAGCGCCGCTCCGTTTCCCTTGCCGCCTTCCCTTCCTCTTCTATGGCTTCCTTCAATTCCCTCACCCTTCCGGACAAGCCGGTCATGACGATCGACGGCCTCAAATACCCCCGCATCGCCTCGGGCAAAGTCCGCGAGATCTTCGACCTGGGCGACGCCCTCCTCCTCTCGGCCAGCGACCGCCTCTCGGCCTTCGACGTGGTGCTCCCCGACGGGATCCCGGGCAAGGGCATCATCCTCACCCAGATGAGCCTGTGGTGGTTCGAGCTGACCAAGGGTTTGATTCAAAACCACCTCTTGCCCGACCAGGCTGGGGAATACGCCCGGCGAGGCCTGACCGACCGCGATCTGCAGCTGCGCAGTATGGTCGTGCGCAAGCTCAAGCCCCTCACGATCGAGTGCGTCGTCCGCGGCTACATCGTCGGCAGCGGCTGGAGCTCCTATCAAAAGGACGGCACAGTGTGCGGGATCCGACTGCCGGCCGGCCTGCGCCAGGCCGACCGCCTGCCCGAGGCCATTTTTACCCCCACGACCAAGGCGGAGAAGGGCAGCCACGACGAGCCGATCAACGACGCCCAGGGCGAGCAGATGGTGGGCAAGGAGCGCTACCATCAGGTCAAGCAGGTCAGCCTCGAGCTCTACCGCTTCGGCCACGAACGGGCAAAAAAGGCCGGCGTCATCCTGGCCGACACCAAGTTCGAGTTCGGGACGGACGCCGCCGGCCAGCTCTACCTGATCGACGAGGTCCTGACCCCGGATTCCTCCCGCTTCTGGCCGGCGGAAAGCTACGCCCCGGGCAAATCGCCGCCGAGCTACGACAAACAGTTTGTCCGCGATCATCTCCTCGCCCTGAAGTGGGACCAGAAGCCGCCGGCGCCCCATCTGCCCCCGGAGGTGATCCGCAAGACTCAGGAGAAATACCTGGAGGCCCTGAAAAAACTGACCGCTTAAGGGGAGCGCGCGGCGAGGTCGCCGAAGGCCGACCCGGTCGCAGGGGCCGTGCGGGTGCCGCGGAGCAGCTCCCGCCGCAGCCAGTCCAGGGCGGCGTTGACCGACCGTACCTTGATCGTCCGGCGCGGGCCGGGATAGCTCAGCTTCTTCGACCAGACCCCGTGGGGGGCGTGCAGGGCGACAAAGATCGTGCCGATCGGATTCTCCTTCGGGCCGCCGCAGGGGCCGGCAAAGCCGGAGATGGCCAAGGCGTAGTCCGCGCCCAATTTCTCCGCCGCACTCGTGGCCAGGGCGACCGAGCCCTCAGCGCTGACCGCCCCGTGCTGAATCAGCACGCACTCCGGCACGTCCAAGAGCTGCATCTTGGCCTCGTTGGAATAGCAGACGCAGCCGCCGGCAAAAAACTTGGACGCCCCGCCCAGATCGGTGAAAGCGCCGGCCAGGAGTCCGCCGGTCGCGCTTTCCACCACCGCAATCGTGCGGTCCTGGGCCCGGAGCAGGTCGGCGCAGACTTTGGCCAGCGAATCGTTGCCATAACAGATGAAATCTTCACCCAGGAGGGCCGCGCATTCTGAGGCGACCGCGTTCAACTGCGGCGGGCTCAATTCGCCGCTCGGCGAGCTCAGCCGGCAGTCGACGTGCCCGGAATGGGCGCAGAAAGCGATGCTAAGGGCCCGGCCATGGCGGTCGAAGATCGGTTGCAGCTTGGTCTCAAGTGCCGATTCGCCCACGCCGGCCGTGCGGATCTGGATGTAAGCCTCGCGGTCGAGGAGGAGCCCGAGGGCCGCCAGCCGCGGCACGACCTGTTCGAGAAACATGGGCTGGAGCTCGTTGGGCGGCCCCGGCAGCATGCACAGGACCTTGCCCTCCTGCGCCACCCACAGGCCGGGGGCCGTGCCGTTGCCGTTGGGCAGGACCTCGCAGCGGTCGAAACGATAGGCCTGCTTGAGGTTGTTCGGTGTCATCTTGCGGCCGAAGAGGGCGAAGCGGTCGAGGATCGTCTTCTCGATCTCGGGATCGAAGACCAGCTTGAGCCCGAGAACCTCCGCCACCGCCTCGCGGGTGCGGTCGTCGCAGGTCGGGCCCAGGCCGCCGCTGGTGATGACGACATCCGAAATCGCCCAACTCTCCCGGAATTGCCGGGCAATCGTGCTGGCCTCGTCGGTGATGGTGACATTCCGCTCCAGCATGACCCCGCGCCGGCCCAGCTCCGCGCCGATGAAAGTAAGATGCCCGTTCGCCGTCAGCCCGAGCAGCAATTCGTCGCCCAGCGTCAGCAATTCATAGCGGACCTGGGCGATGGGCTTGCGGCTCGGCAAACCGGAGGGGAGATCGTTCGAGACCATACGACTTACATCTGAATAGCTAAAATTTTACGTGCTTTTGGCCGAAATGCCAATCGGGGATAGGCAAAAGCAGAAGGCCAGCCCGGATAAACCGCAAGCGCACAACCCGCTTTTACCGGCCTTCCCTTTCCGTGAAACGGGTGTTACTTCCTGACCGAGAATGACGTTGAAGGAGAAAGTGCGCGCGCTGTCGGACAAGCCCGGGGTCTACCTGATGAAAGACCGGCTCGGGCGCATCATTTACGTCGGCAAGGCCCGCAGCCTGAAAAAACGCGTGGCCTCCTATTTCCAAATGGGCCGGGCGGGCAGCGCCCAGCCCAAGATCCGCGCCTTGGTCGGGGTGATCGCCGATTTCGATGTCATCGAGGTCAAATCCGAGCCCGAGGCCCTGCTCTTGGAGGGGAAGCTGATCAAGCAGTGGCGGCCCCGCTACAACACCGATTTCACCGACGACAAGCGCTTCCTCTTGGTCCGGCTCGATCTGACCGAGGCTTTGCCCCGTTTCCGCCTCACCCGCATCCGCAAGGACGACCGCTCCCGCTATTTCGGGCCCTTTGCCCACAGCGGGCTCCTGCGCAAGACTTTAGCCCAGATGCGGCGGCGGTTCGGCATCCTCCTGGGCGACAGCGCGCCCGTCCAACTGCCGGACGGCACCTGGCAGCTCTACGACGACGTCCGGCGGGAAATCTATTCCGCCCCCAACCGCGTCAGCGGGGAGGAATACCGCCAGCGGATCGAGGAGGCCTGCGCCTTTCTCGAGGGCAAATCGCGCGAATGGCTGCAAAGCCTCCAGGCCGAAATGGCCGCCGCCGCGGCCAAGCAGGAATTCGAGAAGGCGGCGGAACTGCGCGACATCGTCTTCGCCCTGGAAAAAACCCTGGCCCGGACCCGCCGCTTCGAGCGCACCGATCCGACCGCGATCTCCCCGGGGATGACCGGCCTGCGCATGCTCGGCGAGGCCCTCGGGCTGCCCGCCCTGCCCGCCGTCATGGAATGCTTCGACATCTCCCACATCTCCGGAACGTTCGTCGTCGCCTCGATGGTCCGCTTTGTCGACGGGCGGCCGGACAAGGACCATTACCGCCGCTACCAGATCAAAAGCTTCGTCGGCAACGACGACTTCCGCGCCATGGAGGAGGTGGTGGGCCGGCGCTACCGCCGGCTGCAGGACGAGAACCGCCCGTTTCCGGACCTGGTCGTGATCGACGGCGGGCGCGGCCAGGTCGGGGCCGCTCTCAAGGCCTTTCTCGCCCTCGACCTCAAGCCCCCGCCCTTGGTCGGCCTGGCGAAGAAAGCGGAGACCATCATCTTTCCGGACGAGCGGCCGCCCCTGAACCTCCCGCTCGATCATCCCGGGCTCCAAGTCGTGCAGCGGCTGCGGGACGAGGCCCACCGCTTCGCCAACACCTACAATGCCAACCTGCGCTCGCGCAAAATCCGCGAGTCGGTCCTGGAGGACCTGGCCGGCCTCGGCCGGGTGCGACGGGGCGCCCTCCTGGCGCATTTCGGGGGGATCGACCGCCTCAAGACCGCCACGGTGGAGGAGATCCGCGAAGTGGCGGGGTTCGGGCCGAAGCTGGCGGCGGAGCTCCACGACTTCCTGCACCGGCCGGCCTGAGCCGGCCGGGTGCGGAATTCGCTGTGCTCTCGGCGGCATTTTTGCCTAAGAAGGGTCCGATGCACGCACCCCGGCTCTGGCTGTCGCTCGGTCTGGCGCTGGCCGCCCTCCCGGCCTCCGCCGACGTCGCCCTCGCTCCCCTCTTTCAGGACCACGCCGTCCTGCAGCGCGATCGGCCGGTGCCGGTCTGGGGCACCGCCCGGGCCGGCGAGCATCTCACGGTCGCCTTCGCCGGGCAGACCGTCGGCGCCCTCACCGGCCCCAACGGGCAATGGGCGGTTTTGCTCAGCCCCTTGGCGACCAATCCGGTCGGCGAGGATCTGGTCGTGACCGGGGCGACGACCGCCACGGTGCACGATGTCGTGGTCGGCGAAGTCTGGCTCTGCTCGGGACAGTCGAACATGGAGTTCACCGTGGACGATCCCGTCCGCACGGATTTTCGGGTCCTGAACGCCCCCGCGGAAGTGCGGGCGGCAAACTACCCGCTGATCCGCCAATTCAAAGTCGGGCGCAGCGCCCTGCCCGCTCCGGCCGGGACGTTGACCGGGGATTGGGCGATGTGCTCGCCCGCCACGGTCCCCGCCTTCACCGCCGTCGGCTATTTTTTCGCGCGCGACCTGCACCGTCGTCTCGGTGTGCCGGTCGGCCTGATCAACAGCACCTGGGGCGGCACCGGGATCGAGGCCTGGCTAAGCCCCCCGGCGGTGGCTGATTTGCAGGGCAAGCTCGAAGCCGCCCACCAACCCATTCCGGCGGACCTGCGCTCACGCCCGCCCGGGCCGCCCGATCCGCGCTGGTCCAGCGGGAAAGACACGGTCGGCACGGGGGATCCCAAACTGCCGAGCGGCCTCTTCAACGGCATGATCGCTCCGCTCCTACTCTACTCCCTGCGGGGCATTCTCTGGTACCAGGGCGAGCACAATGCCAATCAGCCCGCGCCCTATTTCGGTTACTTCACGGCTCTGATTGAGCAGTGGCGGAAGCACTTCGGCTCGGCCGATCTGCCGTTTTACTGGGTGCAGCTGGCCAACCTCAAGCAGCCGACCGATCCGACCGGAATGGCCTGGGCTTTCCTGCGCGAAGCCCAGGGCAAGGCCCTGAGCCTGCCCGCGACCGGGCAAGCCGTGGCCATCGACATCGGCGACCCCGTGGCGGTCCACCCCCGCAACAAGCAGGAGGTCGGCCGGCGGCTCGCTCTCATCGCCAAAGCCAAGGT
>Ga0302320_10031649_pt1 | contig 10027 bp, 7 predicted proteins | sample Bog_T0_3_FD_202130 | JGI IMG/M metagenome (GOLD analysis project Ga0302320, IMG submission 202130) | Peat permafrost microbial communities from Stordalen Mire near Abisko, Sweden - Bog_T0_3 | ecosystem: Environmental > Terrestrial > Soil > Wetlands > Peat | place: Sweden: Abisko, Stordalen Mire...
AGGGTCCCGTGCCAGCCAAACTCGCAGGCGCGCAATGGCAGGCGCAAGTGAAGCTGCAGGATGCCGCCGCCCATGCATTGCGCGCGCAAAGAAGCCGGTTAGGAGCGTTGAATTTCGACCGCGTGGAAGCAGTCCCAGTGATCACCGATGGGCACGTGGACGCTATCGTCGCTAGGCCCAAAAACCGCGCCAGCGACCTGATCGAAGATTTCATGGTGGCCGCGAATGAGGTGATGGCCGAGACGTTGAAGAATGCCGGAGTCTCCTCCATCCAGCGCGTCGTGAAGACTCCCGAACGCTGGCCGCGCATCGTAGAGTTGGCGAAAAATTATGGCGAGAGTCTGCCTACAGAGCCCGATTCCGGAGCGCTCAACGCGTTTCTTCAGAAGCGGCGCGCGGCCGATCCGGTTCATTATCCGGACTTGTCGTTGGGCGTGATGAAGCTGATGGGTCCGGGCGAATACGTCATGGCGAGGCCCGGCGGTCCGGAGCCGGGACACTTCGGTTTAGCCGCACACGATTATACGCATTCCACCGCGCCGAACCGCCGATTCGCGGATATGGTGGTGCAGCGGTTGGTAAAGTCGGTGCTGAACCCTGGGCATCCACCGCCGTATGCGGACGAGGACTTAACGGCCATCGCGCGGAACTGCACCTTAAAGGAGAGTGCGGCGCGCAAAGTGGAGCGCTCCATGGGGAAGCGGGTGGCGGCGCTGGCGGTGCGCAATAAGATCGGACAGGCCTTCGACGCCGTGGTGACTGGCGTGACACCCAAGGGCACCTTTGTACGAGTGTTGACGCCTCCGATTGAGGGTCGGTTGACTCACGGAGAGCAAGGCGTCGACGTGGGAGACCGTTTGCGAGTGACATTATTGAGCGCCGACCCGCAGCGCGGATTTATCGATTTTGGGAGGGCTTGACGACGTTGACGGGTTAAACTGGGAGCAGGCGATCCGTGCAGCTGACTGTCGAAATTCCTGACGATCTAGTAGGCCGGCTTGAGGCCGCAGGCGGCGATCTCTCGCGTCGCGCCCTGGAGGCGTTTGCACTGGGGAGTACAAAAGCGGTCACATTACAAAGGGCGAAATGCGCCGCCTTCTCGGATACAGTACTCCCTACGAACTCGATGGATTCCTCAAGGCCCACGACGTCTGGGCTGATTACACGATCGATGATCTGCACTGCGAACTCGCGGATCTCCGAAGTCTGGGGCTTTGAAAACGGGTGCAAGGACGCGCTACGGAACTCACCACGGTTTTACGATTCGGGCGATCAACATTATTGGGGGCAGCGACGTCCCTCATTCCCCAGCTGTCAGCAGTTGCCGCCCGCTGAAAGTCTTGCCAGACTTGGTAAAGATCTTATGCTAAAGGTACCAATAGAGTGAGACGGCACCCCAAGTTTCGGGGCTTCCCCGCTTTGGCGTAAACTCGGAGGAATGGAGTTCGACCTTGTGCGGGAATCCTTGCGCCGGTTAGGTCTACCTGGAACCGACCCTCAGGACTGCCCCCCGTCCCGTCTCCGCTTCCCGGACGGAGCCGCCTATCGCATCGAGATCCCCAGCACCGAAGGTCCGCCCGCATTGCGGGCCGTGATCGACGAAGCGCGGGCGCGCCGGTTTCGCGTCGACCGCATCAGCCAAGGCAGCGGCATCATGCTGCTTACCGACTCCGAAATCTCGGAAATGGTCGCCCTGGGAGCCGCAGAGCGCATGGAAGTGAATCTCTTCGTCGGTCCGCGCGCGACATTCGACATCGGGGCGCAGGCTTACAGTCCGGCTGGCAAGACTCTGGGACTCAGTCTGCGTGGCGCCGATCAACTGGCGTTCGGCCTGATGGACATTCAGCGCGCGGTGGAACTGGGAATCCGCAGCGTGTTGATCTCCGATCTCGGGCTTTTGATGGTGGTTGGAAGGATGCGAGCCGCGGGCGAATTTCCGGCGGACCTGATCGTTAAAACTTCGGTGATGATGGCGCCCTGCAATCCGGCCAGCGCGCGCGTATGGGAAGACCTGGGCGCGAACACCATCAACATTCCTTCGGATCTGACTATCCCCCAGATCGCGGCGATTCGACAAGCCATCCGCGCTCCTATCGACTTCTACATCGAAGCGCCGGATAATATCGGCGGCTTCCTGAGATACTACGAGATCCCGGAGATTATTCGTGTGGCCGCGCCGGTATATTTGAAATTCGGCCTGCGCAATTCGCCCGACATCTATCCTTGCGGCACGCACCTGGAGAACACGGCCATCGCGTTATCGAAGGAGCGTGTGCGGCGGGCGCACATCGCGCTCGAAATGATCGCGCGGACCATGCCGGAATTGGCGGCTGCGCAGTGAAGCTGTCCGACAAATACACGCTTGACGAGGGCCGCGTTTACCTCACCGGGATTCAAGCGCTGGTTCGCCTGCCCATCGCCCAGATGCGGCGCGACCGGCGCGCCGGATTGAAGACTGGCGCGTTTATCTCCGGCTACGAAGGCTCGCCGCTCGGCGGTTACGATCTGGCGCTAGGGCGGAGCCGCAAACTGCTGGATGAATACAACATTCATTTCGTGCCCGGGGTGAACGAAGAGCTCGCTGCGACATCGGTGCTAGGCAGCCAGATCTTCGACGTCCTCGGCAAGAGCAACGTCGAAGGCGTTCTCGGGATCTGGTATGGGAAAGGTCCCGGCGTCGATCGCTCCGGCGACATCTTCCGGCACGCCAACCTCGCCGGTACAGGCAAGAACTGCGCGGCTATCGTGCTGGCCGGAGACGACCATGTCGCCAAGAGTTCCACCGTCCCGCACCAGAGCGATTTCAGCCTCTACAACTACGGTCTGCCGTTCTTCTATCCAGGCACCACGCAAGACATTCTCGATTACGGCTTGCTCGCGGTGGCTCTGTCCCGCTATTCGGGCGCGTGGGTGGGATTGAAGATGGTGACCGATGTCTGTGACGGCGGCGGCACGGTGGACCTCGATCCGTTACGCCCCGTCATCCTGCTGCCGGAAGGCTACGAGAAATGCGTCGATGCCAGAATCGTGTCGCCGGTCACGCTGGCGCTCGAACACGAGACTCACATTCGCCGGTTGGAAGCGGCGCGCCAGTTCGCTCGTCTAAATCGCGTGAATACCTGGTCGGGTGGTGGCGCCGTCGGCATCTTGAGCGCCGGAAAATCGTATACCGATCTCATGCAAGCCCTGCGGGACCTGGGCGTTCACGACGGCCAGGTTCGAGTTGGCAAAGTCGCGATGCCGTTTCCGCTGGAACCACAATTCCTGCGGGAATTCGCGGAAGGACTCCAGACGTTGGTGGTAGTGGAAGAGAAGCGCAGCTTCCTCGAAATGCAGGCGCGCGAGATCCTGTACGACGCTCCCGCGCGGCCAGACATTATCGGAAAGTCGCGGTTCCCCTCCACTGGCGAACTCGATCCCGATCGCATTGCTTTGGTGCTGGCGGATGTTTTGAAGCTGGGCTCCGCGCGCCTCGAAGCGCTGGACCGAGCCAAATCGAAGCCCCACGAACTTCAGCCGGTGCGCGCGGCGGCGTTCTGTTCAGGGTGCCCGCATAATCGCTCCACCTTGCTGCTGGAAGGACAGGTCGCCGGCGGCGGCATCGGTTGCCACACCATGGCGATGCGCTTAGGCGATCCCACCCGTAGCTTTTCGTTCATCACCCAGATGGGCGGCGAGGGCGCGCCGTGGATCGGCATGTCTCCATTCGTCAATCAAGGGCACGTGTTCCAGAACATCGGGGACGGCACGTTCTTTCATTCGGGATCGCTGGCAGTGGAAGCGTGTATCGCGGCGGGCGTTAACATTACCTACAAGATTCTGTATAACGGGCACGTCGCCATGACCGGCGGTCAAGCGCCTTCAGGAGTGTTGACCGTTCCGCAATTGACCCGCAAGCTGCAGGCCGATGGCGTGCGCAAAATCGTAGTGCTGGCGGAGAACCCCGACAAATACGCCGATCCGGGCGAGTTCGCATCGAACGCCGAACTGCGTTCTCGCACCGAACTTTTTCGTACGCTCGCCGAGCTTGAAAAGGTCGAAGGCGTGACGGTGATCGTTTACGATCAGCAATGCGCGGCCGAAAAGCGCCGCATGCGGTCGCGCGGGACCCAGGCCGAACCTACTCTGCGGCTGGTGATCCACCAGGAAGTATGTGAAGGATGCGGCGACTGCGTGAAACAGTCGAACTGCATGAGCCTGCAGCCCGTGATCACGGAACTAGGCCAGAAGATGCGCATTCACCAATCCTCCTGCAACAAGGACTACACCTGTTCGCTGGGGGATTGCCCGTCGTTCGTATCGGTGCAGATTAAGCCGGGCACGGGGTTGAAGAGGCGAGTATTGCCGCAGCTTCCGCCCGCGGATGTTCCGGCTCCGCGCGATCCTGTGCGGGCGGGCGACGGCTACCGCGTGATCGCGCCCGGAATTGGCGGCACCGGAGTAGTGACCATCAGCGCTCTGCTCGCCGCCGCGGCCTGGATCGACGGGCTGCATGTGGCGACGCTCGACCAAACCGGAACCGCGCAAAAAGGTGGGGCAGTGGTGTCGCACCTGATCTTTCGTGAAACGCCGATTGCGGTTCCCGCCAAAGTTAATACCGCGAACGCGGACCTGATTCTGGGTTTCGACTTAATGGGCGTCACCAGCCCCGAAAATGTGAAAGCGGCGACGGCTGGGAAGACGGTGGCCGTCATCAATACTGACCTGACGCCCACTATCGACAATATTCGCGCGAGGACGCCGATCAGTGGGCCGGGTAGGATGCTCGAAATCGTGAATGCGGTCACCAATCGCGGGCGCAATCTGCTGGTGGATGCCACGCGGCTGGCGGAAGGCTTGTTTGGATCGCACATGGCTGCGAACTTATTCCTCACCGGCGTGGCGTACCAGGGCGGCCTGATTCCGGTGTCGTTGCAAGCTATGGATCAAGCGATTGAATGGAACGGCGTCGAGATCCCGAAGAATCGGCTGGCATTTTTGTGGGGCCGAAAGTACTACGAGGATGCGGCCTGGGTGGAGGCGCAACTTCAACCCAAGGCAGCCGCGACAGCGCCGGCGTTCGATCGCGAGGCCGAACTGCGCGAGTATCAGGACGAAGCGTATGCCCGCTCCTACACGGATTTTCTGGCGAAGATCGAGCACCCTGAACTGCGTGATCTGGCGGCGAAGTACCTTTATAAGCTAATGGCCTACAAAGACGAGTACGAAGTGGCTCGCTTGCTTACAAAGCCCGGATTTGAAGAGCAACTAAGAGACATGTGGGAAGCACCGGAATCGATCTCGTACCATCTGCATCCACCGCTGCTGCGCCACTTCGGAGTAAAGAACAAGTTAAAGTTGGGACCGTCGTTCCGGCCGTTGCTGCTGGTTTTGAAGCGGCTAAAAGCGTTACGAGGAACGCCGTTCGACCTGTTCGGATGGATGCCGCACCGGCGTAAAGAGCGCGCCTTGATCGGCTGGTACCGCGAGCTGATGGAACAGGTGGCGGCGAATCTGACGCCGGAGAATCTGCCGCAGGCGCTCGAGATCGCCGCTCTGCCCGACCAGATCCGAGGCTACGAACACATCAAGGAGCAGAGCATCCACCGAGTTCAGGCCGAAGCCGCCGTTAGACTGGGGCAAATGAACCTGCCTATCCTTTCGCAAAGTACAGCGCGGTAGCGCGTTCAAGATCGGCCCGATTCATGCGCGGCGGACGATTCTCATAGCGGCCGATGGACGTCAAAATGTTGCAGATATCGTTCGGATAGCAGGCGCGCAATTCCGTGCGGCCATCGCGCTGGCACAGGCTGCGCAGATAAGCCGCGCTATCGGGCTCCGTCGGCATGCGTTTGCTGGCCGTAACGCGAGTAAAGATTTGGTCGAACGCCGCGGCGTCCACCGCGTCTACATAGATCTTATTGTGAATACGGCGCAGGAACGCTTCGTCGGCCAGGTCGCTAGGATCCAGGTTGGTGGAGAACACCACCATCAGTTCGAACGGGATCTGGAATTTCACGCCGTACCTCAGCATCAGGTAATCGACGCGCCGGTCGAGCGGAACAATCCAGCGGTTCAACAGGTCGCGCGGCGACATCAACTGGCGCCCGAAATCGTCGATGATGAAGATGCCGTTATTAGCCTTCATCTGCATCGGCGCGGCGTAGATTCCCGAACTATCGTCCAGCCTGAGTTCCAACATGCTGGGTACCAGTTCACCGCCGACGACGATACAAGGACGGCGGCAGAAGATCCAGCGCGGATCGATGTCCGGATCTTCCATATCGAGAACGGTGTGAACTACGGGATCGTACAAGCTGATGATCTGGCCGTCCACTTCCACCGCGAAAGGCAGCAGAACGCCATCGTCGTAAACCCGCAACATGCGTTCGGCGATGCTCGTTTTACCGTTGCCGGTGGGTCCGTAGAGAAACACCGAGTTTTGCGAGATGAGGGCCGGACCCAACTGATCCAACATGCTGTCGGCGACCACCAAATCGCAGAACGCCGATTTCAGCGTGTTGCGATTCACGTTCACTTTGGCGGTCTGAAGCTTGGTCGCCAGATGATAGTCTTTCAACGACACGGGCGCGGCGCCGGCATATTGGGTCACCTGGAAGCGTTCGGAAGCCAGTGCCTTGCCGGCTCCCGAAAGCGAGAACGTGTAGTCGTTTCCCACCATGCCTTTGACATCCACAAGTTGCTGCTGCCGCATGTGTTGAAACACCACGTTCAGGATGCCGACTGAAAGCCGTAGCTTTTTCGAGAGCGTCTGCAGATTGCTGATGCCTTCGAGGAGCAGCCGCCGCAGCATCAAATCGACTACCAGGGTCTGAGGAATGCCCAGATCCTCCATCGTTTGCGGCACTTTTGGGGTAAAGTCGGTTTGGAACCGGGCCAGTGTAGTCGCCATAAGAGTTTCGTTCTAGAGTCTGATCGTCGGAATCAGGCCAGGAGTTTACACGCTTCAGGCCTTCGCGGCGTCAAATCTCTAGTGAAGGTTTGCCGATTCGCTGTAGTACTGGCTATCGTTTCTCTAGGGTTTACCGCTGAGAAGACCGCTGCCCAGCTTTCCCGGGAAGCGTCCCAAGCTGAGGTGAACGGCGATGTAGTACAGGCTTACCTTCTTTATTCGGAAGCGGCGGCAAAGGATCCCACGGATCAGTTGCTGTGGTTGCATGCCCAGACTCTGAAACCGCTCGCCGCAGCCAAACTGAAGAAATCGGAGGCGAAACCCAAGGCCGGCGCGCCGGCGGCGCCGCTCGATTCCACCTTGTTTGGGTCCATTACCGACCAGGACCTCGTCGAGAGCCGCAAACTGCTACCTCCGCAGCACATTCAATCGGCGCCCGGAACCAAAACCCTGGATCTGCATGGCGATTCGAAGGCTTTGTTCGAACAGGTGGCCAAGGCCTTCCAAGTCGACGTGATCTTCGATCCCAACTACCAGCCGAAAACAGGTTTGCGGGTGCAGCTAGCGGATTCCAATTTCTTGGACGCCTGGAGGGCGGTGGAAGCAGCCACGGATTCATTCGGCGTTCCAGTGACTGCCCACCGGCTGGTGGTGGCCAACGACACGGTTCAAAAGCGCACGGAATACGATCGTACGGCCGCGGTTGCCGTACCGGCGCCTGAGCCGTTTACCGTCCAGGAGCTCCAAGAGGTGGCCACGGCCATCCGCGGCACTCTTGACATACAGCACCTGGTGGTCGACACCACCCGCCGGTTGGTCCTGATCCGCGATCGCGTGACCAAAGTACAGCTGGCCGAGAAGTTGATTGAGGATCTGATGCGGCCCAAGGCGCAGGTCGCCATCGATGTGGAGCTGCTGGAAGTGGACGAGAGTTTTTCGTTGCACTGGGGGCTTTCGCTCCCCAACTCCTTCGCCCTGGTGTGGTTCGGCGCTCCCAACAGCACCCACGCGACCACCAGTGTTCCCACTGGATACACCAGTTACCTGGGGTTTAGCGGCGGGAAGAGCCTCTTAGGCCTGGGTATTACCAATGCGAACTTGTTCGCGACAGTTACGAAAGGGACCGCAACCACGGTGTTGCGATCCGAAGTGGTGACCAGCGACGGCCAAGCTGCAACCTTGCATGTGGGCGACAAGTACCCGATCGCCACTAGCGGCTACTTCGCTGCCACGGCTACTAGCGGTACTACCTATACGCCTCCTCCTACTATCAACTTTGAGGATTTGGGACTGCTGCTGAAGGTCACGCCGTTTGTGCACGGAATGGACGAAGTAACGCTGGAGGTGGAAGCGGAATTCAAATTGCTGGGCAGCACCAGCATCGACAATATTCCGGTGATTTCGAACCGGAAGTTCCAATCGAAGGCGCGCCTGATGAATGGCCAATGGGCCGTGCTGGCGGGTCTTATGAACGGGTCGGACGCCAGAACCGTGTCGGGATTGGCGGGTCTGTCCGTGATTCCTTTTTTGAACAATAACACCACCACCCGCAGTCATACTGAAACTCTGATTATTTTGAAGCCTCATTTGTTAAATCTGCCTCCTATGGAAAACGTCCCTAAAGCGGCTTGGGTAGGCACGGAAACGCGTCCCCGGACGGCGCTATGATCGGATTGAAGGATTGCGATGGAAATAGGAAGGCTCTCCGAAATGACAGGCCAGTTGGACGGCGTGATCTGCAAGCTGGGTGAAACCCTCGCCAAACTGGACAAGCGAATGGATTCTCTTACGGAAACCATGGAGACACTTGCCCAAGTGGTCGCGCAAAACCGCCAGAAGATGGCCCAGGTGGCAGTGGAGCGCGATCGTAAGATTGCCGAGGACTTTGCCAGCCTCGACCGAAAGCTTGAGTTGTACACCAAATTATCGATAGAACGTGATGAGAGGCTGGGGGAACGTATCAGCGCGTTGGTTAGCGCCATCGGCGAATTCATCCACAATAGGCCGTCAACCGGGTAGCCGGGGGAATTCGCATTCCACCGCAGAAAAAGCGTGCTCTTCCCGGCGGCTCGTGCATCTAACCGCTTGGAAGGAACCCATGAGCACTGCTACCCACAATGAAATGAAGAACTCGAAGAAGGAAAGCGCTAAACCGCTAACCCATCAGCGGGGCAAGGAAATCCAAGCGTACGGCACGGTTGTGCGGCTACCCATTGGCCTGGATGAGAAGGTGATGCTGAACAGCGTCAACGCGCTGAACCAGATCCTGGCCGACACCATGACTCTCCGCGATATGTATAAGAAGCACCACTGGCAGGTGTCCGGGCACACTTTCTACCAACTCCATCTGCTGTTCGATAAGCATTTTGAAGAGCAGTCCGAACTGGTGGATGAAATCGCCGAGCGTATTCAGTTGCTGGGTGGCGTCAGTATCGCCATGGCTCCCGACGTGGCGGAAACTACAAAGATCGAGCGGCCACCCCGCGGACGGGAAGAAGTGCCGGTCCAGATTTCCCGCCTGTTGGAAGCGCATGAATTAATCCTGAAGGAAGCCCGTGAGGAAGCCAAGGCCGCAGGCGACGCTGGTGATGACGGGACCAACGACTTGCTGGTGAGCGACGTGATCCGCACCAACGAGTTGCAAGTCTGGTTTGTGTCGGAGCACTTGGTGGATCTGCCGGTAGTGAAAGCGGATTAAAGAGCAGCCTTGTAGCGTTGCACAATTTTGCCCGCTCCGCCGTGCTGGGTTTGAACTGCTCGATGGGCCCAAAATGGATGCGCACTAGGCCGTGAACATGCGTTCGACTCTCGTGTTGGCCGCGGAGTTCGCTGGACATGCAAGCTCTGTGCGGTTTGAGCGGTCGTATCATCGATGCTGCCTGGAATTTGACCGGACAGGTCATTCACGCACGGGGAAGCGCGATTTAGCCGGCGTTTACCGCAGAGGGGCGCAGCCCACGATCTCGCCCGCATTATTGATCACGTTCAGGCGCTCCAGGTACAAAGCCGATCCTGGCGGCGTGAGTGTATTAATGTCGGTAATCGTGCCGTTCAGATCACTTGGCCGGCATACGCTCTCGCTACACACCTGAAGCAATTAGATTACTGTATTATCATGAAGATGTTTCACGAATT
>Ga0302320_10031650_pt1 | contig 10027 bp, 5 predicted proteins | sample Bog_T0_3_FD_202130 | JGI IMG/M metagenome (GOLD analysis project Ga0302320, IMG submission 202130) | Peat permafrost microbial communities from Stordalen Mire near Abisko, Sweden - Bog_T0_3 | ecosystem: Environmental > Terrestrial > Soil > Wetlands > Peat | place: Sweden: Abisko, Stordalen Mire...
GTCCGATCTGAATCACATCGCTCACATCGCCGGTCTTCATGGCATTCAGCGCTTTCACCAACTGCGGGGCAAGCTCGGCGACAGGAAGGGGCTTGTGCTGACCCATCATGACGCGGTAATCGTCGTCGGAGATCTTCTCTGCCAGCAAGCCGAATTCTTCGGAAGTCTTGGTGGCCTTGGATTGGCGAAGATTCCGGTCGGCCTTGGCGCGTGCTTCTTTCAACTGGTCGGCATTTGCCTTTTCCGGGGGGATCACGGAAATGGTCTGGATGGTGAATGTTTCGGGGTGCTGGAAGCGGGAAAGATTCTGGTCGTAGAAGGCCCGCAGTTCAGCCGGGGAGACTGCGCCCTTGGTTCCGATTTCGGATTTCAGCAGCGCATCGATCAGCAGCGAGCGGCGGATTTTCTGCCGGAGCAACTGCTGCGAGCCGTGAAACTCGCTCTGCACAAACGCATTGAAGTCACTCTGCGTGCCGAAGGTCTTGCGGAAGTCCGCTTCGGACTGCTGCATTCTGGCGGCAGGGATGGCCATTTTGCGGTGCAGCGCTTCCTGGTAGACCAGCTCCTCGAAGATGAGCATGTCGAGGGCGCCGGAGCGGATATCGTGCTCCAGTTCTTTGGGAATCCCATTGTGCTGGCGGGCGTAGGGGAAGATCGCGTACTCCTCGCGCAGCAGGTCCGCGTCGGTCAAATCGCTGCCGTTGACGCGGGCGACGATCTTGACCGCCGGCGCCTGTGCGGGCGCGGTGGCGGGAGCGGGCGTGAAGACGGTGGGCGCATGGGAGGCCACCTGGGCATCGGATGCGGCAACTGTCAGCAGCAGAAACAGGCAGATGGGGAATTTGTGCTTCATGTTCGTCATCCTGAATTCGGGGAAAAAGAGGGGAGGAGAAATGTGCCCCCTCCCCATTCATGCAAACAGATCAGTCGGTTGTGGGCACGTTGTAGACGCCGTTGGATTCATTCGCCTCACCGCCGTGGCACTGGCGGCAGAATTGCGTCGCGCTGTTGCTGCTGGAGTTGTTCGGGTTGTAGGGGCCGCGCAGGAAGAACATGGTGGCGTACGGTCCGGTGGCCATGCCGCTGACGCCGGATCCAACCGCTGTTCCGGAAGCAGCCGGGGTGGACAGCTTGGTGATGTTGACAACGTTCATCACATGCTGGTTGTGGCAGGAGGTGCAGGTGACGTAGGCCGAGGTGCTGCTGGTGGAAACCAGACTTACGAAGAAGCCGTAGTTATTGATGAACTTGGCCATGTTCGGTCCGGGCGTGACGGTGACGCTGTAACCGTAGGGGCTCTTGGTCTCAGTGATGGCGGTGCAATCCCAGTTGTAGGGGGCGCCGCAACTGAACTTGGCGGAGGGTCCCACCGGGTGGTCGTTGGAGTAGTTGGCGACCGCGCTGCCGTCGTTTCCGAGGAAGGTCGGGACAGGGTTGGTGCCATAGCTGCTGGGCAGGTGCTCGTAGACATGTCCGGTCATCATGGCGCCTTTTGCAGTGTTGCCGTCATGGCAGCTGAGGCAAAGGAGGACGTCCATCACGTCGGGGTTGGCCGAGCCGCCGGCCATGGTGGCCGGGAACGACTCAGGATAAGCGCCGCCGCCGAAGTTGAGGGTTGCGCCGAGCAAAGGGCTGACATCCTCGCCCCAGAGAGCGACCGTACCGGTGTTGGCAAGGTCCTTGCTGGGTTTTTTGCCTGCGCCAAATGCGCCGCTGTGTGGTGCGTGACAGCCGGAACAGCCTCGTCCGGCATTGAGGTGAGCGCCGAGAATGTCGGTACTCGGCGCCTGGGCTGCCGCGAAACCTGCAGCTCCAAGGAAAACGGTTGCGATGACAAGCAGTTTCTTCATTTCGTAGAGCCTCCTAAAGCTCACGACTGTTACCCGACTGGACCGCGACGTTGACCGTTCCGGTACTGTCCGCAGTTCAGCCATCGTGCACACTCGTGCACGACTCCCTCGATTGCCGCGGGATGCGCCGGCAATTGACCGTATCCCGTAAGTCCCTGCTGAGAAAAGGGCTTTGACTTGCTCCGGCGGCGTGATTTGGAACACCTACGGAAGCTCGACACCCATAGACGTGCTCTCTCGTACCGTGACGGAAGTCCAACGTCCTAAAGTACCCCGATCTCAAGTCTGCCCTTTTCATACGTGAGAATCGTCACCCTCAAGAAAGCCCACTTCGTGCCTGCGAGGCTTCTGCAGGCTTTGGAAGTTACGCCAAAATATTTGCATGTGAGTATTGTCACGCTATGTGATGTCAATCACGTAAGGTGACCAAAATTGCTCATTGTGATCCATGTCACTCTCTGAAATGGCCTAAAGTGCTCCACTATTTCTGTCTTCCCCGTCGAACTCCCCCCCCTGGGGACAACCTTTGCGAAAGGTCTCGCTGGCGGCGGGGGCGGAGCAGGCGGGTTGATTTTCAGGGGTATCGAGCGGGAGAGTCCGATTGACAGGCATTTCCGATGAGGGAGAGTGGGGCATGGCAAACGAAGGGATGACGGCATCGGCTGCGACTCCGACATTGCAGGCGTCGCAGGTCTACCTGATGGCAGTTTTCTGCCTGGTGGGGGGGCTTGCCGCCGGCTATGGGTTGCGCAGCTCGCAGGGGACGGCGCCAGCGGGCAGGAGTGTAACTGTAGCCAGCCAACCGGCCGCGCGCGCGGCGGCGGCGGCGAGCAGCCGTCGCATGCCTACCCTGGAAGAGATGAAGCAGATGGCCGACAAGCAGGCTGCACCTCTGCTGGAAAAGCTGAAGAGCGATCCGGGCAACAGCTCGGTGCTGGTCCAGGTGGGAGCCATTTACCACACGACGCACCAATTCAAGGAGGCGGCCGCGTACTACGGCAGGGCGGTAGAGGCCGACCCAGGCAATGTTGCCGTTCGCACGAAACTGGCGTCAAGCCTGTACCGCAGCGGGGACGCCGATGGAGCGATTGCACAGTTGAACAAGGCGCTGAGCTACGATCCAAAAGACGCCAACGCGCTGTTCGATCTGGGCATGATCCGCTTGCAGGGGAAGCAGGACAGCAAGGGTGCACTGGTGGCCTGGCGGCAGTTGCTGAAATCGAATCCGCAACTGAGCGCGGATCGCCGGGAGGCGGTTCAGAAGCTGATGGCCGAAGTGCAGGGAGCGACGGCGCAGAACCGGTGACGATGGACCGCGGTTGGGAACGGGGGCATGGGCGGCCGGGGCAGGAACCGGGCGGAGCCACAGAGAGGCTGGACGGGCCCGCCCACATGGAATCGACCAAAGAAGAGGGAGTGGAGACAATGAAGTTCCAGATGCGGGTTCCCGGCAAGGCGTGGACGGTAAAGCAGGCCATTTTCCTGGCGGTAGTGTGCCTGACGGCGGGAATCGCCGGCGGCTGGGCGATCCGCGCATCGCTGAGCCCGGCGACCGGCGACTCCGCAAAGGCGGGGGCTGTGGCGACAGGGAACGCCGCCAGCCCGGCGCCGGCGGCGAGTCCGGCGGCGGCATCGAGTCCAGTGCCGACGAAGGAAGCGGTGGACGCGCAGGCAGCGCCGCAACTGGAGAAGCTGAAGTCGGACCCCAATAATTCCGTATTGTTGACCGGCGTGGGCAACCTCTACTACGACGCGCAGCAGTATTCCGTCGCCGTCGACTACTATCAGCGCGCTTTGAAGGTGAAGCCATCGGACGCGGCGGTGCGGACGGACATGGCGACTGCTTATTGGTATATGGGCAATGCCGACCTGGCGATTGTGGAATTCAACAAGGCGCTCACGTACGCGCCCACCAATCCGAATACGCTTTTCAACCTCGGCTTGGTGAAATGGAAAGGCAAAAAGGACAGCGCAGGCGCCATTGCCGACTGGGAAAAGCTGCTTGCTGCCAATCCGAATTACGAAGCAAAAGATAAAGTGGTAGAGATGATGACCGAGGCGAAGAAGTAACCGACGGCCAACGCCCCCATCCAAACAAATCAAGGCTCTATCGCAGGCGGCGTTCCACGGCATCCGGCGTGCTGAAGTGGACGCGCGCGGGCTGGTCTTTTCTTACAGGAAAGGCCGCTTGAGCGGTCAGCTCCGCTGTGCCAATCCCGAGAGATCCATAGGACGTTCGTTCCGGCGAAGCTCGAAACATCGGTCCAAGAAGAGCTTTGGCGCCAGGAGGGCGGCCGGGGGCCAAGGCCCAAACCTTCTTTTGCCCGACTCTTCGGCATGACTGAAGAGGCTGCGGAAAAAGGGCTGTTTGAGAGCGGAATTCAGGGGAGACCTTTGCAGGGGCTGAAGCCCGCCGTTGACCGGAGCGCGTTGAGCCTGCCTGGACAAGGCGTGGAGTTGTGACGGGAGATCAAGCCCCGGGTTGAGCTTCGATTTCGAGAAGTTTCCGAATTTGCGATTTTGGGGTTCCGGGCTGTATCGGCGGTAAGAGAGCGAGCCCTTGTTTTGCGGTGGCTGCGCCTTTCTCCTTTTGCCCGGAGGCGCGATAGGCCTGCGCCAACGTCAGAAGCAGCCAGGGTTTCTGCCCGCGGCTCAACGCAACCGCCCGCTCGGCGCAACGGATGGCGAACTGCGGGTCCCTCAAGGCAGCCGGCTGCACATGGATGAAATCGTCGGCGGCCTGGTCGAGGATCATGGGAGAGGCCTGATCGCGCGCGGCCAGCTCTTTCATGACGGCGAGCCCCTTGGCGGCGATTGCGGCGCCGTCGCCGCCTTTGTGGAGAGCGACCTCCGCCGTGCCCAGGCGCACTTGCGAGTCCGCCACAACCGAGCGCCAGTTTTCGTTTGACGTATCCTGCTTGGCTACCTTCTCCATTGCGACGATCACCTGCGCAAACGACTCGGCGGCGGCGGCCAGATTCCTCGCGCGGTCGACCGGGGAGGGGTTCAGCGCGGGATTCGCAGCGGCCGAGTACGCCATCGCCTCGTCGTCGAGAATCACCTCGAGGTCGGCTCCGGCGCGGGAGTCTTCGGGATCCCTGTCCGCCAACTGCTTTTGGTCCGCGGCAACCTGTTTGAACAGTGCATCCGCCTGGGAGTATTCACCCATCGCACTGAGCGCATTTGCTTTCTTGCGCTGGACCATGGAGCGGAGGCGCATGGTGGCATAGGTGCTTTGATCTTCTTTGGGCAGGGCATCTGCGCGATCCAGCGCAAGCTGGAAGTCCTTGAGCGCCTGGGCGGGGTCGGTCTCCATTTCCACGCTGCCGATCTTCATCTGGAGGATCGAAAGCCCGCGTCGGGCGCGGAGAAACGATGGATCGATGGAGATCGCCCGGTAGTCGAGCGCAATGGATTTGCGGTAGGCAACCAGGGCATCGGCCGTATCGGCCAGGCTGGAGGTACCGCTCTGTCCAAGCTCGTCGCCCAGGGAGCCCACTGCCGCGGCGGCGTCGCCGATCAGGGCAGGGGTGATGTTGGGGAAGGCGAGGATGCGGTCGTACGTATCCACGGCTGCCCGCATGGACGCAATGGCCTCCGCTGTCCTAGCCGCGCCGAAGAGAGTCTCGCTGCGGCTCTCCTGCGCCAGGGCCAGCCCGCGAAGGGCTTCTCGATCGGTGGACGCCGGCGGGGTGAGCGCCTTGGCGAGGCCGATGGCCTTGTCGAGGCTGACCAGGCCTCCGGCAGTATCGCCCAGATTCTGGTCGTAGGGGTTGCCTTGAATGTTGCCCAGCCGGGTGTAGGCATCGACCAGATCGAGCTGCGTCTGGCGGTCGCCCTGCGCGTCTTTGGCCATGCGGTCAAGATGTTCGAGCACCCGCGTCACCAGCAGCTTCTGCACGCCGGTCGATCCGGGGAGTTGCTTGATGGCCTCATCCAGCTCGGAGAGGAGGCTGTTGCTCAACTGGCGGAGATCCGCGGAGCGCGCCTCGGCTTTGCGCCGCTCCGCATTGGCGACACTGGCCTGCCACACTACGCCGCCGACTCCCGCGGCCAGGGTGAGTGTCAGGACTGCCGCGCCGGCTATGCCGAACCGGTGACGCCGGGCGAACTTTGCGGCTCGATAGCGCAGCGTGCCATGGCGCGCTGCAACGGGCTTGCCGTCGAGGTAAGCACGTATATCGGAGGCAAGCTGGTCCGCGGAACGATAGCGCCCCAGCGGTTCCTTGCGAAGGGCCTTTGCGAGGATTGCTTCCAGGTCGGAGTCGAGCCGCTTTTGCTCGCCGGACGCGGAGCCAGGCTTGCGCGGAGCCTCCTCGCAAACGACCCGCAGCATCTCGGCTGTGGTGAGTTCCTTCAACTCATAGGGCAGAGCATCGGTCAGCAGCAGGTACAGCAGGACGCCAAGCGAGTAGGTGTCAGATGCGGTTGTGATGGGATTACCCAACACCTGCTCCGGGCTGGCATATTGCGGCGTGAAGGATTGAAAGCCCTCGCGCGTCATCTCGCTGCCGACATTGGCGAGGGACGGAGATATGAGCTTGGCAGTTCCAAAATCCAGCAATCTCGGAGTGCCGTCGTCGGCGACGAGGATGTTGTCCGGCTTGAGGTCGCGATGAACCACAAGATTCTGGTGGGCAAACTGAACGGCCTCGCAGACATGCAGGAAGAGCGCGAGGCGGCGATCCTGCGGCAGCTTGCGGGTTTCGCAGAAGCGATGGATGGGAACGCCATCCACGTATTCCATGGCCAGGTAGAGGTCGCCTTCCGGAGTGACGCCGCCGTCGAGCAGGCGGGCAATAAAAGGATGCTGAAGGCCGGCCAGGATCTGCCGTTCCTGGCGAAACCTCTCACGGAAGAGGTCGGTGGCCAGTGGCAGGTCAATCAACTTTATGGCGACTTTCTGTTCGAATTGTCCGTCGGCGCGATGCGCCAGGTACACGGCGCCCATGCCGCCCCGGCCGAGAAGACTGTCCAACTGATACGGGCCGATGCGCTTGAGTGCGACCTCGGCCTTCTGGCCTTTCCCCGGACCCGTTCGGCAGGAATCCGTCTCGGTCTCCTCCGCCTTGCAGGCTTCGAGCAGCGCATACACCTCCGCGGCGAGTTCCTGGTCGCCTGTGCAGCGGGCGGCAATCAGACCTGGCCGCGCAGCGTCGGGAACCGCGAGGGCCTCGTGAAAGATTGCTTCGATGCGAAGGAAGGTTTCCGTCGTTTGGTCCATTTGCGCGACAACTCCGCCTACGGCTATTGATCCTTAATCCAGACTGCGGAAATCAAGGGCAAACTGCATCATGGTTGGACGGCGTCTGTAACCACGCCGGGACGGATGCGCCGGAACAGCCAGCTCTTGATGAATTTCAGGTCGCGATCGACGGTGGCTTTTGAGACCTGCATGAGCGACGCTGTTTCTTCCGCCGTGCAGCCCAGGAAGTAACGCAGCTCGACGAGTTGCACCTTGTTTGCATCGAGGGCACCCAGTTCGTCCAGCGCGCGGTTCAGGTCCAGCAACTCCGGGCTGTCGATATTGATCCATGCAAGGTCGTCGCTGAGAGGGATACGCTCCAAGCCGCCGCCGCGCATCTGCGTCTGGCTCTCGCGGGCATGGTCGATCAGGATCAGACGCATCACCTTTGCGGAAAATGTGTAGAAATGGCGGCGATCTTCCCATGCCGCCTTTTTCTGATTCATGAGCCGGAGGTAGAGTTCATGGACCAGCGCGGTGCCCTGCAGAACGTCGGGGTTCCGTTCGCGCCGCACGTAGGCGGCGGCTACCTGGCGCAGATGGGGGTAAACAAGCTGCATGAGTTCCTCGAACGCAGCAGGCTCGCCGTCTCTCCATTTTCCCAAGAGTAAAGTGATTTCTCCCTTGCTTGACTGCAAAACCACCTCCGCTCGTCGCGCACCAGGGTATTCGCGGCTTACGCCGCCAGCGTAACACTTTTCCCTTTGTTTTTACAGCTTTGTAAGCACATCTCAACAGGCGGAGGGGGGATCGATCCTGTCAAGAGGCCCGCGCCGCGCAGCTGGCAGGGCACGGACTCTCTTTAGAGAGTTCCTCCGTCGGCGGGGTCGCGGAGGGGTTGCTGTGCCTTGTATTTTTCCAGATGCGCTTTCAGTTTTGCCGTATGGGAAGCATCGCCCTGTTGGGAGGCGAGGGAGAGGGCAAGCTGCTCGGCTTCAATCGCCTTGTCGAAGTGAGAAGCTTCCGCATAGGCGGCGGAGAGTGTGTCGAGAGCCGATATGTCTTTTCCCTGTGTGAGTTGATTTGCGCGCTCGGCCAAGAGCACAGCCTCCGGCCCATTGCGCAGCGTGTCATCGGGGCAAGTCGCCAGCAGACTCGCGGTGAGCAAGAGAACGGACACCCTGTCCGGCTCGCCATCCATCGCCAGGCGCAGGTGATAGAGGGATTGCGAGTTATCCCCTGCCGTGTAGTATGCGTAGCCGAGGCTGGCCTGTGCCTCGGTGAGCTGGGGCTGGATGCGAACCGCGGTGAGCCACGCGCTGATGGCCTCATCGAGACGGTGAACTCCGATGAGCGCGGCGCCGAGGTTGTATTGCGCTTCCGCATAGTCTCCAGACAACTGGATCGCCTTTTCCAGGTAGGGAAGCGCCTGCTTGGCGTCCCCCTTTGCCAGCAACGCCCGGCCCAGGCTGTTGTTGACCCTGGCGTCTTCCGGCGCCATTTCTTGAGCCTTTCTCCACTTGAGCAGAGATCCGTCCTTGTCCCCTTTATCTTGCAGGTCCGCGGCCTGATCCATTACGCGATAGAGGTCCACCGCCGGCGTATCGATCTTTTGAATGTTGTCGACCGAGGTGTTGACGAATTCCGGCAGGTTGACGGCGCGGTTTGCGGCCGTCGAGTTATCGATATAGATGGGCGGGCTGTCGTTGCCCATTTCGTCGATGTGCGTGAGGTACATCTGCGTATATGGGGAGCGGCTCTTGGAGGAGAAGACAAGCCAGCGGCCATTGGGCGAAAAGCTGTGCCAGGAGTTCATCAGCGGTGTGTTGCAGCGCATGCGCCGCGCGACGCCTCCGTTGACCGGGACGATATAGAGCTGGCTGTCGGGGCGCATCAGCTGACCGTTGCGGGCTTGAACGAAGACGAGCCACCGGCCATCGGGCGAGATCTTGGGAAAGCTGTTGCTCATGCCATTGTTGGAGGCGCCCTGGATGGGCTCTGCTTTGCCGCCCTTTCCATCGTTGAACGGGATTCTGTAGAGACTGTATTGAATCTGAGTTTCGTTTGGGTCGTTTGCCTTGGTTGCCAGGGGCGCGCCGGGGGGATGCGGGTCTTTCGCTTCGGCGCGGGCGAAGACGATGAACTTTCCGTCCGGGCTCCAAACTCCGTCTGTCTGCACGTAGCGCGGGTCGTCCGCCCCCGGCAGCGGCTGGCGAATGCCAGTGGCACGGTTGTACCAGGCCAGGATGCCTCGCGTGGGGAAGAAGACTTGCAGGAAACGATAGTCCATGAAGTTGGCAATGAAATAGGAATCGCCGACGCTTCGACTGCCTCCGGCGACGGTGGTGAGCACATAGCGGCCATCCGGGGAGACTTGGGACATAAAGCCGACGCGGGTTTTCCCGACGCTGCGGTCGGCGTTCCAGACGATGGTGTCTTCATTGCGAATGGCCATCTGCTTCTGCACGGGCACAACCGCGTACAACCCTTTGTCGTTGCCGGGGCCATCCACATCGATGCCCATGGTCTTGCCGTCGGCGGCAAAGGAGTGGCAATTGGCGCATGTGGGAAGGTCGTGCATCACGACACGGCTCTCCGGCTTGGCGACGTCGCGCACCCGCCAGTTGATGAGGTACATCATGGAGGGCGCGAGGGGTTGAACCACGAACTTGGTACCTCTCGAAGGGCTCATGGGGACATCGCGGTAGAAGATGGGCGCGCCGACAGGGTCTTTGGAGGTGGTGAAGGAGACCTGGCCGGAGCCAACCGGATGGCCCCCGGAATCGAGGCCGGTGAACACGATGGTGGCCGGACCCTTCACCGAGCGCTTTTTGATGGTCTCCCATGTTTCGGTGTCGGGCTTCCATGTGTGCGCGGCGGCCTGCTCAGGGGTGAGAGAAGGCAGCTTGTTGGTCGTGGTCATGCATCGCTTGTCGATCTCGCCAATTTGCATGCCCTCGCCCGCGGAGGTGGTATGAATTGGCTTGCCACC
>Ga0302320_10031651_pt1 | contig 10027 bp, 13 predicted proteins | sample Bog_T0_3_FD_202130 | JGI IMG/M metagenome (GOLD analysis project Ga0302320, IMG submission 202130) | Peat permafrost microbial communities from Stordalen Mire near Abisko, Sweden - Bog_T0_3 | ecosystem: Environmental > Terrestrial > Soil > Wetlands > Peat | place: Sweden: Abisko, Stordalen Mire...
CTTTTTAAGTAAATCATCCTCACAATGGATTGTTTCCAATAAAATGGGACGTTTTTCATGATCTAACTTTTTGAGAGCAAAGATCTCGGCATTTTCATCGCAATAAGCACAATAAACTTGAGAGAATCCCCCACGACCCACTTTTTCAAGAATTAAAAAGTCGTTAAGATCAAAATCATTATTTTCCTTCTTCCTTATAAATTTCAAATTCACCTGTGGTAGTGATGATTGTGAAGGTGTTATGGCATGTGTGCAATTATTTTTTTTTTGGAGCCAATTTGTTGGGCTCAAATTATCACCTAAGCATAATTCTTTGTATTTGTACTATTTTTGTAAATCAAGAAAAAAAACTGAAATACTATTTTTGGAAGATTTTTCTATCATTAGTGTTAGTTCGTTGCTCAAATGGCTAAGTTGACCTAAATCATCTATCTTATTATTTCCTAGACTAAAAATTTAAGAATTAAAAAAATAAGAAAAAATTTTCCACCATTGCCATTGAGTTGGGTCGTATTTTTTTTAAGTTGTTTCGCTTCAACAAATTTATTTATCTAAATAAATAAACAATAGGTCTGAAATACCTTCCGGATTTGTAATTTCTTGCATCATATTAGCCTGCATTATTTTCATCATTTTTTTGAATTCGAGAGATTATCTATCTTGAGGTAAAGAATTTTTTTTTTAATGTGGAAATGATCTTTTGAATAGATCAAAATTGCTAATAAGAAATAAATGTATCAAAAAATCAAAAGTTTGGGCAAGAGTGAGCTTTGCCTTGTTTCGTCTGTTTTTAATGTTTATTTTTTTTTTTTTTTCGAAATTAATAAATGAAAGCAAAATTAATAAAACCATATTTTTATTTGATGTTTTTAGGATTTTAATTATATTCCTTAACCATGATATTCACGCAACATCTGATCTTTTTTTAAAATTAATAAATACATTTTTCTCTTTATTTAGTTAGTGAGTTTTTAAATGACATTAAAATTCGACTTAAATTTAAATATGGTTTCTATATAAACGAGTATATCATTACATTGAATTTTTTAACTCTCTCCCATTTTATCCGAATTAGCAAAATCAGTTTAATTTTGATGTATTGGAATCTAATTTGCAAATTTTTTCGAATAGGTTAAATAGTTAGAGCGATCTAAAATTATTCACTACAGGTGTTTTTTTTTTTAAACTTTCTCTTATAAAACTTTAAGAAATTCTTTAATTTTTCTAAATTTCTATCATTATTTCTTTGGTTTTTGAATTTAGCAGATAGAATATTTTTTAGAAAATATAAAACTTTAATAAAAAATTCCTTAGGGAAGAAAAATTTTATTAATTTTTTTTGTTAGAAAAACTTTTTAAAAATGTTTATTTTTGTCATCAAAAATGGTTTCAGTATGGATATTTTGATTTTTGAGACCAGCAAAATGGCACAAAGGCCCAGAGATCCTAATTGAAATCAAGGAACACGCAACAACAAGTGCAATATTTCCACTAACAAAATCATTTGGAATAGAGGTCCCCAGCAACCTCTCAAGAACCCTGTGAGGGGTGACAAATAAACGATCTGACCCTCACGAAAAAGAACTTGTGGGAAGAAATCAAAGAAGAATTTTCAGGGAATAATTATTGATCTTAGGCGCTCACCTCACAGCACATCTTTTGTCCAAGCACCAAAACAAATTGGTTTATCATATAAAGAATGGGGAAGGAGTTTTCAGTCACATATGAAGAAAAAGTCTTGTCAGTTCAAAAACAAAAATTAATTTGGAAGGAAATTTTTTGGACGAGGATAAAGAACAGTGAAAAATTGAAGTTAATGAACAGAATGAACAGGAGGCGAAGAAGAAGAGGAAGCTTGTTATCTGCAACCACCTTAGAGTCGGATAGTTTTTTTGGGGTGGTTGAATTTTTTGAGAGAAAAAACATTTTTTTAATTTTTAAATTCAATGATACAAATGTTATAAACGTAAATTTTGATTTGAATTTTTTGTAATTCAAACTATGAAATATAAAATACCATTATAGCTTTCTTTTCAAAAATACATAAAAAAAATCATTAAAAAGTAATAAAAATATGAAAACAAATAAATCAATCGCTTTTCATTTATAAAAACTTTTAAAATTTTGTTTCAACGAATTTTCCATTAAATTTTAAAGTATCAAATGGACTTATTTATTTCTTCTCTAGAGAAGCTCAAAGAATTTGATAAACTCCACTCTTCTCATCTCTCCTCATCTGGCACTATTTTCTCATCAGTTAGAATTCCCTCGCAAGTCCTCTCAAATTCCTCTCCGGTTTCCTTTCTTCTTCAAAAAATAAAGGAGAAAGACCGAAAATTCTTTGATATTTTCCAAACATTCCTAGCGAATTTCTCACTTATTGACTCTCAATATCTGAAAATCTATCAAAAATTCTTAGGTGCAGTATTCCGAAACGGGTCTTATCAGAATTGCATCAAGGAACTTATTAAAAATTATAATGATTTAGTTGGGGAATTTAATGCTCTGATCAATGAATTCGATATTTTGATCAGAGTTAAGACTTATCAAGATCTCGAAATGCTTCCGGATGATTATTTGACTTATTTTGAGAAAAAGCTTGATGCCTATCTCAAAAATATAAAGGATATCAAGTTACAGAGAAATAGCAAATACTTGAAATTAGTGAAAAAGACAGAATTTAACAAGAAACCAGTAATATTTCAGGAAAATCGTGAAACACGTCGAGATTTTTACGAAAAGAAACAGATATCATTGAAAAAAATCCTTCAAGAATTCCAAAAAATTTATGATGGAGACGATCAATTGAACGAATCGGTTGTTGAGGATATAATTTCGCAGAAACTGAAGAATGAAAGCTATGAAATCAAACGGACTTTCTTGAACAACATTGAAATGAACTATAAGGAAATTATCAAGGAAGATTTCAAGGAAATCGAAACTTTTTTAAAGAAAATTTCTTTTGAGTATGAAGAAAAACCAAGAATTGAGAAAGTTTTATATGGAGAAACAAGAGAAATTAACAAGAATCTTTATAGAGAGTTTTTCGAACAGGAAAAGGAAAAGATTTTGGATTTTCCTTTGCAAATGACAGGAAAAACGTTAGAGAATGGGAGAGCCAATAAGAGTGTTAGAAATAAAAGTAATTTTGATGATGATGATTTAAATTATTCAAAATCGATGAGCAAAAGCAATTTCATTAGAAAAACAGAGGACAATTTAAATCTTTCATTTCAGAACATCAGCATTAATAATGAAAACTCAAATGCAAGGGAGAATGCTCAGGATTTTATGAAAAAAAGAAGAAAAAGAAGCGAAAGATTAAAACAAAAAGAAAACTCTTAATAATTGTTTTTTTCATGTTATTTTATATTTGAAAAAATGAAAAAGTTATTAATTTTAATTTTTTTTGATTGTATTATTAATAGAATAAGTTTTTAAATGATTACAACAGCGAATAATATTGAGAATCAAGCAAAAATGAAGGAAATGGTGCTAAAAGTAAAAAAACTGATCTGAATGTTGGGGGGGATGAGATCATGATTTGTTTTATTTCAATTAAAGGGAGTTTGGCACTTTTGAATATTGGCCTTGTATCAAATATTGAATTATTATTAGCTGATTTTTAAGCAGATTACATTATAAAATTCAAATTTGAATGTATTTTGACATTAATTTGTAAAAGAACAATATTTATTTAACAAATTATTATTCTATTTAATCAATTAATGGTGTTTTCACATTATATTTATAATTTTTTTTCTTCAGAATCTTCAGAAGATATAGATAAATCATCAATGATTGACTTTTTTGATGTATAATCTTCCAAATTGACTTTTCCTGAATCTAAATTCATTACTTCTTTTATCTTGTTTTTGATTAACATTATTTTATAAAAATTTGTCTTTGCATGCAGACTAGTATATTTCATCCAAGTTTTGAAACATCTTTCTAAAAAGATCATCTCAATTAAAGGATTTGCAACATTTTTATTATTTTTAGCAGATTCTCTTTGAGCATGCGAACGCAGAGAATTTTGATTCTATGAAATTAAAAATAATAATAAGAGAGCATATTTAATTTAACTACCTTTCTTATTATTTTTAAATTTTTTTCTTCTTCGACATTTAAGATTTCTTCCTGAATTTCATCATGGCCATCTTTAAATAGATTAGCAAAGTACATTCTTCTTATTGCTTTAAACAACATTTCATTAAAAGCAACATAGCCATCATCGTAAACCGTTAAATCAAAATTCATTATTGAAATAGCAGCGATATATTTAATTTTCTTTTTCGTTGATTCAATTTTTTTGTTCAATCTCATCTGTCTCTCCAATCTGCTTTGTGTATTGAATATGTTTATTTTATTATATTGTTTATCGAACTCATCAAATTTTTTTTTTAGCTTTATCATTTTAGGTTCCAAACCTATGCTTAATATTAATTATTTTATTAAATAAAACTAGTACCAAATCCTAATGGTTCTTCAAGTTCTAGAAAAAAATTGACCAAATATTTTTTATGTAATTTTAGTTCAGATGTGTATTTCGCCCATAAATTTTTGAAAAGACTCACAGTATCTTGATAATAAGTCATTTGAATTGGATTGTCCAAATTTAAATAATTTATCCTAAATTCCTCCAAGACAATTAATTGGATCAAATTGAATAATGTGATATAGACAATAAATACATAAACAAAAAAAAAAATGACATAATATACTATTGAAAATTTTAAAGGAATCATAAAACATAATATTTACTATTATCCTTTGCAGTGCAAACATCCGACATCATTTGATACCAATTCTCTCCTGTAGATGCTCTAAATAAAGTAGTAAATGAGTTTCCAAAATTGTTAAAGTTCCAAAATTCATTTAAAATTATTCCTGTTGTTCTAAAATTATTTTATCTTACTTCAATATAAATTTATAATATTTATTACATTCCAGCGAATAATTGCGAGGCTAAAATGGAAGCAAAATAATAAACAAGAGCAAGTAAGGTTAGCACCAAAAAAACCGAAGGCAAAATGAATTCCACAGTTAAAGCAAGTTTTTTTAAAAAGGTAAAACTTTTCACAAGTTTAAATATTCTTATAATTCTTAAAATTCGGAAAATTCTAGTTAATTGTGAGATAGGAGTTCAAAATTAATTCTAATATTGAAGTAGCAACCAAAAAAAAATCAAATTTATTCCATCCAATGAAGAAATATCCTGAGGCACCAAGTGCAACTATTTTAACACAGAACTCAACTATAAAGCAAATTGTGAAACATAAATTCAAATCTTGAAGTATAAGTTCGTAAAAAGGAGGGTCGTCATCATAAGTCATCGCTAAAATTACCATATTGCCAAAAACACAGGAAATCATTGATATATCAAAAGTTCTTGATTTCACAACTCTTAATAGAAATTTTCTAAAATTGTTTTTCGGAATTCGATACAAGCCATACTCAAATTTTTCCCGAATTATAAACTTTTGAATTTTAACCCATCTTTCTTGATCTTCAGTTAAGATTGTCATCCTCGCATCAGTATACACTTTTTCATACTCAACCAAGAAATAGCCTACATATAAATTCAAACATAAAATACCTCCAACGAATAACCAAACTGCACAAAAATACCCCATATAAAAAGAATTATTATAATTTGGTCCCTATTTTATTCATAAAAATTTAATAAATAAATTTGTTACTATATTTCCTGAAGCTGCATCTTGGAACGTGAACATTATATCAGGCCATCCTTGAAATGTTGAGAGCTCTGAAATAGCTATAAATCCATAAAATACATTATCGAAATTAAGTCTATAGTGATTTATCCAAATCAAACTTTGATTAAGGCACTAAAAAAAATTATATATAATTTTTTGAAATCTATTTATAAAGTATACCTCCGTATAATTCATACCATATAATGTGGATGGACTAATTGGATCATTTGTGCAAAATCCCATTTTTCCTCTCAAAAAAAATACTCCAAAAATATCAAATAAAAAACAATTTTAAAAAATTAGATCAAATATGGCATTTAAAACTTACTAGATTAGAAAAAGAACCACCAATAAACTGCTTAATCGAGAAATTGTTTTAAAAATAGAAGTGACCAACACTTTTAATTTTTGGTAATGTGAAATAAACCTCAAAACTCTCAAAACTCTGAACAGTCTAACAACTTTAATATATGAAAAATTAACAGCTGTTAAGCTTTGATCTATCACAGAAAACAAAAAAATTGAAAAATCAAAGACTGACCAATAATCTCTGAGATAAGAGGTTTTTTTCATAAAAAAGCCATAAGAAATTATTTTAAAGATACACTCAAATCCAAATAAGAAAGTTAAAATAATATCTGCCCAATTTGAGAACAGTGCATATAACTCATCATCGACATCGTAATAAGTATCAATTATTAATTTTATTAAGGAGAGCATTATGATTATCATCATCACTATGTCAAATGATTTATCATTTATGATCTTGTAGGATAATTTTCGTAATTTCTTTAAAATGAAATAATCTGATAACTTTATATTCGCCGAATTTTCTGTTGTTGTGGTATGAAATTTTAATTCATATAATGATTCCATAAGTTTTTTTGTTTTTGTCAAATTTTGTTTTCCTTCGTTTTCTTTTATTATAAGACTCTCACTATCTTCAGATTCAATTTCATTATAAGACTCTACAAAAATTCCAAGGATGAGATTTAGGAAAATTATATTTGTCAAAAAACACCAACTCATTAAAAATATAGATGTGGTTGTGTAATCAACATATGATGAGTACATATCATCATATAAATTGTTCCAATTTTCAAACTCTGTTAATATCTATATAATATTTTATAAATAAAAAAATATGAAATAATGTTACTTGAAGAGTGCAGAGGAAAGAGCTAAAAAGACCATCATCATAATTATCTCTATAAGGTGGGTTTATGTAGTTTCCGTGATAAATTTGATATCCAAGTAAAGTATAAAAGTACATAAAAATAGCTAACAGCACCAAAATACTAAACATATTTTGCATTGATTTTTGAATAGTTCTTATTACTTTTTTCATATTTGGGAAATATCTGATAATTCTTCCTATTATAAACAATTTCAATGCTTGGATAGCTATTAAACCATTGCCATCTAACCACATTATATATTCCACTAAATAGATGATGGTCATAATAGCATCAAAAATATTCATTATATCTTGAACGTATTCTTGAATTCCAAATGAAATAAGTCGTAATCCCATATCAATGGTAAAAATAATCGCAAATGCATTATTAAATTTATTTACCAAATCAAGATCAGCAGGATCAAATAAATAACCATTTAGTGAAATAACAATAATATTTACAAACACACACAAAAAAATGGATCCATCATAGATTTGTGACATTACAACCTTGAAAAGACTTCTTCTGAGCAAATTTATGAGCAATAACAAATAATTACTCTCCCATATTAAATAATCTCTTTTGCTGTAATTTAATGAGACAAGAATTCTTTTTATTTGATTTATTAGTTTCTTAACACCAAGATATTTTGAACGCAATCCATAGAGTAAAACTTCATCTCCAGACCAAAACTCAGAATTGGTTTTCCCTTTGAAATTTGTTTTCTAAAAATAAATAATTTTATTTTAATTAAAATAATAAATTACAATTTTATTTTCATATTCCAATTTTAGATTCCTTATTTCATCTTCTTGTATCAATATATTTTTATTAGTAATGTGGAAATTTATTTCACTCATTGATTCACTCTTTTTTTTCTTTAATCTTTTATCATCAATTTCAAAAATCATTTTCCTTGCTTTTTCCAAAGTCCATTCAAATTGAAAACTTTTTTTTCTCGAATTGTTTGAAATCAAATCCATTTTTTTTATGGAACTTAAATCAATTTCCGATTTTTTTTTAATCATTAACATTGTTGTTTTTTTTATCGTTGAAGTTTTATCAGTATCTTTATGAGTTTTTTTTAAAGCCAAGCGAAATAATTTTTCATGTTCATTTGAATTTTCAAATTTCTTTTGAAACCAAAACGGGTTTTTCCTTTCGATTTTTAAAGAAAATGATCTCTCAGTGCAACCAGAATTCATTTCATTGATATTTTCTTTCAATGACTGAAAAAACTCATTATTTATTTTGTAAATCAAATGATTTCGTAATAATTTTATGTTATATTCAAATTTTTCTTTGACTTTAAATCCTTCTCCATTTCTGTTTAAAAATTAAATATTTTTTAAAAATCTACAAATTAGTGAAATTACCCTTTGTTTAAGACATCATATCTAGAACTATTGTTGAAATCGAATTTTTTTTCAGAACAAACATTAATTTTTAATTTTTTATCTTTAATTTGATTTTTGAGATTTTCAAATTCAAGAATATCATCTTCTTCCTCTTCCTCTTTTTTCCTCTTATCATTTTCAAACTTAGCCCATTCAATTATTTTCTTATTGATCTTTTTTGTTATATTTGAGTTCTCTAAATTTTTTTCCATATGAATTTTATTAGGCATTTCTGCACTTTTTGATTGTTTTTTTTCACTAATATCAGCTTTTATTATTTTATAATTTTTTTTTTTCGTTTCAGTTTCAATAAAAATTTCTTCTTCAGCTTTCTCATAATTAAGTCGAATGTCCGCAATAGTCCTAAACTTATTTTCATTGAATTTGGACGACTTTTTAGAAATAAATGTCATATTTTTCCTCATTAACGAAATTGTTTTTACTTTTTTCGCAGGCAATATAGCATTAAGTTTTTTGGTGCCTTTAAACTTTCCTTCTCTTTTTACTTTTTTAAGATCATAACTTAATGGAACCTTTTGTTTTTCGTTTACAACGAGCTCATTTCTTTGAAAAAAATAAAACACAATAATCCCCTTGACCATATTAAATAAGATCAAGTATCCTATAATTACGATTGAATCATGATATAGGATTGTCCACAGACTCAATGTCCTAGCAGCTAACTCTTCTAATTGCCACCAACCTTCCATGGTGATGCATTCAAATACTGAAAGAGAAGACCAAAAAATCGTATCATAACTCATGACATTTTGATCAGGATTTGCAATAATTCTCCCACAGAAATAGCCTTCTGGACAAGTATTTATCCAACAAGCAGGACTATCTTCATCAGCTCTAACCTGAATTAAGCCTGTTGTCTCTTGCAAACAATTTCTCTTAAAAAGTCCTTTCAATAGTTGTAAACCTACTATGCCATAAATCAGAAAAAAAAAACCCACCAAAATAGCCAGGTCTCTTATTCGTGCTGTTGCTCTAAATATTTAGAAATTATCTTTAAAGCTACCAATATTCTGAAGTATTTCAAAATAATTACAGCTTGGTTTGAATTCACAATATAACTCAAATGTGAACTAAATATCAGAGAAAAATCCAATGTATTCCAAAAATCTCTCATATAAGATCCTAATGGAAAAATATAGCCAAGAGCTGATATTTTAATAAACATTTCTATAGTATAGAAACCCAAAAAATAAGGATAAGAATCATCAATGGAATTACTTGCAAAATTTTGAGAAAATGTCATTGTGATTATTATATTATGGGCAATAACTGTCATTAAAACAAGAAATTCAAATATCCAAGAATTCATTATTTTAAAACAAATCGCAGAAAATGATCTATAAAATAAAGTAAAGAAATATTGTTTAAATAAATTACGCTTTTAATATGATGATTTTTTTCCGAAATTCCAAAAAAGGCAACTCATCATAATAAATTTTGGCTTCTTCTAAATCATTCATTTCAACCAATTCTAAATAAAAAGGACGATTTGCAAGAGCATTAAATGAATCATTTTTATATTCTTCTTTTATTTTATGATCTTCTTCCTCAACTGATATTAAATTTTCTTGATTTTCTGTTATTTTATTGAATTCATTTTTATAAAACTCCCATTCTTTAAGTTTTTTGAGTTTTTCTGAATTAGTTTCTTGTTCTTCAGCGAACCATTGATTATTTTTTGGGAAAATTGGTTTTGCATGTTTTTATTCTA
>Ga0302320_10031652_pt1 | contig 10026 bp, 7 predicted proteins | sample Bog_T0_3_FD_202130 | JGI IMG/M metagenome (GOLD analysis project Ga0302320, IMG submission 202130) | Peat permafrost microbial communities from Stordalen Mire near Abisko, Sweden - Bog_T0_3 | ecosystem: Environmental > Terrestrial > Soil > Wetlands > Peat | place: Sweden: Abisko, Stordalen Mire...
AATTTCAATCACCGCGCCGTGAAGCAGCACCCGGTTTTTGGCCACTTCAAACCGTTGCGGCATTCCGGTGAGGAATTTTTTCATCACCGGCTCGATTTCGCGGCCAAGACAGCCGTCGTGCGGGCCGGTGAACCCGGCATCGGTCAGATACGCCGTGCCGCCGGGCAAAATCTGCTCGTCCGCCGTTTGCACGTGCGTGTGCGTGCCCACCATCGCGCTCACCTGCCCGTCCAGAAACCGCCCGAACGCAATCTTCTCCGAAGTCGCCTCGGCGTGAAAATCCACAAAAATGATTTTCGTCCGCTCGCGCAGCCGCTTCACTTCATCGGCTGCGCGGAGAAATGGATTGTCCAGCGGCGGCTGCATGAACGTGCGGCCTTGCGCGTTCAAGACGGCAATCCGGAGGGACGAGTTACATGAGTCCCTAACTTCTTGATTCGCTTCTTGATTTGGGACTCGTGTAACTCGTCCCTCCGATTTCTGCACCGGGATTTCAAACACTCCGCTCCCCTGCCCCGGCGTTCCGGCGGGATAATTCAGCGGTCGCAAAAATCTTTTTTCGTTCGCGAGCAATTCCATCACTTCCTTCTGGTCCCACAAATGGTCGCCGCTGGTGATGACGTCCACGCCGGCATCGAAGATTTCCCCGGCGGTCCTGGGCGTGATGCCGGAGCCGCCGGCGGAGTTTTCGCCGTTGGCGATGACGAAATCGAGCTCATGCTGTTCGCGCAGATGCGGCAGGATGATTTTGACCGCGTTGCGTCCGGGTTGCCCGACGATGTCGCCGATGAAGAGAACTTTCACGCGGAAAATTTAACCACGAAAGACGCGAAAGACACGAAAAAAAAATCGCGGTTTAAAAAAGACAGGCGAGGATGCCAATCATCACGGCGATCATCCAGAGGAGCAGCACGGCGCGGGTGCGGCTCAAACCCGCGCGAACGAGCCGGTGCGAAAGATGGTTGGTGTCGCCAATCCAAAACGGCTTGCGATTGAGTGTCCGCGAAATGACCACTTGCGCGAGATCAATCAGTGGAATGGCCAGCACGAGCAACGGGGACAGCACGGCGAGCCGATGCGGATTTTGCTTTGTGTAAAAATGCGGCAGGATGGCCATCACCGCGAGCAGGTAGCCGACAAGGTGGCTGCCGGCGTCGCCGAGAAAGGCGCGGGCGTTCGGGAAATTCCACGGCAAAAATCCGATGAGCGCGCCGCACATCAGAAAGCCAATCGTCGCCACGAGATATTCGCCGTTGGCCGCGGCGATGATGGCGAACAGCAGCGCGCCAATCGCGCCCAGCCCGGCGCAAAGGCCGTTCATATTGTCCATGAAATTGAAGGCATTGATGACGGTGAGAATCCAGAATATCGTGATGGCGTAGCTGAAGACGTCGCTGTGGACAAACAGCGTGATGCGCTTGCATGCCATGGCGACGGCGATGGCGACAAGCAACTGGCCGATGAATTTTGGGAGCGGCTTCAACTCGTGCTTGTCGTCGAGCCAGCCGAGCAGAGTAATCGCGATTGCGCCGAAGGCGATGGTGGCCAGCTCAAGTCCGCGCTTTTCCAAGCCGTAGGCAATCGGCTGGGTGTGACTCAAAACGTGTGCGCCGGTTTTCAGCAGGATTGCGCCAGCGGCGAGCGGCAGCAAAATGCCAGTGAGCACAGCGAGGCCGCCGGCGAGCGGAACCGGATGGTCGTGGATCTTGCGCTGGCCGGGGTCGTCCACGAGCTGGATGCGCAGGCACCATTTGCGCCAGAGCGGCAGCGCGAGCAGCGTCGTCAAAAACGCGCCCGCAAACGCGGCGGCAAAATAATTGAAGGGTAAGCTCACAGCCGGATGCCGCGTTCGGCGGCCAGTTTCAGGTAGAGATTATAAATGGCATCCACCATTTTTTCGACGGCGAAGTTGTCCCTCACAAATTGCTGACCGTTTTTCCCCAGGCGTTCGCACAGCTGTTTGTCACGCGACAATCGGAAAATCATAAACCAAAGAAGATCATGACGACCGGGTGGAACAAGAAGTCCGGTTTCTTTTTCAATACAAACTTCCCTCGCGCCGTCGCAATCGTAAGCCACGACCGGTTTGGCGGCGGCGAGCGCCTGCGGCAAGGCGCGCGGCAACCCTTCGCGCAACGACAAATGGACGAGCGCGTCCATGATGCCAACGTAACGCGGAACTTCAGCCGGCGAGACGAGGCCGGTGAAAATGAAATTCTTCTCCAAGCCGAGAGTTTTTGCCAGATTTTCAAAACGCCCGCGCCATTCGCCGTCGCCGACGAACAGGAATTTGATTTTCGGATTTTGGCGGACGAGTTCCGGCGCAACGGCGAACAGATCGTCGTGGCCTTTGAGTTTGAACAGCCGCGCGACTTTGCCGATGACGAAATCGTCGGGCAAAATTCCCCATCGTTTTCGCAGTTCCAAATCATTTTTTATCGCAAGAAATGGTTCCAGCGCGAAGCCGCTGAAGATTTTGGTGTATTGCTCCGGCTGGCCGATGCCGGCGGCGAGATACTGCTCTTTCATTGCATCGGCGACGACGACGAAATGCGTCGTGGCGCGGGCGGCATATTTTTCGGCGGCGCGGAACGTGAAATTTGAAGCGGCGTCTTGGAAATTGCCGAATGACGGGCCATGAATCGTATGGATAATGACGGGCACGCCGGCGCGCCTGGCGGCAAGCCGTCCGAGAATGCCCGCCTTGCCGCTGTGGGTGTGAACGATGTCCGGCTTTTTTTCGCGCAGGATTTTTTCAAGTTGCCGCAGAGCGAGAAAATCCTTGAGCGGATGAACGGAGCGGATGAGTTCTGGAACAATGGTGAGCAGGCCGGGAATTTTTGAAACTTCAGATTCAAGCGAGCCTTCGGGACCGGTCGTCGGCCCGGAAATCAAACCGGCTTCGACGCCGGATTTCCGGCGCAGACCGAGGACGGTGGCAACAGTGTTTTCCTGCGCGCCGCCGACGATGAGCCGCGTGATGATGTGTGTGACGCGCATAATTCAGCGACGCGTGACGGGTGACACGTGAATAGACTACAGCTGGCGACAATTCGTGTCACACGTCACTTGTCACCTGTCACTTTTTCAATTCGCGATACCGTTCACGAACGGTTTGGAACTCGTCGCTGTTGGTGTTGGCGTTGGCGCCGAGATAAATTTTGTAATTGCGGACGGCTTCGTTGGTGTCGTGCTGGCGCCAGGCGATTTCGCCGAGACCGTAGGCGACCTGGAACGCATTGGTAAAGCTTTGCTGCAACCGCAAATAGTCGGCGCGCGCGGCGTCAAGGCGGCCGCTGTCGAGATTGGCGATGGCGCGGTTAAAGCGCGCGTTGTCATTGTTGGTTTGAACCGCCAGCACGCGGCTCAAGGCGGCGATGGCGGCATCGTAATTTTTAAGTTGAATGAAAACGTAACCCCGGCTGTAAAGCCAGTCCAGGTCGTCGGGCGCGGCTTTCAATTTGCGGTCAATCACGCCGAGCGCGTTGGTGAACAGGCCGCGCACCAGGTAAGCCTGCGCGGCGGCGGCGAACAATTCATTGTTGTCCGGGTGGAGGGCCATCTCGGCATTGAGCAGTTCCGCGCCGCGGGCGTAGTTGGTTTCCTGGAGATAAGCGGCGGCGGCGAGCAGACGCAACTGGGTTTCGTTGGTTTCGACGAGCGAAAATTTCTCCGGTTGCGCCAGCGGCTCGCGCAAGACTTCCAGCGCGCGTTGCGGCAGGCTGGACATGAGATAAATCCGGCCGAGCCAGAGGCGCGCGGGCAGATTGGCCGGATCCAGCTGCCGGACGCGCTCAAACGACGCGACGGCCTGCCGGAAATAGCCGTTGCCGCCTGCCAATATGTCGCCGCTTTCAAAAGTGAAGCTTGGTTCATCGAACGGCCCGTTGGCGTTCAAGATGTCGCTCCATGAGCGGTAATCACTGAACCGGTCAGTGGTGGCTTTGGACAAATCCATCGCCGCGGTGCCGCCGGCGCGCAAGGTTTTGTTGAACTGGAGATTGATTTGGGCGACGACGTTGTCGGGATTGAGCTGGAGCGCGGTGTCAAAATGCGCGGCGGCCTTTTCCAGTTCGCCGGCGCGCTGCAATTCAACGCCCCAAAAATCGAGGCTTCGCGAGTAACAGGCGCCGGCCACAATGGCCATCGTGTCGGGTTCGCGCGGGACATGAAATTTGTCCAGCCATCGCTCGCCCCAGCTCCGCCAGGCGGTTGGCGCGGCGGCGCGTTTAACGGATGCCAGCGCCGGCGCCGCAGTCTGCGACCAGAACATTTCGTTTTCAGCGATTAGATTTTTATCCGGTTGCGGCGGCAGCAGCGTGTCCGCCGGCAGCGTTTTCAATTTGTAAATCAACCCGTGCGGCTCCAGATAAAACTGCTCGAAATAGTAACCGAAACTCGGTTGCAGGTAGTAAAGATCGTTGGTTTTGGCCAGCAGGGTTAATACCTGGATCAGCCCGACCGGATTGAGCGTGTTGGTCTGCGTGGCCGAAACCAGTTCCGGCCAGCCTTTGGGAAACTTCCGGTGCAAATAGCGGTGATAGCCGGGCGCCACCAGCGATTGCGTGTCGAGCGGCACAAAATCCCGCGCCCGCCCTTCCCGCACGAGCGCCGACTGCACCAGGGCCAGTTGCTGCGGGTCGTCGCTCAACAAATAACCGCCCGCCGCCGGCAGTTTTTCCTCGATGAACGAGGCGTAACGCCGGAACGTGTCTCCGTTCGTGTCGCGGATTTGCGGCACGTTCCGGTAAACCAGCCCGGCCACCGCCACGACGGCCAGCAGCCACACGCCCGCGATGACCGGGCGATTCAGCCATTTCAACGACTCTGGTTGACGGCCCCGGGGGCGCGCAACTTTTTGTCCAAAAACCAGCAGGAAGTAGCCGCTGTAATAACCGATGCTCAAGGCAATGAGGTAGTAAAACAGCAGGCCGAAACCATTGTGCCGGGGACTGAACGGCGGATCAAAGACCAGCCAGACGCACACCGCCAGCAAAAAGGCCTGGATCAGATGAAACACAAAAGTTGCCAGCGCCACGCCATTCCGGCTGGTGTCGCCGAAGAATGATTTCCAGCGGATCGCCAGCACGAACAGCGGCATCAGGTAAATGAGCAACAAGGACAGCAGCTCAAGATGTAGCTGCGGATGGATGCCATAGACGAAGTAGGTGCGCAAAACCTGAACCGGCGTCGTAAGATTCAACTTCAAATACTGCCAGAACGTGGCCGGCATTTTGTGCGACGCCACCGCCAGCAGCGGCAGCAGCAGGAAAAACGCCAGCCCCGCCAGCCCGCACAGCAACATCCGCCCCAGAAAGTGCAAATTAATAAAACTGAAGCCGCGCAGCCACACAATCGCCAGCAAGAACAGCGGGAAGAAGCCCACCAGCCCCCAATCGTCCGCCATCCCCAGGGCATAAACGAACGCGGCCAGATACAGGCGCCCTTCGCGTTCGCCCAGCCGGTATTCCAACAGCGACCAGATTACGATCGCGAACAGCAGCAGGTCGAACATCTCGCCCGTCCAGTTCGTCGCGCGCTCCCAAAACGTGAGTTGCAAACCGCAGACCAGCACGGCCAGCAACGGCGGCAGCCACGCGCTGCCGGTCGTCAGAAACGAAAAGTCGCTCACTTCGCGGCTGCGCTGCGCGTTCGTCCGGTCCTGCGGCAGCAGCGCCACCGACCGCGCTAGCAGGCCGAGCGCCAGCGCCGCGCACACGGCGGAAAACAAATTCAACGCGAACGGGATCACCGGCGCGGGCAGGCAGCGGAGCGGAGCGGTGACCAGAAAGGTGACGGGATTTAACACCGCCGGCTGCCATCTCCAGCCGGAAATGTTGGCCACGGCTTCGAGATTGAACAAGGACACCCAGCGGTTCAAGGTCAGCCCGTAGAACAGCAGCATTCCCGCCGCCAGCAGCCAAGGCAGCCGGCGCGGAACAAAATTTTTCCGCGGATCAGTTCGCGTTTCCATCACCATGAGTCGAAACAGTTGAGTCCAAAATTTGCGGTTTGGCAAGGTTTTGTCCCGCGCGCAAATCCGCCACGCACTCCACGTGCTTCGTCTGCGGGAACATGTCCAGCGGCTGCACGCGCACAATATCAAAGACACCGTCGGAGCACAAAATGTTCAAGTCCGACGCCAACGTTGCCGGATTACACGACACATAAATGACCTGCGCCGGCCTCGCCGCGCGCAACCATTGCAGGATTTCCGGCTGGCAACCTTTGCGCGGCGGGTCGAGAATCACCGCCGTTTTCTCCGGCGAAAACTTTTTCAGCAGCCCCGGCAAAGCCTCCTCGGACTTGGCCGCCAAGAATTCGCCATTGGCAACTTTCCGCGCCGCCGCGTTTTTGCGCGCCGCTTGAATCGCGCGCTGGTCGTATTCCACGCCGACAACCGACTCGACCGCGCCCGACAGCTCAATTCCAAAAAAACCGACGCCGCAATACAAATCAATCAAATGCCGCGCCCCGCTCGCGCGCAGAAATTCGCGGACCGTTTCGATCAGCTTCGGCAGCAGAAAGAAATTATTCTGGAAAAACGAATCCGGCGGCACATCCCAATCTTCCGGCTGCACCCGCAGCATGACCTTGATTCCACCTTTTGGCGGCGGATGGGCACGGACATGTAGGATTTGTTCATTCAGCGCCGGTTCCGCGATTTTGCATTCCTCGATGTCCTCCACCAACCCGCAGTCGGCGCGGATGAAGCCGATGTTCAATTTCTGCTCCGGCTTGTTCCACTGGCTGCGAATCATGATGCGGTTGCGGTAGCCGTAGGGCTGCGGGCACGGAATGACCGGCGCGATTATGTCCGCCGGGATTTTTCCGACGCGCTCGAACAAATCCTTAATCTGCTTGTGTTTCAATTGCAATTGCACCGGATACGCAATGTGCTGATATTGGCAGCCCCCGCACGCTCCGAAATAGCGGCACTCCGGGGCGACGCGCTCCGGCGACGGCTTCTCGACGCGCAGCAATTTCGCCCGCGCAAAATTCTTTTTGACCTCGGTGATTTCGGCGGCGACGGTTTCGCCGACCAGCACGAACGGCACGAACACGACAAAATCGTCAACTTGCCGCGCCGAAACGGTTCCTTCACCGTGAAGGCGGGTGCGCCCGACGCCTTCGCCGCCGAACGCGATGTCGCTGATGGTCAGAGTGAGTTTGTCGCCGATGTTGAGAACCACGCCGCCAGTTTAGAAAATAAAACAAGCGCGAAAAGTTTATTCGCGTGGCGGCTTTCGGGAGAAAGCCGCAAATTGAAGAGTGCGGCGCTGTGCGATGCCGCAACAACTAATGCCCCCGCACGGACCGGAAACCGAAGTTATTATAGCCGTAGATTGGAATCCGGTTGAGGCGGGTTGCACAACGCGACGCGGGGGCCACGTCGTCCCAATCGCCTCCGCGTAAAACGCGGCAGTTGGCCATGCCGCCAGAGGCCGGCCCCGTTGGATTAGTGGTGGTTGGCTGGCCGTAAGGCGTCGCATACCAATCCCAACACCACTCCCATACATTTCCAGCCATGTCGTAAAGTCCATAGCCGTTTGGCGCAAAATATCCCACCGGACTTGTATAGGGACTGCCTCCGTTCGCGAAGGCGGGGTTAAAATTGCTCGGCCCCAAATCGTAGCCATCCAGGCCGGTGGATCCTACATAGTTTGCCTGGCTTTCGGAAATCGTGTTGCCCCACGGAAACCGTTGCCCGCTCAAACCGCCCCGCGCCGCCTTCTCCCATTCCGCTTCCGTGGGCAACCGATAGCCATTGGCCGCCCAATTCACATACACCGGCATCAGCGAATTCTCCGTGTTGGTGAACACACGCGTCAATCCCGGATCCAGGTAATACGCCGGTGTCAATCCCGCTTGTTGCGACCGCGCATTGCACCATTTCACCGCGTCAAACCAATCCACTGTCTGCACCGGATGATTCGCCAGCTTGCCAGCACCCGCATGGGCAAAGCCGTATCCGATGTTCGTGGCCCAATTATAGACTGACTGCCATTGACTGTAACTCACCAGATTCACGTCCATGTAAAACGCCGACACCGTCACGTTCGTGGGAATGGCGTCGCTCTCGCCATCCAGCGCGTCTCCCATCGTGAACACGCCTGCGGGAATGAACGCCATGCCGGCGGGCGGATTGGGGTCAAAAAGGCGGTTGGTGCCGGCGACGTTGCTGGCGGGAAGTTGGACGTAGTCCGTCCAGTTGGTGCCGCCGTGAAGGGATGCGAGCGTTTGAACGGTATAGTTCGTGCCCGCCAGGGCGTTGCTCCAGACCATCGTGCCATCGGATCGCAACGCGGTGAATGCGGATGCCGCCGGCCCGGAAATCCGAAAGAACCGCACCCCTTGGGCAGCGGCTTGATGAACCACAACGAGCAATCCGATCGTCATCAACAGGCAAATGCGCTGTTTCATAAGTTTTCCATCTTTGTGATGGCAACCACTATAATTTCTATTCGCGAACGTTGCAAGCATAATAACACGTCGTGAGCATTCTGTTCACAACCGTCGTGCGAATCCAAATGGCATTAAAATGCGTTTGAAAAAACTTGATGCCGTGAGATGAAATGGTGCGCGCGGCGGGGGTCGAACCCACAACCTTCGGCTCCGGAGGCCGACGCTCTATCCAATTGAGCTACGCGCGCAGCCGGTTGAAATCAGCAATCTGAAAGGCAACACGTCATGCCATTTCATGCCAGCTCGAAGCATCCGGGACATACTACGCCCGGTTCAGAGGCGCGGGCAAGCAATTCCGGTGGTTGTCAACCGGCCGCAGCGGGATTTTCAGCGCATGGGCACGGGGCCAGGCAACCACGGCCAGAACGAGTCGAAAACGGCTTTCTTCAACCCTTTGTTCAACTGCTTCCATTCGAAATTATAGCTGCCTGAACAGCGGTCATCCAAAAATTCGCGCGAAGGGTTGCCCGCCGACTGAAAAACGCCTAGCATGACGATCCGCGCGGATTGGCGCGAGACACGACAACATGAAAAAAGCCGAGCCGAACACCAACAAAAATGAAAACGCCGCGCCCGTCGCCGACACAATGGCGGGTGCCGGCATGCCGGTCGCAGCCGGGCTGACGCCGGAACAAATCGAGGAACTCAAGACACGCGCCGCCCGGGCCGATGAAAACTGGGACCGGCTGCTGCGCACGACCGCCGATCTGGAGAATTTCAAAAAGCGCGCCGCACGCGAGCGCATCGAAACCGCGCAATTCGCCGCCGCCGCCTTGATTGAAAAATTGCTGCCGGTGCTTGACCACATAGAAATGGCGCAGGCCGCCGCGCAAACCGCGCAGGGCGGCAAACTTGCCTCGCTGGAAGCCGGCGTCGCGATGATTCAGCAGCAATTGAAGACAGTTCTGGCTGAAACCGGCCTTGAGGAAATTGACGCCGCCGGCAAACCGTTCGACCCGGCGCTGCACGAGGCCGTTTCGCAACGGGAAACGGCTGAAATGCCGGAAGGCCATGTCTTCCAACAGTTGCGCAAAGGCTACAAGCTGCGCGACCGGCTGCTGCGACCGGCCACCGTTGTCGTCGCCAAAAAACCGGCGGCTGCTGCCTGAACTCTTTGCGGCTTGCAAATCGTAAATCACAGATCGTAAATCGTAAATTCATCCAGATGTCCAAGCGTGATTACTATGAAGTCCTCGGCGTGAGCCGGGAAGCCGACCCCGAGGAAATCCGGAAGGCCTACCGCAAGCTGGCCGTGAAATTCCATCCGGACAAAAATCCGGGCGACAAGACCGCGGAGGAGAAATTCAAGGAACTTAGCGAGGCTTATGAGGCGTTGAGCGACCCGCAGAAACGCGCCGCCTACGACCAATATGGCCACGCCGCGTTCGATCCGCGCCAGCGCGCCGGTCGCGGCAGTGGCGGGTTCGGCGGGCCAGGCAACTTTCACGATCCGTTCGATATTTTCCGGGAGGTCTTCGGCGGGGGCAGCGGGGGCATTTTTGAAAGCATCTTCGGCGGCGGACATGATCCCTCCGCCCCGCAGCGCGGCGACGATTTGCG
>Ga0302320_10031654_pt1 | contig 10026 bp, 11 predicted proteins | sample Bog_T0_3_FD_202130 | JGI IMG/M metagenome (GOLD analysis project Ga0302320, IMG submission 202130) | Peat permafrost microbial communities from Stordalen Mire near Abisko, Sweden - Bog_T0_3 | ecosystem: Environmental > Terrestrial > Soil > Wetlands > Peat | place: Sweden: Abisko, Stordalen Mire...
GCGTCGCCGGACGCCGCAAAGTCGAATGGCGCCATCGCGGCACGGGACGCCGCGGTTCGGTCGACCTCGCCAACTTCGTGCGTTTCGAGGACGGCATGATCGTCGAGCTCGTCGAATTTCGTGACAGCGTGACTCTGCTCGAAATGCGCGGCGAGACGGAAATTGGGGTCGGGGCGCACAATGTCCAAACTTCGTTTCGGACATAAATTAATCTGGCGACTTCCGTTTACAGAGCTAAAAACGCTGTAAGCTTCTGGCTGTCGTCACCGCCGATATTCGCAGTCGCTGTCTAGATGAAGTGGTGGAAACCGCTGGCCCTCGGTGAACCGAAAGCCAGTTTGAGTTAAGTTTATCTCAACAATGGCATTAGAAAATATGTCGAGTCGAGAACGCATCGCGGTATTTATTGACGGTGTGAACCTATACGCGACCGCGAAAGCGTTGGTGTTCGACATCGATTACAAGCGTCTTCTGCGTCACTTCGAGCAGCAACGCCGTCTCGTTCGCGCCTACTATTACACCGCCATAATCGAGGATGCGGAGTATTCGTCAATCCGGCCATTGATCGATTGGCTCGACTATAACGGCTATGCGGTCGTCACAAAGCCAACCAAGGAATTCGTCGATTTCCTTGGGCGTCGTAAGGTCAAGGGCAATATGACTATCGAGCTCGCCGTCAATGCGATGGAGACCGCCGGCCATATCGATCACATGGTGCTGTTCTCCGGCGACGGTGATTTTCGCTCACTCGTCGTGGCAATTCAGCGCAAGGGAGTGCGAGTCTCGGTGATTTCGACGATCACGACGCGACTGCCTATGATTGCCGACGAGTTGCGGCGCCAGGCAGACGAATTCATCGATCTCGTTAATCTCGCAGGCAGCATCGGTCGCGATCCAAATGAGCGCGCGGACCGGGCGCAACGTTTTCAGGATCGCCTCCCCGCCACGTCATCGAAGACCGATGGTGAAGAAGATGACTAATTATCCATTCCGGTACTTCGCGTTCAGCTCGCGTAACGTGATCGCCGAGTTCAAGGGAGTGATGTCATTTTCGGTTCTGCCACAATCGCCGACCTGCAATCTCAAGACGCCGGCGACGCCCGGGAGACTCGCGAAACCTCCTATAAACAAAACGAAACCCTAAAACATTCCGAAGAGAACTCATGACACCAGCCCCTACATCCCGCCCCCAGGCACCCCACAGATGAACCCCTTCCAGAATTGAGAACAGGTGCGCGGAAGGTCCGGCATCGCGGGCTCGCCGATCTTGTCCAAATCGACGCAGCCGCATTGCATTTGATAGGTCGCCGCCCGCAGCTCCACGTAGCCGCCCATGCCGGGCAACTTGTCGTAGGCTCGACAGGCTTCTCTGCCGGCGGCGTCAGTCCCGCGGCACACCGTCCGCGATCATGCTGGCGCGCAGCTGCTCGATCTCCGCATGCGACGCGGGGCGCCCGGTGATTATCTTGTGCATAGCCAGGACGCCCTCGAACGAAGGCTGGACCAGATAGCGACAAAGCGACCGCTCGGGCTCGGGCGGGCGGCCGTGCGCGGCCATGGCGCGCGCCTTCGACGATGAGAATGCGAGGCAGCGTGCGAACGACCAGCCGTTCGCCTTCATCAAGCGAAACTGCCGGTGCGCGTCGAGCATGACGGCGCGGCGGTCGAAAGAACCGTCAGGACGGATCAAAAGGCGCATCGGGATCGACCTTTGGCAAATACTCGGCGACGTAGCATTCGAGCGCCGCCATCATGATGCCGACGCTGGCGGCCGAGCCGCGGAGATCGGCTTGAAGTTGTCGTCAAGGGATTCGCCGCTTGCGGGTTACTTCGCAGGCTTATGCAGCGCGCGCGACGCCTCGAACGCCTCGTGGGCCAGCTTTAGATCGTGCATAATCTCTTGATACTCGAACTCATGGGCGCGGACCCTGAATGGCCAGAACTAACGAAAGTGCCTTCTGGTACACATAAGCAAATTATGCTGACGGGTCCGTGAGATAGCGGAAAACAGATGATTCCCGACGCCCGTCGATCGTTGTCCTGAAGGGCCAAAAACGGGCCGATTCCATGTGCGACAAACACGGTCGGAATGGAAATCTGTGCGGAAACCATGAGGCGAGGGTTTTCCGACAGGCTATCCGTTCTCGTTCCGTCCCCTTATGCGTAATAGAAGGCACTTTCGTTAGTTCCGGCCTGAATGTTTCGTCGCCTTCGTCGTAAACAAACATTACGCTACGCCGATCTTTAATCGCCTTTTCCGTGAGCGAAAAGCCAATCATCGCAACTGGGAAGGTCTTCTTTGAAGTGATGTAGCTCATGGCTCCATGGTCCGGTGTGTGGCACGCGCCTGCCACATGACGGCGGCGCGGCTGATTGAGCCAGCGGGGGCGGAGGGTCATCGGGCGTCAGTTCCCTTTGACGGTGACGTCGCCGGCGCGCATGTGCTCATTGAGTCTGTCGGTGACGTGTTGCGCTTGCTTGCGAGCTTGCAGGATTTTGAGCGCCGTCGAGCGCTCGATCTGGTCAATCGAGTCGCTCAGCACCTCCGTCAGGAATTGTATGTCGAGCGGCCATGCGTCAAAGGCCTTCGACTCCCGCCACTGTCGCACCTGCTCGCGGAGGCTCCCGACGATCTTTCGCACGTCGCCGGCCCGTAGCTCCGCGATAACCGCGTCAACCTCGGCCTCACGCTGGGCTTCCTCGCGTTCTTCGCGCTTGGTCATCTTCGCCATGGGTGTCTCCTCCACTATGCGGCGGGATGCAGGAGGGTCATGTGCACCAAGCTCCGCGATTGATCCGATACTGCGCGAAGACGCACCCTCTGCATAGGGTCCAGCCCCCCGACTGATCATTTGCGCCGAGCGTCTATTGCACCCACCAAATGGCCGGCAACGCGTCGCTGATGGGCGCGAACTCGACCAGGCCAGCGCGCGCCGCCGTTCCTAACGCGCCTCAGGATGCGACATCGCGTGCTGGTAAGCCCCTCAGACCAACTTTTTCCAGCCTCTGCCCAACCTCCCCCAAAACCATTGCAGCTCAAGGGGCCTATCATGCTAAGGGGCCTCACCATCAAAAAACTGTCACCGCGCCAAGCTCGCCATGAGGCGACGGATCGCGCGGGCGATTGGGAGACTCATGCCAGAAGTTCTCTTCACCGGCCCCGCCGGCAGGCTGGAAGGCCGTTTCCACCAGTCCGCCACGCGCTGCGCGCCGATCGCTCTCATCCTGCATCCGCACCCGCAGTTCGGCGGCACGATGAACAACCAGATCGTCTACAATCTCTATTACGCTTTCGCCGAGCGCGGCTTCTCCGTGCTGCGCTTCAATTTCCGGGGCGTAGGGCGCAGCCAGGGCTGTTTCGATCACGGCGTGGGAGAACTTGCCGACGCCGCCGCCGCGCTCGACTGGGCCCAGGCCGTCGATCCCAACGCGCGCGCTTACTGGATCGCCGGCGTGTCGTTCGGTTCCTGGATCGCGATGAAATTGCTCATGCGCCGGCCCGAGATCGAGGGTTTTGTCGCCATCGCCGCGCCTGCCAACCGCTTCGACTTCTCCTTTCTCGCGCCGTGCCCGCGTTCGGGCCTGTTCATCCACGGCGATCTCGACCGGGTGGCGCCGCTAAAGGAAGTCATCGAGCAGATTGCTAAGCTGAAAACCCAAAAGGCCGCCGTGATCGAACATGCCGTCGTGCACGGCGCCAACCACTTCTTCGAGAACCGGATCGAGCCGCTGATTTCGGAAGTGGGCGCCTATCTGGACAAGCGGCTTGGCGATCCTGCGCGCATCGCCATCCCGGCGCGCGCGGATTGACGCGGATCGTGCCTTGGCGCGGAGTTTTTAAGAAGGTGGGGGGCTCCGCGTGCCACTGCCTCCTGCGGGATATTTAGGGACAAGATGATCTCGGCAGGCAGCCTGAAGGCAAGCGAAGGCCGCCGACGGGATCACGCGTCGTATTTGCCGTTGGGGTAGTCTGAAAGAAACAGCCGCAGGACGAGAAGTGCGTCCGCAGCTTGCTCCTGCGCTCCGAGCTCCATCAAACCCCAAAAATCCCCGATTATCATGCAGCACACAGTGTTCTCGCCCCGTTCAAGGTTAAACAGGTAGCTGCTAAGCAATGATTTGTGTCTGGCGGAAGGGACGGCGCATAAAGCCAACTCGTCGTGGGCAAGCCCAGCAAGATCGGCGCATTGATTCATGGTAATCATAATGCTTTCTCCACGCCGAACACATTATGCCACAAGTCAGTTTTATTTTTTATAACAATTTTAACGACATCACAAGGATTTAGCGATGCTGCGATGCACTCATTTCCCTTGCGCTGCGCCATTCTAAAACTTGAAAACATGGCGGAGACGCTAAACCTCTTAAAGAACGCCGCTTTTCTCTTGGCAGCCCGTCCAATCTCGCGCTACGATTCCTCCACGTTGCAGGCGAGGATGCCGATGACCGTGCAAGGTGATGGGGCTGGCTGGTTCCGAAACTACCCCGCTAGCCCCTTTCGACGCTGCGTCAGACGTCTCCAAAAACGCGCTTCGCCTCATGCTTCTTATAAAGCTCCTCGACGGCCAGCTTGATAAGCTGCGAATTATCGAGGCCAAGGCGCGCGCGAAGAACCGCGAATTTCTCTACGTCCGCGCGGTCAAAGTAACCGCCAATATGCTTCAATCCGTTCCGAGTGGTGGGACGTGAGGCCTTCGACGCAGGCGCTTCGGCATTGCTCCCCGTGACGCGCTTCTCTTCCGGCTGCACGGTTAGTGCCTGTAAAAACGCCGCGCCTTTGTTGGTCGTCTTGCTCATACCACCCCCATGTGCACATGTGCGCCTGTGCTCAATTGCACTTCTGCGCTTAGCCACTCCCACAAAGCCGCTATTTCCGCGGCGGCGCGGCTTTCCGGCTCCAACTCCTGCACTGTCAATCCTTTCGGATTCGCCAGCCGATAGGCTTCATAACGATGCAAAACAATCGGGGACATAGGGACGTCGAGCGCTGCTAAAACACTGCGCGCCGCGTCCTCATGGCTGCGGCTGTTCGGCGTGGCGAAGTTCAAAACCCCTACGGCCGGTGTTCCTAAACGGCGGGCAAGCCCTGCGCTTTTCGTTACGCCGTCGAAAGCGTCGCTTTCCAGCCAAAAGGGTATCAAGACAAGGTTCGCGGCCTCAACGGCGGCGGGCGCTTCGCTGCTCCTGCCAGGGGGCGTGTCAATCAAGGCAAGGTCGCAACCCGCTTTGCGCGCGCGTTCCAATTCCTCCGCGAGGTCGTTTTCCGTCACGAAGCGCACAACCGGCAAAGGGTCGTCGTGCTGCTGGCTGCGCCGCTTACCCCATGTCGTCGCGTTCTGCTGCGTGTCCATATCGAGGATAATGACGTTGTGACCGGCGGCGCTTGCGGCGGTCGCCAGATGCTTCGTCAGGGTGGTTTTTCCAACCCCTCCTTTATTGATCGTGATTGCAATCGTGCGCATCTGCGAAAGTTCCTTTCTGCCATTGTGCACAATTGCACGATTGCATTTCTGAGCTTAGCCGTCAAGTCGCATTATGTAACTGTATTTTTTGGCTTTCCATTTTCTACCGAGCGCGAACTTATGTGCAATTGCTCCATTGTGCACGCTTGCAGTATTGCACTTTGCCTCCGCGTAAGCTATGAACCAGTGAGTTGGTCTGAACCAACCGTGAGTGTGAGAGGGAAACTTATGGGTGCTATTCTTGAGTTGACGAGCTACGCAGCGACGCCGCTTGGCATGGTCGCAATCATCGTTATCGGCGCTACCGGTTATTTCGCTGCGCGCTGGGTCTTCGCCGACTAAGGTAGTCCCTTGGTTTCGCGCAGTGGCGCGGTGCGTCGGCTCAGGCCGATCCGTCGCGCCAATTCCCTTTTGCAAATGTGCACATTTGCACAACTGCACGTCACATTATTCGAAACATCCGAGTTGAGCTAAGTCACTTTCGGCGCAAACCGCATGACCTTATTACTATCGCTCTGCCCCTCCGAACCTCTTACCGAGCCCTTTGTTCGACGCGCCGCAGGCCGTCGAAACTGCGCGCCAGCGCGGGCAGTGTGCGATTTAGGAAAGATTCCACGATGACCGCAGATCGGAGGAATCGAAATGGATGTAAGCGGTGCGGCTGCTCCACCCGGCAATTCTTCGGCTTACTTGCTATACTCTTCACTTGATCGGACGAAGCGGAACGGTCGAACCATTGGCCTACGTCTTGATCTCGCGTTCAAGTTCAACCTTTCTCGCCTCAAGTTCGGCCAGTTTTTCCCTGAGATCAGAAATCTCCTTGGTGATAACTCGCAATTCTGTCTTAGCCTTTTTGCTCGCCAAATATTCTGAGCCAAGCTGTTCAGCTATATAAAGTTCAAGCTGGCTTCGAAGAACTCGGAGGTAGGAGTTGCCCCATACGGCTCCTTCTCGGTATTCAAGTTTGCCGGTTTGGATGCCCTGCACGATTAAATCGCGGGTCACTCCATATTCCTTTTGGGCCGTCTTATCGCTGAGGACTGCGCCCTTACGATTCCATTCGCCATATTCGGCCATTTACGCCCTGATATCATCAGCTCCCTGGGGATCGTTCAAAGGTAGCCAACACGGCGGCGGCGCGCCACCGATAAGAAAAAATTGAGCATGTGCGTTAGCGCACGGCGTTGCATCGCATTCTGGAGTCTTATGCCTCCATGCCCGAAACGGGCGTGCGCAGAAGGAACTTTTCGATGTTGACCTCGCCTATGCTTCGCCGCCTGATGGTCGACATCGCGGCGCTCTGCATCACCACGTTTTTCGTGGCGGAAGGCTTCGCCATGGCGAACACCCACGCAGCCGCTCGCTCCAAGCTGGACACGTCCGCGTCGGGTGGATGGGTTCAGGGCTGACATCTGGACGCCAAACGGAGCTTCGCAATGACCGCCATCAGTCTTTTGATGTTCGCATGCGGGCTGGGCGTCATGTTCGGGGCTGGGCTCACGCCATAATCGCGCCAGCGATGGTCTGCGCGGTAAGGCCGGAGCTTCGCCGCCTCACTTCATCGCCAAGCCTCTTTCTGCGCGCCGTGCACCCTTACCCGTGGCGTAAGACAGCCTGAGGCATTCAACGCATGTGCCGTTATCAGCTCTACGTTCGGCTATATGACCATGTTTACAAGGCTTGCCGGTGAAATATCGGTCAAAGCCAAGTACATAAGCATTACATTTGTTTATTTTCATTTCGCCCTTTTCTTTCAGAAGATCATGGAGTTCCCGTGCCTCATATTCAAGGGTGTCCACTGTGTTCATAAGCAGCGGGCTTTTTATCAACTCGTAAGCCTTTTTGAACGTCTTCAGGATGTGCTCGCGCTGGTGGGCATGATTGTAGGATTGAGCCGCGCAATGGAACGTACTAAGCGTATCAACTCCGTCTGGTAGCTTTAGGTGAGGGATCGCCTTTTTCGCCATCCCGCCGCAGAACACCACGGCACGAAGGTTCGGTAGGCTGTCTATAAAGGCCTGGGTATAGGGCGCGGCTTCTCGCACCTCCCGGGGGCTGGCCTTCCCGTCTTTGACCGCAGTGCTGATGTAATAGGGAACCACGTTCCAGCGCACGTAATCGGTTCGCGCAAAACCGGCATAATCAAGGGCTTCGCCCGCGTTCTTTGCGGTTGGGTCTCGATTGTCCCGTGAGACGAAGCCTGACTCAACGGCATGCGGCCTGGCGTATGTTGAAGGAACAGCACCCTCGCATTCACCCCGCCGTCATTGGGATCAACATTGGGGAATTTTCGCTCGCCCGTAACCCAACTCCGGATTAGCTCCATGAGCGGGCGCGCATGTGGTTCATTAAGGCGGTCCATACGCGGGTCCATATTCTCTCCAATTGTTCTCGGTGCCGCGACAGCTTTTGTGGTTACCCACGAGCCATAAAGGTCGTGCGCATTCTCCCGACGCCAATTCTTGCTGCATTAACCACCAATATATGTTTGGATTTAATTTCCGATAGGGGCAGGCGCTTGATCGCGACCTCGCCGCTTCATTTCATCGAAGAGCTTTTTTATGCGCGCCGCGCGCCCCATGGGGCGCGTGTATAGGCGCGCGAAGTCGACGCCCGGTAGGGCGGCGTCCGTTTGATGGGTCTATGTGGGAGCGTGTTTTAGGGAATATGGAATCTAGTTTGGTTTCTCGCTCAGCCTGAACCTCCGATAAAGCTAGGCTTTCGCGCCCATGACGACGCGCCCAAGCCGACCCAAGGCCGCCGCGAGCCCGTCGTGAGAGTCGCTCCCCAGCGCCATCGCCATCGCCGTGACGCTGGCCTCCTGGCAGGCGCTGGTGAGCGGATCGGGCAGGGGCGGGCAATCTCCCCATGTGCCCGCAAACGGCGCCGGCGGTGCCGCTGGCGGCGCGTAGCCGCGCCACTGCGAGGCGGGCAGCACGCCATAGGCGTTGGTCTGCTGCCGCAGCACGAAGCACCCGCCAATCCAGTCCTCGGCGCAGCGGCGCAGCCACGTGACGACGCCGGCGGCCCTCAGCTTGACGAGGCCGCGCTTGACGCTGCTTTCGGAGATGTTGGCGGCGCGGGCGATGGCCTTGATCGACGGGTCGAGCCGCCCGCTGGCGTAATGCATGAAATCGAACAGCAGCGCATGCAGGGCCAGCAAGCCGTTCCTGCCGATGGCGCCGTCCTGCCGATTACGGACGCGGGTCTGCCGCTCCAGCCGGCGGGCGTGGTGGTAGAGCTTCACGGCCTGGCGCTTGGGTAGCGGCTGGAAGCGGACCTCCTTGCGCGTGCTATCGCGCCAGACGGGCCAAGGGGCGCGGCTGGCTACGCCAAGACCGGGCAGGGGTAGGGGTAGGGACGGGCAGAATGTAGACATGGCTCTTCCTTCACGGGTCGAACACGTCGACCGCGCCGGGAGAGGGCTGATTTTAGGCAAGCACAACTGTTGCCCCAAATGAGGGGCTTGATTCGAATCTAATTTTCGGGGAAGATCATCGTCGCCAAACGAAATGATATTCCCCCGCTTGCCGGGGACCGGCCCCGCTCCTTGAGCGGGGTTTCGTGTTTCTAGGGGCTAATCTCCATCAGTCGGCGCGACGCAAATCAGCGCGCGCATCGGTCAGCGTGCCGTGGATCGGCGATTCTGGCAAGCGCCCACGCCGATGTTCGGCCTTAACTCTTTCTTAACAATTCGGGCGTCCGCTCTACCTTAGGAGCCGCACCGCCCATGACCACGGGTCAACATTCAGCCCGGATCGTGCTTTTGCGGTCCGGGCTTTTTCATTTCATGCAGACTGGAGGTTGGGGACGAGCGAGACGATTTCGTCGTGCCGGAAGGGGCCTTGCGTCCGCCTTAATGGCAAGGCTTTTGTTATTTCATCCAAAGATCGCTTCGGAGATCAGCTATGTGCGGCATTGTAGGAGTTCTGGGGCGCGAGCCCGTGGCGCCGGCTCTTATCGAGGCGCTGAAGCGTCTGGAATATCGCGGCTATGATTCGGCGGGCGTCGCCACGCTGGAAAACGGCCGGCTGACGCGTCTGCGGGCCAGCGGCAAGCTACGCAATTTGCAAGATAAACTGAAGGAAACGCCGCTGTCCGGCCACATCGGCCTCGGCCATACCCGCTGGGCGACGCATGGCCGCCCCAACGAGACCAACGCGCACCCTCACGCCAGCGACAAGGTCGCGGTGGTCCATAATGGCATTATCGAGAATTTCCGCGAGCTGCGCGAGGAGCTGACCGCCAAGGGCCATGTCTTCGCCACTGAGACGGACTCCGAGGTCGTCGCGCATCTCGTCACCGAGGAAATGCGCCAGGGCTCCAAGCCGCGCGAGGCGGTGGCGGCGGCGCTCGGGCGGCTCAAGGGCGCCTTCGCGCTGGTTTTTCTGTTCGACGGCGAACTCGATCTGCTGATCGGCGCGAGGCGCGGCGCGGCTCTCGCGGTGGGGTTCGGCGACGACGGCGTTTATCTTGGCTCCGACGCGCTGGCGCTCGCGCCTTTCGCCACGGAGATCGCCTATCTCGAAGAAGACGATTGGGTGACGCTGACTCGCGAAAAAAC
>Ga0302320_10031655_pt1 | contig 10026 bp, 7 predicted proteins | sample Bog_T0_3_FD_202130 | JGI IMG/M metagenome (GOLD analysis project Ga0302320, IMG submission 202130) | Peat permafrost microbial communities from Stordalen Mire near Abisko, Sweden - Bog_T0_3 | ecosystem: Environmental > Terrestrial > Soil > Wetlands > Peat | place: Sweden: Abisko, Stordalen Mire...
AACAATCTCTTCCCTCAGCGGCTAAAGCCCTGTTCATTCCCCATTTTTGATGTACAGGCTAAAGCCCGTACCCTTCTAAGATTCAAATGCGATTGCCCTGAGCGAGGGGCAGTCGATGAACCGCATCTCGGGTCGGCTGCGATACTCTGGAAACTATGGGTCGCATCCGCGTACTTTCCGATCAGGTCGCTAACCAGATTGCCGCCGGCGAGGTCGTCGACCGCCCCGCTTCGGTGGTTAAAGAACTGCTGGAAAACGCCTTGGACGCTGGTGCGAGCCGGATTCGCGTCGAGGTCGAAGCCGGCGGACGCAAGCTGATTCGCATTGCCGACGATGGCCATGGGATGAACCGCGACGACGCCCTGCTGGCTTTTGAGCGCCACGCTACGTCGAAACTGCGCACTGCCGACGACCTGCTGTCGATTGCCACGCTCGGGTTTCGCGGCGAGGCGCTGCCGTCGATTGCCTCGGTTGCCCGCGTGACTCTCGATACCGCCGCTGGGCCTGAAGGCGACGGTTCCTCTGCTGGGACGCACTTGGAGATTGCCGGCGGCAAGATTTTGCGCGTGGACGATGCCGCTTTGCCGCGGGGAACGACCTTGGCGGTTGCCGATCTTTTCTTCAATACACCGGCACGACGTAAGTTTTTGCGCGCCGAATCGACCGAACTGGCGCATGTGACGGCGCTCGTCACCCATTATGCCCTGGCTCACCCGGAAAAGCATTTCGAACTGCTCTCGGCGACCCACACGATTCTTTCTGCTCCTCCGGTAACACGCACGGCCGAAAGAATTTACCAGATTTTTGGCAAAGATACACTGGCCCAACTATTGCCCGTCGCCTCGGAACGGCCGCTCAATCACGGCGGTCTACCCGAGCCGCCGCCTTGGAAAAAAGATCCCGACGAACCCGTGCGCGCTCCCGGCAGCCTGCGTCTGAGCGGCTTTTTTTCCAAGCCTGAGTTGCAAAAGCTCAATCGCAACTCCATCTATATCTTCATCAACAAGCGCCTCATTCGCGACCGGCTGTTGATGCACGCCATCACCGAGGCCTATCGGAACGTCATTCCGCCGACGAGTTTCCCGGTGGTGCTGCTGTTTTTGGAGATGCCGCCCGAGGAAGTCGACGTCAACGTGCATCCGGCAAAAACCGAGGTGCGCTTTCGCCAGCAGAGCGTGATTCACGATTTTGTTCGCGACAGCCTTAGAACGGCGCTCGTCAAAGCGCGGCCCGCCGCAGGATTTTTGGCTGCATTAGAGTCGGCTCCGGGAGCCAGTCCATCGCTGATGCCCCCGGCCACGTCCCCCTTGCCCGGCGCGCCCGACGCCATGATCCCCGATTCCGAGCCGGCGGACGCCCTCAATGCCGACGCTGAGGCCTTTGAGCTGACGCCGCGTCTGCCGTCGCCGGTCGTTGGAACGCTGGCTTTTACTGCCCCGAGTTCCAATGGCTGGCAAAACCGCGAAGCCTGGGGAGCCGCCGCAGCCGCGCTGTTTCAGCCAGCCAGTTTGCCGCCAGCCGGAGATTGTTCCGGGCACATTGGCGACGCGGCGGGTACCAATCCGGCGATGGAAACGGCTCAGATCGAGGCCGAGCAGGCAGCCGCCAACCTGAACCAGTTGGACTCGCTGCGGCCCTTGGGCCAGTTGCGGGAGTCGTTCATTTTAGCGACGGGCGATGCCGGATTATGGATCATTGATCAACATGTGGCACACGAGCGGATACTTTTTGAAAAAATTTTAAGGGACCGGCAGGTGGAAAAAGTTCAGCGCCAGAGGTTACTGATGCCGGTTCTTGTGGAATTGAAGCCGGCGCAGATGGTCGTCTTCAGCTCGCTTGCCGCCGAGCTTGAAAGCAACGGGTTCGAGGTGGAACCATTTGGCCCTCAGCAACTTGCGGTGAAGGCCGCGCCGGTCGGCCTGGAGGGCGCGGCTCTGGAGCGAATGTTAGCCGAAGTAATCGACCAATCGGCCGAGGATTTCGACGAAACAAAGCAAAATCATAATCTTACGACGCTTCGCACGCGAATTGCCGCCTCCATCGCCTGCCATTCGGCCATCAAGGTCAATACCCGTCTCGACACGGTACGAATGGAGTGGTTACTGCTGGAACTCGCCAAAACCAGCCACCCAACAAGTTGTCCCCATGGACGTCCAATAGCTTTGCTGTATTCTTGGAAGGAGATACAGCGGGCCTTTCATCGGATCTGAAACCGGTGGATTGAGGGCGGCCCTCCTCTTAGGGGACGGGGCTGCCTAGCGAACGTCATGCTGGAAGCGAGGTTTTTTCTTTGACATCGGAACAATTGGAAGCATCGCGCGCCGAGAGGATGCGCCTGAACGGCAATGCGACTCTGACCCTGGAAGATGCCCGTACGTGGATCGAAGAGACGGGACTTTGTCTCTTTCTGCCGAAGCGGCAGTTTTCCAATTCGATTGCGCCGTCGTTCGTCGAGGCAGTTGCAGGCAAGCGCGAACTGACGCCCGACGCAAAGCAGATCAATGTTGCCGAGGAGTTGCTGGTTCGGCTTGAGACAGATGGAGTCGCCGTGCGACTCAACCTGCTGGGGCTTGTCGGCGAGCAGCCGGATTTTGTGGTTGCAAGCTGGGTTTTGCCCTATGTCTACGCTTTGCGCGGCGACCGCGATTGGCGGCGAAGTCCGCAACTGACGGGTTCGCGTCAGGTTTCGCAGTTGGCCACTCAGGCCTACAAGCTGCTCGAAGCCGGCGACACGACCGTCACCAAATTGACCCATGCGCTGGGCCGCGAAGTGACCGAAGGCGCTGTATTGCGCGCCATCACCGAGCTTTGGCAGCAGCTCCGCATCATTCCCGTTGTTTCCGCGCCCGGCAAGGCCGCCGAATGGCAATTGCTGCGGCAGCGTTTTCAAAAGGCGATTGCCGAAGGCGCTTCCACCTCGCAGGTCACGGCGATTTCCGTGCTTGCCTCCATTTATTTGCAGGCCGTTATCGCCGCCAGCATGGAAGAGGTTGAGTTGTTCCTCTCTTCGCTGACAGCGCGCAGCAAGGTGCGCGAAGTGCTGCGCGGCCTGGTCGCCACGCGCCAGGTTCACACGATCTCTCTCGGCCACGCGCCGCACTTTTACGTTGCCGGAACGCTGCCGGAGTTTGCCACCGCCCCTTCCAACTACGCCAGCGCCTCGATGCCTGCTTCCGCCTACTTTATGGTGCGGGAGGAGGAGCATTCCGAGCCTTCCATCGCGGAGCCGGTTGCAGCGGAAAAGCCTGCTGCCGCGGCGGTGCCGTCCAAGCCAGCCGAGCCTCAAATCGCCCACCCCGCCGTTGTTGTGCGCAAGCCGGTCGCTGGTGGAAAATCGGTTGCGGCGCGTCCCCATTTCAGCCGTCCCGCCGCTCATTCACGTGATCGCAAGCCGGCGCAATCGGCCGGAAGCAGCCGTCCGGCTCGCCGCGCAGGTACGGACAGCCGGCCATCCAGTGCTCGTACGACAAGCGGCGCTCGTCCGGCAGCCGCACGATTTGCTTCCAAGGCGGCCCCAAGCTCGAACCGCGGTGGCGCTTTCAGCGGCAAGTCGTCCGCTAACAGCAGCCGTACAAGCGGAAGCGCAAACAGCCGTCCCGTCGCGCGCCCATCGAACGGGGTAGCCAGCTCACGCACCACAAAATCCGCCGCGCCTGCCTGGGGCAACCGCAACGGCCATTCCAACGGCGCGAAGCCGGTTGGAAAATCGAGCGCCGCGCCGCGCAAAGACGCTCGACCCGGATCGCGTCCGGTTCGCTCGGGCAGCAGCCGCAAACCCGCCCTTGCCGCTGGCGCAAAAGCTGGGAACAGCAAACGGTTTGGCTTTACGGCCCGGCCAAAGCAAGAGACAAAGAAGCGCGGATGAGTACTCCTATATCGAGTTCGCTCGACCCGGCGCACAAGATCATCGTCGCCATCGATGGCCCGGCTGGCGCGGGCAAGAGCACCATTGCCCAGCATCTGGCTGGGCACTTCGGCTTGCTGAATCTGGAGTCCGGGGCCATGTATCGCGCGTTCGGCCTGAAGGCATTGCGTGTCGGTTTGCCGCTCGATGAAAGCGAAGGCCTGGAAACGCTTGCTGCCGAAACCACGATCCGGCTCGAATCCGGTGATGCCGAAAATCGCGTCCTGCTCGATGGCGAAGATGTGACCGGCCTGATCCGCAATCAAATGGTCACCGACGCCGCTTCGCGAGTCAGCGTTTGGCCGCCCATTCGCGCCTGGATGGTCGGTATGCAGCAGAAACTTGGCGCCGAGGGTGGCGTGGTGATGGAAGGCCGCGACATCGGCACCGTCGTTTTTCCCAAAGCCGACGTGAAAATTTTCCTTGACGCCGCGCCCGAGGTACGGGGCCTGCGCCGCTTCGATCAGCTCGGCCCCAAGCCCACGCAGCAGCCCGAAGAGGTCATCCGCGACCTGCGTGCCCGCGACGAACGCGACCGCAATCGCGCCGATTCGCCGCTCAAGGCCGCGGCCGACGCCGTTCTGCTCGATTCGACTCATCTGACGCTCGAAGAGGTTCTCCGAGCCGCCGAAGCGATCGTCGAAGCCAAGCTCGCACAACTGGCAAAGTAAAAGTCCAGCGGCAGGAAACCCTTCCGACGACACCTGCCGGCGGAACGTTTCCTGTCGCTTTTTCGTAATCTCAAACAGCAAGCCGGGTTCCATCGATAAGAGCCGCCTGATTTTTGCCTGAGGTCGAACGAAAGGATTTGCCAGGATGCACTTCTCCCCAAAAGCTTGCGCGGCGATCTTGTTGCTGTTGCCGGTTGCGCGTCCAGCACCAGCCCAACAGCCAGAAAATCCCCCTTTGCCCGACATTCACCAGCTCATGACGGAGGTTGAAGCGCACCAGAAACAGCTCGACAAGGTGCGTGAAAACTACACTTTTACCTCGCTGCAAACGACTCAGGACATCGACGGCAAGGGCCAGGTCAAGAAGACCGAAACCAGCGAATACGAGCAGTTTTTCGTCAATGGCCAGCCGATTGGCCGTCTGGTAAAAAAGGACGGCAAGCCGCTCGACGACCATGAGCAGCAGAAGGAAGCCGAGCGCATCAACAAGCTGACCGAAAAGGCCGCGAAGCAGCAATCGGGCGATGCGAAACAGGACGACGATATGAAGCTGAGCCGGATTCTGGAGATTATGGATGTGCGGAATCCGCGCCGTCAGAGTTATCGCGGCCGCTCCACGATTGTTTTCGACTTTGTCGGTCGCAAGGATGCGAAGACGCACGGTATGGCTGAGGATATGTCGAAGAAATTGCAGGGATCGATCTGGATCGACGAAAAGGACCGGCAGATCGCTCATGTCGATGCTACTTTCTACGACAATTTTCATCTCGCCGGAGGGCTCATCGCCAACGTTCAGAAAGGCTCGAATATGCGTTTCGACCAGGCGCCGGTCAATGGGGAGATTTGGCTTCCGACCGGCGGCGAAGGGACAATCGAGATGCGTTTGTTGCTCGTCAAGGGGATTCGACAACACGTTGTCGAGCGCGACTACGATTACAAGCGATTCAACGTGGAAACCGAGCAGGGAAAGAATGCCAAAGTGGTCGGGGCAAAATAGCTCGGGCCCCGGGACGACAAACCGCGCCGAAGTTGTTCGCGCGCGATTTGGCTTGCCGGTAACCTTTTGCCGCTGAACTCATCAAACATTTGCGGGCTGGAACGGTCGCGGCCTGCGCGGAGTTTCCATTGATCAGCACCATTCGTACCAAGCTATCTGCGCTGCTTGTGGCGATGATTTTTGCCACCGGATGCCACGCGGCGAGCAAGATTCCCGTTCCCCCAGCCGCGAGCGATGCGGCTCTCACGCAAACATCGGGCAAGCAAACGGCCGTCTTTGCCGGCGGCTGCTTTTGGGGAACGCAATCGGTCTTTGAGCGCGTCAAGGGCGTACTGGCGACGACGGCCGGTTATGCCGGCGGTTCGGCGGCGACGGCGACCTACGATCAAGTGACGACCGAGACCTCCGGTCACGCCGAATCGGTGCGCGTCGTCTACGATCCGTCGAAGATCACCTACGGGCAACTGCTGCGCGTCTTTTTTTCGGTGGCGCACGACCCGACGCAACTCAATCGCCAAGGGCCGGATGTCGGCACTTCCTACCGCTCGGCGATCTTTTATTCCAGCGATGACCAGCGGCGAATCGCGCAAGCCTATATCGCGCAACTCGACGCGGCCCGGGTTTTCGCGAAGCCGATTGTGACCCAGGTCGTGCCGCTCAAGGGCTTTTACGACGCCGAGTCGTATCACCAGGATTACGCCTTGCACAATCCCGATAACCCCTACATACAGGTCTGCGACCGGCCCAAAATCGAAGCCCTCAAGCAGCAATTCCCCGAGCTGTTCCGCGATTACAAGGGGCGGTAACGCTCACCCCAGCTTGACGAAACGCATCGCCGCCGAGTTCATGCAATAGCGTAGGCCGGTCGGCGGCGGGCCGTCATTGAAGACGTGCCCGATATGCGCATCGCAGCGGCGGCAGGCCACAGCCGTGCGTTGCATGCCCAGGCTGTAGTCGCTGATCTCGGAGACATTTTCGCGCGCAATCGGCTGCCAGAAGCTCGGCCAACCGGTGCCCGATTCGAACTTGGTCTCCGAGCTGAACAGCGCCGTATCGCAGCAGACGCAGCGATAGATGCCGTGATCGTGCAGGTTCCAGGTTGCGCCGGAGTAGGCGCGCTCGGTCCCGGATCGGCGTGCCACCTCAAATGAGATCGGCGCAAGCTGCCGCTGCCACTCGGCGTCGGTTTTCACGATGCGCGGAACGATTTTCTTTCCGGTTTTTGCGCCATTGGCCGCGAACTCGACAATCGTCACCGTCGCCGGCGCAGCAGACACCGGTGAGAAAAAGGCCACGCGCCGCAAAATCCAAAAAGCCGCTGCTCCCGCGGCCATTCCGAAGAATGCGCGCCGGTGCAGTCCGCTGACATTCGCTGAGCCGAGATTTTCTTCCAGGGAATTCTTCATCACGATTTCCTCGTGCGAATTGGACTCCCGGCGCGTTGTTTCGGTTCACAGAAAACAAAAACTCCCAGGCTCCATTGCGGAACCTGGGAGTTTTTTGCGGATCGCGCGATCTATTTCCAGACGAACGTGGCGACCGCCCCCGCCGGAACCGATGTGGTCACGATTTTGCCGTGAAACTTGATATTGAGGTTCTGGCTGGCCGTGCCGTTGTTGACCGTATAGAGCACGATCGAGCCATCGGGATTGCGGAAAGCCACGTCCTTCAACTGAGTCCCGGCCGGCTCGTCCGAGGCAATGCGGACGGCCTTGGGCTGGACGAATTTGCTGGCCTGACCGATGACATAATAATCGACTTCGCGCCTGACGATGGGCTTGGCCGCGTCGGTCAGATCGACCGTTACCAACCCGCGACACGTTGCGCAGCCGCCGACATGCGGACCCTGCTTCTGATCGGTTGCGATTGCCCAAAGCACGTAGCTCTTGGCCCAGTTGCGGGTCACGTCGACGAGTTCCGAGGCTTCCTGCGCCAGAATGTTGCCCTTCTGGTCGACGCCACCGCTCGACTCCGTCACCCATTGATCTTTGTCGGGAAATTCAATGTGGTTTTTGGTCATGACCGTCGGCGACCCGCCGTAGTGATGCCAGGCGGTTCCGGCAGCGAAAGCGGCGGCCTTTGGATCTTTCAAAAAGGTGTCCGGAAACTCTGCCCTATCCCAGTTGAAATCAAAAATCATGACCTTCGGCTTCAGGCCGGCAGCGGCCAGAGCGGGGCCAAGATTCTTGGTTAGAAAGCTTGCCTGCTCGGCGGCAGGGAACAACATTCCGCTGTAATCTACCGGCGTGTACAGCGGCTCGTTCTGCATCGTCAGCCCGTAGATGGGCACGCCATTGGCCTGGTAACCCTGAATTGTTTTGACGAAATAGTTGGCGAAAGCATCGTAGGCTTCGGGGCGCAGCGTCGACTGCGTCTTCTGGTCGGCGGCTGTTCCCAGCATCGAGCCCGTCGACTTCATCCAGCCCGGAGGACTCCAGGGCGACACGATCACCTTGAGGTCGGGATTGAGTGCGAGAATCTGCCTGAGTTCGGGCAAAATATATTCTTCATCGTGCTTGATCGAAAAATGTTCGAGCTTGAAGTCGGCTTTATCGGCCGGCGTGACGCAATAGTCCGGCCCGCCCTGAACGCAGAGATCGTCGTAGGAATAAACGGTCGCCGACATATCCGAAGAGCCGATGGGCTGGCGCAGGAAGCTCACCGCGATGCCCTCCTTGCGGCTGAAGAGCGATTTAAAAGTCGCGGCCCTCTGCTCGGCGCCGAGTTTTTTATCGAAGAGCCACGCCGCATTGTCGGTCAGCGAGGCGCCGAAGCCGTCCACCTCCTGAAAGCGCTGGGCGTCGTCGATGGTGACAGTCGGAACGGCAGCATCCGGGGCGGCCTTCGATGAAAACTGCAAATCCGGGCCTTGCCACAGGCCTTTGTCCAAATCGGGTGTAGTTTGATAAACGGCAATGGATTGGGCGCTGACACCGGCGGTGATCAGTGTTCCCAGGGCAAGAGCAGCAACAAATGAAGAGCGAGACATGAATCCTCCTTCAGGCGGAAAGAGAATCCTAGTTCATTCGAAACATCCACGTAAAGCGATGCACGCCGAGGTTTGTTCGGAGTCTCTGGCATTTTGTTGGAACCGAACGGGGCAGAAACCGAACGGGGCAGAAACGGCAAAGGGCGCTTCCGAATGCCGGAAGCGCCCTTTTAAAAAGCCAGTCAAGACGAGTTTAATTGCCCGATTTTTTCTTCTTGGTATTTCCGAAGCCGGCATTGTGAACCTGCGAAGCTTCGGCCAGGATGCCCTTTACGTCGGCGGCATAAGCACCGTTCGGCGCAAGGTCGAGATACTTCTGATAAGCCTCGGCGCATCCGGGAGGCAGAATCATCTTGCCAGCGGGGTCGATGGTGGCCTTCTGGATCAATGCCTGGCCCTTCAGATAGTACGGCACAGGCTGGTTTGGATCGGCCTTGATTGCTTCGTCGGCCGCGGCGTTCTGCGCGTCGCCGTTTCCGACCTGCGAGAAGATGACGGCTTCATTCTTGAAGTAGAAGGCAGCCAACTTGGGATTGACCTTGGCGGCCGCATCGTAGGCGGCGTTTGCTTCGGCGACCTTGCCGGTGCGCGCGTAAATTTCGCCCAGTCCAGCATCCGCAGCGCCTTGCGCCATCGGAACCGGGTGCTTGTCTTCGCTTTCGATCGACAGCACCTTCTTGTAGGTCACTTCCGCCTCGTCGTACTTCTTGAGACCGAGTTGCGCCTGCCCCAGTTGCGCCCACAAAACGGACTCGTCGGCTTTGGCGGCTGTGTCCTTCAACATAAGGTTTTCGGCGTCGGTATACTTTGCCGTCCGAATCTCGTTTTCGCGATCGGCGATGTCGGACTTGGTGGCTGATGCGCCGAGTGCCGCGACGGCCAGCTGATGCGCCCCGTCGGCATCTTTGAAGTCTTGTACCACCGTTGCTAGATCGGCATTGAGGTGCTTGAGCACGTTGGAAGCGTCGGCGTTCTTCCTCTTCAGTTCGACAATCTGTTTTTGCAATTCGGGCGGCAGCTTCGAGACGAACTCCTGGCGCGTCATATCGAAGTCCTGAACAATCTCTTGATCGGCGATAATCTTGATGTTTTCAAACGAGTCGACGACTTTGTCGGCTGGCGTATCAGGCTGGCGGAAGATGACCATGTAGGTTCCGGGCGAAGCCTGCCCGGAATACTCGCCGTTTACGACCTGAAAGGTGTACTTCGAGGACTGGCCGCCGTCTTTTGAGAGACTGACGTTGCCGGCCGCCTCGGGCACTCCGGTCGGGTCCGTTACATGGCCGTGAATTTTGCCCATGGGGGCGGCGGGCGTCTGGGCAAACATGGGCACAGCGGCAAATGCCAGCAGGCCCAGCCAAAGCGTTAGATTGCGTTTCATCTTCTTCTCCTTGGGTACGGCGCAGACCAGGCTGCGCGCCAACTCAAAAATCGTATTTGCCGGCCTACATCTCGGCGACTGACT
>Ga0302320_10031657_pt1 | contig 10025 bp, 4 predicted proteins | sample Bog_T0_3_FD_202130 | JGI IMG/M metagenome (GOLD analysis project Ga0302320, IMG submission 202130) | Peat permafrost microbial communities from Stordalen Mire near Abisko, Sweden - Bog_T0_3 | ecosystem: Environmental > Terrestrial > Soil > Wetlands > Peat | place: Sweden: Abisko, Stordalen Mire...
CCAGCACACCGTCGCCCAGGCGATCCTGGCTGGCGTATTCGCGTTGCGCCTCCAAATAAGCTTTGCAGACATCAATCGCACCCAGTTCGTCCCGGCCAATGCGGCGGGCCAGAATTTCGTCCTTTCCCGCAGCGGTATCGAAATGCCACTGGTCGTTTTGTTTCACCAGCGGAATGGGAAACGGCCAGTTGTCCGCGCCAATCTCCAACGTGATGCTGGAATCGGAATTGGTGGCCAATTGAACTTTGTCCGTGAGCCGGTCCACAAACCGGTGGAACGCTTCGGTGGCTTGCACGACATCCGGCGAAACGAGCTCCTGCAACTCGGGCCCGAAAATCAAATGGAGGGCATTGGTATCATGGTTGGTGGCCGCCGCTACCAGGGCGCTAACGGCTTCCTGGGGACCGGTGAAAGTCTGTTCGTCGGCAGCCAAACCACACACGGGCAATGCCAGGGCCAAAGCCGCCGCCTTCAACCGCATGGGCCGCCGCCAAATGACCGGGTTCATTTTCATCGGCAATAAATTTTGAAATTTCATTGGATAAATATCAGCGCCGTGTGCCATGACTGCCACCACCACCACCGCCGCCGCCGGACGGCATCGCCGGGCGCGAAACCGGCGCGGAATGGGTGACCGTCTGTATGCTTTGCTGACCCCGGGCGCTGAAGTTTCTTGTTTCTTGCGAACTTTGGATGCCGATGAACGCACCGTTTGGTTCCGACCGGCTTACAGGCGCATAATGTTGAACCGGCGCGGGCGCCGACCGGGCTGGCTCCGCAGAACGCACTTCAGGACGTGACTCGGTCCGAACTTGAGGCGCATTCCCCCGCACTTCTGGAACCGATATTCTACGGGTCGCTGGTGCCGCCACGTGCGCCGCCTGACCCCAGCCGCGGTCGCCCTGAGTCACCGCAACCCCGCCGGAACGATTATCCGGGTGCCAGACCGTTGCGTGGCCCGTGTCCCGATTACGGGCCGGCTCGTGCCACCAGTTGGCCGGGCGCGGATGGTCCCGTCCCCACACAATGAGGTGGTGGTTATGCCAGTCAAAATCGCAATCGAGCCACGGCCCAATCACAAAGCCCGCCCCATAAGTAATGTAGGGCAGGCCATTCGCAGCCACATAAAAAACCTGGTCCGGTTGATAGATGGGCACGTAAATCATTTGCGGGTCGGCCGGAATGATTTCGATGTAGCTGTCGTCATTGACAACCTGTTCCTGGGGGGTGGATTGAAGATTGCCGAGATTATAAGCGGACTGGCGCAACCGCTGGATGGAGGCCATGACGTCGGGCTGCTGATTGAGAAAGACCTGCCCCAGTTCGGTGGTCCAATCCAGGTTTTGGTCCATCCATTGCAATACGCTGGGGTAATGCGCGAGGGCTTGGACGTTTGGATCCCAGGGTTGCGAGTCCACCGCGTTGGGGTCGCCGCCGCCGCTCAGGTAACGGTCGGCCAGGACAATTTGTTCCGGAAGCGTGGCTGCCGGCAGAAGTTGGGCAATCAATGGGTCGGGATACAAGGCGATGGGTCCGAGCAATTGATCCAGTTGCTGGTCTGAAAGCTGTTCGTAGGCGGGGGCTGGTGGCGGGACCGGCTCTTGCGCCGGCGCGACGATGACGGCGCCCCCCAGTACGCAGAGGAAAAAAGCGATATTAAACAATGATTTCATTGGCGACCCGTACACCTTTCTCGTCACTCCAAACATAATAGATATTTGGATAACATGGCAGATAAAACGGTAAAATCAAATGGCGTTTCTGGAGTGCGTTCATTCCGTGGAGAGTTTCACCATATATAGGGAACCAGCCGGCAGGGCGTTTTCCGGCAGTAATGGACGTAACCCGGCAAATCCCGGCGAAGGATTCTTTCCTCGTCGAGCAGCCGCAGGACAAATACGGGCACGACAAGAACGCCGGCCCCGAGACCGACCAAGGAGCCAAGTGCCAAAGGAGCGGCCAACCAATGAATAATCATGGCCACATACATGGGATGCCGGATGAACCGGTACGGCCCGGTGGCAGCGATGGTCTGGCCGGTTTCCACCTGAATGATGCTCGCGGCGAAACGGTTGGCTTGGAGGATTTGGAAAAACAGCCACTGGCCACCAGCCATACACAGCAGGGCCACCGCCGTGAGCCATACGGGCATCGGAAATAAAATCGCACTGGTCCAGCCAAACCGATGATCGAGGCCGGAGAGCACGAGGGTGGAGGCAATGACCAGGCGCAGCAGCACGATGATGACTTTTTGTCCGCTGTTTTTCTCCCGGGTCAACAAGCGGCGTTCCAGAACCTGCGGGTCGCGGTGGTAGAAATAAATAATCAGCCCGAGCTGGAGTCCGGCGTTCAAGGCGAAGCAGGCCCAGCCCTGCCAGAAATTTAGGGTACCGGCAGGGAGGAAGATCAACACGGCCTGGCCGAGCTGGAGGCGGAGACTGCGACGAATCAGTTTTAGCTTGAGCCGCTGGCGGTCAAGGATGGCGGGGGGATTGGTCACGTGGGGGAAAGTTGCCAGCTTTAGGGGATGGCGGCGAGTGTTTCCGGGATTTTGCCATTTTGCGGGCAATTTCAGGTTATTGTGCCTGAAATCCGAAATCCGAATCCCCGAAATCCGAAGGAAGTCCGAGATCCGAAATCCGAAAAAGCGGTTCCGTTCGCGCCCGACTGGCTGGCTGAAAATATTTTATAAAAATGACATGTAAAAGATTGTAAAAGATTGTTAATCATTGGCAAATCGTTGTAAAAAACATTGTAAAAAATGTTGTAAAGGGGTTGTTAAAGGGTTGTTAAGACAGGAGTGGTGAAAGGATGGGGCATGAAGGGGCACTGGGGACGTGGACGTCCCCAGAACTCGCAGACGGGGACGTCTGCGCTACGGCTCTGGCCGGGTGCATCAGCCGAGACGCGGCCTGTTCGCCGCTGGGCGGCAAACAGGATCAGCCGTGAATTCACATTCACGGCCACGGGAGCTATGGCTCGTGTCACGCGAACGATTTTGCCACGGAAGTTCTAAAGCGTCACCTTTCCCGGGAATAGAATCGCCAGGTTCGCAGGTTCAATGAGCGAAATTTGGTGGGGAATCTTCGGTAAACGACTCGAAAGTTTTCCACCAAACTTGTAAAAGCGGCGCAATGGAATATAGATTAAGAGGATACGCAAAAACGCATTGGTGTAATGAAGTTTCGATTGTTAAGGCCTCAAAGAGATGCCCCCCTCGGGGGGGTGATACAGGAAAAATCTCCCGCGGAGCGCCGGTCTCCAAGCCAGGGTCGCCGGGAGGTGAGTCATCAACGCGCCGGGTCGGGAGACCGGCGCTCCACCGTAAATCAGCTTCTTGGGAGATGCGCTACGCTCAAGGCCTTGATGGTGATGTATCTGATGTTTGGGGCTCCGCAATTCGGTTCGTTCGCCAAGGCGGGAAATTTCCCGGCTTACGGGCTGGATCAGCCGCCCCAATCGAAGGCTTATTTGCTGATGCCCGAATCGGGCGATGGCGCGTTGCCACCGGTACTTTCGCAAACCGGGGCGTTTCAAGACACCACCAATTTCGTACCGGACAAGAATCTAATTCCCTATGATCTCATTGTTCCATTTTGGTCCGATGGCGCGGCTAAAACCCGTTGGATTTCGGTGCCGGCCGGGAAGATAAGGTTCGCGCCGACGGGCGAATGGGTTTTTCCGCAGGGAACCGTTTTTGTGAAAACCTTTGAGCTGGCGACCAATGAAGCCATGCCCAATTTGAAACGCCGGCTGGAAACACGCCTGCTCGTCTGTGATGCGACGGGCGGTGTTTATGGCGTGACTTACAAATGGCGCGCGGACAACAGCGACGCCGATTTGTTGAGCACCAATTTATCGGAGGCCATCCAGGTGGCCACGGCGGACGGGGTGCGGACGCAGCTCTGGTACTATCCCAGCCGCGCGGATTGCCTGACCTGCCATACGGCCAATGCCGGCCTCGTTCTGGGAGTGAAAACGCGCCAGTTAAATCGTGATTTCGCTTATCCGTCCGGCGTCACGGACAATGAATTGCGCGCGTGGAATCACGTCGGCCTGTTTGACACCAATCTGAGCGACGCGGACTTGAAGAGTTTTCCGAAGCTCGCGAATGCGGCCGACCTGACGCGCAGCCTGGAGGACCGGGCCCGGTCTTATCTGGATGCGAACTGCGCGCATTGTCATCGGCCCAAGGGGACGGTGGCGTACTTTGATGCGCGTTTCGACACGCCGCTGGCGCAACAGAACCTGGTGGACGGCCCGGTGTTGATTGACGAGCGGATTGATCATCCGCACGTGGTGGCGCCGAATGACATCTGGCGGTCCATTCTTTACCTGCGGGCGAATACCGTGGAGGCGTTCAAGATGCCGCCCCTGGCGCGGAACACGATTGATGTGCAGGGCATGAATCTGCTGCGGCAGTGGATCGAAAGCCTGCCCGGTCCGCCCGTGTTGCCGCCGCCGGCCATTTCTCCGCGGGGGGGCAATTACGAAAAACCTGTGGCAGTGACGTTAAAGAGCGAGCCGGGAGCGGCCATCCGCTACACCCTGGACGGAACGGTGCCGACGACGTCGGATTTGCTTTACGACAAGCCGGTGCAGCTCAGCAGCCCGACGATCCTGCGCGCGAAGGCGTTCAAGCCCGGCTTTACCAAAAGCATCACGGCGCAGGAGATATTCCTGGTTGGCCAGTAAAAATTATTTCGGGGCCGGCACGGCCACCACGCCCCAAGGACTGCCGGGAGATTTGACGCGGGTAATTTCTGCGTCTGTGGCCAGATCCACCACCGAGACGTCGTCCGACGGGCCGTTGGCGGCAAAGAGATATTTTCCATCCGGCGAAATGGTAATGCCCCAGGGACGCTTGCCGACCTTGATGGTGCTCAAGACTTCGTAAGTGTTCGCATCCACGACGCAGACGGCGCCACCGCGGCCGGTGCTGACATAAACTTTCTTGCCGTCCGGCGCCACCTTGACGCATTGCGGGCGCGAACCGGGCGGCAGCGCGATGACTTTCAACAGCTTTTGGTTCACGGTGTCAATTACGTTGAGCTCGCCGACCGATTCTGAAGGCACAAACGCCCGCGAACCGTCCGGCACAAAATCTATGCTGCGCGGGCGGGGGTGGACTTGAATGTGACCGACGACCTTGAAGGATTGGGCGTCAATGGCGAAGATATCCCCGGCGGTTTCGCAGGTGATGTAGAAGATTTTGCCATCGGGCCGCACGCCCGCGCCTTCCGGTTCACGGCTGACCGGGATGAAGGTGACGACTTTTCCGGATTCAAGATCCAGCACGGTCGCCGCGCCGACGTCTTCATTGGAAATGTAAAGCTGCTTGCCGTCGGGGCTCACGCAGAACTGTTCGGGATCGGAACCCGCGGGAATTTTGCGCAGGAACTTGTTTTGGGCCACGTCCACAATCCCGATTCCATCGGCAGATTTGTCCGACTTGGCGTTGTCATCGTCGTCGTCATGGCCCTTTTCAAAAATGGGGTTGCCGTTGGCGTCGAGTTTCGGCGGCGGCTCAATGGGTGTGCCGCTCAACGCGACGTAAACGGTCTTGCCATCGGGACTGGCATGAATGCCGCGCGGCCGTTTGCCGGCGGGAATGGTGCCGGTGACTTTAAAATTGCCGCCCATGATGACCGTGAGGTCGCCGGATTTTTCGTTGGAGACATAGACCACGTAATCCCCGGCGGCTTGGGCATGAAGCGAAAGGGTCCCAACGAACAATGATGCGGAGGCGGCCAGCGCGAAGAGTTTTTGCCTGAGTAAAATCATGAGACTGTGTTTTCTTTTGGCTATGTTCATCCTCCATTCCGGTATTATTTGCAAGGGCGAAAGTTAAAAATCACGCTTTTTACCCGGCGGCGGCTCGATTAGACTTTGTACATTCACCCATGAGATTAAACGCTGCCAAAGGGGTTTTCACCCCGCGATGGTCAAACGCACTCTACGCGGCGGCTGCGACGTTAATGGCTATGCTCGTTTTGCCGCCGGGAGCTTCCGCCCAGAATGTCCTGACCTACAAATATGACAACTTCCGCGACGGCGCCAACACAAACGAAGTTGTGCTGACGCCCGCCAACGTCAATACGAACAGTTTTTTCAAATACTTTACTTATGCCGTGGACGGTTATGTTTATTCGCAGCCCTTGTATGTGTCCAATCTGGCGATTCCCGGGCAGGGCACGCACAACGTGGTCTTTGTGGGAACGGAAAACGACAGTGTTTATGCCTTTGACGCGGACAGCAACGCGGGAACCAACGGGGGACTGCTGTGGCACACGAATCTGGGGATTGCGGAAATCAGCGTCAATAACTATGGCGTGCGCTATCACCACAACCTGTTAAATCCACTCATCGGGATCACGGGAACGCCGGTCATTGACCTGGCTTCGAAGACGCTTTATGTGGATACCTTCTGCGGAGTCGTAGCCAATACGAACAATGGTTTTCATCTGCTGCACGCCTTGAGCCTTACCAACGGGGCAGAACGGCCGTACAGTCCGGTTTTGGTCACGGGCTCGGTTCCCGGCCGAGGGGTGGATGCCACCAACGGCGTGGTGACTTTTTTGGGGCAAAATCAGATGAACCGCCCGGCGTTGACCCTGGCCGGCGGCGTGTTGTATCTGGCCTATGGCAGCTATGGCGATACCGATCCGTACCACGGATGGGTGATTGGCTATAACGCCACGAATTTGGTGCAACTGACGAACTATGTTTTCGCGAGCACTCCCAATGCGACGACCAATGATTTTGGTGTGAATGCCGGTGAAGGCGCCCTGTGGATGGGGGGCGACGGATTATGCGTGGATGCCAACACCAATCTTTATTTTGAAACGGCAAACGGAAGTTTCAGCGCCAATACCAACGGGGGAGATTACGGCGACAGTTTTGTGAAGCTGGCCACCACCAATACGACCGGCCAGTTCACACCGGCTGACTATTTCACTCCGTGGAACCAGGCTTCCATGGCGTCCGGCGACGAGGATCTCGGGTCCGGCGGACCGATTTTGCTGCCGGACTCCGTGGGCAGCGCGGCGCATCCCCATCTGATGATTGGAGCGGGCAAGGAGGGGACGCTGTATCTGGTGGACCGGGACAACATGGGCAAATTCATTGGCACAACCATGCCCAGTGCCACGAGCGACACCCAGATTGTGCAGGAACTGCATACCGCGATTGGCGGACTCTGGAGTTCAGGATCGTATTTCAACAATTTGCTCTTTTTTCAGGGGACAAGCGATGTGCTGAAAGCATTCCGCATCACCAATGGCGTGATGTCCACCACGCCGGTCTCGCAATCCACGACCAGCTTCAGCGACGGTTATACCACGCCATCCATTTCTGCCAACGGAACAAACAACGCCATCGCCTGGGTGATACAGACCGATGCCTATGCCAACAATGGCCCGGCGATCCTGCACGCTTACAATGCCACCAATCTGGCGCAGGAATTATACAACAGCAGCCAGAACCTGGCCCGCGACAATCCCGGTGCCGCAGTCAAATATGCCGTGCCGGTAGTGGCCAACGGCAAAGTTTATGTGCGGGGAGAATATACGTTGTCCGTTTACGGAGTGGGCAGTATTTTGCCCCCGCCAATCATTGCTCCAAACGGCGGCATTTATACCAATTCCGTTACGGTGACTTTGACGGACGCCACGAATGGCACGTCCATCTATTACACGCTGGACGGCACCGCGCCGACGACGGGTTCCATTCTCTACAACGGTCCTTTTGTGCTGACCAATACCGTGGCGGTCAATGCCATCGCCACCAAGGCTGGGGCCTTTAACAGCGCCATCAGCAGCGCCTCATTCATCAACAGTTCCAGCATTGGCAGCGGAACGGGATTGCTGGGAAGTTACTGGACGAACACCACGAGCGCGGCTTTTACCAATTTGGCATTTTCCACGCCGCCAACACTGGTTCGGACGGACGCCACGGTGAATTTTAACTGGGGTGGCACGGGGCCGGACCCGGTTATTGGGCAAACCAATTACGTGGTCCGTTGGACTGGCTCGGTCCAGCCGCAATTCAGCGGGCCCTATACATTTTATACAACCGCGGATGATGGCGTGCGTCTTTATGTTAACGGCCAGTTGCTCATTAATGACTGGGCCAATCAACCCGCGACCGCCGTGAGCAACACCATCACCCTGGCGTCCCAGCAGCTTTACAATCTGGAGTTGGATTACTATTACAAAAATGACAGCGGTGCGCAGATCACCCTCGCCTGGAGCAGCCCGTCCTTTGCGCAGACAATTATCCCGCAAACGCAACTTTATCCCTACACCAATCCGCCACCCACTGTGGTCATTGCAAATCCCGCCAATGGCTCGGTTTACACCGCGGTCGCCAGCGTGAGTATTGATGTGGCTGCGGATGCGCCCTATAACGCGGTCCGCAAGGTGGATGTTTACGCCAACAACAGCCTTGTTGGCACATTAGATAACAGTCCCACGGCACCGCTTTATTCTTTGACGGCCACTGGTTTCACGCCCAACCCCGGCGGCGAGACCGGGAACTCCGGCCAGGCCAGTGCCACGCCAACGCTGACGGTGAATCTTACCACGACGAACGTCCAGCCCCAAGGTGCGGACTGGACTGCCGCCATCTGGCAAACCAATGGCTCAGGCCCGGACGTTGCCGCCGTCGCCGGCAATAAATATTCATTGATATTCAATGGCACAACCATCGGCAACGGCTCGAACAGTACGCGGGTCCGGTCCCCTGCCGTCGCCGGGACATTAACTTTTCCGGGCAGTTCCCTGACCTTGAACACCAACACGGAATTGCGGGCCAAGAACAGTCCCACGACACTTAATTTTCCGGGGGTGGGTTCCAATGCGGGGCTGATCCTGAACGGCGGGATGTTGAATGACGGTTCGGATGGGTTGTGCGTTATCACCGGCAGGGTCCAAGTGGTGAGTCAATCTTATGACTCCGCCCAAGGCAGCAACGGCGGCGGCGGCGGGCTGGCGGCCAATCCCCGCGGCATCACCATCGCGGGCACTCTCAGCGGCCCCGGAAACTTGGTGATTATAAATTGTTCCACCAATTTGCCCGAATCCATCGCCGGCGTCTCGAATACGTTTTCCGGCCAGTGGATCGTCCAATGCGGCTGGCTGCAAGGGACCTCGGCCAATTCTTTGGGAACAAACAGCATCACCGTTGATCCGCTGTACACGGGTTATCTGGCTGCCATGCCGAATGCCACGTCCCCCAACGGACCGGCGCTGTTGGAAGTCAATTACGACCTGGTGAGTTCCGGCTCGCTTACCCTGACAAACGGCGGCTTGATGAACCTCCATCAGAACTGCCAGTTCGCCGCGGTCGCCATCGAGGGAATTTTCCTGGGCGCAGGCATGCATTCTTATGCGGAGTTGAGCGCCGATTTCCCCAATAATTTTTTGGCCGGCGGTTCGGGATCCATCACGGTAAATCCGGTTGCTTACAGTTCGCCCGGACCGGTTCTGACACCGGCCGGATTGACCGCAACGGCGGGCAACGCGCTGGTTAATTTAGCCTGGAATGCGAGTTTGGGAGCGACGAATTACAACGTAAAACGCTCGTTAACCAACGGAGGACCTTACACAACGGTGGCCAGCGTGACGGGCACGAGCTACACGGACACGGGATTGGCCAATGGCTCGAATTATTATTATGTGGTCTCCGCGATGTCAGCGCCGGGTTATACGTTGACGGCGGTCGCGACGGATGGGAGTGGTTTGAGCAGCACCTCCGGGCCGGTTCAAATCATCATCAACCCGGGCAGCGGACTGGCGTATGGCCTGACAACGAATGGAACGGTGAAGCCATTCCTGAACATGCCCAATGTAATCCCAGCCATCCTGCCCGGATCGCTCCCGCCATTGCTGTCGGGAACCGGCGCCTTCAGTGATACGACCAATCGCATTCCGGCCAGCGGGCTGATTCCCTACGCCCCCAACACTCCGCTCTGGTCGGATAACGCGGTGAAAAGCCGTTATCTGGCGGTGCCCAACGACGGCGGA